>Ga0114129_10014165_pt1 | contig 11360 bp, 6 predicted proteins | sample RhiMetdeltSRZDD1_FD_80071 | JGI IMG/M metagenome (GOLD analysis project Ga0114129, IMG submission 80071) | Populus rhizosphere microbial communities from Tennessee, USA - Rhizosphere MetaG P. deltoides SRZDD1 (version 2) (version 2) | ecosystem: Host-associated > Plants > Roots > Rhizosphere >... | reverse complement strand
TTCGACAGGATGTAGGCGAGCCACTGGTTGGTGGCGAGCTCGGTCGATGCGGTCAGGATCATGCAGAAGACGATCACTGCGAAGAGCGGGCGGAGGACGGCCCGGTACATCCCGACGGTGCTCACCCCCTGTTGGACGCGCTCGGTGGGCGGGAATTCCTGCCCGAGGAACAACGCACCGTAAGCCAAGGTTGGCAGCAGGATGAAGGCCATCTTCACCTGCCAATCGAGACCGGCCCTGGAGAGGGCAAACGCCATCAGCCCACCGATCACGATTCCGCCCGGGAACCACACGTGGAGCTGGTTCAGCTTCTCGGTCTTGCGATCGGGGTAGATCGTGGCCGTGAGCGGGTTGATGAATGCCTCCACCAGCCCGTTCCCCAGGCCGACGCTGAGCGTCCCTGCGAACAGCATCCAGAAGCCGCTCGCAAAGATCGTCAGCGCCACGCCGATGACGTGCATCACGAACGCCGCAGCGATGATCCGCTTCATCCCCAGGAGGTCGACGAGCTGCCCGCCGATGAAGATCGAGAGCGTAAACCCGTACGCCCAGGCTCCTGCGGCCTTGCCCAGGTCCTCGTTGCTGAGCGAGAAGGCCGTGCGCAGGTCGCCGAGGATGTCGCCGCGGATGGCGAAGCTCACCGCGGTGGCGACGAGCGCCACCGAGCTCGCGACGAAAAGGCGGCGACGACGTGTGTCGGAGGCGTGCATGTTTCACCGGTCCGCGCTCAGAAATGCTCCGCGATCTTCGCGCGCAGGAACCGGACCGACTCCTTGAGCTCCTCCATGCCGTTCTCCCCGTCTTCGATCGAGATCCAGCCGTCGAAGCCTTGCGCCCGCAACGTCCTGAAGATGGCGTCGTAGTCGTTGAGGCCCTGGCCGATCACCCCGTGCTTGAGATTTCGCGAATAGCCGACCGCTCCGTCCTGCCGCTTCAGGTCCTCGATCGTCCCGCTTGCGAGGTGTCGGTCGGAAGCGTGCATCGTCACCACGCGCTGCTTGACGGCGGCGAGCACGTGGAGCGGGTCTTCCCCCGCCACGATCGCGTTCGAAGGATCATAGTTCACGCCGAACCAGCGCGACTCGATCTGCTCGACGATCTCCAGGAAGACGTCGAGGCGCTGGGCGAACTCGGGATGCCGCCAGTAGCCGTCCTTGTAGTGGTTCTCCATGTTGAGGACGACGTTGTGTGAGGCGGCCGTATCCAGGAGCGAGGTGATGCACTCGACCGTCCAGCGCACCCCGTCCGAGCGCGAGACCTCTTCGCGCCGCTGACCGGAAAGCACGCGGCAGAACCCGCCGCCGAGGGCGGCGGTGACCGCAATCATCCGCTTCGCCTTCTCCACCTCCGCGCCGCGCGCGGCGGCATCGGTCTGCGTGAAGTCGGGCGAGGCGCACATCATGGGCGCCTCGAGGCCCGCCTGCTCCAGATGCCGCCGGACGCGCTCGAGGTAGCCCGGCTCGAAGCTCTCGAAGAAACCCGGATACATCTCGATGCCGTCGACGTCGAGCGTCGCGGCCAGATCGATCCAGTCGTTGAGCGTCATCGTGCGCGTGAGGCACAGCGCGTCCATATAGCACTTAGGAAAGACGCTGAGCTTGGGCATGGGCTCCAGTTACGGTTGCAGCACGGCCTTCACGTACGTTCCGGCGTGCATCCCCTCGAAGCAATCGCGCCAGCCGTCGAGCGGGGAGATACGGCTGATGATCGGCTCCAGGTTGATCTGCCCGCCTGCCAGCAGGCGGACCACCTGCTCCCAGTTCTTGAAAGTGTGGCTGAAGCTGCCCTGGAGGGTGATCGCCTTCTGCACCAGCGGATCGAGCGAGAAGCCCAGCGGCTGCGGTCCCCATCCGACCTTGGTGACCTGCCCCCCGGGCCGCACGATGTCGAGGGCCTGCTTGAGCGCGATCGAGCTGCCGGTCGCATCCACGACCAGGTCGGCGCCCAGACCGTCGCCCAGACCGCGGACCACACCCAGCAGATCAACCTGCTCCATGTCGATCGCCTGCGTCACGCCCAGCGCGCGGGCTGCGACGAGCCGCTGCGCGTCCCGGCTGGTGCCGACGACGATCAGCGTGCCGGCGCCGTTGATGCGCGCCATCTCCGCCGCGAGCAGCCCGATCGGACCGGGCCCGAGCACCACCACGACGTCCCCGGGCCGTACGCGGCTCTTGACCGCGACCGCGTTAAATCCCACGCAGCACGGCTCCGTCAGTGCGGCCCGCTCGAAAGACAGTGAATCGGGAATCCCGTGGAGGCACCGCTCGGGCACGCGCACGAACTCGGCCATGCCTCCGTGCGTACCGTACCCGAACCCGGTGCGCTGCGGACACAGGTTGTACTCGCCCGTGCGGCAGTAGAGGCACTCGCCGCAGATGCTGGCCGCCGTCTCCGAGACGACGCGATCGCCTTCCTTGAAGCCCCGGACGCGGCGACCCACGCGCGCGACCTGGCCGCAGAACTCATGGCCCAGCACGACGGGGACCTTGACTGGCCAGCTCTGCTGATTGTGATACTGGTGCACGTCGCTGCCGCACACGCTGACCGCAGCAACACGGAGCAGGACATCCTCCTCGCCGAGCGTGGGCACCGTCAGCTCGCGCAGCTCGACCGCCTGCGGCTGCAGCGCGTACTGCACCAGGCCGGTCATCACGTCCGTCATCCGCGGATTCTCCGCGTCACTTCGGCAAGCAGGCCCTTGAGGTCGCCCGGCGCGACATTGAATGAATCTGGCGCGATCGTCAGCGGGGCGCCGAGCACGACCAGGGGCGCGCCTCGCTTCGGCATCTCGATCGCTTCCTCGAGCGTGAGCCCGCCCACGGCTTGAACCGGGATGCGCACGGCTCGCACCACCTCGTCCAGCTCGTCGAGCGGAGAGAGCCGTCCTCGGCCCGCGGCGGCGGCGCCATTGCGCTCGTCGTAGCCGGTATGGTGCACGATGTAGTCGACTCCGAGCTCCTCCATCATCCGGCTCGCCGCTTTTTTGTCCTCGCAGGCGAGGTTGTCGCCCATCACCTTGACGCCGTGGTCACGGCCGGCCTTTACGACCGCCTTGAGCGTTTCGCGGTGCGCGCGCCCCATCACCACGACGTGCGTCGCGCCGGCGCGGGCCATCATCTCCGCCTCGAGGTAGCCGCCGTCCATCGTCTTGAGGTCGGCCACGATGGGATGGCGGGGGAAGGCGGCGCGCAATGCTCTCACGCTGCGCAGCCCTTCCGCGAGGATCAGCGGCGTCCCCGCTTCGAGCCAATCGACCCCGGCCTCTACGGCGACGCGCGCCATCTCCAAGGCCTCGTCGAGGTCGCTGAGGTCGAGCGATATCTGGACGACGGGTTGGTGCATGTGAATCGCGGACATTCTGGGCTGCCAGCACCTGGTGCCGCAAGGCTTGACGCCCAAACGGCATTACGGGAGGATCACGCCATGATGAGATCGGCTCGCGTGTCGGCCGCAATGATCGTTGCGGCCACCTCGTACCTGACGGCGGCGCGGCCCGTGTTGCTGGCCGCGGCCGATATCGTGATCGGCAGCGATGAGAAAAGGACCTACGATTGCCGCGGCGGCTCCGCCACGGTGCGGGGTGGCTTCAACGTCCTGACCTTCCGCAACTGCACCAAGATCACCGTCGACGGCGGCGACAACACGATCGACGCTGGCGTGGTGGACGCCATCGAGATCGCCGGGGCCGACAACAAGGTCACCTGGACAGAAAGCGCCGACGGCAGGCGCCCCCGAATCGTCAACGAGGGTGAGGGTAACGTGATCGTCTCGAAGCCGGCCGCTGCCAGCGCGGCGCCCAGCAAAGAGGGATCCACCGGCACATCCAGCCGCGGGAGCGGCCAAGCCGCGACCGCCGCCAAGATCCGCATCGACCAGGACCGCCAAAAAGGCAGCCACGACTGTCGCGGCGCCAGCGCCCTCGTGAACGGCGACGCCAACGACCTGAGCTTTCGGAACTGCGATCAGGTCTCCGTCAACGGCGACGGCAATACGGTGGCCGTGCGGGGCGTCGCGTCCGTCCTCGTGAACGGCAACGACAACAAGCTGACCTGGGAGCTCGCCGAAGACGGCAGCCGGCCCCGCATCACTGACAACGGCCGAGGCAACACGGTCAGCGGCAAGCGCTGACGCTTTCCCGCCGGCGGTCAAGTGGCCCTCGGCGACTCCCGCCCAAGCTCGCCGAGACGGGACGGGGAGAGGGAGAGGGCAGCGGGGCATCGCCTACGACCCGCAGATAGAATGGTCCATGGGCGCGCCCGACGCGCCAGCGCCGCCAGCCTGCCTGTGCGCAATCGTCGGCGGGCTGCTGCGCCTGGCTCTCGCGATTGCCGCGATGGTGGGGGTCGTGGCCGGCGCCGCCGAGCTCGGCCTGCGGGCTGCTGGGGCGAAGCCGAAAGGCCCGGGCGGGCTGGCCAACGTCGTTCCCGACGGCTGGACCGACTTTCGCCTGCGGCCGAACGTCTCTGGCCAGGAAACCTACGTCACCAACGATCTCGGGATGCACGCGCCACGCTCTTACGCGGTGGAGCGGCCACGAGGCGTGCTGCGGGTGGCGGTGCTCGGCTCGTCCGTCGTGTACGGCCTGAACGTGAGCTTCGCGGACACGATCCCCGGAGTCGTCGAGCGCGAGCTTCAGGCGGCGGGCCAGAGCGCGGAGGTGCTCAACTTCGGCACTCACGCCTACAGCATCGTCAACCTGTCCGCGCTGCTGCAGGCCTACGTCCACCAGCTCCAACCCCAGGTGGTCGTGGCGGTGGTCGACATCCAGGTCGGCCTGCCTCATTGGCCCTCCATCCATCCCGTGGCAACTCCAGAAGCAGGGATCCAAAAGGTCAGCTGGTGGGATGCGCTCAGGAAGCGCGGCTCTCAGAAGAGTGCCCTCCTCACCCTCTTCGACGATCCCCGGCCGGCGCGCAGGTGGCTCCGGCGCACGAGCGGCCTGCCGCTCGGGCCACGAATGCGCCCGGCAGCAGAACCCGCACCGGCACCGGCGGCGCCCAACTCAGTCGCCACTCCCGCCGTCGGCCCCGCTCCGGCGACTCCGGAGCAGCGGGGCGAATACGAGCAGAAACGCGAGCGTGAGCTCAGCGCGCCGCTCGCCGCGATGGCCGCCTTCTGCGCCGAGAGAGGGGTGGCCCTCTACTTCGTGACGCCCTACGGCCCCTACTTCGATCCCACGGACGACGAGTTCGCGCACATGGACGTGCATCATTTCCTTGAAGAGGCGGCCCGCGTCCACGGCAGTGAACGCACTGCCCTTGCGGCCGAAGTGGAGCTGGTCACGCGCGTCGTCCGACGGGTAGCAGCCCGCGGCGGCGCCCATGTGATCGACATGCTGGAGCCGTCACGGCGCTCCTCGCTTCGGACCTCGCGCGATTTCACCGAGGACGGCGTGCACCTGAGCCCCACGGGCAATGCGGCGCTCGGCCGGCTCATCGCCGCGCAGATCGTCGAGGATCTCCAGCAGCAGTCCGGCACCCGGGACTGAGCGTTGCTCTTCCACAGCGTCGACTTCGCCGCCTTCTTCGGCGTCGTGATCGTGCTCTACGCGCTTTGCCGGGGTCCGGCATTGCTCGCGGCCCTGACGGTGGCGTCGTACTTCTTCTACGGCTACATCCAGCCGTGGTACGTGGTCCTGCTGTTTCTGCTGACCTTGTCGGACTACGTGATCGGCCTCGTCGCCGGCCGGTTCCGAGCGCGCTGGCACGGCGTGCTCGTGAGCTTCGTCGTGAACTTCGGCGCCCTCGCGTACTTCAAGTACGCCAACTTCGGCCTCGACAACGCACGCGCCGCCCTCGACTTCCTCGGCTTTCAGGTGGAGCTGCCGCGGCTCAGCGTGCTGCTGCCGATCGGCATCAGCTTCCACATCTTCCAATCCTTCGCCTATGTGATGGACGTGCTCTATGGACGAGTCGCTCCCTGCCGCAGCTTCATCCGCTATGCGCTCTACGTCTCCTGGTTCCCACAGCTCGTGGCCGGCCCGATCGAGCGGCCCGGCCGGCTGATCCCACAGCTCGGCGCCATCGAGGAGCGGAAGGTCGGCTTCACATCGCGGCTGCCTCACGCCGCGGCGCTGTTCGCGGAGGGCTGGATCCGCAAGATCGCCGCCGACGTGCTCTCAATGACCGCGGACGCCTTCTTCGAGGCTCCCGCCGCCGCCTCTAGCTCCGACGCACTCTTCGGGATCGTGGCTTTCGGGCTGCAGATCTACGGCGATTTCAGCGGATACAGCCGCATGGCCCAGGGCGTCAGCCATGCCCTCGGCGTCGAGCTGATGGAGAACTTCGATCGGCCCTACGCGGCGCGGAGCTTCCGGGATTTCTGGCGGCGCTGGCACATCTCGCTGTCGACCTGGTTTCGCGATTACGTTTACTTCCCGCTCGGTGGCAGCCGCAAGGGTGCGGTCCGGGAGCGAGCGAACATCCTCGCCACCATGCTACTGAGCGGCTTGTGGCACGGTGCGGGCTGGAATTTCCTCCTGTGGGGCGCAATGCACGGCGCCTTGATGCTGCTCGAGAGCGTGAGCCGCAGTTTCTGGCAGCGCGCGCCCGCGGCGCTGACGCGCCCGCTGGTCTGGGTCGCCGTATTCCTGGCCTGGGTTCCCTTCCGAGCCGCGGATTTCGGTTCGGTGCTCGCCTGCTACCGAGCCCTGGGGCACGGGGGCTGGGCGCCGCCGTCGCTGGGCTTCCTGTTCGCGGCCGTGCTCCTCGTCCTCGTCGACCTGCTCCGCGTCCCGCTCGCAGCGCCCGCCGCGCCGCTCACGGCCGGCGGGCGCCGCTGGACTTGGCTCCGGCAGGGCGCAGTGTGGCCCGTCGCCGGCGTCGTGGTCGCTCTTCTCACACACCTCTTCTGGGGTGTGGCCGAGAAGACGTTCATCTACTTCCGGTTCTGACGCCCGCAGGCGTTTTCCTGGAGTTCCCGAACGAGCTCGGCTCGCTCCAACGAGCACGTCGACCAGCTATCTGATCTTGAGCGCGGGATCGCCGAAGAGATGGTAGATGGCGAGCAGTTCCGGGTCGGCGCCCGAGTCGGCGTAGGCCGATTGAGCGGCCAGTAGCGCGTCGCCCAGCCGCTCGTGGTCGCCGTGCAGGATCTGGTCAAGCATGGCCTCGTGGTAGACCTTCGCTGCCACGTTCAAGCTCAGGCCCGAGGAGGTGAAGGCGGCAATCGCCCCCTTGCCCTCCGCCTTCACCAGCTTCTCCGCGAGCGAGTCGCTCCACGGCGTGATGAAGTAGCCGTTCAGGCAGTTCATCGCCAACACCAGCGGCTGCTGCGCCTGCGGCGTGAGTGCGGCGACGTGAGTGGTGTTGAGCATCTGCTCCGAGGCCCAGATCGCGGTCGAGCCGTGGCCGATGTAGCTCATCAGCGACGAACCGCGCTCGAAGGCGCCCTTGACCGCGCTTCGGGCATTGAGCGTCCCCAGCCGTGACAGGTAGATCCGCTCCACCTCGCGCCCGCCGAGCCAGCCCTGGGCAATCTCTTCGGCGTCCGACTCGAAGTCGCCTGCCGGGTCGGGATTGTCAGCCACGAGCGTCGCGGGACCTGCAAGCGGCGTAAAGCCCGCGGTCTCCCAGGCCAGGATCTTCTGGATCATCACCTGCGCCTCGGCGGCCGTCGACGCCGACAGCCGTCCCAGGGCGATATCGGGAAGGCCGTCCTCCCCGTTCAGGCTCGCCAGCGCCGGGTCGGACGCCGTCCACAGATAGCTCGTCTGGACCTGGGGCGTCGGCAGCAGATTCTGCCGATGCAGCCCGAGGTAGTCCTTGGGGTCGTAGCTCGCGTCGCCCAAAAGCAGCACGTAGCGCGGCGAGGGAGCGCTCCAGTGGTGATACGCATACGCCAGGAAGTCGTGGATTGCCTGAGGACCGCCTTCGCCGTGACCGAACTCCTCGAAGATCTCTTCGATCGCGACCGCTCGGGCAGACAGGCCCTGATCGCGGCGGTGCTCGAGCAGCACCTCCGCCTCCGTGAGGAACGCACGCGGGGTGAGCAGCAGGTAGTCCGCCTGGTTCGACAACGCCCGAAGCGTGGAAGAAGCGGCGAGCCGGACCTCGGGAGCGAGCACCGCCTCGGGAGACACCGCCAGATAGCCGTGTCCCGCCTCGGCTCGGAAGCCGAGCCCTCGGCCGCCTACCACCGCGCCCATCAGCCACACCGGCGATGTCCCGGTCGTGTCGAGAAGCAGCGCTCCCGTCGCGAGTCCGGCGACGCTCGCCTCACCCGAGGCGGCGAGGCTTCCTTCGAAGCGTCCCGCCTCCGCCACGAGCGCATGCGGATAGCGCAGCGTGAAGCGGTCGAGGTATACGAGCGAGTATCCCGCTGCCGTGTCGGGGAGGTTTTCGAGCTCGAGCGCGTTTTCACCCTCGCGAAGCACTCCCGCCGGCACCTCGGCTTCGAGAGCCTGCCCGAGCTTCCCGTCCCACGAGACTTCGCCCAGCAACGTGCCGTTGAGCGAGGCGCGAATGTGGTGGTCGGGCGACACCGGATAATCCGAGACTCCCTGGAGCGAGATCTCGATCCGACCAGCCGCTCCCGAGGCTGCGACCCCGGTCAGGCTGAAAGAGACACTCTTGCGCTCGCCCCAGCGCAGGTACTCCCAAAGCCACGGCGTCGCGACGCTCGAGAGGTAGTAACGATTCAGCTCGAAGCGCCGCTCCGCCGTCGACTCGACGAGCGTCGCCCCCGCCGGTGCCGCCGAGGCCTCGCCCATCACCAGACCCTGCTGCCCGAGGCTCAGCTCGTAGACCGCCTCGTTGCCCTCAGGGTTGGCGTCGGGACCCGCGCTCACGAAGTAGAGCCGCGAGCCAGAAACAAAACGGCTCGGATCCGGCGTGACGTGAAACGCCACCTTCTCACCCTGCCGGCTCAGGCTCAGCTCCGAGGAAAGCATGCCGCGCCGGCGACCTGGCAGCACCTGCTCGAACGACACCGCATGTAGACCCGCCGCGTGTGTCGATAGCCGCGCCACCACTCCCGCTACCGAGGCCTTCTCCCGAGGAGCTCGCCGACCACGCACACCCTGGCCGATCTCTCGTTCTTCGCGTCCCGAAAACACCACCTCGACCCGCAGCCGCCGCGCCAGGAGCAGCTGGCCTGTGCCTTCGTCCCAGCGCAGTGGCGCGAGCTCCAGAAGTGCCTTCTTCGTCTCCCCCTGGAAGCCCACGCTCACCACACGCGCCGCCGATTCGGGATACGCCCCGACCCAGGCCCTGTGCCCGGCCCGCCGCCTCGAGGCCCGCACTGTGCCGTCACGGCGCACGCGCATCTCGGGCTCGCCCGCATCCTCGGGACGCAAAGACGAGAAGGACACAAGCTCGAACGGCTCGGCCGAGGCGATCCTTACCTGACGGCCCACTCCTGCTTCGAGCATCGTCCGCTCCACCGGCAGCGACACGAGGCCGGGCGCCGACAGAGTCTCGAATCCGGGAACAGTCAGGCGCACCGTGCCGTCAGAAAGCGGCTCGGCGTAAAAGCCCCCCGTCTTGAGCTCCAGGACCACCCGGTTTGCGCCACGTTCGACGATGCGCAGGCCCACCTTGCTCGGATCACCGTAGCTGGCACGCGCAGGGCCTGCCTCTGGTTGCGTATCCTCCGCGGGTGACTGGGCCCTCTGCTCGGCCGTCTGTGCCGCTGCCGTCGGCGTGGCCGACACCGGTCCGTGCTGTTTAGTCCGCCCCGTCGTCTCGATGTCTTCGAGCTTGTAGTAGTACGTCGTCCCGTTCACGAGCCCCGTGTCCCGATAGCTGTAGCTCGCTCCCAAGGCAGAAGAACCAAGACCCGGGATCACCGAGCTCGTGATCCGTGTGTATGAACCGCCCGCGGAAGTCGCCCGATACAGATGGAAGCCGAGATTGTTCAGCTCGGAGCCCGTCTGCCAAGCCAGCTCCACAACCCGGTCACGCCCTGTGGCCGTGAACGACGTCAGGCTCACCGCGGTCGTGCTCGCGAAGGTGTTGCCGAACTCGGACGTGCTCCCAAACGCCGCGCAACTGGCGCCGTCGCTGCACACCGTCATCGTCGTCGCGATCCGGTCGCCGACGGCACCTGCGAAGCTGTGGTTGAAGGTCACCGGCCCTCCGCCCGGGTGGTTGATCGTCGTCGCGGCGACGAACGTCTCGCCCTCGCCGTTTCCGCTCGGGTCAGCGCCCGACGGGTTCTTGAAGAACTCGACCCGGTACCATCCCGCCGCCACGTCGAGCCTGAAGTAAACCTTCACCGTGCCACCGGACTCGAACGCGGACGTGATCGATGGCCAGTTCAGCAGCGCATTCGGACCGCTGTCGCCGTCGCCCGCGTCGTTCGCGGTGAGGCCGTTGTCTCCAAGGTCGATACCGAGGCTGCCGTTGCTGTGGATCCGGTTGCCGAGGATCGTCACTCCGGTACTGGTTCCGGAGACGGAGATGCCCCGGGTGGTGTTGTTGGCAATCAGGTTGCCCGCGCCGGCCGCGGTCCCGCCCACCAGGACGCTGTTGCTCGCGCTGATCCAGATCCCCCGAAGCGTGTTGGCGATCGCGGCCGTCCCCGTGACGTCGGTGCCGATGGAGTTGCCCTGGATCGCGCTGCCGGCGGCTGACGCGTCCACCTGCACGCCGTTGGCGTCGTTGCCCGAGATCAAGTTGCCCGCTCCGGCCGCCGAGCCGCCGATCGTGTTGTTCGGGCTGGCCAGGCGGACTCCGGCGAGGGTGTTGCCCAGATCGGCCGTGCCGGCGGCGTTGGTCCCGATGAAATTGCCCTGGACGAGATTGCTGGCGCCCGCGCCCGCAATTGAGATGCCCTGTCCGTTGTTGCCGGAGACAACGTTGCCCGCTCCGGCTGCCGTACCCCCGATCGTGTTGGAGCTGGCGTTCGTAAAGATCAGCACTCCGGCCGACGAGTTCCCGAGATCCAGAGTACCCGACACGTCGGTGCCGATGTAGTTCCCTTGCACCAGATTGCCGGTCGTAGGGACGCCAGAGATGGTGATGCCGGTGTCGTTGTTACCGGAAATGACGTTGCGGGCGGCGGCCGTCGTGCCACCGACCGTGTTGGTCGGACCGGAGAGCCAAACACCGATCAAGCTGTTGCCGAGGTCGGCAGTGCCCGTGGCGTCGGTCCCGATGAAGTTGCCCTGGACGAGGTTGAGGCCGCCCGAGAGGGAGACGCCGTGAGTGTTGTTGCCCGAAATGAGGTTTCCTGCTCCAGCGGCCGTTCCGCCGATCGTGTTGGAGCTGGACGAGACCGACACGCCAATCGAGGAGTTCCCGAGATCCACGGTACCCGAGACATCGGTGCCGATGTAGTTCCCCTGCACGACCTCGCCGGTGCCGGTGCCGGTGGAGATGCTGACGCCAGTGGCGTTCCCGGAGATGACGTTGCGAGCG
>Ga0114129_10014164_pt1 | contig 11361 bp, 9 predicted proteins | sample RhiMetdeltSRZDD1_FD_80071 | JGI IMG/M metagenome (GOLD analysis project Ga0114129, IMG submission 80071) | Populus rhizosphere microbial communities from Tennessee, USA - Rhizosphere MetaG P. deltoides SRZDD1 (version 2) (version 2) | ecosystem: Host-associated > Plants > Roots > Rhizosphere >... | reverse complement strand
TCCTCCCCCTGCTCTCATCTTCCACAGGTTGGAATTTCCGCGATCGTGGTCCCTCGCGAAAACGATGGTCTGGCCACTGGGGGAGAAGGACGCCCCGCCCTCGTCCGCGTCAGTGTTCGTGAGGCGGGTCTTGTGGGAGCCGTCCGCCCGCATCCTGTAGAGGTCGTAGTTGCCGTGGCGGTAGCGCGCGAAGACGATCCTCCTGCCGTCCGCCGAAAACGCCGGGTTGGACGACTCCCTGCCCGCGATTTGCTGTTGCCGCTCACCGTTCGGGCGCACGGTGTAGAGGCGACCGCCCAGATAGCGGCTTTCGAACGCGATCTTCCCCGCCCGGCCGGGGAAGGCGGCGGAGGCCGGGTGCGGAAAGGCCAGGGCCAGAATGAATCCCGCGATGGCGCCGACGATTCCGAGCCTTGCCGGGCCTGCCCGCAGCCGTAGCGACTCCTTCATGAAGCCCGCTCACCACCGAGCTCGAAGTGCGTCATCGCCTGAAGCTGCTCGTAGCGCTCCGCGATTTCCGGCTCCGTGAGGCGAACAACCCGGTCGGTGCCGAACTCCTCCACGTTGAAGGAAGCGAGCACGGTGCCGTAGGCGAGTGCCCGGCGGAGGGCAGCCTCGCTGAGGCGCTCCGTCCCCTGCATGTCGAGGTAGCCGAGGAAGCCACCCGCGAAGCTGTCCCCGGCGCCGGTGGGGTCGCGCACGTCCTCGAGCAGGAACCCCGGTAGCGCGAAGAACCCGTTGGCCGTGAACAGCACCGCGCCGTACTCACCGCGCTTGGCGACCACGATTCGCGGGCCCATCTCCATCAGCGCCCGAGCGGCGCGCGGGAGGTTCGGCTCCTCCGTCAGCATTCGCACCTCGGCGTCGTTGAGCAGTACGCACTCGACTTCGCCGACGGCCGCAATCAGCGAGTCCCGCGTGGTCTCGATCCAGAGGTTCATCGAGTCGAGGGCTGTGAGTCGAGCCGCTGCGCACTGGGCTCGCACGCGCCGCTGGAGATCGGGCTGGATGTTGCCCAGGAACAGGCCTTCCACGCGGCTCGACGCGTCGGAGAGCTTCGGCTCGAAGTCAGCGAACACGCCCAGCTGCGTGTCGTCGGTGTGGGCAACGTTGAGGTCGGCCTCGTAATGGCCGCGCCAGGAGAACGTCCGGCCCCCGGCGATCCGCTCGATGTCGGTGACGTCCACACCGCGGGAGCGCAGCAGGTCGACGTGCTCCTCGCCAAAGTCGTCGCCCACCGGCCCAACAATGTGGACGGTGGTGAAGAAGCTCGCCGCGAGCGCAAAGTGCACCGCCGAGCCGCCGAGCATTCGCTCGCGCATTCCGAATGGGGTGGCCACGGAGTCGAAGGCGATCGAGCCGACCACGGTCAGCGACATGAGGTCGTGCATCCTAAGCGGCTTCAGTGTCCGACCCATTAGCGTTGTGGCGATGGAGGCAGCTGCCCGAGCGAAACGACTCAGCGCGCAGGCCGCGGGATCCGACTTCCACGCGATCGGTGACTACGGGTTCCTCTCCGACTGCCACACCGGCGCTCTGGTCGCCTCGGACGGGACGGTGGAGTGGCTCTGTCTGCCGCGATTCGACTCGCCGAGCCTCTTTGCCGCCCTGCTCGACCGCGGGGCGGGCGCCTTCCGGGTGGGACCGCGGGGCCTTCGAGCCCCTGTGGCGCGCCGCTACGTCCCGGGCACGAACGTCCTGGAGACGAGCTGGATGACCGAGACGGGTTGGTTCGTCGTCCGCGATGCGCTGGCCCTGGCTCCGGGAGGCGACCGGGAGGACGAGCTACACCGGCACGCGCGCGAGCTGGGGCCGCACGAGGCGGAGCATCTGCTCATTCGGACGGTGGAGTGCGTGCACGGACGGGTCGAGATCGAAACGGTCTGCGAGCCGGCCTTCGATTACGCCACCGAGGAGGCCCGCTGGACGATGGTGGATCGAGACGCGATGGCGGCCGATGCGAGCGCCGGCGGCGAGCCCCTGCGGCTGCTCGGCGACATCCCGCTCCAGATCGACGGCCCGGTCGCTCGCGGCACGCGAACCCTGGAGGCGGGGGATCGCTGCTTCTCGTGCCTGTCCTGGCGAGAGGAGCTGAGCGGCCCCAGGGACGCCGTGGACGCGGCCGCGCGGGTTGACTGCACCATCCAGCTGTGGCGCCGCTGGCTGGAGGCCGGCACGTTCCCCGACCACCCCTGGCGCTGGACGCTGCAGCGCTCGGCGCTGGTCCTCAAGGGCCTGACGTACGAGCCGACCGGGGCGATGATCGCGGCGCTCACGACCTCGCTTCCCGAGACGCCCGGCGGGGAGCGCAACTGGGACTACCGCTACACCTGGATCCGGGACGCGACCTTCACCCTCTGGAGCCTCCACGTGATCGGCTTCGACCAGGAGGCCCGCGAGTTCATGGAGTTCGTCGGCGATCTCTTCCACGGCCGGGGTCCTGCGACCCAGATCATGTTCGGGATCGGCGGCGAGACCGAGCTCACCGAGAGGACGCTGGACCACCTCTCCGGCTACGTCGACTCCCGTCCCGTGCGGGTTGGCAACGCCGCTTATGACCAGCGCCAGAACGACGTCTACGGAGCCCTGCTCGATTCGATCTACATCCACTCCAAGACCCGGGAGGGCGTGCCCGAGCAGATGGCAGCGATCGTCTCCGAGCAGGCAGAGGCGGCCGCCTCTGCCTGGCACCTCCCCGACCAGGGAATCTGGGAGGCGCGCGACGAGCCAAAGCACTATGTCTCGTCGAAGCTGATGTGCTGGGTGGCGCTCGACCGCGCCACGCGGCTCGCCAGGGACCGTGGCAACAAGGGACCGGCGCAGAGCTGGCAAAGCGAGGCGGACGCCGTGAAGGCGGAGATCCTCGAGCGGGGCGTGAGTGAGCGGGGCGTCTTCCGCCAGCACTACGAGACCGATGCGCTCGACGCCTCGTTGCTGCTGATCCCGCTGGTCCGGTTCCTGCCGCCGGGCGATGAGCGCGTGCGGGCCACGGTGTTGGCGATCGCGGACGAGCTCACAGAGCACGGGCTGGTGCTTCGATACCGGGTGGACCAGACCGAGGATGGCCTCAGCGGCAAGGAGGGCACCTTCACGATCTGCTCCTTTTGGCTCGTCTCCGCGCTGTCGGAGATCGGCGAGCCAAAGCGAGCGCGGAAGCTCTGCGCGCGAGTGCTGACGCATATGACAACGCTCGGCCTCTACGCGGAGGAGATCGACGCGCTCAGCGGTGCGCAGCTGGGCAACTTCCCGCAGGCTTTTACGCACCTGGCGCTGATCAACGCGGTGTCGCACGTGATCGCGGACGAGCAGCGGGGCGACCGAGACCAGACGAGCGCCGTCTTCACGGAGCTGCGGGCGGCCGGAGCGGCCGGCTGAAGCTGGGTGCTCCGTACACTCCTGCGCGGTCGATCCAGATGAAGGCGATTCAGATCGAAGAATTCGGCGGGCCGGAGGTAATGAGGCTGACCGAGGTTCCGGACCCAGAGCCGGCTGCCGGCGAGGTCGTCGTGGACGTTGCACGGGCCGGCATCAACTTCGCCGACACCCACGTGACCCGCAACGACTACCTCGCCAGCCAGGAACTACCCTTCATCCCCGGCGGCGAAATCGCGGGCCGGACTGCCGACGGCAGCCGAGTGGCGGCGCTTCTGCCCAGTGGCGGCTACGCCCAGAAGGTGGCCGTCAACGAGGCGATCCTGGTGCCGGTCCCGGACCAGGTCTCGGACGAGGAGGCCGCCGCGTTGCTCTTGCAAGGACTCACGGCGCGGAGCATGCTGCGAATCTCCGCTCGCCTCCAGGAGGGCGAGTCCGTGGTGGTCCAGGCAGCCGCCGGGGGCACCGGCTCGCTGGCCGTGCAGCTGGCCAAGCGCATGGGCGCGGGGCGGGTGATCGGCCTCGCGTCGTCCGCGGACAAGCGCGAGTTGGCGCGGCGCTTGGGCGCGGACGCGGCGATCGACTCTCGAGCCGAGAACCTCGAGGCGGCGATCCTGGAGGCGAATGAGGGCAAGCCGGTCGACGTGGTCCTCGAGATGAGCGGCGGCGCGACCTTTCAGGCGTGCCTGTCGGCGCTCGCACCCTTCGGCCGGCTGGTCACCTACGGGCTCGCCTCACGGGAACCGGTGGAGGTCCGGAACGTGGACCTGATGCGAACCAGCCGCGCGGTTGTCGGCTTTTGGCTCGTGAACCTGTTCAGTCGCCCGCAAGAGGTTCGCGAGGGAATCGCCGAGCTGCTGTCGGCGGTCGCCGCGCGGGAGCTGGAGGTGGTGATCGGGGGCGTATACCCGCTGTCGGAGGCGCACCGCGCCCACGAGGACATCGCCGCGCGGCGAACGCAGGGCAAGCTGCTCCTCGATCCAAGTCAGTGATGGGCGCCACTCAGTGACCGCCTTTCGCGAGCTGGGGCTCTCGGACGAGATCGCCGAGGCCCTCGACGAGCTCGGCTATACCGACCCGACGCCGATTCAGGAGCAGGCCATTCCCGAGCTCCTCGCCGGTCACGACGTGATCGGCCAGGCGCAGACGGGCACGGGGAAGACGGCGGCCTTCGGGCTGCCCATGCTCCAGCACCTCGATCCGGACTCGAGCGACACCCAGGCGCTCGTGCTGACGCCGACCCGGGAGCTCTGCATCCAGGTGACCCAGGCGCTCCGGGCCTACGCCGAGCACCTGCCGGTCGAGGTGACCGCCGTTTTCGGAGGCCAGGCCGTCCAGACCCAGCAGTCGAGGCTTCGAGCGGGCGCCCACGCGGTGGTGGCGACCGTGGGGCGAACGCTGGACCTGATCTCGCGCGGTTCGCTGGACCTGACGGCGACCCGCTACATCGTCCTTGACGAGGCCGATGAAATGCTCGACCTCGGCTTCATCGACGAGGTCGAGCGCATTCTGCGAATCAGCCCCTCCGGCCGGCAGACCGCGCTGTTCTCGGCCACCATCCCGCCCCCGATCGAGCGGCTCGCCGACCGCTACATGTACGACCCCGTGACGATCAGGGTGACGCCGCAGCAGATCACCGTCGACGCCATCGAGCAGGCCTTCGTCGAGGTGTCGGCGCGGAACAAGGTCGCTCGCCTGGTCGAGGTGCTCCGGGCGGAGGATCCCGAGCAGGCGATCATCTTCTGCCGCACCAAGGTCGGCACCGCGAAGCTCGACGAGACGCTTCGCGCTCGCGGGCTCCAGGTCAAGGCGCTCCACGGGGACCTGAGCCAGGGCCAGCGCGACGGCGTCATGCTCGCCTTCAAGGACCACCGGCTTCGACTGCTTGTGGCGACGGACGTCGCCGCCCGCGGCCTCGACATCGAGCACGTCACCCACGTGATCAACTACGACGTCCCGGACACCTCCGAGGGATACGTCCACCGGGTTGGCCGCACGGGGCGAGTCGGCCGGACAGGGCGCGCGATCACCTTCGTGACACCGAAGCAACGCCAGGAGATCCCGCGCATCGAGCGCGAGGCCCGAACCCGGATCGGAGAGTGGGAGCCTCCCGAGGAGCGGCTCGAGCACGCGCCGCGTCCGCGGCTGCGTGAGCACCGTGCCGCAGAAGGTGGCGCGCCGGCCGAACGGGCAGACTCGGGCGAAGCCCCCGTGAAGCTGTTCGTGAACCGCGGCAGACGCAGCGGCATCGAGGAACGGGACGTCCGCTGGGCACTGACCGACGGGGCGGTGATCCCCGAAGACGCGATCGGGCCCATCAGGGTCCTCGATCGCTTCTCGTTCGTCGAGCTCGACGCCGGGCATGCCGAGCAGGCGCTGGAGCGCCTCGAAGGCACCAAGCTGAAGGGAAAGCAGATCCGAGTGGAATACGCGAAGGGCTAGGAATAACTCCGCCGGAAGCCTCGGATTCGCCTACCAGGGAGCCGAAGGCGACCGGTCATCCGGCGAAGCCGGATGCGGCGGGCTTGGGCTCCAGCCTGGCCCGGCAGGTCCACACTCAGTTACCGCGACTTTGTCGCTAGCTCGGATCGGCTTGGGCCCGGGCCGCCTCGCCTTCGCGGATCAGGGAGCGCCAGTCGCTGACCCGGAAGAAATAGATCAGCGCCGCGAACGCGAGCGTCACCGACCAGGCGGTCACGGCGAGTTGCTGGCCGACGGAGTAGGCGAGGACGACCGTGTGGGAGGCGCCTCCGAGGGTGGCCACCAGGAGCGCCTGTTGCGCCCCCGCTCCGCCCGGGGTGAACGGGAGCGCGCCGCTGATCGACTGGACGCTCATCACCAGGAGCACGTTCTCGACCGAGCCACCGACGTGAAAGGCCTCGAGGAAGAACCAGAACGACGCGAACCGGCAAAACCAGCCAACCAGCTGCCACGCAGCCACCTCGCGCAGGTACCTGGTCGGCTCACGGAAGATCGCCAGCCCCTGTTTGACCCGCTGCCAGAACGACTCGACGCGCCGGGAGAGGACCGCGACCAACACCACAGCCCCGATTCCGAGCACGGTCAGGGCCAGCATCAGGACTTCTGGATGAGCGGCCCAGAAGCTGATCTCGAAGGCGGGCAGATGCGGGAGGCGCGGTGCACGGGGCAAGAGTCCCTGGGTGATCGCGTACAGCAGCACGAGGAGCGCAATCGCGATGTCGAAAGGCGACAGGACCGCGAACGAAGAGATGATCGCGGGGTAGGAGGAGCGCTCGACGCTGCGTTTCGCCAGGACGACCTTCAACGCGTCGCCCCCGCGTGCGGGAAGGATGCCGTTCATGCCCGCACCGACCAGGAACGAGGCGGCGATACCGGCTTCCGAGACCCGCGAGCGTGGATAGGCCGCGCGCAGCGCATTCGCCCAGCCGTGCGCTCGGGCGAGCTGTAGCGCCAGCGAAAGGATCAGGGCAGCAGCCACGTATCCCCAGGCGATATCGGCAATGCTGTGGAAGAATGCCTCCGCCGCATTGACGAATCGGTGAAAACTGGCGCCGAGGTCCGGGGTATCAATTGCTGCGGCCACCGTCATAAGCTAGCCCCCCTCATGCTCGTCGCTGCCATCCTCTCCCTCGCCTATCTGCTCCTGGAGCCCTCCAGCGCGGATCTCGCCGCGCAGACGTTTCGCTCCGACCTGTTCGCCTCCCACGGCTTCCTGCTCTGGAACAACGACTGGTACGGGGGCCACTACCTGCCCGGCTACAGCGTCCTCTTCCCACCGCTAGGGGCGGCGCTCGGTCCGCGACTGGTTGGTGCGCTCGCCGCTGTCACCGCTGCCGGCCTGTTCGGCGCCCTCGCCCGTCACCGCTACGGCTCGCGCGCACGACTCGCGACGCTCTGGTTCGGGGCCGGGGCCGCGGCGCTTTTGTTCTCCGGCCGCCTCACATTCACCCTGGGGATCGCGATCGGGCTAGGAGCGCTGCTCGCCCTGCAGAGGCGGCGTCCCCTGCTCGCGGCCGTGCTCGCCGCGCTCACCGTGTGCGGCAGCCCCGTCGCCGGCGTTTTCGTGACGCTCGCCGGCGTCGCCGTGATGCTCGCGGGGGATCGGCGCGGCGGGGCCATCATCGCGCTCCCGGCCGCCGCGACGCTCGGGGCACTGTCGCTTGCCTTCCCGACCACCGGTCATGAGCCGTTCGTCTTCTCGGCCTTCATCGGCGTGCCCCTGCTCGCCCTGGCGGCGCTGTTCCTGCTGCCGCCCTCCGAGCGGGCGTTGCGCTGGGGCGTTGCCGTGTACGCGATCGCCGCCGCTGTCGCCTTCGCGCTCGCGAACCCGGTGGGTGGGACGATGGCTCGCCTGGGGGCTCTCGCGGGGGGGCCCGTGCTGGCTTTGGGGCTCGCTGGCCGGCGGCCCGTGGCGCTTGCCGCGGTCGCCCTGCCGTTGCTCTACTGGCAATGGGTGGCGCCCGTCCGCGACGTCGCCAAGGCGGCCGGAGACGCGTCCCTGCACGCCTCCTACTACGAGCCATTGCTGGGCGAGCTGCAACGTCGCACGCAAGGATGGCCGGCGCGGGTTGAGATCCCGCCAACCCAGAACCGCTGGGAGGCCGACTACATCGCGCCCCATTTCCCACTGGCGCGCGGCTGGCTGCGACAGCTCGAGTCGGACGACAAGGACCTGTTCACCGACGGGAGCCTGAGGGCGGGGACCTATCGGGCCTGGCTTCGCGCAAACGGTGTCTCCTACGTGGCCCTTGCAGACACCGAGCTCGACTCCCTGGCCAAGGATGAGGCGGCTTTGATTCGCCGCGGGCTGCCGTACCTCCACAGGGTTTGGCGCAATCGCCACTGGCGCCTGTATCGCGTTGAGCACTCCACCGGACTGGTTTCGCGGCGGGGTCATGGAAGCTCCGGCGCCGGCAATGCGCACCTCACCGCTCTGGGGCCCGCAAGCTTCACGCTATTCGCCCCCCACGCGGGCGCGTTCGTCGTGCGCGTGCGGTACACGGGCTATTGGACGGTGACCTCCGGGCGAGCGTGCGTGGAGCGCCAAGGCGACTGGACCAAGGTTCGGGTCCGCCGGCCGGGGACCGTCAACGTCGCTGCCAGATTCAGCCTCGATGGTCTGGTCGGGCGCGACGCGGAATGCTCGGGATAGCACTCGGGCTCGGATCAAGCGTCGCCTGGGGCGTCTCCGATTTTCTCGGTGGCCTTCAAAGCCGCCGAATCTCCGTGCTCACCGTGCTCCTCGTCAGCCAGCCGGTGGGGCTCGCACTCGCCCTGGTGGTTGCGGTGGCCGCGGGTGGCGACCCTCTGGGAACGCGCGATGCGGCGATCGCGATCGGAGCGGGCGCCGCCGTGGTGATAGCACTGGGCGCGTTCTATCGGGCGATGGCGCTCGGCTCGGTCAGCGTGGTGGCGACGATCGGTGCGCTGGGGGTGGTGGTGCCGATCGCCGCCGGCCTCGTCCAGGGCGAGGAGCCGGCCACGATCCAGGCGATCGGCGTGGTGGCGGCCGTGGTCGGGGTCGTCCTGGTGGCGCGCGAGCCCGATCCCGAGTGGCGTGCCGCGGGCCGGACCGCCGTCGGCCTGGCCGGGCTTGCGGCGTTGGGGTTCGGGACGTTTTTCCTGGCCCTCGACGAGACCTCCGGCCGAGAGCCGACCTGGACCATCGTCGCAGTTCGCTGCGGGGGCGTTGGGACCCTGCTGGTCGCCGCCGCCTTCTTGCGGCCGTCGATGCAGATCGACCGCGCGATGATCCCCGCCCTGGTCACGATCGGTTGCTTGGACGTGCTCGCGAACGGGCTGTTCGCGGTTGCCACGAACCACGGTCTCCTGTCGCTGGTCGCGGTTGCGGGCTCGCTCTATTCGGCGGTCACCGTGCTGCTCGCCCGCTTCGTGCTGGGCGAGCGGCTGGCGCCGATCCAGCGAAGCGGAGTGGTAGCCGCCTTGGTCGGCGTCGCCCTGATCGCTGCGGGCTCTTAGCGCTCGGCTGGGGCCGCGAAGCCCAAAAGCTCCTCCATCCGTGCGACCGTGTCGGCCACGTCGCGGTGGAGGATCGCGGTCATCCCGACGGCCTCGGCCCCGGCACAGTTCTCCCGCAGATCGTCCACGAACACGCACCGTTCGGGCTCGACGGCAAGGCGCTTCGACGCAAGCAGGTAGATCTCGGGCTGGGGCTTGTGCAATCCCACCTCCGCTGAGATCACGACCGCGTCGAACAGCTTCGTCAGCATGGAACGGTCGTAATGCGAGGTGCTCCAGGAGTTCGATACGAGCCCCGTCCGGACGCCTTCGGCCCGCGCCGCGCCCACCGCGGCGACCATCGGCTCACACGGCTTCATCCCGCGGAACATGCTGTCGATCAGGTCCGCGGCATCCTGCAGGCCCAGACGCTCCGCGAAGCGCCGCTCGAACTCCTGCTCCTCCATCCGTCCGGTCTCCAGCTCCCGGAGATCGGCCAGGGCAGCCGGGTCCTCGCGAAACAGCCGCCGCATCGAGTCCTCCGCGACACCCTGTTCCCGGCAGAAGTCCGCGAAGCTGTCCCACACGGAGGTGGTCAGCACGCCGCCGAAGTCCACCAGCAGGCCGGTGTGATCCCGCTCGTCCCGCATAGGATTGGCGCTCATGGCGGATGAGGCTATCGACCAGCCGAATCTCGAAGCCTGGTTCGAGGACCATGTCTCCGGGGCCACTCCGCCGCTGGCCTTCGAGCGCATCTCGGGCGGCCACTCGAACCTCACCTACTCGGTGGCCGACGCCGCGGGCGGGCGTTGGGCGTTGCGGCGCCCGCCGCTGGGCAGGCGACTCGCCTCCGCCCACGACATGGCCCGCGAGCACAGGATCATCTCCGCCCTCCAGGAGACGGAGGTGCCGGTGCCGCCGATCGCCGGCCTCTGCGAGGACGACGCGGTGAACGGCGCGCCCTTCTACGTCATGAACTTCGTCGAGGGCCCGATCCTCCGCTCTCGCAAGGAGGCCGAGCGCAGCTTCGACGAGGCCCATCGGGGCCCGATCGGCGAGCGCGTCGTGGACACCCTGATCTCGATCCACTCGATCGACCCCGACCGGGTCGGGCTCGGGGAGCTGGGCAAGAAGCAGGACTACGTCGCCCGCCAGCTCCACCGGTGGCAGGGGCAATGGGAGAAGTCGAAGACCCGGGAGCTCGAGCTGATCGACGACGTCCATCGGCGCCTGTCCGAGCGCATTCCCGAACAGGGACCGGCGACCATCGTGCACGGCGACTACCGGCTCGACAACATGATCCTGACGGACGCAGGCGAGGTGGCGGCCGTCGTCGACTGGGAGCTCTGCACGCTCGGCGACCCGCTCGCGGACGTGGGCATGCTGATCGTCTACTGGTCCGAGGCGGGCGACGAGCTGATGCCGCTGCTCGAGGCCCCGACCACCGCCGCCGGCTTCCCCTCACGCGAGCAGGTCCGCGAGCGTTACGCCGTGCGGTCCGGGCGGGACCTCTCGGAGATCGACTTCTACATCGCGCTTGGCTGGTGGAAGCTGGCGATCATCCTGGAGGGGGTCTACTCCCGCTACTCGGCCGGCCAGTACGGCAAGCCCCAGGAGGGAATCGAGGGGCTGGAGCGCTTCGCCGCCATCGTCGCGAACCTGGCGGAGGCGGCTGACGAGGCGGAGCGCCGCCTAGCCTAGAAGCGCTACGCCTTCGCGGTCTCCTTCGGCGCGGGCCCCTGGCGCGCCGCGGCGCCGTCCTCGGCGGCGGCCTCCGTCTCCTTCGCCCAGCGGTGGAGCTCGCGGCGGGCGATGACCATCTTGTGGACCTCGTCGGGGCCGTCGGCGACGCGCAGCATGCGGCTGAAGCGCCACATCCAGGCCAGGGGGGTGTCGTCCGACATGCCAAGCGCGCCGTGGACCTGGATCGCCCGGTCGAGAACGTCCATGACCACGTTCGCGGCCACGACCTTGATCATCGAGATCGACTGCCGAGCCGCCCGCTTGCCCTGAGTGTCCATCTGCCAGGCGGCGCTCAGGGTCAGGAGG
>Ga0114129_10014163_pt1 | contig 11361 bp, 8 predicted proteins | sample RhiMetdeltSRZDD1_FD_80071 | JGI IMG/M metagenome (GOLD analysis project Ga0114129, IMG submission 80071) | Populus rhizosphere microbial communities from Tennessee, USA - Rhizosphere MetaG P. deltoides SRZDD1 (version 2) (version 2) | ecosystem: Host-associated > Plants > Roots > Rhizosphere >... | reverse complement strand
CCGTGTGCCGCTATGCTTCATCCAGCCCGGGCAGCCGGGCCGATGGTGGGCGTAGCTCAGTTGGTTAGAGCACCAGGTTGTGGTCCTGGGTGTCGGGGGTTCGAGTCCCCTCGCTCACCCCACTGAAGTAGCAGGTCACAAGGCCCGGCCCCTACGACGGCCGGGCCTGGTGGCGTTCAGATGTCCGATTTTGGGGCAAGTCTGGGGCAAGATCATTTACTGGGAGGCGCGGTACGGCGCGAGCAGACCTTCCAAAACCCTGACAGCCGACCGCTCGTCAAGCCGCGCTCGCCCGCGAGCGCCACCCTGAGCCGCAGGGCGACGACGAGGCCGATCAAGGCGGCGAATGCGATCCCGGCCACGCCAACCGCCCGGGGCCTACAAAGCAGCATCGGCGCGATCTCATCCGCCACCGCCATCACGCCGTTCACGCAAGGACTCTAGAGTGCCCGCCCCAGGCGGTACCACCAATCCGGGTGAGCGCCGGTCAGTACGAGGCGGGGGTGACGGTGACTTACGCCCCTAGTCGCCCCAGGTGCCGGACTTCTTCGGCGCCACGACGGGGATGTGAAAGATGCCACGGCTCGTCCTATTCACTGAGCATGAGGCGAAGTCTTGAGGGCCGTTCCATGCGGGCTCTGGTGGCTATTTTTCGGCCGGCATGAATACCCGGCCCAGCGTCTCGAAGCTTGCGGGTCGCTGGGCTCGGATGACGCCAGCGACGATGGCGCCAAGGCAGAGCCAACCGAGCGCGACGAAGGGCAGCAGGTCCGCCAGGGCGTGGGCACGCGGATGAAGGATCCCCCAGAGGGGAAACAGGAACAGCACGGCAGCCGCCGCCGGCACGAGCAGGTGCCGCCCGAGCCGGAACTCGCCGCGGAACTCGGTGCGGAACACGCGTGTAGGTTCTCATCCTTCTTGTCACCCGGCACGTGACTGACCTGGGTTCCTGTCCGGCTTCTCACCGGTTTGTCCGCGATGTTTTCTCACCGATGTGTCATTTTCCTCAGCGACCGGGTACGGCGGGCGCCGTGAGCTGACCGCAGCTGGCCATCTAGGCGAGGGCCCAGCTGTCACGCAGCGTCATCACCTGCGGGTCGCCTCGCCGCGCAGCAACCCGCAGATCGCCGGCTATTTGTGGCTGTCTCGGTGCGGACGTCGCGGCCAGGCCGGAGACAGATCCTGCTGTTCTGCCGGACCCTGGCGCCGCATTTTTGCCGGTTCCGATGAGCGCAAAGGGCTGGCAGGTCAGCGCCGGGACCGCCCCGCCGGCCTGTTTGGGGTTCTGACGCGCGTAAAGGCAGCCGCGAGTTGCCTCGAGCTTCGCTGCGGTCTGGAGGGAGTCACCCGGCCCGGCACCAGGCAAGCCGGGTTGACCAGGCTGCGCTGGTTGGGGTGGAGAAGGTTTTCGCTCGAGACCAGTGCCAGGGTGAGACCGGTGTTCGCCCCCCAGCTGAGGGTGGCATGAGGAGCAGGGCGGGGGCACACGCGGAGGGCGGGCTGCCCGGCGCCACCGATCGGCCGGCGGTGGGCTGGGTGCTGTTGCCGGCGCCGTTCCACTGCTCGGCCAGGGTCACCCGGGGGCCGTTGTTTGTGTAACTGCCGGCGGCCGTGCAGGAAGAGGAGGTGGGGCACGCCACGGCGGGCGGGTCGATGTCATAGGCGCCGGGGATCTTGGGTGTGGGCTGGATGTGCCAGCTCGTGCCATCCCATCTCTCCGCCAGCGTGAACGGGCCCGAGTCAGTCAGATGCAGTCCCACAGCCGTGCAGGCGTGGCCCTTGCACGCCACGCCGTTGAAGAAGTTCTCCGCACCCGAAAGTTTCGGCGTGGGCTGGATGCGCCACGCGGTGCCGTCCCACCGCTCCGCCAGCGTTCCAGCCTCCGAGCCGCCAACGGCCGTGCACGCAGAAGACGACGTGCAGGACACCGCAGAAAGGCCCGCCCCCGCTGCGGGGTTCGGGGTGGGCTGGATGCGCCAGCGGGTACCGTTCCACCGCTCCGCCAGCGTTCCTATTGGATTGCCCGAGGCGTCTGTCCGGGCGCCCACGGCGATGCAGACCGAAGGCGATGTGCACGCCACGCCGCTGAGGAAGCCGCCCGGCGATGAGGGTGCGGGGACGGGCTGGATCCGCCACTTCGTGCCGTTCCACCGCTCCGCAAAGACTCCCACTGGGGTGCCCGAGCTGGTGAAGGAGTTCCCGGTGGCCGTGCAGGCGGATGACGACGTGCAGGACAAGCCGAACAGGGCGCTACCTTGCGCCCCTGGGGGGTTGGGTGTGGGCTGGAGGAGCCACCGGGAACCGTCCCACCGTTCGGCGAGCGTCCCTGTGAACTCTCCCGAGCTGTCTGTCCGGGCGCCCACGGCGGCGCACGCGACGGCCGACGTGCAGGACACGCTCGCCAGGCCGCCACCCGCCCGCAGGCTCGGGGTGGGCTGGATACGCCACTTCGCGCCGTCCCACCGCTCCGCCAAGGGCAGGTTCGCCGCCTCGCCGGTGGCCGTGCAGGCCGACGGCGACGTGCAGGACACGCTTTCGAACGTACTCGGTGCCGCCCCTCTCGGGTTGGGGGTGGGCTGGATGCGCCACCGGCTGCCGTCCCACCGCTCCGCCAAAGTCCGGACGATGCCCGACCTGCCGACCGAAAACCCGGCCGCGGTGCAGGCCGAGGAGGCCGTGCAGTCCACGCCGATCAGGAGGTTGTCCCCTCCCGCGCGGCTGGGAGTGGGCTGGATGCGCCACCGGCTGCCGTTCCACCGCTCCGCCAGGGTCTGGAAAGTGCCCGAGCTGTTGATGTAGGCCCCGGCGGCGGTGCAGGCCGAGGCCGACGGGCACGCCACGGTGTTCAAGAAGACGAACTGCGCCCCGGCGGGGTTGGGGGTGGGCTGGAGGCGCCACCGGGTGCCGTTCCACCGCTCCGCCAGCGTCCCGGCGTTCGAGTTCCCGGCCGCGGTGCACGACGAACGTGAAGTGCACGTCACGCCGTTCAGGAAGCCGCCGCCCTGCGGGGGGTTGGGTGTGGGCTGGATCCGCCACCGGGTGCCGTTCCAGTGCTCGGCCAGGGTCCGGGCGTTGGGGGTGAAGGCGTTGGAGCCCCCGCCCGCGGTGCACGATGAGGCCGACGTGCAGGATACCCCGGACAGGAAGCCGCCACCCTGCGCGGGGTTGGGGGTGGGCTGGATGCGCCACCGGGTGCCATCCCACCGCTCCGCCAGCGTCCCGGCGTTCGAGCCCCCGACCGCGGTGCACGCCGACGGCGACGTGCAGGACACGCCGTTCAGCCTGCCGCCGCCCTGGGCGGGGCTGGGGGTGGGCTGGATGCGCCACCGGGTGCCGTCCCACCGCTCCGCCAGGGGCTGGAACGCACCCGCCCGGGTGATGCTGGCCCCCACCGCCGTGCACGCCGACGGCGCGGTGCAGGAGACGCCGGACAGGGAGCTGACCGCCGCGCCCCGGGGGTTAGGCGTCGGCTGGATGCGCCACGTGCTGCCATTCCACCGCTGGGCCAGGGCAACTCCCACCCCCGAGGCCTTGACATAGGTGCCGACGGCCGTGCACGAGGCGGCGCCAGTGCAAGACTCCCAGAACAGCTGGCCCGTCGGCACCCGGGGATTCGGGCTCGGCGTGATCGACCAGCCCGCTCCCGAAGCATTCGCCGGTACGGCGAAAGTGCCAACCACAAGCACCGCCGCCACCAGCAAGATGGACCTCTTCATCGCCAACCCCTCCCCCCGCCCGCAGGCGCTTGACGCTGGCACCGCAACCCATACACCGTGAGCTTGTCCCGCGTCAATCAGTGGGCAAAATTCGGCTGATTTCAAAGCTGGGTTCGGCCGGGCCAACGATGCTGCGGTGGACGCCGATGGGCTACAGCCAGGACAGCACCTGGTGGGACCGCACGTGTGAGCTCGTGCCAGTAGTCCTCGGCACGGGCGCCGAACTCGCCGATATCGGGGATGCGTTCGAGGTGAACCCGTTCGTGTCGTGATCGAGCATGCCGACAAAAGCCACCCACACCGGATACGGCGCGATCCCGGCAGAACGCATGCCTCGCCACCGATGCAAATCAGGGATCTGCCAGCCAGGTGGCACCAGATCCAACTGTGATAACTCAAACCCGATGCGCCCAGATCATCCATTCGGGCGTGGAACTGCTGCCTAGGTCGACGCCCGCGACCGGCGCGCAATTAGGCGGTTACACGCGCGGCTATCAGCGTGGACTGGTTCACGCTTCGTGACCGCTGGCCGCCTTCGCGCTGTTCATTGCAGACGAGGCTGATCTACCTCAGGGAGCGTAGCCGTGGCGCCCAGGCGTCGGCCGGTTCAGCCCTTCATCGGTTCTGGAAGCGGCGCTGGGGCCTGGTCCGTGCGGCGATAGGGCTCAGTCGGCTGACGAGCTTTACGGGCCCGGCGAGAGCCATTTTTCCATGCGGTTCAGCAATTCCTCGATGTCGACGGGCTTGGTGACGTAGTCGCTGGCGCCGGCGGCGAGGCTTTTCTCCCGGTCGCCGTGCATGGCACGGGCGGTTACGGCGATCACGGGCAGGTGCGCGAACTGCGGCATCTGGCGGATCTTTCGCGTGGTCTGGTGCCCGTCCAGCTGGGGCATCATGACGTCCATCAGGACCAGGTCGATGTCACCAGCGGCTAGCTGGCCAATGGCTTTCCGCCCGTCGGAGGCACGCACGACTGTCAGGCCGTAGAGTTCGAGCGCGCTGGTGAGCGCGAACGCGTTGCGTGGGTCGTCGTCCACGAGCAGGACTTTCCGGCCCCGCAGGCTGTCGTGCCGCGTGGCTGCGGCAGGTGGGCCGATCGGCGCGACAGCTGGGGCAGCTGACGTGGCCTGGTCTGGTCCTGCGGCATATGCCGCATCCGGGCTGGTGCGGCTGTCATCCGCGGTTGATCTGGGGCTTTCGCCGTTCGCGGATGTTCCCAGCTCATCCGGACGGGTGTGGCTGGGAGCGGCCGGTTTGGCTGGTGCGGGTTCGGCTGCACCGCCGGGCATGGTCAGTGGCAGGTAGAGGCTGAAGGTGCTCCCGCTGCCCGGATCGCTGTGCACGGCGACCTCGCCGCCGAGCTGGGCGGCGACGTCGCGGCAGATGGCCAGGCCCAGCCCGGCGCCGCCGTAGCGGCGGCTGGTGGTGCCGTCGCCTTGCTGGAACGCTGAGAAGATGGTGGCCAGGTTGTCCTTGCTGATGCCGACGCCGGTGTCGGTCACCGAGAAGGCGACCACGGCGCCGGCGCTGGGCAGCCGGTGCTCAGCCATAGCGATGCGCAGCTCGACCTGCCCGTGCTCGGTGAACTTGACCGCGTTTGAGAGCAGGTTGTGCAGGATCTGCCGGAGCCGCTGCTTGTCGGTGATCATCTCCGACGGGGCGCTGGTGGCGGGCTCGATGGTGAACCGCAGTCCCTTTTCCGCCGTCAGCGGGCGGAATACCGCTTCCAGGTCCTCGATCAGCGACGCCAGCGCGAAGCGTTCTGGGTGGATTTCCATCTTCCCGGCTTCGACCTTGGACAGGTCCAGGATGTCATTGATCAGCTGCAGCAGGTCGGAACCGGAGGAGTGGATGATGTTGGCGTATTCCACCTGCTTGGGCGTGAGGTTCTGGGCCGAGTTCTGCGCCAGCAGCCGGGCGAGCACGAGCAGGCTGTTGAGCGGTGTGCGCAGCTCATGGGACATGTTGGCCAGGAACTGCGACTTGTACCGGGAGGCCAGGTCAAGTTGCCTGGCGCGTTCCTCGATCTCCCGCCTGGCCTGCTCGATCTGCGCATTTTTCAGCTCAATATCGCTGTTCTGCCTGGCCAGCTGGGCGGCCTTGTCCTCCAGGTCGGCGTTCGATCGCTGCAGTTCGTCCTGGCGTGCCTGCAGCTCCACCGAACGCGCCTGCAACTCGGAGGCCAGGCGCTGCGACTCGGCCAGCAGCGCGCCGGTCCGCGCGTTGGCGATCATTGTGTTGACATTCACGCCGATGGTCTCCATCAGCTGCTCGAGGAAGTCGCGGTGCACTTGGGTAAGCGGACGGAACGAGCCGGCCTCGATGACACCCAGGACCTGGTTCTCGAAGACGATTGGCAGCACCATCAGGTTGACCGGGGCCGCCTCGCCGAGCCCGGAGGAGATCCGCAGGTAGCCCTCGGGGGCGTCGGTCAGGACAATCGGCTTTTTGGTCTTAGCGGCCTGGCCAATCAGCGACTGGCCCAGCTGGAACTGCGTGGGTGCCTCGGTGTCGGGGGGCAGCCCGTAGCCAGCGATCAGCCGCAGCCGGGTGTCTTCGTTGCTGGTCTCCGCGAGGAAGAACATGCCGTGCTGCGCCCCGACCAGGGGTATCAGTTCGTTCATGATCAGCTCGGCCACGGTGGTGAGGTCGCGGTGGCCCTGCATCAGGGCGGCCATCCTGGCCAGGCTGGTTTGCAGCCAGTCCTGTTCCTGATTCGCCTTGGTGGTCTCCCGCAGTGACTGCACCATCGCGTTGATGTTGTCCTTGAGTTCAGCTACCTCACCCTGCGCCTCGACAGAAATGGATCTGGTGAGATCCCCGGTGGCGACCGCGCTGGTCACCTGGGCGATCGCGCGCACCTGGCGGGTCAGGTTGCCGGCGAGCTCGTTGACGTTCTCGGTCAGCCTTTTCCAGGTGCCTGAGATGCCTTCGACCTCGGCCTGGCCGCCGAGCCGTCCCTGGCTGCCTACCTCGCGAGCGACCCGGGTCACCTCGGCGGCGAAGGACGAGAGCTGGTCCACCATCGTGTTGATGGTCGTCTTCAGCTCCAGGATCTCGCCGCGCGCGTCCACGTCGATCTTCTTCGACAGGTCGCCCTGCGCCACCGCCGTGGTGACCTGGGCGATGTTGCGGACCTGGCTGGTCAGGTTGTTCGCCATGGAGTTGACGTTGTCTGTCAGGTCCTTCCAGGTGCCAGCCACGTTCGGGACGGTGGCCTGGCCGCCGAGCATCCCCTCGGTTCCGACCTCGCGGGCCACCCTAGTCACCTCGCCGGCGAAGGCGCCCAGCGTGTCGACCATCCCGTTGATCGTCGCGGCTAGGGCGGCGACCTCGCCCTTTGCCTCGACGGTGATCCGCTGGCTCAGATCTCCGCGGGCGACCGCGGTGGCGACCTGAGCGATCGACCGGACCTGCGCGGTCAGGTTGGAGGCCATGACGTTCACGTTGTCGGTCAGGTCCTCCCAGGTTCCCGACACGCCCCGGACGATGGCCTGCCCGCCGAGTTTTCCATGAGTGCCCACCTCGCCGGCCACCCGGGTCACCTCGCCGGCGAAAGCGGACAGCTGGTCGACCATCGTGTTGATGGTCTCCTTTAGCTCCAGGATCTCCCCGCGTGCGTCCACCCTGATCTTCTGGCTCAGGTCGCCTCGGGCCACCGCGGTGGTGACCGCCGCAATCGCCCGCACCTGGTCGGTCAGGTTCGCCGCCATGACGTTGACCGACTCGGTCAGGTCTTTCCACGTCCCCGACACACCCTGCACATCGGCCTGGCCGCCGAGCTTGCCCTCGGTGCCGACCTCGCGGGCCATCCGGGTGACCTCGCCAGCGAAGGCGGACAGCTGGTCGACCATCGTGTTGATGGTCTCCTTTAGCTCCAGGATCTCCCCGCGCGCGTCAACGGTGATCTTCTGGCTCAGGTCGCCCCTGGCGACGGCGGTTGCTACCTGGGCGATCGACCGAACTTGTGCGGTCAGATTCCCGGCCATGAAGTTCACCGAGTCGGTCAGATCACGCCAGGTCCCGCCCACACCCGGCACGTGCGCCTGCCCGCCGAGAATCCCCTCGGTGCCCACTTCGCGGGCCATCCGGGTGACCTCGCCAGCGAACGCGGACAGCTGGTCGACCATCGTGTTGATCGTGTTCTTCAGCTCCAAGATCTCGCCCCGCGCGTCAACGGTGATCTTCTGGCTCAGGTCGCCCCTGGCGACAGCGGTTGCCACTTGCGAGATGTCCCGGACCTGGCCGGTGAGGTTACCAGCCATCGCATTGACGGCCTCGGTGAGCTCCTTCCAGGTACCCGCCGCTCCGGGAACCTGCGCCTGCCCGCCGAGCTTGCCGTCGATCCCCACCTCTCTGGCCACCCTGGTCACCTCGGACGTGAACAAGCCAAGCTGATCATTCATGTCATTGAAGACGGTCGCGATCTCGTTCAGCACCGGATCACGGCCCTGCGGCAGACGAGCGCTGAAATCCCCGCCCCGCACCGCCGTCAAGCCGGCCAGCAGCTGCCGCATCCACGTGCTGGCGGCCTGCCGCCCGGCCTGCGTTGCCGTTGCCATCAGGACTCCTCAGCTTCTGGACTGGCCCGGCTCACCGCAGGCCCGGCCGGGCCGGCGCGCAGGTAGCTACCGGGCAGTGTCATGACATTCGATGATGCCACCGCCGCCGCCGGCGTACGGCGGATAATGGCGCACGTAACAGCGCGGGCAGTAACAGCGGTGATATCGGCAGGGTGCGTAGGCTGCCAGCCAATACGGCGGCCGATAGAGGGGCGGGAAGCGGAAGCGTGAAGGCATCAGGCAGCGGCGAGCGGGCCAAGCTCACCGACCTGGTCGGGTGGCAGCGGCGTGAGCTCGATCGCCTGCGCTCCGAGGCCGCCGCGCGTTCAGTCACAGATGTCGCCACGGGCATGCTGATGGAGCGGCTCAGCTGCTCGGCTGCCGAGGCCAGGCAACAGCTCGACAGCCTGTCCAGCGAATCCGGCATCAGCGCCACCGATCTTGCCGCCGAGATCACCGGCCAGCACCTGCTGACAGCGTTTCAGCCTGCCCCACGCAGGACCACCCCCGCCAGGGCCACCGCGGAGGCAGCGCCTGATGGCGCTCGCCTTGCTGCGGCCCTGCTCGAAGAGGCGCTGTCCGCCCAGGGCGCTGCGTCGGTGGCGATCTGGCTGATGGAACCCGACGGCGGGCTGGAGCTGGCCGGCGAAGCGGGACTTGGGCCACAGGAAGCCAGCCGCTGGCGGCGCATCCCCCCGGACATGGCGTTCCCCGCCCTGCGGGCAATCCGCGAAAACACCGAGATCTGGTGGCCGCGCGGGCGGCCGCCGCGCGACGACAGCCCGCTGACCGGCCGCAGCGCCGACTGCGCCCGCGCTGTCTTGCCGCTGCGCAGCGGCGGCGTCAGCTTCGGTGCCCTTGAGGTCTGCTGGCCGGCAGCGTTCAGCGCGTTCGCCGCACCCATCCGCTGCCAGATCGCCGCGCTCGCCGACACCTGCGCCCAGGCGCTCGGCACAGGCCCGCCACACGCCGGCCCGCCCGCCCGCTACGCGGCAGCGTGGATCTTCGGGCTGCTCGACGGGCTACACGAGTCCGCGCTGTTCGCCCGGGCCGTCCGCGGCGATCACAGCATGGTGACCGGACTGGCGGTCGACTGGGTGAGCCGGGGCTTCCGCGATCCAGCAGGGCGGCCAGCTACCGACATCACCGGGCACCAGCTGCTGGAGCTGTATCCCGAGACGGCGGCGACCGGCGGCCTGTGTGACCGGGCGATACAGGTGCTGGACAGCGGCCAGCCGCAGCACCTCCCCGGCGTCGCACTTTCCGGCGGCGCCAGCGCTGGCCTCCTCCTGGAGGTACGCATCGCCAGGCTGTTCGACGGCGTCGTGATCGCCTGGCGTGATCCCACCGAGGCAGAACGCCTGACCACGCAGCTGCAGCACGCCCAGTGGCTTGGCAGGATCGGCAGCTGGGAGGAGAACCTGATCACCGGCGAGGCGCGCTGGACAGAGCCAGCATTCGCGCTCTTCGGGCAGCCGCCGGGCCGTCCGGTCCGGCTAACGGATCTGCACGACCGGGTACCGGCCCAAGACGTCCCCGCCGCGCAAGCGTTCCAGGACCGGCTGCTCCGCCAGCGGGACGCGGCAGCGGCCGTCTTCCGCATTGTGCGCGCCGACGACGGCAGCGTGCGGCAGCTACGCGCCTTCGCTGAGCCGGTTACCGGGCCAGCCAGAGACCTGATCGCAGTGCGCGGGGCATATCAAGATGTCTCACCGCAGTTCCACACGCAAGCCGCCTTCGAGGTGGCACGCGAGCAGCTTGCCGACACCGAGGAGCGAGCCAGAGAAGAGCACCGGCTAGCAGTGCGCCTGCAGCAGGCGATCACCCCGCAAGCCTCGCAACTGGTTGCGGCGGCAGGGCTCGACGTGGCCGCCCGGTATCGCCCAGCTGGCCCTGAGCACCTGGTCAGCGGCGACTGGTACGACGCCGCGCTGCTCCCGGCGAACAAAGTACTGCTCGCAGTCGGTGACGTCGCCGGGCACGGAATCGAGGCGGTCACCGGTATGGTCGCGCTGCGGAACTTCCTGCGCGGCCTGGCCATCACCAGCGCCGGCCCAGGGGCCCTGCTTGGCTGGCTCAATCGCGCGGCCTGCCACCTCGCCGACGACCTCTACGGGACCGCGATCTGCGCAATCTACGATCCCAGCCACCGGGCCCTACGCTGGGCCCGGGCCGGCCACCTGCCCCCGGTCGTGGTGCACCGCGGCACCGCGCGCACGCTGACCCTCCCCGAGGGAATGCTGCTCGGCACCGACCCGGACGCCTCCTACCAGGAAGCCACCATCAAGCTCAGACTCGGCGACGCTCTGCTCATGTTCACCGACTGGCTCATCGAGCGCCGTGACCAGTCGCTCGACGACGCGCTGCATGCGCTGACGCACCTCGCCAGCCGCCCAGTGCACGACATCAGCACCTTCGCTGATCACCTGCTCGCCCGTTCAAAGTCTGATACCGGTGACGACGCATGTCTGGTGGCCGTCGCTGTGCAGTGACCGCGAGAGGATGCACAGGCAGACAGTGTCGTTTACCAGCACGTGAAGCCAGCCCTTCGGCGCTCTGGCGTGATCGAGGGTGAGGCCTTCGAGGTCGGCGCCGCGGCGGCTCCTCGGCGGGGCTGGCCGTCTCGCGGATCGGTGGCGGCCGGGCGGTCTCAGCGTCCGCGATCAGGTTGCGGTGGCGCTGGTCGGCGAAGTGCGGGTGGATGAACATTGGCCTGCTCCGCTCGGGACCTGGCCGGGCAGGTCCCGCTGGAGCCGCACATCGCTGTCGGCGGCCCGATCCGCTGCGGCAGCAGATTGACCGGATCGACTATGAACTCTGCTCCACAAGGCCACCCGCCCCCCGGTTGGGGACGGGGTTACCTAACTGTCCGCGCCTCGCGCCGGTAACGCCAGCAGCCCACGCGCCGTTCCGCAGTACAGGCCGCAACGAAGGGGTGGTCGGTGTGAGAGGGCGACGGTCGGTGTCTGTGTTGGTAGTGGGGTGCGCGGGCCTGCTGGCTCCCCGTGGGGGGATGCCAATATGAACCGGCGCATGCTTCGGATCCTGGCCGTTTCCGCGCCGGCCGTTGCGGCCGTGGCGCT
>Ga0114129_10014161_pt1 | contig 11361 bp, 5 predicted proteins | sample RhiMetdeltSRZDD1_FD_80071 | JGI IMG/M metagenome (GOLD analysis project Ga0114129, IMG submission 80071) | Populus rhizosphere microbial communities from Tennessee, USA - Rhizosphere MetaG P. deltoides SRZDD1 (version 2) (version 2) | ecosystem: Host-associated > Plants > Roots > Rhizosphere >... | reverse complement strand
TGAACGCCTTTGCGCAGATTCAAGGTTGGGCAATCGAAAGCGTCTTCCAGAACATCATAGCGCAACTTGGCGCCGCCGCGCCTCCACCGGACATCGGAGTCTTCGCCTTTCGCGTGCGCACTTCACGCTTCGGCCACAATGCGCCCGACTGGAACGTGCTGCCCCCAGAAGTGCGAAAGAAATACGATAAAGACAATCCCGATAGAGACGACTGGCCGCTGGTTGAGGGGTCGGACCACAAAAAAATTCACCTCAATGCGACCTACAATCAAATTGTTCCCGACAGTTGGGCTGTCATCAAACGCGGCGCGAGCGAAGTGATCGCCCGCGTCGAAGCGGTAAGCGAAACGGGACTATCGCGCTATGCGATAAGCGGCAAGAGCACGCGAATCGACTTGGACACCGATGTCACTATCAACAGTTTCTCCGACCTGCGGCAGACGACGGTCCACGCCCAGAGCGAGCAGCTCGCGCTGGCAGAAACGCCGATCACCGAGCCGGTCGCGGGACACGTCATTGAGCTGGATCGATTCTACGAAGGCTTGAGCGTCGGGCAGAACATCGTGGTGACCGGCGAGCGCGACGACCTGGCTGGAGTGAGAGCGAGCGAGGTGGCGACACTGGCTGAGGTCACGCACGACACCGCGCAGGGCTTGACTACGCTGACGCTCGCCGGTGATTTGGTCAATCAGTACCGGCGCGAGACCGTCACGATCAACGCCAACGTCGCGCGCGCTACGCACGGCGAAAGGGTGCAGGAAGTCCTGGGTAGCGGCGACGCCAGTCAGTCTTATCAGCGCTTCACGCTGCGCCAGCCGCCGCTGACGCACACAAGCGCAGCGACGCCCAGCGGCACTGCGTCATCATTGCAAATCCGCGCCAACGATCTGCTCTGGCACGAAGCGCCGTCGCTGTACGGCCACGGCCCAGACGAACGCGTCTTCATTTCGCGGCTGGGCGACGACGGCAAGACGACGGTCGTGTTCGGCGACGGGCGCACGGGCGCGCGGCTGCCAACGGGGCAGGAGAACGTGCGAGCGACTTATCGGAAGGGCATAGGGCGCGGCGGACTGGTCAAAGCCGAACAGATCAGCCTGCTGCTGACGCGGCCATTGGGAGTCAAAGGCGTAATCAATCCGCTGGCCTCGAGCGGCGCTGCCGACAGCGAAGCGCTGGCCGACGCGCGCAGCAACGCGCCGCTGACCGTGATGACGTTGGAGCGCATCGTCTCGCTGCAGGATTACGAAGACTTTGCGCGCGCTTACGCCGGCATCGCCAAATCGAGCGCTACGTGGACCTGGAACGGGCAAATGCGCGGCGTCTTCGTCACCGTCGCGGGGCCCGACGGCGCTGAGGTCAAACCGGACAGCGACCTCTACAAGAATCTGCTCGCCGCGATGCAGCAAGCGGGCGACCCCCACGTGCCTCTGCGTGTGCAAACCTACCACCCGGCATTTTTCAGACTCGCGGCGGCCGTCAAGGTACATCCTGATTACTTGCCGAACAAAGTCCTCGCCGAGGTCGAGCAGGCTTTGCGCGCGCAGTTCTCTTTCGCCGCGCGGCAATTCGGCCAGCCCGTTGCCTTGAGCGAAGTCGTCGCAGTCATGCAATCGGTGACCGGCGTCATTGCGGTTGATGTCGACAAGCTGCATCGCTTCGACGACACATCGGACGGTTTGAAAACGCTGCTGCCTGCGGCGGCGCCGCAACCGGGCGACAAAGGAACAATCGCAGCCGCGGAGTTGCTCACGCTCGATCCAAGCCCGCTTCACGATTTGGGGGAGATGCCATGAGCTTTGACGCGCAACGATTGTACGAACTGCTGCCGGCGATCTATCGCATTCGCGACCTTGAGCAAGGCGAGCCGCTCCGCGCGTTGCTGGCGGTGATTGCCGATGAGGTCGGCGTCCTCGAAGAAAACCTCGATCAACTCTACGACGATCAGTTTATCGAGACCTGCGCCGATTGGGTCGTGCCCTACATCGGCGACCTGATCGGCGTGCGCGCGCTGCACGGCGTCGTGCCGCAGGTGAGCAGCCCGCGCGCCGAAGTGGCCAACACCATACGGCTGCGCCGTCGCAAAGGCACCGCCGCTGTGCTTGAAGAGCTGGCCCGCGACGTGACGGGTTGGCCCGCGCGCGTGGTCGAGTTCTTCGAGTGGTTGGGCTGGACGCAGTTTATGAATCACATCCGCGTGCGTCCGCCGCGCGGAGGCTGGCTCGACCTGCGTGATCACGACGCCTGCGAGCGCATCGCTTATGCGCGCGGCGCATTCGACCCAACGGCGCACACCGTTGACGTGCGCCGCATTGCCTCGGGACGCGGGCGCTACAACATCCCGAACGTCGGGTTGTTCCTGTGGCGTTTGCAGGCTTATCCGATCACGCGCGGCACGGCGCGCCCAGTTGGATTGAACCGCTTCACGTTCAATCCGGTCGGGCTGGACGCGCAACTCTTCAATCGCCCGCAAACCGAATCCGAGATCGCGCATCTCGCCGAGGAGATCAACCTGCCTGCTGTGCTGCGCCGCCGGCCGCTCCACGATGAACTCGAAGCGCGACGGCAGGCGCTGGCCGAAGGCCGCAAGCCCGACGACGCGGTCTACTTCGGCAATCAACCTGTCTGCGAGATCACGCTCAACGCTGAGAGCAAACCCGTACTGACTGAAGAATTGATGATCTGCGATCTGAGCGACTGGCGCGTGCCGCCGAACTCGAAAGATTACACGCTGCCCAACGGCAGCAATGTCGCACGCAAGATTCGCGCGGCGGTTGATCCAGCGCTGGGCCGTCTGACTTTTGCCGCCGCGGAAGACCCGAAGGCGGCGACGGTGAGTTACGACTACGGCTTCAGCACTGAGATGGGCGGCGGCCCCTACAACCGTCTGGCTTCGGTCTCGCCGGCGCTGGATCGCCCGGTGACTTTTCAAGTCGGCGTTAGTCAGGAGATCGCGCCAATACCAGGCCAAATCTTCGCCACGCTGCAAGAGGCCGTTGATGCGTGGAACGCGGAACCGCCGGGGGCGGTCGGCGTGATCGCCGTGATGGACAGCCGCACCTACGTCGAATCGTTGACCGCCGATCACAAGATCGTCATCCCCGCCGGCAGCCGGTTGATTATCGTCGCCGCCGATTGGCCTGAAGTTGACGTGCCCAACGGAGTGCCGCCCAAGCAGCGCATCAAAGGGCAGTTGTCGCCCGAAGGAAGACGGCCACATCTGCTCGGAGGCGTGTCGGTGGCCGGCGCGAGCGACAAGAGCAGCACCAGCGAGTTGATTCTCGACGGGCTGCTCATCGAAGGTGCGTTGACGGTGCTGGTCGGCAATCTGGGCGTTGTGCGCGTCGGCCATTGCACGCTTGAGCCGGGCGTGGGCGGGATCATCGTCAATGCTTCCGCCACCGATCCTGAAAAGCAGAACACGCTACTGAGACTCAACCTTGAACACAGCATCTGCGGCCCAGTCACGCTGCCCGACACCGTGACGTATCTGAGCATCACCAACAGCATCGTCAGCAGCGGCAAGGACAGCGATGACAAACTGGCCGCGATCACGGCTCCCGGCGCTGAGGCCAAACTGGAAGGGAGCACGTTCTTCGGCACGGTCGCGGTGCGCAGCGTCGAAGCGAGCAACTGCATTTTCACCGGCATTCTTGAAGCCGCGCGGCGACAGACGGGCTGCGTTCGCTTCTCTTTCTTGCCGCTGGAATCGAAAGCGCCACGCCGTTACCGCTGCCGTCCCGAAGATGCCGCTGAAGCCGTGCGCGTTCGTCCGCAGTTCACATCGCGGAGCTATGGCGATCCAGGCTACGCGCAGTTAAGCCAGCGTTGCGCCGTCGAGATTCGGGAGGGCGCGGACGATGAAGTGGAGATGGGCGCTTTCCACGATCTGTTTCAACCGCAACGCGAAACCAATTTACGCGTCCGCCTGGACGAATACCTACGCTTCGGTTTGGAAGCGGGCATCATTTATGTGAGTTGAATCGGGAGGCAAGAGAATGGCACACGGAGTCAACGTATTGAACGGATCGGCACGGATTAATCCGTATAGTCGCATCCGTTCAATGTGTCTGCCAATCTTTCCTGTTCTGATTTATCGCATTGTTTGAGGAGGTGATGATGAAGGGCGATTTTAGCCGACTGACGTTTGATCCGAAGAAGCATTACCGCCGCGTGCTAATGCAGCAGGGGCGCGTACAGGTGGACGCGGATTGGAACGAGCAAGAGGCGATCAGCCAGTACCACGCTGAGATCGAAGCGCTCGACGTGATAGGGCGCTGCGGCGCGCCGCTACACGATGCCGGGTTCAAAATCACCCTCAACAACAAAGGCGAGTTGGTGATCGGGAAAGGGCGCTTTTATGCCGACGGCATCCTCTGCGAAAACGACGCCGATGTCGGTTATCTGCAACAGCCCGATCTGCCCGATGCGCCCAAACCGGCGGATGCGCTCAAAACATTGCCGGTTGGCATCGTCTACCTGGACGTGTGGGAGCGACATCTCACCGCGCTCGATGATCCTCGCATTCGCGAAGTCGCGCTCGGCGGCCCCGACACAGCTACGCGTAGCCGCGTTGTTTGGCAGGTTAAGATTCTGCCGATCAAACCCGGCACGGGCGCTCAGCCCACTTGCGCGGTCAAGTTCGCCGAATGGGACGCGCTCACCGCGCCGGGCAACGCGACGCTCAACGCGCGCACCCAGCCGCCGGGCGCCGACAGCCCTTGCCTGATTCCGCCCACGGCCGGCTATCAACGGTTGGAGAATCAACTCTACCGCGTCGAAGTTCACAAGAGCGGCGTGCTGGGCGCGGCGACTTTCAAATGGTCGCGCGAGAACGGCTCCATTCTCGCCACGATTGAAAAGCTCGGCCAGGAGCTCACCGTCAGCGACATCGGCCCCGACAACGTGCTCGGCTTCGCCAACGGCCAGTGGGTCGAGGTGGTGGACGATCGCATCGAGCTGCGGGGGCAGCCGGGCCCATTGATCCAGATTGATAAGGTGGACGCGGCCACGCGCACCGTCACCCTCAAGAGCGCGCCTGCGGGCATCGATCAAACAAGGCATCCGAAGCTGCGGCGGTGGGACAGCGCGGGCGAAATGAAAGTTGAAGTGCCCGCGACGAACGATGGATGGATAGTGCTCGAAAGCGGGATTCAAGTTCACTTCGCCGCCGGCAATTACCGTACCGGCGATTATTGGCTTATTCCCGCGCGCACTGCCACGGGCGAGATCGAATGGCCGCCATTTCAGATTCCGAACGCGACGCCGCAGCCGCAGCCTCCCGCCGGCATCGAGCATCATTACTGCCGACTGGCGCTGGTGCAGCTTGGGCCAAACGGATTGCAAGTGATCGAGGATTGCCGCCCGCTCTTCCCGCCGTTGACGGAGATCGGCGCTGACCAGGGTATTCACGTCACGGCGGTGAGCTTGAACGCCACTAAACAAGCGCTGCACAACGACAGCGATGTGACAGTGACCGAGTTTGCGCAAGGCATAGAGATAGTCTGCGACGCCGACGTCTTTCCGGCCAGCTTAATATCATCGACGCCGGACAATCCGGTCTGCTTCATCACGCTCGATCTGCCGTTTCCATTTAGCCTGGCTGATCGCCAGCTTTGGGGCGATCCCGTCATCGGATTCCAGCCGATCATCCTGGCGGCGAAAGTCAACGCGGCGAACAACAGCATCACGTGGCAACCGATGACCGCGACTCAAGCGTGGCTCTTGCAGAAGTTGTTCTCGATAATGCAGGAATCCAAGCGCGGCGACCGTGTGCTGGCGCATCTGGCGCTCAAGGGCAATTTCGTCTGGGCGCTGTCGGATCCCAGACTGTACCTTGATGGAGAGGTCTTCGGCTTCCAGCAAGGCAATACAACCGAGGCGCGCTTGCCCAGCGGTGACGGAGTTCGCGGGGGCGATCTGGAGATGTGGTTCTGGCTTGTGCCGCAGCCGCCACCGTTGCTCAAGGTCAAAGGCGTGCGGATTCTCAACACCGCCACTAACCCTAACAACCCGACCCCGCTGGTGGCGGCAACCATGACTTCTCCCACGCAGCCGCTCACTGCTAGTCCGCAATTCGTCGTCAACGCCATTGAAGTGCAGTTCACCTCCACGGTGGATCAAGCCAGCATGGTCAACGGCAAGAGCTTCATCGTCACCAACGCCAACACTGGCGGTGTGATGACTGGGCAATTCATCTTCACCGCCCCTGACACAGTCCGCTGGGTGAATCAAATCCCCGGGGGCCCTCCGTCGCCCTTGCCTGCAGCCAATTACCGCATCTCGCTCAAAGGCGATGGCGCCACGGTCATTACTTCGAATGGCGTGCCTCTGGACGGCGAACCATTGGCCCTGCCTTCCGGCAACAATGTTGCGGGCGGCGACTTCAACTTCACGCTGATCGTTACCGCGGGTTGATACGTGGCGCAACAAAGGAATCGCCAACGCTGGAACAGCCCGGGGGTTTTATGTGTCCTCCGTGAGTCAGTTATCCCTGGACAGTTGCAGTAGATAGAACGTTTTAGGCTTAGACAGAAAGGGAAGGACGAGCATTGATTGGGGTTATGAATCCCACGCTCTAACCACCTGAGCTACGCCGCCATATCTTTTACTATCAATTTTCTACGGTCGGTAAGTTCGACCGTCCGCGGCAGATTTGGCAAGTTCTTCTCTGCCGAGGCTCACCACCGCCACCTTACCGCCGAACTCTACCAAATCAGGCATAAACATAACCCATCGGGTGCGCGTATGTCCACGCTAGCCATAAACGGCATTGGCAGCGCTCATCCGACTGCCGCCGTTGGCCTTTCGATGTCTTGGTGTGCGGAATTAGTTAAAATGCAAGCGATCTATCATTGCGGTAACCCGAGATTGGGCGGGCATCTTAACAGATTCTCGGGAGCTGCTCGCCGGCCAGCATATCTACGATGCGAGTGCCGCCAAAGCCTGTCACCATCGACACTATTCCCGCCGGCTCTGCGATAACTTCTCCGATCACGCACGCGTTCCGCCCGAGGTGAGGTCAGGCCCTAAAGGGAGCCAACGATCCACATACAGCAATCAGATGCTCCCAGGCCAGAATTCGCAAGCCGGCCTGGAGGTCATCGGCTATACTGAAGTCCACCCGCCCGGAGCCGACCGGGCCACCTTCTAAAGGAGAAGAACCATGATCCACAGAAACAACAGCCGCAGATTCTTGATACCGGCGCTGCTGATGGCGCTGGCCGTAATCAGCAACCTTGCGCCGTCTGCCACTGGCCACGCAACGCCCGCATCAAATCCCAAGACAATCTCGATTGCCGAAGCGCGTAGCTTGCCACTGGGAACCGTAGTAACCGTTGACGGCTCTGTCACAGTGCCGTCCGGCGCGTTCAGCTCGAGCACCTTCGATCAGGGCTTCGCTATTCAAGTTCACACCGGCGGAATCTATGTCAGCGTGGCCGACAATCTTGGGTTTGCGCCAAGACAACAGGTTCGTGTCACCGGAGAACTTGCCGATAGCTTTGGGCTGCTCATTCTAACCAATGTGACTGACACCAAAGCTCATGGAAGCGGGCCGAAAGTGCAGCCGCTCGCAGTCGCAACCGGAGCCGTGGGCGAGGCGACGGAAGGCAAGCTTGTCAGAATAACCGGAACAATCACTCAGCCCATTGTGAATGATCTGCCGTTCGGATTCATCATATTTATCAATGATGGGTCTGGCGAAGTTCATTCGTTCGTAAGCGCCTCGACGGGCATAGACGTTAGCGGTTTAAGCCCAGGCCAAACCATCGAGGTGACAGGATTCAGCGGCCAGTTCGCCGCTTCCTTCGAGGTTGATCCTCGCTTTCAGGACGACATCAAAGTGGTATCCTGATTCTCGACCATCGCGTTCTCCCCGCAGCCAGCGGCTGCGCGGAAGAACCCTTTTTGTATTGATCCAAACCGTGGATCCCACGAAGTTGACTTGAGCATCTACAACCCGCGCTCGATATCGATTATCGACTTCATTGGGTGAGCGCGGATTCAGGTTGCGGCGAGGAGTTTGTTTAAATCATTAACAGCACTTGTTGCCGCACTCGCGTTGACCTGACTTCCGTAAAGGGCGTCGACTATCGAACTGAAAGCGCCTTGTAGTAGGCGCTCAGAATCGTTCACGGGTGCAAACCGAACGTTGAGCTGAACGCGCTTGAGGTCAGCGGGGACGCCAAGCGCGCTCCCCGCCAGCGGTTCAAGTTGCAGGTACATCGCTCCGCAGAACGACGTAATGCCGGTGCTCTCAACGTCGGGAAGATCGGAGGATGCCGTAGCGCCGCTGGCCTGGTTCTGAGGTCGCGGGGGCGCGCCGCCGATGCCGCCCTGTGTTCCAATCACGGTCGCTCGTACCTGATCTCGATTGCGCGGCTCACCTCGCGCACCCTTCACGGTCAAACGCCCTTCAAGCTGAAAGCGACGACCGATAACGGAGGCCTTCGCCGGAAGAAACGTAAATTCGTAACTGGAGCCGGCGGCTTCGAAGCCCCCCTTGAAATGGCGTCCTCGCAAAACCGCGGCAATCGAATGAACTCGAACTTGCGATGTCAACTTTCGCAGGACCTCATCGCCGTCTTTCTTTTCTGTTTGCCTGAATAACATAACTCCTCGATTGCGGATTGCGGATTGCGGATTACGGAGTGCGCGTGACTTGCCTAATCCGCAATCCGAAATCCGCAATCACAGCTTCCCTCTCTTGTACTCGTCAGCCAGGTAATCACATGCCCGCATCGTCAGCGCCAGTATCGTGAGCGTCGGGTTTTGGTTCGCGCTCGTAACAAAGCACGCGCCGTCTATGACGAACAGGTTCTTGACGTCCCAGCTCTGATTGAATTTGTTGAGCACCGAAGTCTTCGAGTCATTTCCCATGCGCGCGGTGCCGAGCTCGTGAATAATGCGCCCGGGCGCCGTCATGCGTCCTCCGGTTGAAACGACTTCAGCGCCAGCCGCCCTGAGGATCTCTTCGCTGGATTGAGCAGCGTCGCGAGCCATCTCGCGCTCGTTGTCAGAGTACTGAATGTGAATCTTCAATACCGGTATCCCCCACGCGTCGACCACTCCGTCCGGGTCGATCTCGGCGTAGTTCTCAAACCGGGCGAGCATCTCGGCGCGGGTCGTCAAGCTGACGGGCGAGCTGTAGTAATGTCGCACGCGCTTCTTGAACTCAGAACCAAAACCCGGGGTTAACGCGGCGTTCTTCACGAAGGCCGGATACATTCGCGAACCGGAGCCACACTCGAAGCCATAACCGCGAATGAACCGTTGCTGCCTGGTCTCCTTGTTCAAGTTTCGGAATCGGGTTATCAACAGCCCGGAAGTCTTGCCGTCTTCATTCACCGGGTCGCGTCCCGCCAAAATGTTGAAGTAACCGCTCGCGCCGATTCCGCCGAAGTGGTCCATCAGATAGTGACCCATCTTGCCCGATGAATTGCCGAGCCCGGTCGGATGCTGCCGAGATTTTGAGTTCAACAGTATCCGGGTCGATTCGAGCGTCGACGCTCCGAGCACTATTACTTTGCCGAGCGCTTCGTATTCTTGATGAGTCACTCGATCGACAAACGCGACGCCTTTCGCTTTGCCGGTGTTGGTATCAACGGTTATATGCCGCACGATTGAATTCGGACGCAGCGTCATTCGACCTGTCGCATCGGCAACCGGCAGAGTGGAAGCGAGCGAGTTGAACATCGCGCCGACGTCGCAGCCGTCGCCGCAGTTGCCGCAGTAATGACAACGGGCCCGCTTTTTCATATGCGGCTTGGGCGGAGCGGTCAGCATCGCCAGGCGCATCGGGATGCCGTAGCGTCCAAGCTTCCGGGCGCCGTTGCGCAAGAGGTTTTCGCCACAGTTGAGCTTCATCGGCGGCATGAAGTTGCCATCTGGCAGATGCGGCAAGCCGTCGCGGTTCCCGCTCACGCCGATGAACTCTTCGGCCTTCGTGTAATACGGCTCGAGATCCGAATAAGAGACGGGCCAGTCGTCGCCGAACCCGTCGTGCGCGGCGGCTTTGAAATCGAGGTCGGAAAGTCTGTACGACATCCGGCCCCAATGGAGCGTCTTGCCGCCGACGATCCGGGCCCGCACCCAGAGGAAAGGCTTGCCCGGCTCAGTTGTGTACGGGTTCTCGCTGTCCTTGACGTAAAAGTGACGGCTGAACTCGCCGGCGGTGGCTTGCATCCATTGGTCCTGATCTTTCCAGCCTGGAGGGCCGAAGCCTCGATACATCGACTCATAGGGCCAGCGATGAGAGCTCAAGTCACGCTCCGGGTTTACCGGCGGTCCGGCTTCGAGCACAAGCACTTCCATGCCGCGCTCGGTCAATTCTTTCGCGGCCATTCCGCCCGACGCCCCCGAGCCTATGATGATTGCGTCGTAGATTTTCTCCTTCGCCACTGCTACCTCCAGTTTTCTTGCAGCAGAACCTATCACAACAAAATGCAAAAGATCAAAGTTTCTCAGCAATCACTTTGCGCAACTTGGCGTCTTAGCGCGAACCGCTGATTGCACGTGGCTCGTTTCGCGCCAAGATACGCCAAGATCCGCGAAGACGCCAGGAAGGTCTTGCACATTTGGCATTTCTCCTTGTGTTTTGCATTTTTCCATCGCTTCTAATATTATGCGGGCCATCCGATCACGCGGATTCGATGAGGAGTCAAAGCAACGGTCAGGAGGATCAGTCGTGGAAGCAATAACACGCAGGCAATTCGGCGCGGGACTCGCAGGAGCACTGGCAGGTTTGAAGCTCAGTTCTGCAGACGACAAAGTGAAGCCGTCGATCTTCGGAGGCATTCAGGTCGGAGTGCAGAGCTACACGTTTCGCTCTTTCAGCGTCGACAAGATGATCGAGTCGATGGTATCGATTGGCTTGTCCAACGTCGAGCTATGGGATGGACACCTGAACCCAGGAAAGGCTTCGGAAGCCGATTTCAAGGCGATCAAGAAAAAGTTCGACGACGCAGGGATCAAGGTCGGCGCCTACTGCGTGAATTTTCCCGTCGATTCGAAAGACGACTACCTGGATCGCGGGTTCAACGGCGCGTTGCTGCTGGGCACTAAAGTGATGACGGCCTCGGTTAAGAAACCGATAGTGCCGCGTCTGAGTCAATGGTGTCAGAAATACAAGATCAAGCTCGGCCTGCACAACCACTGGTTCGGCTATGCGTCCTTCAAGGGAGACAGGACCCAGGAATTCGAAACGCCCGATGATTTCATGAACGCGTTGAAGGGCTCGTCGGATTACCTGAGCATCAACCTGGACATTGGTCACTTCTATGCCGCGGGATTTGATCCCGTCTCGTTCATCCGCGACCATCACCCTCGCATCGTGAGCCTGCACATAAAGGACAGAGACAAAGA
>Ga0114129_10014160_pt1 | contig 11362 bp, 11 predicted proteins | sample RhiMetdeltSRZDD1_FD_80071 | JGI IMG/M metagenome (GOLD analysis project Ga0114129, IMG submission 80071) | Populus rhizosphere microbial communities from Tennessee, USA - Rhizosphere MetaG P. deltoides SRZDD1 (version 2) (version 2) | ecosystem: Host-associated > Plants > Roots > Rhizosphere >... | reverse complement strand
GCCCACAGTCAGTTTTCACCTTGGAGTCACCGGCTGCACCATCGATCTCGCGGCCGAGGCCGTTTCGCGTGAACAAGCAGAAATGGCGGAAGACCTCGCAAATCGAATCGTGCGAGAGAACCGCAGTGTTGCCGTACGGTATGCTTCGCAGGAAAACGTCGCCGAGGTCGGCTTGCGAAAACCGACGGAAAGAGGGGGCGATATCCGGATCATCGATATCGCAGGTTATGATCGGTCTGCTTGTGGCGGCACGCACGTTCGAACGACCGGCGCAATTGGCGCAGTGCTCATAACAGGTCTCGAGCGGGCTAAGAAACAAACGCGTGTACATTTCCTTTGTGGCAATCGAGTCATTCGCTATGCGCGTTCGGCCAATCGTACACTCGAGGCTATTAGCCAAACCATTTCGGCGCCGCCGCTGGAGACCGCTGCGGGCGTCCGCGGTTTATGGAATGAGAGCCAGCAGGCTCGCAAGCGAATCGAGGAGCTCGAGTCGCAATTGATGGATTACGAAGCGGCGCAGTTTCCCATAAGCGATGGTGTGGCGGTCGGCAATTTCCTTAATCGGGGGGTCGATAAGCTGAAGACGCTTGCCGTCAAGATCTGCTCCAGGTCTGGAGTTGTTGCACTGCTGGCGGATCAAAGCGATCAACTCCGCGTGGTCTTCGCGCGATCCGCAGATTCGACCGTGGATGCCGGCGCTCTCATTAAGCAAACAGTCGAGAGGTTTGGCGGGCGCGGCGGGGGACGTCCGAATCTGGCTCAGGGTGGCGGTCTGAGTGGTACCGCTCAGGAAGTTCTGGAATTCGCAAGGAGTCTGCTGTAGTTGACTGCTTCTTGAGTGAATGAATGGAGAGACTCCTGGGATAACCTATTCCCCTCTTCGTGAGGAGGGGAATGCGTCCAACGGCAACTAAGCATCATCGGAGAACTATGAATCTTCAAACCTTCCATCAAAACATCCTGGAACTCATACGTCGCACATCCGCGTTCCTTCCCCCGGATGTCGAGAACGTCATCAGCCTTCAACGTAAACTTGAGTCCTCCGGTTCTAAAGCCGGTTTTGCATTAGAGTTAGTTGCACAAAATATCGGCTTGGCCAAAGCGCGTTCTTTACCGATCTGCCAAGACACTGGAACGATCACGTTCTATTTTGAAACACCCCGCGGCGTCGATCAGGTGGAGCTCGAAGACATCTGTCGCGAGGCCGTAAAGGAAGCGACGATGAAGGGCTACCTGCGCCAGAACTCCGTTGACAGCGTTGACGGAATAAACACCGGCGACAACCTTGGCCCTGGAAGCCCGGTGTTCCATTGGGAGCAGACCCGCGATTCCAATATTCATGTACGCCTGATTCTGAAAGGTGGCGGTTGCGAGAACATGAGTGGGCAATACAGCCTGCCGACGGAGATACAGGGCAAGCGCGTCGACCGGAATCTGGAAGGCGTTCGGGCTTGCATCCTCGACGCAGTCTGGAAAGCGCAGGGCAAAGGCTGTGGTCCCGGTTTCATCGGTGTAGCGATCGGAGGTGACCGCGCCTCCGGATATGAGTTCGCAAAGCGGCAGTTATTAAGGACCGTTGATGATACGAATCAAGATCCGGCCCTGGCAGGGCTTGAAGCTCGCATTATGCAAGAAGCGAACACGCTCGATATCGGACCAATGGGGTTTTCCGGCAAGTTCACGATTGGGTGCTGCAAGATCGGCAAGCTGAATCGTTTGCCGGCATCATTTTTCGTCTCAGTGGCGTATATGTGCTGGGCGTATCGAAGGCGTGGCGTCGTTTTGAATACCAACGGCGACGTAGTCGAGTGGCTGTATCAGGCACCGCACGAGTTTCGAGGCGAGGAGCCAATGCCGGACCTGACGCTGCCTGCCGCAGAGGTGGTCCGTCTGAGAACGCCGCTGGCAGACGCTGACATTCGCAAGCTCAAAGTGGGCGACGTGGTGCTGCTGGACGGCGTCGTCTACACTGGCCGCGACGCCGTTCATAAATATCTCCACGATGGCGGCGAATTAGAGGTCATTCGCAACGGAATCATCTACCACTGTGGACCTGTCGTGTTGAAGAGCGACGGCGAATTTCGAGTTGTTGCCGCGGGGCCGACAACGTCAATTCGAGAGGAACCGTACCAGGCCGATATCATCCAGCGATTCGGTATCAAAGCCGTCATCGGCAAAGGCGGCATGGGCTCAAAAACGCAGAAGGCTTGCCAAGACTATGGCTGCGTTTATCTCCACGGAATCGGCGGCGCAGCCCAGATTTACGCGCAATGCGTGCAGCGTGTCATCAGCGTCCGCCTCGAGCAGTTCGGCAGTCCTGAAGCTGTGTGGGAGCTGGAGGTTAGAAATTTCCCGGCAGTCGTCACCATCGACAGCCACGGAAATAACCTGCAGCAAGTGATCACAGACCGATCGCGTGAGTTGTTGGCAGCGGCGCTTTAGAGCCTAGTCTGGCCGGCAACCGGAATACATGATCTCGGCGCCAAAATCGAGCGTTTGGTTCGGCTGCAGGAAAATAGCCGTCGTGATCTGACCGGCGGGTCCAAGATTGATGCTGTGACTGCCCGCCGCATCACCCAAGGTCACTCTGGTCTGTTCCGGCAGATGTAAATAGGTAACCATCATCGGACCTGAAATGGAGCGGCCGATGCCGGTCTGATAATTCCGGCGGTTTGCGCAGCCGGTCGGGGGGATTCGAATTTCGGGCAGGTCCGTGACTTGGACTCGCGGAACGGTTTGAAACGGATTGATATTGACCATCGGCGGGATGTTCGTGGGATTGATATTCACGCGCAGGTAAGCGGCGCCTGTTTCGTCCGTTTCCGGCGGCCGCTGCGCGTATGCCAGGCCTATCAGGACCAATACCAGAAGTACAGCATTCACAATCAAACTGATTTTCGCAGCCTTCGACATAGGAAGTTCTCCCTAACGAGTTGGGCGGTCATCGATCGCCTCTACATTGTGGACAGACAATCGACAGGCAAGAAGAGTTCGTTTATTGTGCTGCCAGCGCGCTGCGGATTGCCTGGCCGAATCGTTGCGAATCCGGCGGGCCCTCGGCGAGGATGATGTTGTTGTGAATGAGCAGCGTTTCCGGGACGTATTTGGCGCCGGCAGCCTTTAATTCCTCGAGAGCTTCGGGCAGAAAATAAACGGTTGCTTCGCGGTCAGCCAGCAATTTGGCTTTCGCAAGGACAACGGTGGACAAACATATTGCTGCGATGACCTTTCCCGCTGTTGCCATGGCCACGGCCAGTTCTTGGAGCTTCTTGTCATTCCAAAAAACATCGGGCACTGACGAGCCTCCACACAAGACGAGGCCGGCATATTCATCAGCTTTCGCCTCTGCAATCGCGAGGTCGGATTGAACCGTGCCGCCTTTCATACCGCGGCATGTTCTGACCGAAGTGGAAGCTACAACTACCTTTGCACCTTCATCTTCGAGAATTTTCTTGGGTTCGAAAAATTCCTCATCGCGGAATTGTGTGTGGGGAATCACCATAAGCACTTTTTTACCGTCGAGTTTCATGTGCGAAATTATATCGTGCAGCCTGTTAGAATGCTTACTGATGATTCATTTAAAGAGCGCCAAAGAAATCGAAATCATGAAGGGTCCCAGCAAGATCGTTGCGGAAATTTTGCTGGAACTGCGGGAGACCGTTCGCGAGGGCGCCACAACTGCGGATGTGGACAAAGTCGCCGAAGAATTAACTCTCAAGAAGAAGGCGAAGCCGGCATTCAAAGGGTATCGAGGGTTCCCGGCGAGTTTGTGCATTTCGGTTAATGAGCAGGTGGTTCACGGGATTCCTTCGCCGAAACGAATCCTCAAGAGCGGGGACATCGTCGGTCTGGATTTTGGAGTTATCTACGATGGTTATTACGGAGACTCCGCAATGACCGTCCCGATTGGCGAGATTGCTCCGGAAGTTGATCGTCTCGTAAAAGTGACCGAACAATGCCTATATCGTGCGATCGAGCAGGCCGTTCCCGGAAACTACATTTCGGACATTTCCGGAGCTGTTCAAAAACTAGCAGAAGCCAACAATTACGGCATCGTTCGTGAATTTTGCGGTCATGGCATCGGGCGCTCGCTTCACGAAGACCCTCCTGTGCTGAACTATGTTCAAAATGGCAAGGGACCAAAGATCAAACCTGGTCTCGTACTGGCGATTGAGCCGATGATCAACCTCGGCAGCGATAAGGTGAAAATCCTCGAAGACGGCTGGACGGTAATCACCGCTGACGGAAGACCGTCCGCCCATTTCGAACACACCATCGCTGTCACGCAAAACGGTCCTGAAATCCTGACGAGAATCTAATTGCTCGCGCTTGGCCCGTAGTAGCCGTGCCGATAATTGGCTGTAAGTTTGGATGTAGGCGGCAGGCCAGGAGGCGGGAGAACGTCCACTCGAACGGAACGCCATCCGCCATTACGGTTCGTCGGAAAATAGCCGAGTGTGTATTGTTCGCGAAGATCGCGTGCAACACGTTCCATATACATACGCGCTTCGTCCACGTTGTTGGGGAAGTAGGCGTGCCCTCCACTGGCTTCCGCAATATGGATGAGAGAATCTTCCGCTTTTTGTCCGCCCGACATACTGAGCAAACCGACTGTGTAGACTGCAACACGCGAGCGTTTAGTCGCTTCAATGGCTTCGCTCATCGTGTGTTTGCTGGAATTATCGACGCCGTCGGTAATGAGCAGGATCACTTTCTTGAGATGCTTTGCGTTTTCCATGTGCTCGAGGGCGAGGATCAATGCGTCATAAATGGCAGTTTGCCCAAACGGCTTCACTCCGGCTAATGCGTCTTCAAGTGCGGGAATGCTGTCGGTAAAATCGCGGTCGAGCCGGGCCGTGTCATCAAAATGGACGATGAATGTCTCGTCTTCTGGATTGCCTTTGCGAACGAAAGAAAGGGCGGCAGCGTCCAAGCGCTGCTTTCGAGGTTCAATGCTACGGCTGTTATCAATAACCAACCCTAAGCTGAGCGGAGCATCTTCGTGTTTGAAGACCGAAATTTGTTGTTCCTTCCGGTCCTCGAAAACACGGAAATTTTCCTTTCTCAGGTTTCCTACAGGTCGGTCTTTCTCATCAGTGACATTAACATGCACTTCAGTAAGATCGACGTTCACACTAAGTTTGAACGTGTCATCCTGCGACCAAAGCAGTGACGCCATCAAAAACGGGATGAGAAGTAAGCACTTGAGTTTATTCATGTTTAGTCAAACCGCGCGGCATTGTAGCCGAGTGACCTCGAGGGCGCACCACTTTTTGTTACGCTTTCGCCCTTGCAAGATAGACGCCACAATCGGCAGGATCTCTTAACTTAGGGACAACGGAGGACGTTTGATAGCCCACATCATTGAGATACTTTCAGGTTTCATAGTCGCGACGATTTCTGCACTGGGTTACCCAGGCGTAGTTCTTTTAATGGGAATCGAATCCGCGTGCATTCCTCTGCCGTCGGAGATCATCATGCCTTTCTCCGGTTATCTGGTTTACACGGGGCGATTCGAGCTGTGGGCAGTCTCGGTTGCCGGCGCTGTTGGCTGCGTGCTTGGCTCCCTTGTAGCGTATTGGGTTGGCATGTATGGCGGACGGCCCGTCATCGAAAAATATGGCCGGTATGTTCTGATCTCCCTACACGATCTCGACATGGCGGACAGATGGTTTGCGAGACGAGGCGAGGTGATTGTCTTCGCGAGCCGATTGCTGCCGGTCATCAGAACATTCATCGCGTTTCCGGCCGGCGTCGCGAAAATGAACCTGACACGTTTCATTGTCTACACTTTCCTTGGCTCACTTCCGTGGTGCTTGGGGCTCGCCTATGTGGGGCAGAAACTCGGTGAACAGTGGGACAAAAACGATACGCTCAAAACAGTGTTTCATCGGTTTGACTTTATGATCGGGATCGCGGGCCTACTTTTCGTTGTGTGGTGGGTGTGGCGTCATCTCGCGGGTTCACGCGCGCACAAGGCCAGCCAACAAGAGATTAAGTCGATAAAATGAAATCATCTCCGGCGCAATAACCGCGCCGCGACCCGCACCGGCTCAGATGCCGGCGCGGGCCGGACCGCTAATTGACACTCGCGGCGGGCAGATGATCTAATCGAAATTTGATCGCGGGCGGTTAGCTCAGTTGGGAGAGCGCGGCGTTCGCAACGCCGAGGCCGAGGGTTCGAATCCCTTACCGTCCACTCCCCATCAGGCAGTCTTAATCATTTTTCTGACCTGCTGGTAGCCATCGCTGATTTGATCGCGAATGTCCGCTTGCAGGTCGTCGAGTTGATGTATTGTTCTCCTGGAAATTTTGCGGATGTCTTTGCGGATCTGAACACCCGCCTTTGGTGCGAACAAGAGCGCCGCTACAGCACCGGCGGCTGCTCCACCTAAGAAGAATCCAGCCATTTCAGATTTTGAGAATCCTCGCATTTTTTTCACCTCCACAAAAACGTCAAAATCAGCATAGCACTGGAGCGAATATATGGGAGAATTTCACTCACCATGAGAAAACAACGGAGCATGTTGGGGATAACTGCAATTCTCATGGCCACGTTAGCTTTTGGCCTGCAGCGAAACAGCAGCGCCGCTAAGAATTCACCATTCAACGAAAAGCGAGCTGGTACGGATTTGGAGACCCTGGTTGGATTCGGCCCTCGGCCGGCCGGCAGCGATGCAATTGTGAAAGCACGCAATTACATCATTTCCGAACTGGAAAAGGCTGGTCTTAAACCGCAACTGGACGAATTTGACGCGCGCACCCCTCGCGGCTACAAACATATGGTCAATATTCGCGCGCAGCGTCCGGGTTCCAAGTCTTCCATAATTGCCGTTACAGGTCACTACGACACGAAGGTGTTCGAGAACCTCAGATTCGTCGGCGCTAGTGACGGTGGTTCCAGCGCGGCGTGGCTCCTGGAATTCGCGCGGTGCACTCGTGATCTGAAGTTAGAAAATACTCTCGAGTTCGTTTTTTTCGACGGGGAGGAAGCTGTTGTTGAATGGACCGACGCTGACAGTGTCTATGGCAGTCGACACGATGTCGATCGCAGGATGCGAAACAGCACGCTAAAGGACATTAAAGCCCTGATCCTCGTAGACATGATCGGCGACAAGAACCTCAATATTAAACGTGAAGAGCAGTCGACTCGATGGCTGAAGGACATCATCTGGAGTACGGCACAGTCGATGGGTTACGCGAAGGAATTTCCAAACGACGAGATGGAAATATCCGACGATCACGTGCCGTACTTAAAGGCGGGTATTCCCGCAGTTGACCTCATCGATTTCGATTACCCGCCCTGGCACACTGCCAATGACACGCTCGATAAAGTCAGCGCCCACAGTTTGAAGATTGTCGGTGATGTTGTTTACTTCAGTCTACCGGCGATCGATCGGCACTAGTCTCCCGGCTCTGTTCTGCGTTTCTTACCGAAAAGATAAGCCACAACCACGCCCAACAGGTACAACGCGACCATGGGTACGGCCATCATCATCATGTTGGGAATGTCGGTGGTTGGTGTAATCACAGCCGCGACTACGAATGCGATCAAAATCGCGTAGCGCGTATTCCTGAGCAGGAAGGGGCCACTAACCAGGCCGAAACGAGCTAAGACGAAGATCAGGGCAGGGATTTCAAAAATGATCGCCAGTCCCAACTCGACCATCATGAAGAGGTCGAAATAATCGGACGCGTCGATCCGAGGAACGAGGCCCATTCCTTTGGTCCAGTCGACCAGAAACTGCGCCGTAAATGGGAATGCGATGAAGTAGCCGAATACGCCGCCCAAGATAAACAAAACTGACGATGAGATGATGAAGGGCAAGGCATATCGTCGTTCGCGCTTGTACAGGCCCGGTGAAATGAAAAGCCAAACTTGACCTAGGATGAAGGGAGCAGCCAGAAAGATTGCCGCCACGACGGCGAGTTTTAGTTGAAGGTTAACACCTCCAGTCAGGGTCGTTGAGATCACTTCGGCGCCGGTCTTCCGGACCGGCCCTGCCACGAAATTGAACAACGCATCTCTAAACCACCAGCACACACCGAACGCAACGGCCACACCTATCAAAGCGTGAATGATGCGTTTGCGCAATTCCTCGAGGTGGTCGAGGAACGACATCTGCCCGCTTAATTCTTCTTGTGCGTCTCGTTCAGGATGTGTGTCAACGGGCATTACACGTGTTCTTTCGGGACCGTCGATTCAGATGCTTGGGAGCCATTTGCGGGATCGTGCGTCGTCTGGTGCGGAGTAGTCGTGGAAGACTCGGGTTCGATGGATTTGTACAAATCGGATTTTAGGTCCTGTCCCATGTCGCTGAGGTCTTTTTTCACGTCGTTCAACGGGGTCTGAATGTCTCGGACCTGCTCGTCCCAGCTAGATTTCAGCTCGTCCGTGGCCTTTCTGAACTCGCGGATGCCCTTGCCCAGAGACTTGCCTAACTCGGGCAACTTCTTCGGTCCGAAAACCAAGAGCGCGACGACAAAAATGACCAACATTTCGGAAAAACCAAGCTGACCCATCAATCCTCCTACAACAGCCGACAATGATAGCAAAAGTCTTCCACGCTGAGGGCCACTTTCTTGGGCGACTACGGCCATTTTGAGCCGTCTTAATCTTTGTGGCTGTCTGCTATACTATTCAAACTGTTTCGAAATGAGGGGGACTATTCAATGAGATTTAGACCGTCGCGCGCGATCTTTTGCCTGGTCATGGTGCTGATGATATCGGCGATCCTTGGTGGAGTGTTCGGCGGCCAGGTGAGAGCCACGACGAAAGGTGAAGAAGACACAGATGCGGCTATCAAGCACTTCTCCACCATCCTCGGCCTAGTCGAAGAGAACTACTCCAACGATGTCGATCCGGACAAGGCGGTTTACGGCGCCATCGACGGCATGCTGCGGACGCTCGATCCACACTCTAAATTTTTCGATCCAAAGGCATTCAACTCGCTTCGCGAGGACCAGCGCGGCAAGTATTACGGCTTGGGCATTACCGTAACGACGCGCTTCGGAAAGGTGACCGTAGTCTCCCCGCCGTTTGCCGGCTCCCCCGCTGAAAAAGTTGGATTACGGGTCGGTGACGTCATCAGCCAGGTCAACGGTGAATCGACCTCCGGCATGGATTTGAATGAAGTCGTTTCGAAACTGAAGGGGCCTCGCGGAACATCAGTCAAAATTAAGGTCATTCGGCCCGGCGTCGACGAGCCACTTGAGATGAGTCCGATTCGTGATGAGATCGCAAAGTTTACGATCAACACGGCCTTCATGATTCGTCCGAAGATTGGGTATATTCGGCTCGACAGTTTTGCTGAAACGACCGGTCAGGAATTGCGCGAAGCGTTGAAGAAACTTCGCGATGAGCTCAGGAAAACCGATACCAAGGAGCTGGATGGTCTGGTCTTCGATCTTCGGAATAATCCGGGCGGATTGCTCCAGGAAGCAATCGAGGTCTGCGAGACCTTTTTACAGAAGAACCAGCTGATCGTCGAGACTCGGGGCCGGACCAAGGGTTCTAATCGCCCATACTCATCTCAGAAGCCAAATCCAGACAATACTTTTCCTCTGGTTGTCTTGATCAATCCGCAAAGTGCGAGCGCTTCTGAAATCGTCGCCGGCGCACTGCAGGACCATGATCGCGCTCTGATTGTCGGGCAGACTAGTTTTGGGAAAGGCCTGGTCCAGTCGGTCTATCCGCTAAGTAAGAATGCGGGCCTCGCGCTGACGACGCAAAAGTGGTACACCCCGAGCGGCCGTTTGATCCAGCGTGACTATTCGCAGATTTCACAATTCGACTATTACAATCACCGCGAAACCGCTCCGGCAAAGAAAGACGATATCAAGCACTCCGATATCGGCCGAATTGTATACGGCGGTGGCGGAATAACGCCGGATTACGTCGTCGAACAACCAAAAGTGAATGAATTCCAGACGACGTTGGAGTCGAAATTCGCGGTGTATACGTTCGTTCGTGAGTTCCTCGCGAAGAACCCTTCTGTCGATCAATCATTCCAGGTTTCAGATGCGATGCTGGATCAGTTCAAACAGCACATGACGAAGCGCGGAGTCGAGTTCACGGAAAAGGATTTCCAGGACAACAGGGACTACCTCAAGCGCGCGATCAAATATGAAGTTTTCTACAATCGCTTCGGAGTGGCTGAGGCCGGACGCGTTCTTCTTGAGGACGATCCCCAGGTAACGAAGGCACTTGATCTGATGCCTGAAGCGAAGGATCTCGCCAGCAAAGCAAGGCGGCAGCTGGCCGAGAAGCGATAAGGCAGTTATGAGCTTTGAGTGATGAGTTTTGAGTTTTAGTTAGCTGCCAACTCAAAACTCATCACTCAAAACTCATAACTCGTATGCAGTCCATTCCAGTTCAAACCCCCAATGCGTCGTATCAGATAGTGGTCGGAGTTGGCGCATTTAAACATCTCGCCGAACATCTACGCTATGCCGGCCTGAGTGGGCCCTTTCTCGTAGTATCGCAGCCACGGATTTTGAAAGCTGTGGGCCAAGAGCTCAGGAAAAGCTTTCCGGTCGCCCTTATTCCGGATGGCGAACGCGCCAAGAGTCTTACGACTGTGTCACGGCTCCTAGACCGAATGGTTAAGATGAAGCTGACGCGGCAGTCCACGATCGTGGCTTTCGGCGGCGGTGTAGTAGGTGACGTGGCTGGGTTCGTCGCATCCATATACATGCGCGGCATTCCGGTCGTTCAAGTTCCGACTACGCTCCTCGCACAAGTTGATTCAAGTATTGGTGGGAAAACCGGGGTAAATCATCGCGTGGCGAAGAATCTCATCGGGACTTTCTACCAGCCACGCTTGGTCGTTTCCGATCCCTTGGTTCTTCAGAGGCTTCCGGAACGGGAATTTTCGAGCGGCCTTTATGAAGCGCTGAAATACGGGGTCATTCGGGATCCGGAATTGTTTTCGGACTTCGAGCAGAATAGCGCAATGTTTGTGAAGCGCGATCCTGCGGCGATCGAACGGCTCGTTGCACGCTGCGCCGCGATCAAGGCAGATGTCGTGATGAAGGACGAAAAGGAGACCGATTTACGTCGCATCCTCAATTTTGGCCACACGGTCGGGCACGGACTCGAAGCGGCCGCACGTTATCAGCGGATCAAGCACGGCGAGGCCGTCGGTTATGGAATGATCGCGGCGGCCCGCATTGCACACTTGCTGGATAAACTCCCTCACAATGACCTTGAGCGAATCGAAAACGCGGTCGGCTGCGTTGGCCGCTTACCGGCATTGACGGGCATGCACAGCGCCGATGTGCTAAAAGCGTTACAACATGATAAGAAGGCTCGCAATGGCGCGATCCACTTTGTGATCCCACGCGCAATAGGCCGTGT
>Ga0114129_10014158_pt1 | contig 11362 bp, 9 predicted proteins | sample RhiMetdeltSRZDD1_FD_80071 | JGI IMG/M metagenome (GOLD analysis project Ga0114129, IMG submission 80071) | Populus rhizosphere microbial communities from Tennessee, USA - Rhizosphere MetaG P. deltoides SRZDD1 (version 2) (version 2) | ecosystem: Host-associated > Plants > Roots > Rhizosphere >... | reverse complement strand
GCAATGACACAGCTGCGCCGGTGATGACGATCGCTGATTTGCGGACTGTATGGGTAATTTCCGACGTGCCGGAGAACTCGATTCGCTTTGTTAAAGTCGGCGAGCCGGTCGACATTACGCTTGATGCTTATCCGAGTGAGACGTTTCGCGGACGGGTAGGACGTCTCTCTGACACGCTCGATCCGAAAACACGCACGATTAAGGCGATGATTGACCTCGACAATACGAGTGGCCGCTTGCGACCTGAGATGTTCGGACGCATTACGCTTTCGGCTGCGACGAGCCATGAGCCGGCAGTCCCAATCGGCGCGGTTGTTCAGGATGGGGCACGTAGCATCGTCTGCGTCCAACAAGCACCAGGGAAGTTTCAATGGCGCGAAGTGAAGACCGGTAACCGTTCAGGCAATCTGATTGCTATTACGGAAGGCCTTTCACCGGGAGAACGCGTCGTAACCGACGGAGCGTTTCTGCTGAGGCAGTGAGGAGGCTGGCCTTTGGTTGCTACCATACTGCGCTTCGCGCTACAGCAGAGACTGTTCTTCATTGCCGTAGGTTTAGCGCTTATCGCCGTCGGCCTTTATGTTCTTCAGAATCTCAAGATCGAAGCTTATCCCGATATCTCTGACACTCAAGCAGTCGTAATCTCGCTATTTCCTGGGCACGCGGCCGAAGAAGTCGAGCAACAAGTTACTGTTCCAATTGAGCGAGCGCTCAATAATGTGCCGCGGATCATTGCGCGTCGCTCACGCACTATATTCGGTCTCTCGGTGGTGGAGCTGACCTTTGCTGATGGAACAGATGATTACTTCGCAAGACAACTGGTGTTGGAAAAACTGCGTGACGCGGACTTGCCTCCGGGCGTAACTCCTTCACTTGGGCCGCTCACTTCCGGCATTGGCGAGATGTATCGCTACCGTCTTGAAGGTCCAAACAATGACGCGATGAAGTTGCGCGAGATTCAGGACTGGGTCGTGATTCCCCGTCTGTTGCAGATTCAAGGTGTAGCCGATGTCACTCCGTTCGGTGGTCTCGTAAAAGAGTATCAGATTGAAGTTGATCCGCTAGCGCTGGAAAAATATCACCTTACCATCAAGCAGATTGCCGACGCCATCAACGTTAACAATCAAAGCGCCGGCGGGGCGCAGCTCGATAACCGACAGCAGTCAATGGTGGTTCGTGGAGTCGGGCTGATTCAATCCGTCACCGACATCGACAACATTGTCCTGGATGCGAACGGCGGCGTGCCTGTGTTTGTTAGTGACATCGGACACGTCAAGATTGGTGCGGCGCCGCAGACCGGTATTTTCGGGGCAACGGATCAGGCTGGAGATCATCCTGGCGGTATTGAAGGCATTGTCATCATGCGCCGCTGGGAAAACCCCAGCGAAGTCTTGCGCGAAGTCAAAGACGCCATCAGCGAACTGAATGCCCGGTTACCGAAAGGAGTAAAGATTGTCCCGATCTTCGATCGCACTGATCTAATCAACAACACCCTTCGCACCGTTTCCCGGACGCTGCTTGAAGGGCTGTTGATAGTTGTGCTGGTGTTGTTCTTCTTCCTTGGCAGTGTACGGGCTGCATTGCTGACCGCCATCACAATTCCGTTATCCCTTCTCTTTGCGTTCTTGTGCATGTATCTCGCGGGGATCCCCGCGAACTTGCTTTCGCTTGGTGCACTTGATTTCGGCATCATCGTCGATGGCACGCTGGTGATGGTAGAACACGTTGTTCACAAGATCACAGAACATCAGCCGGATCCGACAAAAGACTCAGGTGGCGCCGTCATCACCATTCATAACGCTGCTATCGAAATTGCACGTCCGATCTTTTTCTCATTACTAATCATCATTGCCGCCTACATTCCTCTCTTCACCATGCAGCGAGTAGAACGGCGTTTGTTTGGCCCGATGGCCTTCACGGTAGCCAGCGCCTTGCTGGGATCGTTGATCCTTTCCTTGACGCTCATACCCGCGTTGGCGACTTACGTTTTCAAGCACGGGGCAAAGAGCTGGGAGAACCCGATGCTGCATTGGAGCGGGCGGCAATATGAAAAGGTGCTGGCGTTCACTCTGCACCGAAGCGGACTCGTGGTGGCCTTCGCGGTCGGCCTCGTGCTTGGTTCGCTGCTGTTGGCGCGAGCACTCGGTACTGAGTTTCTACCGCAGCTTGACGAAGGCGTAATTTGGATTCGCGCAAATCTGCCGCCCGGAATTTCGCTCACAAAATCAGCCGAGGTGGCAAGCCAAATGCGCTCCCTCATCAAAGAATCGCCCGAGGTCAAGCTGGTAATGTCGCAGAGTGGACGCAATGATTCGGGCACGGACCCTTTCGGCCCCAATCGTAACGAGTTGTTGATCGACCTGAAGCCCTACAATCAGTGGCCCTCCGGTCAGACTAAACGCGATCTCGTCGAGCAGCTAGGCACGAAATTGCGCTCAAGGATTCCCGGCGCTACGTTCAATTTCACTCAACCGATAATCGATACCTCGACCGAGATGGCTACGGGGTCATCAGCTGATCTTGCGGTGATCATCACCGGCCCTGATCTCAAGACACTTCGCGATCTGGCAACCCAAACGTTAGCGATCCTTAGTCAGGTGCGCGGCGCGGCCGACACCGCGATTGAGCAGGAATCGGATCAGACTCAATTACGTATCAGTGTCGACCGGCAGGCGATCGCTCGTTATGGCATCAACGTTAGTGACGTGCAGGACGTCATCGAGCTCGCGATAGGTGGCCGGGCCGTTAATAGCATGTTTGAAGGGGAAAGGAAATTCGACATAACGGTGCGCTATGTCCCCGAAGCGAGAGCTGATCAAGAGGCTATTAGCCGAATCCTCGTAGCTACTCGCGACGGTGGACGCGTGCCGCTCTCGGAATTGGCCACAATAACTACAGTGAATGGCTCGACCATTATCGCCCGGCGTGAGAACCGGAGACAGATCAGTATCCGCACAAACATCCGAGGGCGCGACCAGGGAGGCTTTGTGGCCGAGGCTCAGCGATTGTTTGACGAAAACATCAACTTACCCAGCGGTTACCAAGTCGATTGGGGAGGCCAATTTGAGAATCTGGAGCGGGCTCGCAACCGGCTCGTCATCATTCTGCCGGTGACGATAGTCATTATCTTTGGGCTGTTGTTCTCTGCTTTTCGCTCCTCCGCTCATGCTCTGTTGGTACTGATGAGCGTCCCATTCTCGCTAATCGGAGGTATTGCCGCGCTCTGGCTGCGCGGCATCAACTTGAGTGTCTCAGCTGCGGTCGGTTTCATTTCGTTGTTCGGTGTCGCGGTGATGAGCGGCGTCTTGCTTGTCTCGGAGATCAATCGCCAGAGAGAGGTGAATCCAGGGCGTTTGAAGCAGTCAGTGATTCATGGAGCGCGCTTGCAAATGCGACCTGTGCTGATGATGGTGCTTGTCGCGATGCTCGGGATGATTCCGGCCGCGCGAGCAACCGGCATTGGCTCGGATGTGCAAAGGCCGTTGGCGACGGTTGTCGTTGGTGGCTTGTTGGCAACCTTGTTTCTCACGTTATTGGCATTGCCGAACCTTTATTACTTGTTTGCAAGATTGGGCTTGAAACGGCCGCCAGCCCACATGGCAGAACTCCCCATCGAGATCGGCTCGGATCAGCGACAATCCGGATCGTAGTCTCGAGATCCCGCCAAGTGACAAGGTATGACCACATCTACACCCTCATGACCAATCCCGCCGCTGAAGTCGAACCGACCATTGCCGCTGTAGAAAAACAACGTTCACCCTATGCGACGCCGTTGCCGCACGCCCCGGCGGGAGGTATTAGCGGTTTACTTGAGATCGAGGACAAGGAAGGTCGTCAAGAAGATATCTACCAGCTGGCGGCACGTCTGCGGCTTGATGTCGATGACCTATTGCCGATTGTCGATGCAGCGGTGTTGCTCGGGTTCGCCTTGGTCGAGCAGGGGGACATCAAGCTAACTGACGCTGGGCGTGAGTTCGCGCGAGCAAGCATCCTGGAAAGCAAGCTGCTATTCCGCCGGCAAGTACTGGAGCGCGCTCCTTTGGTCACCACAATCTACCAAACTCTTCGGCAAAGCAAGACGATGGTTGCGGACTTCTTTCTCGACATTCTAGACGAACACTATCCCGATGAAGAAGCTGAACGTCAGTTCGCGACGGCGGTGGATTGGGGCCGCTATGCCGAACTTTTCGAATATGACGCTCAGGAAAAACGTCTGACCATCACGTCTGAGGAATAGGGTGCTACCTTTTACCCTTCAATAGTTCAAGGACAATTCAACAACGGCGTTCGCGCACGGGCTTTGCGGGATTCGTCACTCACACCTGTCTGGCCAGTTTCTTCTCGGCAGCAATGTCACGCAACTCCTCGTCCGAGACGCGGCAATCAAGATGTTGCATCAACCGCAAGAGCAGGTCCGTATTGCGTTCCAGATGCAGGAGGGTAGCCATTACCTCCTTCTCAGCCTTCTGGTTGACCTCGAAATCAAGTTCGGCGCGCGTCTCGGAATGACGTCCTTGAAGGTTTTGGCCGACCATGATGAGCGGCATCAACAATATCTGAATCACATTGCTGATGAGTAGATAGGCAACAAAGGCCGGGAACGGATCGAAAGCTTTCCAGTGTAACGCCGGCACCTCCGATGCCAGGATGTTGTATCCAGTCCATAAAACGGTCCATCCTGCGATGATCAGAAAGAAGCCGATTGAACCGACTTTGTCGGTTATCGCTATGGCAAGTCTGTCAAGGGCGCTTAGGTTCCGTTCGTGTATGATGTTGGCGTTACGCGTCGCGCGCTGCGAGACAAGCACGTTGGTTTGCCGCAGGCGCGCACCGATTCCACGAATCACCTCAAGCGCCGCCGCTGGATGTTCGATAAGGAACTTTTCGAAATCTTCACGACGCAAACAATGAAATATGCTATCGACTACTGCCGTCGCATTAGCTGAGCGCCTTCCTCCATCGAGTACAGACATCTCGCCGAAGAAATCGCCCGGCTCAAGCTCCGAGAGTGTCACCTCATTTGCGTCTCGATCGCGCACCCAGATGCGCACGCCGCCAGAGTCAATAACGTAAAGCGCATCACCTAATTCACGCTCTAGAAAAATGGTGTCGCCGGCTTTAAACGACACCTTAACCATCAGGCCTGACATTGTTTCGAGAGCGGCGGGAGAGAGTTGTTCGAACAGGGGAATTGCAGCCAAGCTGAAGCGTTCGTCGCCGTCGATCATTTGATTGGGCATAAATGTTGTTCCTGTATAATCATGTCTAACTTTACCGGGACACTGCTGGTTAAGCCTAACGCGATGTCAAATGAGCATAATCGACCCTTTAGACTCTGGTATGCAGTCGGCGGCGGTATCGCCCTCGCATTGCTAACACTGATCTGCTTTCGATTTCAGGCCAATTCCACGACAGTCGCGCTCCTTTATCTAGTTGTCATCATACTAGTCTCGCTGAGGAGTAGTCTGGTTCCATCGGCACTTGTGGCCATCATCGCCTACTTGTGCCTGGACTATTTCTTTACCGCGCCACTTTTCACTCTCGGCATGAACCAGACGTTGGACTTCGTGGCGCCGATTGCCTATGTGACAACGGCATTCGTCATCACCCGCTTGATGTTCAGAGTGCGCAAGTCAACCGAAGATCAAAGGCGCGCAGAAGAGGCCTTGCGCAGGGCCCAGGCGGAGATGGCCCATATCACCCGGGTAATGACGATGGGAGAATTGGCAGCCTCCATCGCCCATGAAATCAATCAGCCGCTCTCGGCCATAGTAAACAACGGCAGTGCCTGCCTGCGCTGGTTGGCAGGTGATTCGCCGAATATCGCCGAAGCACGCGAGGCGGCCCAGGACGTAATCCGCGAGGGGAATCGCGCGGGCGAAGTCATCACTCGGATTCGAGGGTTCTTGCGGAAAACCGAATCCGAAAAAGCGTCAATGGACATCAACCAGACAATTAGGGATGTCGTCATTCTTATGCGAAATGAAGCAGAATCTAAAGGCGTGACATTACAGATGGAATTAACTAACGATCTCCCAGCCGTATTAGGAGATCGAGTCCAGCTACAGCAGGTCATTCTCAATCTCGTGATGAATGGGATCGAAGCTATGACATCCTTTTCCCACCAGAAGCGAGAACTGCGGATTCGGTCCCGTCATTATGAATCTGACGTGCTGGTCGCAGTTCAAGACTCCGGCGTAGGAATCGATCCGGAGAATCTTGAAAAGATCTTCGATGCTTTCTATACGACCAAATCGCAGGGAATGGGAATGGGGTTGGCGATCAGCCGTTCCATCGTTGAGGATCACGGTGGGCAGTTATGGGTTCAGCAGAACGATAGTGCTGGCACAACCTTTCAGTTTACTCTTTTGAAACAGCCGTAGAATCGATTATGTCCGAACCGAAACCACTTGTGTTTATCGTGGACGATGATGAGGCCGTTCGAAAGTCCTTGGGAAGTCTGATTCGGTCGGCTGGTCTGGGCGTCGAGACGTTTGCATCTGCGCAGCAGTTTTTGGCGAGTCCACGTGCGGATGTGTTGAGCTGCCTGGTGTTGGATCTGAAACTGCCGGGACTAAGTGGACTCGACCTGCAAAAACGGATGGCGGAATTAGACATTGAAACTCCGATTGTTTTCATTACTGGCCATGGTGACATTCCAACCTCAGTGCGGGCAATAAAAGCAGGCGCTGTCGAGTTTCTTACCAAGCCTTTCCGCGATCAAGATCTATTGGATGCTATTCAGCAAGCGATAGAGCGCGATCGGAATATGCGCCAGCAGCAGGCCAACATTGCGGAGTTGCGTGGCCGACATGAATCGCTAACGCCACGTGAAAAAGAAGTGATGAACCTTGTTGTGTCAGGGCTACTCAACAAACAAGTTGCGGCTCAGCTGGGCATAAGCGAGTATACCGTCAAAATTCATCGCGGCCAGGTTATGGCAAAAATGCAGGCCGAGTCTCTGGCAGATCTCGTGAGGATATCTGAGAAACTGGTGATGACTCGCCCAAAACCATCTTGACCGGCAGCCCAGAACTTCACAACCCCAGGAGCCCACCTACCACCAAAGTGTTATAGATTTTCCATCCGAAACGCTGCTATTTAAGACCTGCCATCAGAAAATGAAAGGTGGTCAGGATGGCTAGTCTCCCTCTTATTTCAGTTGTCGATGATGATGCTGCTGTCCGGAAGTCACTTCAGAGCTTAATCAGGTCTGCCGGATTCGCGTGCAAGGTCTTTGCTTCAGCCGAAGATTTCCTGATTTCGGAGCACCTTCGCACTACCCGCTGCCTGATTCTTGATGTGCGTATGCACGGGATGAATGGCTTCGAGCTTCAACGCCGCTTGCGGACCAGTCACCGTGATATCCCAGTTGTCTTCATCACGGCACACGGAAGTGAAGCAGCGCGTTCGCAGGCCCTCAAAAGCGGTGCCATGGATTACTTGTGCAAACCGTTCAGTGACGAAGCGTTGCTGAATGCGATTGAAACGGCGCTGAAGCTTGAGGTGATTTGAATCAAAGAAAAGAGATACGAAGAGCAAGAGGATCTTTAATTAACTGATTGAATTCCTTTTCGATAGTAGGTATCGAGTTGGCCTTGAGGATCCTTTTTGGAGGCCCTCAGGGCGGAGTGCGTGTGCGCCGTGTAGTGCGGGTGCCAGACCGTGCAGCGGCGCACGCGTAGCTTGAATACCTGACGGTTAAACAGAACTGAGGAGGCTCATGTTCTTTCCGAATGAAGGATCGATCTTGCTTTATTTGGGCGCAGTGCTCTCTCAGGCGTTCCCTGCGACGAGTGCGATCCAGCGCGCGATTATATCAAGCACTCTCCGATCGCGAGACAGACGAGACATCCCGCGAGTTGTATCGTTTGCTTGCTAATCACCAGCAAGGTCGCGCGGCGCGCAAACTTACAAGTCTCTTCAACCTGCGCGTGCGTTTGCCCGTAAACAGAGACCCATTCGCCGCGCGCGTTTGGCGCCGGCTGATGATCTTGTGTGGCCCAAGAGTATAAAGTGGATTGAGTGGCGCGAGATTCGAGAGTTGGCAGTGATTATTCTAGTGGCGCGGGCTATTACAAGGCTGGCACAACTTCGCGGCCGGTATATACGACCAACATCATGACACGCAGACTTACTTGGACTAGCTGAGATTGCTGAAGATCTTACCCACGATTGTTTTCTGAACTTGATTAGGAATTCTGCAAAATCGCAGTCCGTCAGAGCGACCTTGTTGCGAAATCGGCTTTATTCGCTGCGCGAGACTTAGGGATGGAACACCTTCGTACTTCGTCGGCAGAGCGAGTTGGGAAGTACGTCATGAATGATAAGACAGTTTTGCGAAGAGACGGCCTAAGCAGGACATACGACTCACGACTCAGTTCAGAAGTAGCAGAAGCCATCGCCAGTTTGCCGCCTCTCGAACGTGAAGTCCTAATATTTTCTGAATATGAAGGTTTAAGATTGGATGAGATCGCAGCGATCGTTGACGTCGACAGCGAAACAGTGGCTGTGAAACTTGAAAGGGCGCGCGAACGACTTCGAAGACTCTTCAGCCTCTGAATTAGTATCGTGCTTGTACGCGTAAAAAGGTCATCTTAGAATTTACGCGGTCATAGTTCGGCTAGTTCGCAAGCTGAACGAGTCCTCCCTAAAGACGGGTTGACTTGACCGCAGGCTTGGGGCATCAGTTCTTTCCTCAGGCGCATCTACAATTTACAGAGCTATCTGGCAGGCTCTACCGAAGAATAAAGTACTCACTTCACCAGTGAGGGGTAACATGAACTCAACGCGTTGCCTGCCTTTTAGCGCACTACCTTTAGCCTTGGTGGTCGGTTTGGCTATGATTCTTCCGCTGGCCACCGCAAGCGCTCAGGACAAACCTGAGCAAACACCAGCAAAGCCCGCCACATCTCCGTCATCCAAACTTGGTACAGAACTCGATGGCCCTCTCATCGTAAACACGGATCTGATTACGCTGACAGTGACTGTGACGGACACGTATGGTCGCTACGTGTCGGGGTTGAGCAAAAATGCTTTTAACATTCTCGATGAGAAGCAGCCGCAGGAGATTACATACTTCAGCGATGATGATGCGCCCGTTTCGGTCGGAGTCATTTTTGACGTGTCGGGTTCAATGAGTGGCGATAAGATCAAGCGCGCCCGTGAGGCATTGTCAAAGTTTATTCAGACCAGCCACAACTCAGACGAATACTTCCTAATCGGTTTTAACTCGAGGGCACAATTACTCCTTGATAAGACTCGCAACGGCGACGCCGTGATAGACAAGCTCACTTTTGTACAGACGCGCGGGCAAACAGCCTTGTACGATGCTGTCTATCTGGGTGTTGAGAAAGTGCAGCGCGGTACACATCCCAAAAAAGCCTTGTTGGTGATCAGCGATGGACAGGACAACAATTCGCGGTACACCTTTAATAATGTCAGGCGATTATTAAAAGAGTCCGATGTGACGCTCTACGGAGTGGGGATTCTCAGTGGCGGTGATGCCGGCAGCGCTCTGGGTATGGAGGGCCAGGGGATTTTGGACGAGTTGTCTGGCGTTTCTGGTGGAAAGGCGTTTTTCCCGCGTTCTGGAGCGGAGATGGACGATATTTTTGAGCAGATTGCTCTTGAGTTGCGGCACCAATATTCAATTGGCTACAAGCCCAGCAATTTCGTTGGCGACGGTAAATGGCGCAAGATTAAGGTAAAGGTTACTCCGCCCCGTGGCCTCCCCCGCTTGTTCGTTCGTGCTAAAGAGGGCTATTACGCCATACCTGGTCAGAGATAACAAAGATGGCAAAGTAATAGAAATCCCGTGAATCATCGACGACTATCTAATTCGAAAGAGTCTAAGACGCTCGTTGTCTTACTAACGATCGGATTGATCTTTATGGTAATTCAGCGCTGTCTAGCAGCCTCAGCATCCCAAGATCCCGACTCTCGTCCTCGTCGGAGTACGCAAAGTGCAATCGCTAAACCATCACCCACTCCTATATCCTCGAAGAGTACAGCTTCAGTCTCTGCTGGCAATCAGCAAACGTCTGCGAGCCGACCGCTGCCAACACCAACTCCAGTGCCAAAACCGACGCCCGCTGGCCAAGTCGTGCCAGTTCTAGGGGAGCCACCACCGCCGCCCGCTCTCAAACCAAAGCCGAGCCCAACGCCTGAAGGCGGTGAAGAAATTGATCCAGAAACTGTTGTAAGGGTCAACACAGAATTGGTGACCCTGAATGTGCGTGTTATCGATCGGAATAATCGACCCATCAATAACGTGAAGGAAAACGAATTTCGAGTCTTCGAGGACGGACAGCCGCAGCCGATTGAGTTCTTTGCCAAAGAGGAAGTTCCAATTAACTAATGCAACTGACTCCGACCGTAATCTCGGCCCAGATTCTGTAGTCGTTGGCCTTTTCTGATGACTTAAGGTGATTCTGATTTGCGAGCTAGGCAGTGCTGTTTCGCCCCACCTGGGAGATCAAATCCTCCCAGGCGCGCCGTTCACGCTCGGGCTTGAACAGCGATGGCAATTTGGTGATGTGCCTGCTCAACTCACGCAGGAATTCTCGATCAGTTTCCGTGCGCAACATCAGATCTCGCAGTTGACCAGTGTCGCCAACCCGAAAGAGTCCAGGATAGGCTTCACCCAAAATTCCGATGTTTCCTGATATGCGCGACGCCAACACGGGTACGCCCGCAACAATCGCCTCAGACAGCACATTCGCACCGCCTTCCATTCGCGACGAAATTACGCACAGCCGGCTTTGCTGCAGAATACGCAACGCGCGCGCCCGCGATACCTCACCAAGCCAGTGAAATCGTGGATTAATTTGCAGCTCGCGATGCGCCCGGTCTGCAATCTGTTTTGAAAGAGCGCCGCCGACTTGCACGACGCGAATGCGCGACGAGCCTGGAAGCGCACGTGCAGCCATCGCCGTGCGAAATGGATCTTTCACAGGACGCAGGTGACCAATAACAGAAACATCAAAACGTTGGTCACGCGGCGTTTTTCCTGAGCGCTTGCGTACGCCGTTGAATTCGAGTGATTGGTAGATTACTCGCGCCTTCCGCCGTTCCGCAGGTGCAAGTTCATGTAGCGCATATGGCTGCAGCACGACAACTCGGTCGGCGATCTCCAGTGACTGGCGCGCCCGGGAATTTTTGTGAATGTCGCCGTACACGTCGGTGCCGGTCAAAGCAAGAATAATCGACCTGTTGGGATGTTCCTCACGAAACCGTACGATTGATTTATGACTGCGGCGAGCATGAAGAGCGATGAGGAGATCGACCTGTTGGTTACCGTGCTCTTCTGAAATGGAAACTCGATGACCGAGTGTTCTAAGAAGTCTGGCCCACCTCTCGG
>Ga0114129_10014157_pt1 | contig 11364 bp, 7 predicted proteins | sample RhiMetdeltSRZDD1_FD_80071 | JGI IMG/M metagenome (GOLD analysis project Ga0114129, IMG submission 80071) | Populus rhizosphere microbial communities from Tennessee, USA - Rhizosphere MetaG P. deltoides SRZDD1 (version 2) (version 2) | ecosystem: Host-associated > Plants > Roots > Rhizosphere >... | reverse complement strand
GGCAGCTCCAAACGGATGCCGCCGTAACTGATGTCGATGATCTTTGCGCGTTGACGCGCGACGCGCGCGACGAGCCCCTCGATTGGCTGCTTGCGCGGCCAGCGACGCTGCGGATTGGTGTCGGCCAGCAGTCGTGACACGCTGCCAAACAGGTCGGCGGCGCTGATCGGATCCGCAAGATACGTCGCGCCAAGCCGCTGCGCTTCAAGCGCGAGTACCGCGTCGTAATCGCGGTCCAGAAGGATCGACCGCATCTGGGGATGCTCGCTCTGGCTTCGAATCACCAAATGCAGCCCGTTGAAGTGTCCGAGACGAACTTCCGTGATCAGCAGATCTGGCGCGAATCGGTCGATCCGCCGAATCGCCGCTTCGAAGCCGGCGGCAAACGTGATGTCGTACCCGCCGCTACCCAGAAGGCTCAGCGCGGCAGATGTCTCGGCCTTCATGGCAACGATGAGAATCTGGGCCATGCTCGGTTGGTGTCGATCTCGGGGGTCACTGCTGACGTCAGCAAGTGGTGTGCCCTTCGAGAACTTCGCGATCTCCCTACGTCCACGCACGATCGTCCTTATCGGCACTTGCAGGTCTGAACGTTCGCTGACGGGTTTGTAATGACGTGGAATAATTTCGTAATGCCCCCTCGAGTCCGGTTTGCTCCGTCTCCGACGGGATATCTGCACGTGGGCGGCGCTCGTACGGCGTTGTTCAATTGGCTGTATGCCCGGGGGCATGGTGGAAACTTCCTGCTGCGCATCGAGGACACGGACGCCGAGCGGTCGTCGGCCGACATGGTCACGGGAATCCTCGACGGCCTTCGCTGGCTTGGCTTGACGTGGGACGAGGGGCCCGATGTAGGCGGACCACACGCGCCGTATTTCCAGTCGCAGCGACTGGATCGCTATCGCGCCGCGGCGCATCGTCTCGCAGACACCGGACACGCCTATGCCTGCTACTGCTCGCCCGATCGCCTGCGTGACGAGCGCGAGCGCGTCGAGCAGCGCGGCGAGGCGTGGCAGTACGACGGCATGTGCCTACGGTTGTCTGACGAGAAAAAGCGTGAACTCGACGCCGCGGGCACGCCGCGCGCCGTCCGCTTCAAAGTGCCCGAGGGGACCACGGCTTTCGACGATACCGTGCACGGGAGAATCGAGTTCGACGGGGCGAACATCGAGGACTTCGTCATCCTTCGATCGGACGATTACCCGACCTATCACCTCTCGGTGGTCGTCGACGATGTGGAGATGGGGATCACGGATGTGATTCGCGGCGACGATCACATCTCGAACACCCCGAAGCACGTTCTCCTGTTTCGGGCACTCGGGGCGCCGGTGCCGCGCTTCGCACACGTGCCGCTGATTCTCGGCAGCGACAAGAAGCGGTTGAGCAAGAGGCACGGCGCCACGTCGGTCATCGAGTACAAGAGACAGGGCTACCTGCCCGACGCGATGGTGAACTTCCTCGCGCTCCTCGGGTGGTCGCCCGGTGACGACCGTGAGCTGATGTCGATGGCCGATCTCCTCGGCAGCTTCGCGCTGGAAGGCATCAGCGGAGGGAACGCGGTCTTCAACACCGAGAAGCTCGACTGGATGAACGGGCAGTACATCGCTCGGATGCCGGTCGAAGAATTGGCCGCGGCGGCCAAACCATTGTTCGCCGAAGCGGGGCTTGACGCGCACCCTCTGGTTCAGAATGCCTCGTCATTCCGTCGCCTCCTCGAGCTGCTGCGGCCGCGCGCAAAACGGTTGACGGACTTCCTCGAGCAGTCGCGACCGCTCTTGAACGATCCGGTCGAGTACGACCCGGACGCGGTCGATAAACATCTTTCGTCGCCTGATCTGGCCGGTCATGTCGTCGCGCTCGTCAATGCGCTGGACGGGCTGAGTGCGTACGACGAGGCGAGCATCGAGGCAGCGGTCCGTCGTGTCGCGGCCGACCGCGGAGTCAAGGCGGGCGCGCTCATCCATGCGACGCGGGCGGCCGTCACGGGTCGCACGCAAAGCCCCGGTCTGTTCGAGGTGCTCGCATGGCTTGGCCGAGATCGCACCCACGCGCGACTCACCCGTTTGCTCGAGTTCCTCGCGACGCGCGTGTAGACGGTCCGCCTGAAGGCGGACACTACGACTGCCTCGCGGCTCCTCTCGAGGCGGGCACTACGACTGCTGTAGTGTCCGGCTTTAGCCGGACCGTGAAGCCGGACCCGCGATGGGCCTATAATCTCGCCGCCCCGATCAATGCCAACTGCTCCGCCCTTTCGCGACGTCTCGGTCGGCGCGCTTCTGTCGCGTCTCGCCCATGCGATGCCCGACGCCGAAGCTCTGGTCTATACCCACGCGAATCGACGCTGGACCTTCGGCGCGCTCGACGACGAAGCGCGGCTCGTGGCGCGTGGCCTGGTGGCGCGTGGTGTGACATCCGGCGATCGTGTGGCGGTTTGGGCGACCAACGTGCCCGAATGGATCGTTCTGCAGTTCGCGTTGGCGAAGATCGGCGCGATCCTCGTCACCGTCAACACCGCCCTTCAAGGACACGAGATCGAGTACCTGCTGCGGCAAAGCGAGTCGTCCACGCTCGTTACGATCGACGGTTTTCGAGATGTCAGCTATCTCGACGAGCTCCGCTCGATTGGCGTTGTTGGCGACGCGGATGATCGCGCGCGATCGAACCTGCCGCATCTTGCGCGAGTGGTGTTCATCGGCCGCGACTGCCCAGAGGACCTGATCCCATACGACGCGCTGCGTGATCCCGCACACGTCACCGCGGCCGACATCGACTCGCTCGAGCGTGCCGTCGGGCTCGACGATGTGATCAATATGCAGTTCACATCGGGCACAACGGGCTTTCCGAAAGGCGTGATGCTCTCGAGCCGTAACATCGTCAACAACGGCTACTGGCTCGCGGAAGGGTTGGGGCTCACGCCCGCGGATCGATTGTGCCTCTGCGTGCCCCTGTTCCACTGCTTCGGCTGTGTGATCGGCCTGCTGGGCGCGTATACCCATGGGGTGTGTCTGTGCCCTGTGGAATCGTTCGATCCGCGACGCGTGCTCGAGACCGTCGAGCGCGAGCGCTGCACGACGCTGTACGGTGTGCCCACGATGTTCCTCGCGGAGCTGGAGGATCCGGAATTCGAGCGGTTCGATCTGACCTCGCTTCGCACGGGGATCATGGCCGGCGCGCTCTGTCCCGAGCCGCTGATGCGGAAGGTCATTGACCGCATGCATCTGCCCGAAATGACGATCGCGTACGGGCTGACCGAGACGTCGCCCGGTGTGACGCAGACGCCTCGAGACGCGTCGATCGCCGAGCGCACGCAGACGGTCGGGCGCGCGCTCCCCGAAGTCGAATTGCGCATCGTGGATCCCGGGACGGAACAGGATGTGCCTCGCGGTGAGCGCGGGGAATTGTGGGCGCGCGGCTACGTGGTGATGAAGGGCTACTACAACATGCCGGAGCAGACGGCCGCGGCCATCACCGCTGACGGATGGCTACGAAGCGGCGATCAGGCATCCATGGATGCGGAGGGCAACGTCCGCATCACGGGGCGCATCAAGGACATCATCATCCGCGGAGGTGAGAACATCGCGCCCAAAGAGGTGGAAGACGTGCTGCGCCTGCACCCAGGTGTCTTGGATGTCTCGGTCTACGGCATCGCGAGCGAGTTCTTTGGCGAGGAAGTCGCGGTCGCGATCAGGCCGCGGCCCAGCGCGACGATCGATGCGAACGGCGTGATGGAGTTTTGTGGGTCGCGCCTTGCGCGATTCAAAGTGCCTCGACATGTACGATTCGTCGAGACCTTCCCGATGACGGCGTCAGGAAAGATCCAGAAGTTCAAGCTCCGCGAGATGCACGAGGCGGAGTTGAGTGCCACCAGCATGGGGTCCGCCTGAAGGCGGACACTACAGAAGTCCACGTAGTGTCCGGCTCGAGCCGGACTACGTCGCGGGTGACTCCACGTCGGACTTCCTGACGAGACGGACGAGGAGTGCGAGGAGTATCAACACGGCAGCGATCAGCACTCCCCAGAACACACGCGGCGACATGAGCACCGATGTCGAGGGCGCGGACGGAGCCTGCTCGGCGCCGAGAGCGACGTCGGTGGCGGCAACGCCAATGAGCTGCGGAGCCAGCAGTGCCAGATCGTATCGGGGCACCGACAGATCATCGCGACCGTACGCCAGTCGCAGCTCGGTGCCCTGTTCGCGAAAGAGCCGCAGCTTATAGGACGGAAGCAGCACTCGGGCCGGGCCGAGCGGCAGAGGGCTGTTGTCGCCTTCATCGACAATCAGCAGCAGCTCCTTCGCATCGAATCCAGGAAGAGGCAGCGTCAACGCGGGCGCTGCGCTTTCCTGATCGGCGTGGCCCCATTCGGACAGGGCGAGCGTCTGCAGCCAGGGATCGCGCCGATTCCGATCGGGTTGATGCTCGATGGCGACGCTCACTTGCCGCCTGAACACTCGGGCAGTGGTCATCAACACGAGACGAGGCATCGGCAGGCGTTCCAGTGGCCACTTCACGCGATACACCGTGAGCATGCGATCCGCCTGCAGCGCGGGCGGTCGCGTCGACAGCTTTTCGAGTGGCAGGTCGATGGCGAGCGGCTCCGATGCGCGCTCCACGAGGTATGGCACTTGACGTCCACCGGCATCGATCACGCGCACGTCTGGAAACGGGGACCCCTGGCTGTGTGCGAGAACCGGAGGGTCGAGCGCGACGGCAATCAGGCCCGCGGTGCCTGGCGTGATGGGTCTCACGTATTTGAAGAGGCCCGCATCGAGCGCGGCTCCACTCGTCGGCAACGGCGGAGCGGCTGTCGCCGTCACCTCGCTCGGTGGCCGCAGGCGAGCCTCACCCCACGACGCGTTCATTGTCGCGTCGATCTTCAGCGAAGGACGCACGGCCTCGAGGTCGTAGCGCGGCGACTGCAGCGACGGATGGCCGTAGCGCGCCACGACGGAATCGCCAGTCGATTCGAAATAGATCCAGGGCAGCTGCGCAAACACCGCGGTCACGCCCCGCACCTCGAGCGGCGGATTGTTCCCATCGTCGATCACCAGGTCGATCTGCGATTCGACGGGCGCCTCGATCGGCACGCGAAGCGAGGCGGCGGTCAGATCGCCTTGCACGACGCGCTTCAACGTGCCACCGCCAAGACGAGTCGGCAGCATCTCGCCGCCGACCAGACGACCTTCGAAGACGCTCGCTTCGCGAAGCAGATGGCTGCCGCCAACATCCACATCCAAGGCGACGATCGGCAGCCTCGCCCCGGGAAGTCGTACGCGAAAGTGACTGCGACCCGGTTCGCTCGCTCGGCGCTCGAAGACGAGCGGGGTGATCAATGCCGGCGGCGTCATCACAACGCGCACTCGACGCACTGATGCGAGCGCCGGTCTCGGAAGCCGGCCACTTCGCGTGTCGTCCCACGTGAGACGCACGTAGCGGAACGCGCCGGACGTGAAGGGGAGCTCGGTTTGCCGCAGCTGTTCGTCCGGCAGATCGAACACCGTGCCTTCAGCGACGAGCAGCGTCCAATGCGCCCGATCGCCGCTGCCCTCCAATCGAACACGCTTGAGGAATGGCGGCGTCATCTCGTCGACGCGGAACCGATCGATCGTGAGCGCCTCTCCGAGGTCGACTTCGTAGCCGCTCGTCTTTTGTGCGTCCGTTTCCGTCGGTGCTATCGGCAGCGTCGGCGCGGTTTTCCAGACGGGTTCTTCCGGTGGATTCGACACGAGGAGATATGGCACTTCCCGCCCAGAGGCATCGAAGAAGCGCAGGTCGCCGAGGCCGCCGCCTGGCCTGGGCATCCCCTGGAACGGCCGTCCACCAGACAGCAGTGGCACGTCGATCGCCAGCCGTCGCGGACCGGCGCCCGCCGTCGTGACCGGTCGCTCGACTCGAAACTCGGTCTGCGGGGATGTCTGCTGCGCAGCGAGGGCTGCCACCGAAGACACGATGCACACGGCAGCAAGGCGCCACGACGGTTTCATCATGAGGTTTCCTTTGGCGCCTGGAGCACGAATTTCTGCAGCGCGAGCGCGACCAGCGCCAGCGACACGGCAAGCCCGACGAGCGACGCCACGCGATACAGGCCGCCGAGCGATCCCATGTCGTAGAGAAACGCCTTGAACATCGTGACGGCGATGAGCGCCACCGCGGTCATGCGTCCGGGTCGATTGTGCAGATAGATGCCAGCCGCCAGCAGCGCAAGCCCGAACAGCAGCCAGCCCACTGTATAGGTGAGATCCTGCGCGATCGTCACACCGAACCTGAACGTGATTTCCGGACCGGTCGCATAAAAGTCCGCGATCTCGATGTTGAGAAGCAGAAACAGCAGGATCACGCCACAAGGTGGAAACAACGTGGACGCCGCGATTGGCTTATCGCCAATCTCAAACAGCTCGTCCTCGGTGCGAGCAAACCACCAGGACGCCACAAACATCGCGACGGCGCAGATCGCGTACGCGTAGAGATACCAGTTGAAGACGCGCATCCCACGCGGCTGATACACGAAGACGGCTGGATTCAACGCCAGTCGCACGAACACGACCGAGAGGAGAGCCGTCGCCGAGTACAGCAATCCGCGGTGCGGGATTCGCCGATACAGCCATGCGAGCGCCGCACCCTCGAGCGCCCAACCGATGGTGATCCACTGCTGTTTGAGCTGAAGCGGGATGGCCACGGTCGCGAACGCGAGTGAAGTGGCGGCCACGACGGCAAGGCGTGCCAGATCGCGATCGCCCGTCCGTTCCATTCGCAGGAGCGCGCGCAGGAGGAGCGCCATCACCAGACCCTCGAACACCGGCACGATACCGACGTACGAGGAGTAACCGCCCTGCATGAAGGCGCTGCGCGCGGCGAACAGAAAGAAGACGCTGCCGACGATCGCCGTCAGATACGGATCGCGAGCCTCGCGCGCGCGCCGGCCAAGAACGAATGGGTACGCTACGAGCACGGCATACAGGGACGCCGAGAGCCTGAGCACCTGGAGCCACGCCGATGGTTCCGGATGTTGATCGCTCCAGCTGATGGTCGCGAACCATGCCGGCGCAACGGTGGCCGAACTCACCCACGGCCATTGACGAATCCATGCCAGCCACAAAATGAGCGAGACATTCACGACATGCGCGAGCGTGACCACCGCGAACGGCGGTGGTGTCTCGATGCTCGAGACGGCGATGAGCGTCAGCTCGCCGGCAAACAGCGCGAGGGCTGCCCCGATTGACGCGGCTTGACCCTCGAGACGTCGAGACAGCCGCAGCCAAATCAGCGCATACGCGATGACGACTTCTGCGATCGCGAGGGCTACCGTTGCCCACGTGTTCCCGAGCGATGCGACTGCCCATCCGAGGACGATGATCGCTGCGGCAGTCGTGCCTGCGGCGTGAAGCACGCCGTTGCGGACGAACAGCGATGTGGTGCTGACGGCGAGCGTCATCACGAACAACGCGCCCAGAGCGGGCCAGGGCGGTGTCGACCATTCGGGATTTTGAAACACCAGGAACAAGAACCCATGACCCACGAGTCCAAGGCCGGTTGTCGTCGGAAAGCCGATGCCACTGGGTTCCGAGAGGTCACCGTGCTTGCGTGATTCCGCATAGGCCCACGCGTGACCTCCGAGCATCACGAGCGTCAAGCCGACGAGGACGATGAGGGATGGCATCACGCCAACCACCGCAGCCGCATTTCCCCACCAGACGCCCAACACGATCCACGAGAGCAGGCTGCCGATCGCAGAGAGCAGCGGGAGACGACCCGCCGCGCTTTCGACGAACAGTCCAGCGTTGAGCAGCGCCAAAAGGAACGCCATGCCCCAGAGCCCTGCGGCCGCGCGCGGACCAGCGGCGAGAAACAACAGGAGCACGAGGCTCGCGATGACGACGGCACCGGCGCCCCAGCGCGGCTCGAGCGATCGGCCCGAGCGGCGGGCCGCAATCGGCACGCCGAGATAGAAGAGGCCGAAGAGCGCGTAGAGAATGATCGCGGTGCCCAGTCGTTCGGTGACCAGATGCGTACCGGACCACGAGGCCTCGGCTGCGAGACCAAAGAACGCAGCGATGAAGAACAGTTTCGCGTCCGGCGTCGCGAGTGCTCGCCAGGCGAGAAGCGCTAGAAGCGCGAAGAGGATTCCGAACAGGACCGCGGGGGAGGCGGTCGCCGGCTCGATCCGCGCGATGACAGGAAATATGAACAAGAGCAGCGGCGCGGTGTAGACCGCCTGTGCCCCGATCCCTTCGAACGGCTTACGTACGCGCTCGGCAATGAGTGGTGCGAGCGCGTAAAGCCCCACGCACAGGGCGGCCACGATCGTTGCCGTGATCCACGCACTGCTCGCGTACGACATCGCCAGCCACGTGGCAAACACCAGGAGAGAAGCGAGGCCGCCAACGACGTGCAGCATCTCCTCGCGACGAGCAATCGCAACCGCGAGCAAGCCGACGTCGACGATGAAGAGAAAGCCGAAGAGCAGCGTGGCGTGTGCACCAAAGCCTGGCACCGCGGCGAGATAGACCGCGAACAGCAGCGGCATCAGCGATGCGGCGAGTCCTGTTCGTTCGAGGACAAGAGACGCCTGCGAGTCGCCACCTGCATCGCTCGTCTTCGCACCTCGCCGCCCTAAGGTGAGAGCGACGAACGACATGATCGAGAAGACGAGAAATACTCCCATTGCGAGCGACAACTGACTCGCATCGAGGAACCGCACGACCCAGCCCCACTGGTAGATCGCGGTAAAGACCAACGTGAGGATGGTCAGGAGCTGCCATCCCTTCTTGAATGCGACCCAGGCCAGCCCCGCATTGAGGAGCAGCAAGTACGTGAAGAGCGGTATCGGCCTGTTCTCGCCGGTCGAGAGCAGCGCAGGCGTCGCGAAGCCACCGAGGAGACCGAGCACGGCAATGAAGCGCGAGTCGTGTCGGATCGAGAGCAGCACGGCGAGCGCGGTCACCAGGATCAGCAAGCCGAAGGTGACGAGGTTCGGAATCAGATCCCAGAGTGCGTGCGCGGCGAAGAACGTCGAGAAGAGGATCGCAATCGCCGATGCATCGAGCGCGTTCGCGGTGACACGGTATTTCCTCGCCGCTTTGAGCTCGCACACGACGAGCAGCGCGGTTCCGACAATGACGCCGATGGCGACACGGACGGGAGGCTGCAACCAGCCGTGATCGATTGAATAGCGCAGGAAGAAGATCGCCGCGAGGAGTAGCGCGATGCCCGCGACGGCCGAGAACAGCTTCACGCCAACGAGGTCTTCCCAATCGATCGAGATCCGCGGCATGGTCCACGCGGGTTCGGGCGGCGGTGGCGGCGGTCCGGGCGCAGGCGGTGGCGGCGGCTCGACGCGTGAGCGCGGCACAGCGGGCACGGGTGGGATCGGCGGTGGCACGGGCGGCGGCACCGCCGGCATCCGTGGTGGCGCGGCCTCGTGGGGCGGCCTCGGTATCGAAGGCCGCACGGGTGCAGGCCGCTCGCGCAGCGGAACATCTGAAGGGGGCGCACCCGCGGGCGGCGCCGCGACCGATGGGGGCGCCGCAGGAGCCGCCGGCTTTGCAGTCGGCTCGGCGGCTCCCGACTCTTCCTTGAGACGCCGGCGCAAGCGCTCCGACAGTGAGTTGATCTCGTCCCGCTGTCGCGCGCTGTCCGCCTCGAGCGCGTCGATGCGCGATTTCAGGCGCAGGGCGAATGGGACGCCCACAATGGCCAGGACCCAGAGAAGGAATGTCACGCGCTCTCGCTTTCCTGTAGATGGTGATCGAGACCGCTATGGACTATCGGTTGTCGGGTTGCTGGGTCTTTAGTGTAACTGGGTCTGCGCGTCCGGACGCGAGCAATTATGTGAGCGAGTGATCACTTCTCACGGCCGCTCGACACGAACTTGCGAAATGATTACACAGCCCGGTCGTGCGCGCGCTGATTCTTCCGTCATCGAAATGCGTGACCCCAAGAAGCGGCCGCTGAAGACACTCGAACGCGTGCTGTCGAAGGCCGGCGTCGGCTCGCGCATCGAGGCGCGGAGCTGGATTCACGCGCGTGCGCTTCGACGACACGTCGTCGCTCGCGATCGCGTCTATCTGCTGCTCTATAAGCCGACGGGATACCTGACGACGTACAAGGATCCCGAGGGGCGGCCGACCGTGTATGACCTGATCGCCTATGTCGGTACGTTGCTCGAGTACACGCACTTCGAGATCACCTTGACTGAAGCACGAAACCGGCAGGTGCGTCGAATGGTGGAGGCCGCGCGCTCACCTCCAACAGACGATCTCTTCGGCGCCAGCGCGTTAAGGGTCGAGAGATGACCACGTCAAAATGGGTCGGCGACCCAGGTCGCCGACTAGACACTCATGGACGTCGCCAGAGCCCGAGGGTCACGCAGAGCCAGGCGACCGTCAGACATCCGAAGTCGACGAACAGAGTAACCAGCGATTCGGCAAGGCCGACGGCGACCTGCGGCGAGAAAGTTACCGTCCCGCTGCGACTGATGAAGACCAACTCGTTGATGAAACCCAATGCCACCCCGGCGACCGCCGCGAACACAGTGGCGAGCGACAGGGTCCGCACCAGCGTGAGCCGCTGCTCATTCGGCCAGATGGCGTAGACGATCCCCATGGTCAACGGCAGAACGCCAACGAACATACTGGCAAGAGCCATAATCCCGGCGTTGGCTAATACCTCCAATCACCACCTCCTGGAAAAGCGCGTTACCCTGTCATAACGCCCCAGGAACAGGCAGCGTGACGCGTCACGTTGTCGCGCCTTCCGCGTTATTACCTGGATGGATCGCGAATTCGAGCTCCAGCTCGTCGGCCGCCTGCGAACGGGCGATGCCGCGGCGTTCGATGCGGTGCATGACGCATTCAACGGCCGCTTGTACAACTTTCTCGTCAGACTCTCGAACCAGCGCGATGTCGCCGAAGACCTGCTTGAAGAGACCTGGTTGCGGCTTGTGAAGCACGCCGGGCGTCTTCGTCCGGACACCCGCCTCGGCCCCTGGCTATTCACCGTCGCCCGCCACGTGCACGCGAGCTACTGTCGTTCGCGGCTGCTCGAGGATTCGCACGCCGATCTGATGGGCCTCTGGCCCCATGGCCGGCCCGGGCCATCCCCGTTCGAGGCCCTGGAAGCCAGCGAAACCGAGCAGCGACTGGCCACGGCGGTCGCCTCGCTTCCGCTCGCGTATCGCGAAGCGTTGCTGCTGGTTGTCGTCGAGGGACTGCGACACTCGGAGGCTGCTGACATCTGCGGTGTGACAGCAGAGGCCATGCGCCAGCGCGTGAGCCGTGCGCGCGCGCTCCTCGCACGTCGCTTGACTGACGGTGAGGTGCCAATCCTTGCAGCACTGAAGGAGATCACGACATGACGTCCGACGAT
>Ga0114129_10014156_pt1 | contig 11364 bp, 13 predicted proteins | sample RhiMetdeltSRZDD1_FD_80071 | JGI IMG/M metagenome (GOLD analysis project Ga0114129, IMG submission 80071) | Populus rhizosphere microbial communities from Tennessee, USA - Rhizosphere MetaG P. deltoides SRZDD1 (version 2) (version 2) | ecosystem: Host-associated > Plants > Roots > Rhizosphere >... | reverse complement strand
CGCTCTGCGCGAAATCGCGCGGTGCTTCCTCGACGGAGCGGGGTTAACGGTTCGCGGGGAACTCGCGCGCGTAACCGGCCTATCGCGGCGCGACGCCGGGCGGGGAAATCGCGCATTGGTCAAAGAAGGTTATGCAGAGATGATGGCGCCGGGTGTGTACCGAAAGGCCGGGCTTTGAATGACATCCCAACATTTGACAGACCGCTCTACCTCGGCAGCGATCCATCCGCGCTGAAGAAGCTGACAGAATTCGCAAATCGCAGTGCTGATGGACCGATACTCGTATCCTCGGGGTTCGGCAGATTGATTCCGTGAACAAGGTAGAGCCGGCCGCGATGGAAGAACATGTTTACCGTAAGCCGCGTGCCATCGACACACTCGATTCCCGTATTGTTCTTGAACCAGGCTCGAGCGGCATCGCCCTGGCCCGGCTGATCGGGAATTTTCGCTTTCCGGCAATCGACGGTTACAAAGTGGCCCCACACGGCGTTCGCGCCGGGTTCCACTCGGCTTACAGAACTATTGCTGACATCGCCGAGCATCGACAGATTGAACTCGGCTTCACCGAGAATGCTCGCGCCCTCTTCTTTCCTTTCCATGAGATCGACGACGCTCGCCACATAAACCGAACGATCTTCCTTTAGGGAAAAAATGTGGACCGGTGCCGAGCGAATCATGACCGTCCGATAGTTGCCCATCGACATTGTCGGCTCCGCAGGGAACTCGACGGCAAATCCAAATTGAGGCAAAGGATATTCTTTCCAGGCTGCGGCCGCTGAGCCGCATAAAACCAGTGCGAGGGCAGTTATCGAAATGATTTGTCGCATATGCCGGGCATGTTATAACTGAACGCATGAAATTGAAAGTCGTTGCTTTCAGTGTCCTTACTGTCGTCATCTTCTGTACCCAGGCTCAGGCGCATCATTCTTTCTCGATGTTCGACAAGGAGAAGATGGTCACCATTAGCGGCACGCTCAAGGAGTTTGAGTGGACGAATCCCCATTGCTGGCTGCACGTTACTGCGACCGATCCCGCAACCGGCAAGAACGTCGAGTGGGCTTTCGAAATGGGTTCGATCACGCAGATTGCTGCACAGGGCTGGAAAGTCGATAGCGTGAAGCCGGGTGACAAGATCACGATCAGTGGGCATCCGCTTAAGGACGGATCTCGGGGTGGGCAATATCGTTCGGTGAAACTTCCCGACGGACGTTCGTTCCAGCAGGTGCCGGACCAGACCAACAACAATACTGTTCGGTAGGTCAGCGTTTCCCGGTCCAATCTCGAATTTCGAACTTCGAATGGTTCCCCGAATGTGGATTCGTCCAATCGTCCAATATTTAAGATCTTAAAAATTGGACCAATGGACAAATCCACATTCGGGGAACCATTCGAAGTTCGAAATTCGAGATTGGACGGAAAACACCTTACTTGATGGCAGCCGCGCCTTCTATTCTCTAAGATTTTTTCAACTCGGCTGCAATCGCGTTGATCAGTTTCTCGACATCCTCCATGTCGTTGTAGATCTGCGCCGAGATCCGCACATACATCCGGCCTTTCCACGAATACATGTGCACCTCGATATTGTGCTGGAACAAAAGCGTCTCCCGGAACGCCAGCGCATCGTCCTGAGTGGAACCGAGCTTGTCCGGAAGCGCGACCGAAATCATGGTCCCGATCATCTCCTCGGGCGCATCGAGGTTCGCACTCCACGCGCGCGCCATTTCGCGGCCTCCATTCCACGCGAGTTCATGGTTGTATCGCTGCACCTTCTCGACGCCGAGTTCCCGCATATAAGCAATCGCGACCGGCGCGCACAGATGAGGTGTGGGGTCGCGCGTGCCCGGCCAGTCAAACTCTGCAGCGATTCCTTGATCGAGGCCCCACGAAATCACATTGTGATGCAGCGATGACTGGCGCGAAGGGTTGGTCCACAGGATGCCGCTGCTCCTCGGCGACCACGCCCATTTGTGAAGATTCCCCGCGTACCAATCGACGCCCAGCGCGGCGATATTGAGAGGTATCGCGCCAGGCGCGTGCGCGCCATCCACGAGGACAGCAACTCCACGCTTCCGGCATCGCGACGCGATCTCCGCCACCGGCATCACCAGCGCACTGTCCGCGGTGATGTGATCAACCACGACAATGCGGGTCTTCGGCGAGATCGCCGCATCGATCACCTCAACGATGCTTTCGGGCGAACGAACAGGTTCCGAAAACTCGACCGTCTGTATTCGTGCCCCATGGACGCGAACTGCATACTCGGCCGCGTTTCTGACCGCGCCATACGCGTGATCGGGAATGACAAGTTCGTCGCCTTCGCGAAAGTCGAAACTGCGCAGCACCGCATTCACGCCGCTGGTCGCGTTGTCCACGAATACGACGTCCTTGCCGTTGACACCCAGAAACTCCGCCACCTGGTCCGCAGCAATGCGCAGGCGTGGCCGCTCTGGCGGGGTTTTCGCGACGCCTAGGGTGACAAGCTCTCTCAGAAGAAAACGTGATGGCTGCTTTTCGATTTCATCTCGCAGCTTCTGCTGGGCATCCAGAACGCGTCTCGGCGGAGCGCCGACCGTTCCGTGGTTCAGATATGTCACGGACGGGTCCAGAGCCCATTCCGCCAGCATGTGGCGGCCAAAACTCTCAGGCATAGTAAGACTATTTCGCGCGGCCTTTGAACCCCTGGGCCTGCATGGAGACTTTGTACAGCGATCGGGCGTTCGGTCCATCGCCGCCCGCGCCGTCGGTCCCCCGGCCTATGAAGTACAACGTCTTCTTGTCGGGTCCGGCGAAGGCGAGCGTGGTTACCTGACGTGGCGATGGAATCGTTCCGAGATACTGTCCGTGTCGATCGAAGACTTGAATACCGACGTTTGTGGCGACATACACGCGACCGTCGGCGTCTATCGTCAGTCCGTCGGCTCCTCTTTGTTGTCCGTCGGCGAGCTTCGCAAAGTTTCGGCCCTTGTTGACGCTGCCATCCGCCAATACTTCGAAGGCCAGGACAAATTGTCCCGGCGTATCTGCAATGTACAAAGCCTTTCCATCAGGGCTGAGCTCAATACCATTGGCGCGCTCGACATTGGAAAGAATCCTGATAACGCGGCCCGTTGAGTTGATGTAATACACAGCAGAACTCGGCGGCGTCATACGACCTTCGGTGAAATAAATTCCACCCTTTGAATCGGCAACAATATCGCTTGCTCCCTCGAGCGGCTTGCCTTCGTATGCATCGACCAAAACTTTGCGCGGCTCCGGAAGGAGAACACGCACGCGCGGCATCGTCCTTTCGACGGTGACGTACCGTCCCTTTGAATCGATCGCGAGCCCACCGGCGCCGTTGGTGTCCTGCAGGAATACGGTGAGTTTCCCATCCTTGTCGACCTTGCTGATGGTGTTTGCCGCCTGCTGCGGCAGTAGGAGAGTACCGTCTGGTGCAGCAATAAGACCGTCGGCGCTCGTCGTCGTGGTCGTCCAGATACGCTCAACTTTTGTTCCGGCTGATACGACATCCTGTATCTTTGTCGTAACCGTGGCTTTTTCCGGCCCCTTCGGTTGTGGCGCAGCCTGAGCAAGCAGCAGCGCCAGCAATATTTTTAATTTCATGGCGTCTCCATACGCAGGATTCGCTCCGCGTTCTTATGCGCGATTTTCTCGCGGTCGGTATCGCTGATTGAAATGTTTTTTAGGAACTCGATCCCGGCTGTGTTGGGTTCGTACGGCCAATCGATGGCAAACAAAATATTGTCGGCGCCGAGCGCGAGCAGGGTGCACAGGAATGCCGGCTCGAACCAGTTACCGCTGGTGGTGACGAGCAAATTGTCTTTGAGGTATTGCAGCGGAGTTTTCTTCAAGCCGCGTCGCGCCGCGGCAGGCCACGTGTGATCGTTGAGCCTGTGCATGGCGAAAGGCAATCCTTCGCCGAGGTGGCCAAGGATGAATTTCAATTTCGGATACGCATCGAACACTCCGGCGAACACGATGCGCAAAAAGTGGCAGCTCGTATCGACAGCAAATCCCCAGCCGGCCCGAGCGATGTCTTCGTAGCCCTGGAAGTAGGCTTTCACGGCATCCGGATGCGGAAGCGTCGGATGAAGATAGATCGGCACATCCAGGGCCTGTGCGGCCTCAAAGATGACCCAATACTTTTTCTCGTCCAGGAAACTTCCTTGAGTGTGGCCGTGGATCATTGCGCCCTTGAAGCCAAGCTTGGCGACACAACGATCGAGTTCCTTCGCCGACTCGTTGGGGTCGGCGGTGGGCAACGCGGCGAAGGCGGCAAAACGGGTCGGGTGCGCGCGCACCGTATCGTATGCGCGATCGTTGGCGTCGCGAGCCATCGGAACAGCAATATCGGCGCCGAATGCCTGGGGGCCAGGCGATCCGAATGAGAGGACCTGAACATCGACGCCGGCCGCGTCCATGTACCGGAGGCGGTCGGCGCCGATATCCGCGTTCTGCTCGACGATATCGTGCCCGATCTGCTTGCTGCGCGAGGTCAGATAGAAGTTTCGGAATTCATTCGCCGAAACCTTTTCTCGATACATCGGCGTGATGAAGTGTTCTTCAATAGCGATTGTTTTCATCGTTAGCGCGATGCCGTCTTTGTCTTGGCCAGCTTGAATAGCGAAATTGCGTTCTCGCGACCGATCTTGCGCTTGTCTCTATCGGAGATGTGCAGTTCATCAAACCATGTGCACGCCTCGACTGTCTTTTCGAATGGATAATCGACCGAGAACATAATTCGGTCCGATCCGACTTCCATCATCGCATCCACAAAACTCGGCGTTCGGAAATTACCGCTTACCGTGAGATAGAAATTGTCGCCGAGGTATTCGGCCATCCTCCGCTTGGCGGGGATACTTCGAGGCGTCTCTTTAATGCGATGATCGACGCGCCAGATCATGAACGGCAGGCCCTCACCGAGGTGCCCCAGGATCACATTCAGTTTCGGATGACGATCGAACAGGCCACTCGCCATCAGCCGCAGGGCGTGCGTCGCCGTTTCGACGCCGAATGCCCAGGCCGATCCCCATAGCCACGGATGACCTTCAAGAATGGGTTCACGGCTGAGTAGCGGATCGCGCGGGTGGAGGTACAGCGGGTAATCCAGCTCTTCGAGTTTTGCCCAGAACGGTTCGTAACGCGCGTCGTCGAGATACACGACATTGGTTGGATCGCCGATCTGAGAGAATCCGTTCACCATCGTTCCCTTGAAACCGAGATCCTTGATGCACCGCGTCAGTTCGAGGATTGCAAGATCGGGATCCTGCATCGGCAGCGAAGCAAAGCCGGCGAAACGTCCGGCGTGCTTCGCGACGAAATCCGCAACGGTGTCGTTTGCTTTCCGAGCGACATCTGCCGCTTGTTTAGCGTCAGGAATTCCTTGCACCGCCGGATTGTGGAGTCCGAGGATGACCAACTCGATACCGTGTTTGTCCATCTCGGGCAGACGCATCTGCTCCAGATCGAGCAGGCGCCGCTTGATGTCCGGCCATGCGGGAAACCAGCTGGCATAACGTGCGTCGTGCGCTGGATTTATCGTTTCGGGGATTGCAAAGTGTTCTTCGAGAGCGATTTTACCTTCCATAACTTCCGTACTACTCCTCTATAAAAATTTTTAGCCGCGGATGACGCGGAGTTCCAATCCGTTCCGCGGCATCCGCGGCCATTTTGAGTTTCGTGACGGAGGAAGAATTATTTAACGTTAGCTAATTCTTGCTCCGTCACGAAACTATCCGTATTGCCTGGTTTATTAATCTCCTCCTTTGCCGGCGGAGACCAAGGGGTTTGCGTTCATCGGAGCACAAATCAGTTCCCCGAGTCCGGAGAAGAGACCGTACCAGCCATTCCAGGTGACATTCTTGCGAGGTTCTTTCTTCCAGGTCTTGAGGTCGGAGACCCACGGCTTCGTGTAGTTCTCCGGATCCGTTAGCGTAAGTTGCAATTCCAGTGTATTCGGATCCGTCATCTTGTAACGCTCTTCAATCTTTGCGTTAAAGCTCTTGGGAAATCCGTACTGATCCAGCCAGGCTCTATCATCGAGGCCGACCGTGATGACGACCAGAGTGTCGCCTTCCCAATGTGCGACCGATTCCCCGTACCAGGACGGACCCAGATCTTCCAGTTGCTGTCCCGAAGGCACTTTGCGTCCATCGAGCCAGACTTCGCGTGGGACTCTTGCCTCCTGCCAGATCTGGTACATCCGGTCAGGAAGTGTGACCCACTCGTTGTAGTCGTGAGCGGTATCGAGGACGATTCTCGGAAAGCCCTTCGGATTGCACTCGAAAGTGGGATCGTTGGTGTCTTTCGGATCCTCGATTTTCTTTACTCCGGGATAACGGTTGTACCCGGGCGTCGGAATACGGGACTTGATGGCCTTGTCACCTGCCGGCGTCAATGGCGGCCAACTGTTCGGCGGACCGAACGCGCGATTTCCGCCGCGCCGGATCCAGATTCCAGAGAAGTCGTGTGGATTGAATTTCTTTCCATTCACGTCGACCGCGGCAGCATTGGCCGCCGGAGTTGCTCCCCGCGCGGCCGCACCGGCCGGTGCCGACCGCTGTCCCTGTGCGAGGGTGGACAATGTGAAAGAAAGAAACAGAACCAGCCCGAAGGCCAACATTGAATGCACGAATCTGTTCTTCATTGATATCGCCTCTCAGTCCACTTTCCCGACGCCGCGTGCTCCGCGCGAAAGTTCCTCGGGCAACGAGTCACGCAGGAAGATTTCCTTGCCATCGGCGAGAATGACTTTTTGACAAAGCCCGATCGGCTCCCCTTTGCTTCCGGGGTTCACAACCGCGGTGACTTCCATTCCCGGCTTTAGCGTACCTTTGCTGTATCCCAATCGCGCGAGCTGGCTGACGTTACTGTGTTCGATGGCCCAGGTTGTGACTTTCCCACTCGAATCCTTCACATCTAAAAAGATGGCTATATGCGGGTTACGCCACACGACTTCTTTAACGGTGCCCTTTAGCGCGACTTCTTTTTTCGTGTCGTACGTCGAGCCCCGGCCATGGTGGGCGAGCAAAGGCGTGGCGCCGAGCAGCGTTACCAACACCAAAATAATCGTGAAGAGTACGGCGGAAAATTGCTTCATAAATTCTCCTTAATGGCTGATTGGCGAGATATTAAGCCGCCGTATTTTCAACGTCAAACGCTATTTTCCCGCCTGGGGGAATTGAGTGACGGAGGAAGAATTATCTGATATCAGATAATTCTTCCTCCGTCACTCAATTCCCCCAACCTTGCGTTTGACAGCGTGAGATGTGGCGGGCACAATCTCCACAGCATTCCCGGAAACAGGAGATCCCTATGAGAAAACATGTTGCGGTGATCGTCGTTATCTGTGGACTCGCGGCCACGTTCGCATACGCGCAAGCGCCAAAGTACAAGTTCGAAGTCACAAAATTGATTGTGAATCTGCCAAATGCAACGGGGAAGACCAGGGACACGGCATCGGTCGCCGCAGACGGCAAGGGAAAGATTCTGGTTTTGAGGCGGTCCGAGCCGCCAGTCCTCATTTATGACCGTGAAGGAAAGCTACTGAGCAGTTGGGGGACCGGCCTTTTCGTCGACGATCACAACATCGATGTCGACCGATTTGGTTATGTCTGGATCGGAGACAGAAACGGCCAGATGGTTTACAAATTCACGATGGACGGTAAGCTCCTGATGTCGATCGGCACCAAAGGCGTCAAAGGAGACGACACGTCCAAGACTTCCTTCAACCGCGCCAGTGACGTGTTTGTCGCTTCCAACGGCGATATTTTCGTGGCCGACGGCTACGAGAACCATCGCATTGTTCAATTCGACAAAGATGGAAAATTCATCAAGATCATCGGGGGCGTGAAAGGCCGCGGGCCCGGCCAGCTCGATGAAGTCCATGGGGTCGCGATGGATTCCAAAGGCCGGCTCATCGTTCTCGACCATCACGCCGACGATCCGCGCATCACGGTATGGGACGCCAAGACCGGAAAATTCCTCGAAGACTGGGGCAGCCTGCATCTCACGATGGGCTCCGGATTCACGATGGACGAAAAGACCGACACGTTCTACGTTTCCGACACCAATGGTCACCAGTTCATCATCGTGAAGGATGGCAAAGTCATCGACAGGGTTGGCGACCTGCAGGTCGAGGGACATCAAGCCGTTTTCGACAGCGGGACCGGCGCGGTTTATCTGGCCGATACCGGCGCAGCGGGTGGAATGATCTGGAAAGTTGTGATTAGGAAGTAAGGAGAACCGCAATGAAGAAGTTGCCGCCCATTGTCGTGGTTGCATCGTTTGTCCTGATCGGTTCAGCAATGCTTCTCGCGCGAGCCCAGAGGGGGCAGCAGCCCGGTGCTGCTTCGCCGATGATGAGTTTCTTTGTTACGAGCAAGGGTTCCGGTGACGGAGGAAATCTCAGCGGAATAGCCGGAGCCGATTACATGTGCCAAACACTCGCGGAAGCTGCGGGGAGCACCAAGACCTGGCATGCGTACCTGAGCACGCGGGCGGGCGACAATGCGACGACGATCCTCAATGCGCGTGAACGCATTGGAAAGGGACCGTGGTTCAATTCGAAGGGCCAGATGATTGCGAAGAGTGTCGATGATCTCCATGGCGAGAACAACAATCTCAACAAGCAGGCGGCCCTGACCGAAAAAGGAGAAACGCTGAAGGGTTTCGGCGACACGCCGAACGTGCATGACATCCTGACAGGCTCTTTACCGAATGGGATGGCGTATCCCAGAGACGATAAGGATCACACCTGCTACAACTGGACCAGCAACAAAGACACCGGTTCCGCCCAGGTGGGTCACTTCGATCGAATGGGGGGCAACAACACATCGTGGAACTCGGCTCACGCCACGATGGGATGCAGTCAGGCAAATCTCGCAAGCACCGGCGGTGCGGGCTTATTCTATTGTTTCGCAGTCGATTAAGTGTGATATACCCGAACGAAAATTATGAATGGAACGCGGGCTAAAGCCCGCGACTACGTGCTCGCGATAATGCTGTTGCTAACCTCGTAGTCGCGGGCTTTAGCCCGCGTACAGTTCGTAAGGAGGTGCTACTTGAAAGTTCAACGGTTATTTTCCGCTGCTCTTCTTATAATTATAGGTGTTGCCCTTGTTAACAATCCGTTATGGGCACACCACAGTCAGGCAGGTTTCGAGACTCCCGATAAAGCAATATCGCTCAAGGGCACCGTCGTCGAATTTCGATGGAGGAATCCGCACATCCTGATTTTCTGGGACGTGAAAGACGATAGCGGAAAAGTGGTTCGCTGGGTTGGCGAGTTGGGCTCCATCAGCAGCGCCAGCGCCGGCGGCCTGACGAAGGACTCTCTGAAACCAGGCGATGAAATTTCGCTGATGGCGATCCCATCGCGTGCGGGCACCCCTCAGAGCATTATCAGCAAACTCGTAAAGGCAGACGGAACAGTCCTGGTCGGCCGTGCCGCGGCCGCCAACGAGTAGGAGACCTCATGCGAACTCCAGCCATCGCCATAGCCGGAACTCTGGCCGTCATGTTCGGTTTTTCATTGGCCGTGCTTGCTCAGCATGCGCCGCCTCCTCCGGGCTGGCCGCTGTGTCCTCGCTGCCAGGGGCCGCAAGACAGAGCAGCCGCGCGTGAAAAAGAGAAAATCGATGGCCATGCTTTCGATCCACACAATCTTGACGGAGTGTGGGGCAACAACGGAATCGAGCTCGACGTCAAAAATGTTCCTCCATTCACCGCGTGGGGATATGAACAGTACCAGGCCACCCGGGCTGCGGACAGTCCGCTCGGTATTCCGCTCTCGAATTCAAAAGACCCAATGATGAGGTGTGATCCTCTCGGATATCCTCGCCTGTTCGCATACAACTACGGCTTTGAGTTTCTTCAAGAGAAAGACCGGGTCGTTCAATTCTTCGAATGGGGTCACAACTGGCGCACCATCTGGACCGACGGAAGAAAGCTTCCGGACGATCCGCCGGAACCGCGATGGATGGGTTACGCCGTGGGCCACTGGGAAGGCGATGTATTTAAAGTCGAATCTAATGGCTACGACGACAGATCGTGGCTCACGGAAGATCGCCGCGATCGGCGGTGGGGATTCCCTCATAGCGACCAGCTGCGCGTCGAAGAAACATACCGCCGCACGAGCTACGGAACTCTCGAAGCGTCGATTACGATCATCGATCCCAAAGTGTTCAAGAAACCGTGGACCACGGCCGGCAAAATCAATCTGAGCGCGGGAGCAGAGCTCGGAGAGTATTTGTGCGTGCCGTCCGACAATGACCTGTTCAACGAGCAATACGTATTTCCTGCCGCAGGTGGTGGAAAGCAATAGGAGTTTGATTGATGCGAAAGTACCAGCTTGCAACCCTGGCGGTTTTGCTGGGGTGCTCCTCACTGGTGTCGGCGCAGCACGCGCCGTCCCCACAGGGTTGGCCGGTATGTCCACGATGCGAAGGACCGAAAGACGTCGCCGAAGCTCGAGCCAAATATAAGGTCGACGGACATCCATTCGATCCACACGATCTGTCGGGCATCTGGGGAAACTACGGCATCGAACTCGACGTGAATACGATTCCGCCTCTGACACCGTGGGGGTACGAACAGTACCAGGCGACAAGGTCAGAAGACAGTCCGCTCGGAATACCGCTCGCCAATTCAAAAGATCCTATGCTGAGGTGCGATCCTCTCGGCTATCCACGGCTGTTCGCGTGGAACAATGGTTTCGAGTTTCTCCAGAAACCCGGCAGGGTTATCCAATTCTTCGAGTACGGCCACAACTGGCGCACCATCTGGACCGACGGACGCAAACTTCCCGAGGACCCACCGGAACCACGCTGGCTCGGGTACGCGGTCGGACACTGGGAGGGTGACACGTTCGTCGTCGAATCGAATGGTTATGACGATCGATCGTGGCTCACCGAAGATCGGCGCGACCGGCGATGGGGCTTTCCTCACAGCGACCAGTTGCGGGTCGAGGAACGGTACAGGCGCATCAGCTATGGCACGCTCGAAGCCAGGCTGACGATCATCGATCCTAAAGTTTTCAAGAAACCGTGGACGACGACCGGCAAGATTGATTTGTTCCCAGGAACCGAACTTGGCGAATACATCTGCGTTCCTTCAGACAGTGAACTCTTCAACGAACAATACGCATTTCCCGCTGCCGGTGGCCGCAAACAATAGGGAGATCTATATGCGAAAGTACGCGCTCGCAATCGGCGTGATGCTTGCTTTGTTTTTTGTTGCCGCTCCGGCCCATCAAGCACAGCAAAAGGGCGGTCAGGACGAAACCGGCGACTACAACGTTGTCGGCGGCTGGCCTGGTCCTTTCGCCAAGCCGGGCTACATTCAGGGGGCCATCTCCGGCGTCTT
>Ga0114129_10014155_pt1 | contig 11365 bp, 11 predicted proteins | sample RhiMetdeltSRZDD1_FD_80071 | JGI IMG/M metagenome (GOLD analysis project Ga0114129, IMG submission 80071) | Populus rhizosphere microbial communities from Tennessee, USA - Rhizosphere MetaG P. deltoides SRZDD1 (version 2) (version 2) | ecosystem: Host-associated > Plants > Roots > Rhizosphere >... | reverse complement strand
AGCCTTGAAATTTTCGAGTCGGACTTCATCGTCTTCGGCGGTACGACGCTGTACCGGATAGGACTGCGTTGAGTGGGCTAGAAGCTACCATCCCTGGAGGCGAACCCGATATTGTCTTGAAGTATAAAAATCTATACGGTTGTATAGGGTATCTTCAGATCTGTAGCCATTCGAAGGAGAGATGCTAAAGACCTCGCTCGCATTTTTCGCATCAAGTGACCGCGGTGCACTTTTACCGTGATCTCGCTAGTGCCGATTTCCGCCGCTATTTCTTTATTGGATCGGCCAGAAACCACGAGCGGTAACAGTTCCCGCTCTCGTGAAGTGAGCGACTGAAACCGGCTACGCAATTCCGCGATCTCACTGTCCTTCTGACGCCGCACATGATCTTGCGCGAGGGCCGCTTGAATAGCATCCAGGAGGTCCTGATCCCGAAACGGCTTCGTCAAGAACTCCACTGCGCCAGCCTTCATAGCGCGCACCGACATTGGAATATCTCCGTGGGCGGTGATGAAGATGATCGGAATATCAACATTTGAAGCAGAAAGTTCTCTCTGAAGATCCAGTCCGCTAAGCCCAGGCAAACGAACGTCTAGAATCAGGCAAGTCGGAACATCGGGCCGGTCTGCGCTCAAGAATTCCTGCGCCGACGCGAACAGTTGCGCCTCCAATCCGACTGAGCGCAGCAAGTTCTTGATGGCCGTTCGCATCGACGGGTCGTCTTCGACGACAAACACGCGATTCCGCGACAGGTTCATACAGTTCTTGGCGAGATTGGAATAGTAAAGTTGAGAATGGCTCCGTGCGGTGTTCGCTGTTCGGCCCACAAGCGCCCTCCGTGCGCCTCGACAATCGAGCGGCTGATCGTGAGTCCCATTCCGATCCCGTCCTTCTTCGTCGTAAAGAAAGGATCAAAAATTGAATTCGAGTGCTGAGCGTCCAACCCATTCCCGGAATCCTCCACCTGGACCAGGACGCAGTCCGATTTGTTGGAGGATTTGATCCGGAGCTCACGGGGCCGATCTGTGGTTATGCTCATTGAATCCAGGCTATTCATTATGAGATTCAACATAACCTGTTGCAATTGTACGCGATCGCCCAGTATGGCCGGTATAGGAGCGGCGATCTCGGACTTGACCGCAACCTGACGCCTGTTCGCCTCAGAGGCCGTAAGTAATAACACCTCTCGGATGATCTCGTTGATATCCAGGCTCACCATTGGAGAGGTATTCTTTCTAAGAAGCGAGCGAATTCTCCCGATAACCTGCGCTGCGCGATTCGCATCTCGTACGATGCACTCTAATGCTTCTTCCGCGCCTTCGACATGAGATGGCTGTTGCCCGAGCCAACGAAGAGCAGCGTTGCCGTTCGTTACTATCGCGCCTATTGGCTGATTGATTTCGTGTGCGATTGACGAAGCCAACTCTCCCATCGTCGTGATCCGCGATAGATGTGCCAGTTCTGCCTGAGCCTTTTGTAGCTGTTCAAGAGCCAGTTTGCTCTTCGTAATATCTCGGAAAATGAGGTAGTAGGCGATGACCTTGCCATTCGCAATGACGGGAAACGCTACTTCAGAAACATTTATGAGCGATCCATCTTTTCGCCTTCGAACTGTTTCAACGTTCACCACTTGCCCCGTTGCGAGCCTCTCCCGAGCGTTGAGCGCTTCCCCTTTGAATTGGGCTGGGACAATCAATTCCGTGCTGGGACGCTTGACGCTTTCGTCGATCCCGTAACCGAAAATGTGCGTGAACTCCTTATTAACTCGCAGCACGCGATCGTGCAGGTCCACCAAGATGACTGCCTCCGGCGTTTGCTCGAAGAGCTCATCAAGATGGGCTGTTTGCTTCTCTTCGGCATACCTTCGCGCGGACCCCAGCCAGCTGGTCACTACAGCGCTCAAAAGAAATGTCAGAAAATACGGCAGTTCATCAAGTTCAATAACAAACGCGCGATAGGGTGGGATAAATAAATAATCAACCGTCACCGTCGAAACAACCACTGCAAACAAGCCCGCGCCCATTCGCCCAAACCAGCCGGCTAGCATTACGGCAGATAGAAAAAAGATTAGAAAACCATCGGGTAGGAAACTATGGACTAGGAGCGATAAACCCAGAGCAACTCCAACAAAAAGGAGGGAAATACCATATCGAAAGGTGGCGGACTGAGGGATGCGCATGAGTGCACGATCATACCTCAGCAGGTCGTTGCACTGCGGTTGCCCTATCCCTTCGCATATAAATCTAAACCTTGGTATAGGTAGCCATCACCCCCACATGCCCGGTTCATAAGTGCTCACGCCTGGGTGTGTCTCTACCAAGAATTTTCATGTAAGCTACCCAGTTGCGGTCTGAAATGCGTAACCGAAAATACGTTCGTCTCGTCCTCCTGGCTGCCTGTGCGGCCGCTATCATGCAGTTCGGTCTTGGCGTGGAATTCACGCCAGGACACGACGCGAATCCTGTTCAAACGTCAGCGGTCCTTGCGGCCCCCCTCGTCCCGTGCTGTGCATCGTTGTCGGTAGCTTCTGCTGCGCGGCATTCCCGGATCTTGAGCGGCGCCAAGCACAACTCGGTGAACGCTGCAGCCGGCGAATTGTTCTCTCTGCCTCACGTGCTCTGGGGTGGCGACCGCATAGGTCTTGATGCCGAAAATCGCACACGCTGCAGCCGGGCTTGCGTCGTTTGCGATCGCTCGCCTCCCTCTACCTGATACCCGCTCGTTGATAACAATCCGTAGAGGTAACCCCAAATCGTAAAAGGAGAGCAATGGACTCAGGAAAAGTGTTTGTACTTGTGATGGTCGTTCTAATCATTGGAGTGCTGGCGTATCTCGAATTGAAGTCACGTCGCACGGCGCGGCAGTCGGAAGTGTCGGTGGGGCCGACGGACGAGCGCATAAAAAAGACATAGGAAAAAGATCAGTCGTGGCATCCTGCCACACAACGGTAAGTGCAAATCGATTGTGATGGCATAATGAAAGGATGAACGACGCAACTCAGAAGAAGGCAGTCGAAACGCTCAACAAAATTCTGGAAATGGAACTGGCCGGGGCCATTCACTACACACACTATTCGTTCATGGTGTACGGCTATAACCGGATTCCGATCGTGAACTGGTTGGAGCAGCAGGCCACCGAGTCCATTAATCACGCGCGTGCCGCAGGCGAGTTGGTGACGCAGCTCGGAGCGCATCCCTCGCTTGCGATTGGACCGCTGCTGGAGACGCACAAACACGACATCGGCGATATTCTTCGCGAGTCCCTTTCACACGAGAAGAAGACGCTTATCGAGTACGAGAAATTGTTGGAACTCGCGCAAGGCCAGGACGTCATGCTCGAAGAATTTGCGCGTGAGCACATTTATCTCGAGCGCCTGCACATTGGCGAAGTCGATAAAATGCTGCGGCGTCCGGGCGATATTGAGAGCGTGGAGAAGCCTTCGAAGAAATAGCGGTCCACGTTGGGCGGCCAATCTTGGTGTCCACTCCAGGCGAATAGTGTGCGAGAAAGTCTGTGCTCGGAAATTGCACATGCATGGCTTGCCTGACATTCTCTTCGAGTTCCATCACGCGCACCTGATGCAGTTGCCATGGTGCGTGGCCTACAGCGGCCGTGATCAGCCGTCGGCGATAGACCGAGTACAAGCGAAAGCGAGCCGTCAGAAATTTTTCGAGTGTAGATTGTTGCTCGATGCGCGGACCCTTTGCGATCCGTATCTTCGCGTGTGCTCGTCCCCCACGATTGCTGAAATACTGATTCTCACTGCTACCAATATCGACGTCCATGTCCGACCAGTAGTACGGCAGGCCGTATGCTGCGCGTGCGCCGAGCACTGCGATAAGCCTCGCTGCATCCAACGAGAAGAACCAAATTCCCGGGCCTTTCGGCCCGAGCACGTATGTCCGCAGATTCATCTCCGGAAAAACTAAGCCAAAGACATGCGGAATGAGAGGAGGCCGCAGCCCAGTAAGAAGAAACGGCGTCAGACTAATCCATCCCTTGCCGTCAAAGGTATCGATCTGCAAACCCTGCGGCAGCCGCTGCTGCAAACGGGTGGGATCGCAGGACCAATGGAAGAAGCAAATCTCGTGCCAGCGCTGGAGCATGACCGGCAGCACTAACGGCGGTGTTGGATAACGATTGTCCAAGGCCATGCGAAATCAAAAGCAAGCACGTTGCCATTCTGTACGCAGCTTTGTGACTGCTCAGGCTTCATAGAGCGTCTCTACAGTCATGCACCAATGATAGAATTCCCCCCGGGATGAAGAAGATTTTTACGGCTGTTCTGGCGGCGGCACTCGGTGCTGCCCTTTTTATTTTTGCCGCAGATGTGAATTTCCCGATCTATTTACCAGACGGGAAACTGCTGGTAAAGGCCGATGTCATGAACAGGACGGTTTATCTGCCCGTGCGCGAAATCCTTGGTCAGATGAACGTGCCCTACACGGATTCCGTTTCACTGGAAACATTGACCATACGATCCGGAACTAACCGCCTCGTCGTGACAAAGAATAGTGGGCTGATCTCGTACAACGATCAAATCATTCTCCTGCCCAACCCGATACTCCGCGAGGATAACCGTTGGCTCGTTCCCGTCGAATTTCTGACTATGGGCCTTTCCCGGCTTACCGGAACGGAATTCCGTTACCGGCCCGGCACTTCGCGTGTTTTTGCGGGTAGTGTCGAAGCTCCCGAATTAGAGATGAACGCGCAAACACTCGGACCGATAACGCGCCTGACGCTTCGTTGTGCAGTGCCCATCAAGCTCGACGTCAAGCGTGACGATCCGCTCAAACCGATTCTGGCAATCGACCGCACGCCCGTCGATCCATCGCGCGAGCGTTTCGATCATAAGGACCGGCTGTTGCGCTCGGTGGCATTCGATGATTCGGATGGGAGTTCTAAGATTGTTCTCGATATCACGCGAGATGTAGGGGACCTGCGAATCACTGGTGCGGATAACAATCGCGTCTACTTTGTGGATCTATTGCGAAAAGGCGATACCGTAACTCAGGTGCCAGGGCTTGCAGATCCAGGTACCGGGACAGCTGCGAAGGCGGAGTTTTCAGCCGCTGATCGAAAGGTCCGCGTGATCGTGATCGATCCCGGCCACGGCGGAACGGACACGGGCGCGAAAAGCTCCATCACGACCGAGAAAGATCTGATGCTCACCATAGGTCGCCGCCTCAGAACAGCATTGCAAATGCGCTTGGGTGCGACCGTTCTTCTTACCCGGGATTCCGACACGGCGCTGGATAATGAGGCAAGGTCCGCAGTTGCAAACAACAATCAGGCGAATCTCTTGATCAGCCTGCATACGGGCATCTCGGTGGATAAGGTCGCGTCCGGCTCATCCATATTCATCATGAAGGAAGATTTTGGAGACAAGTCCGTCGTAGCATCGACGTCGCGCGATCAGCTGTTTCTCCCGTGGTATCTCGGCTACCGAGTCCACCGTCGCGCCAGCGCTGCGGCCGCAAACATTCTGCGGGACCAATTGACCAAAGGCATTCCCGACTGGACGTTTTCGGTGAGGACTGCGCCGCTAGCCATACTCAGCAGCGCGACGATGCCTTCCGTGCTGATCGAAATCGGAAACCTCAACAATGCGTCCAGCACGCAGATGCTGGTTGATGCCGCATTTCAGACTCGCCTGATAAACACGCTTGTCGACGGGATTCAGCGCTTTTCAGAAAGTGCCCAGGGAACGGCGAACTAAGATGCCAAGACACATCACAATCGCTTTGGTTGTCTTGATAGCCGGACTGGCCGTGGCTCTGGGATTTTTCGTCGACGTTGTGGGCAGGGTTCAGTCGATGATGAAAAACGAGAGGGAAACCGAAGAGAATCCGTTCAAGCCGCCGACACAGCCTCTCTACGCTCCAACCGATCCAGCTGTTAACGTGAAAATCTTCTTTCCGGCAGCCAGTGGCGATACGTTGCTGGTCGCCGAAGATCAAATGATCTTCAAGTCTTCGGAGCTTGCAAATCGCGCAAAGCAGATCTTGCAAAAAGTGCAGGAGGGGCCGCATGACGCAAGTATGGTTCCCTCACTGCCGAAGGAAACGAAGTTTCAAGATCTCTTCATCTCAGAGCAAGGCACAGCCTTCATTGATTTTTCGAGTGCAATTGCGACAAATCATCCCGGCGGTGTGCTCAATGAAGTTGCAACGATTTATTCCATCGTGGATTCCCTCACGTACAATTTGCCGGAGATCCGGGAGGTAAAGATCCTGATCGGCGGCGTCGAAAAAGAAACGCTCGCGGGACATTGCCTACTTCTCTTGCCTCTTGAACTGGATCTCTCGATGACTAACGTCATGCCTCGCGAAGAGAAGACTGCATCTGCGCAATGAGAACGGACGGACGCGCCACCAATGAACTGCGGTCGGTTCGCATAACTCCGGGATTTATCGGGCAAGCTGAAGGCTCTGTTCTGATTGAAGTCGGGCGGACGCGCGTCATTTGTACGGCAAGCGTTGAAGAAAACGTTCCCGCATTCTTAAAAGGGACGGGCAAGGGTTGGATCACATCGGAATATTCGATGATTCCCCGTGCGACGAACACGCGGACGCCGCGGGAATCCACGGTAGGCAAGAAGTCTGGGCGCACACAGGAGATTCAAAGACTTATCGGCCGCGCCCTGCGGGCGTCGATAGATTTGGATAATCTGGGTGAACGCCAGATTTGGATGGACTGCGATGTGATCGAAGCCGATGGCGGAACGCGCACAGCATCAATCACTGGAGCGTTTGTAGCAATGAGTCTGGCGGTCGACTCTCTGCTGGCTGCAAAGAAACTCAGCACGAATCCAATCCGGTCGCACGTGGCTGCGGTCAGCGTCGGAGTCGTCAAGGGCGTCCCTATGCTTGATTTGGACTACAGTGAAGACTCCACGGCGTTTGTAGATTTCAATATCGTCATGACGGACCGCGACGAGTTTGTTGAAATTCAAGGCACCGCCGAGCGTTTTCCGTTCAGTGCGACGGCACTCACAGAATTGCTTGACCTTGGAAAGCTCGGCATCCACGAGTTGATTGAAATTCAGCGAAAAATCTTGCACCGCTAGTGAAACGGCTCATCGTCGCAACAACGAATGCTGGAAAAGTTATCGAGATCCGGTCTGCGCTTGGGGAAATGCCTTCATGGTCCCTCGATACGCTCCCGCCGGGAATTCCCTCCATTGAAGAAACAGGGACAACGTTTCTGGACAACGCCGTTTTAAAAGCGGAGCACTACAGCAGGTTTGTCAATGACGTGACACTCGCCGACGACTCCGGCCTATGTGTGGAGGCACTGGATGGACGGCCCGGTGTACATTCCGCGCGGTATGCCAAGGATCCTTCGGCGCGGATCCGGCGAATCCTCGAGGAGATGCAGCATGTTCCCGACGGCCAACGTCAGGCTGCATTTTATTGCGCTCTTGCTTTGGCAAAGAAAGGAAAGATCGTCTGGACAACGCAAGGTGAAGTTTCAGGTGTCATTGCCCATGCTCCTGCAGGTGAGGGGGGATTCGGATACGATCCAGTATTCCTGTTACCCGAACTGAACCACACGATGGCTGAACTCGGAACGGAAGACAAAAACTTGCTCAGTGCCCGCGGAAAAGCTGTCGCCGAGCTGCGCAAAGTCCTGGATCGATTGTGAGACTTTTTCCTTTCGAGCGCGTCTGTCTCTTGGGTATCGTTCGGAAGAGGGGAATCTCATGATCGCAGTCATCGTTCTTGTTGCTCTGCTCGCGCAGGGCGGCCAGCAGGGGCCGAAATCCTTGGATATCGACCCGAGTAAGATTATGCCGCCTGTAGTGGTACCGGCGGGAACGGTGATTCCCGTCACGCTCTTAACCCGCATCAGCACGAAACAGGCGAAGGACGGTGACCCCGTTTCCGGCAAGACTGCATTCCCGATAATGATCGATAACAAGGTCGTGATTCCGGCAGGCTCTCCCGTGCGCGGCAAAATCACCGAAGTAGTGCGACCCGGACGAGTAAAGGGCAAAGGTGAACTCACGCTGAATTTTCAAGCAATCATCGTGAACGGCGTAAGCGTTCCAATCTACACATCACTTGGTGGTGCTGGGGGCGCAGGCGAACGAAAAGGCGAAGCAACTATCGAGGGCGATTCCAGTAAAGGGGACGATGCCAAAACGGTAGGCACTGGCGCAGCGGAGGGCGGATTAGTCGGTGTGATCGTCAGTGGTGGGAAAGGCGGTGCCGTTGGCGGAGCCGGTGGCGCTGCAGCCGGAACTGCCGCCGTGCTGCTCACGCGAGGCAAGGACCTCACTATCGAACCCGGCACCACGATTGACATCCGGTTAGATCGTCCGATGGAGCCCTGACCGGCTCTTACTTCGGCGGCTTTTCGTGCGTCGGGTTTTGGTTGTACTCCTGTGACTTACCGGGCGGAATTGTCAGCCACTCCCACGCAGATCCACGTAGCGATTTTGCAATATAGACCATTTGGCCAACATGGTAGCTGGTGTGCGCAACCAATCGGAGCAGGGCTTCGTGCACTCGGAATTTCTCACCGCGAATAGTCACGAGGCGGGACAGATCGTCATCGGTCAAACCCTCGAGTGCCTCGAACAGGACAGCCCATCCCTCATCCCACAGTTTTAACACTTCAGCGCGTGAGACGGTTCCGAGGGATTGAAATTCTGAGTCCCGATCGCGCCACGCCTTCTCCCCGTCGGCGGTCAAAAAATCCGTGAATCGCGATTTAAAATTCCCTGCCAGATGCCGGACGATCACGGCAATCGAATTGTTGTCACCACCTGCCGAGTAACAGAGTTGATCATCGCGGACCTGTCTCAGCGCTCCTTCGCCCAGTACTTTATACCGTCGCCACTCCCCTTCGATCGAACCCGTGATATCTCTCATGCCGCGAATTATAGCCGCGCTAACCCAATTCGCCTCTCAATGCGCTACAATACCCAGATGCCGCACGGGGCGTAGCGCAGCCTGGCTAGCGCGCCTGCCTTGGGAGCAGGAGGTCGATGGTTCAAATCCATTCGCCCCGATTGGAAAGAAAAGAGTTTGGTCCGAGTAGTGTTGAGGCCGCCCATTGTGACGTGATTTGTGACGTAAGTCTCAAACGCCCGCGTTCTGCTGCAGAATTCTTCAGGCAGCTCGAGCACACATTCAGTTAAGGTACGGCCGAGAATCAGCATTTGTCGGAAATATTCAGATTGATTCCACGTTTTTCTTTTGACAGGCGACATCACTCGACCGATCCTTCTCTAAAATACGGCACGCGCTGGAAGGCCAAATAGAATTTGAGCGCTCTATGCGCGAGGCTCTATGGAAGAGACACGAGTCTACCAACCCGAACAGACTGTCGCTACAGGAACATACCTGGGTCCATACGAGATCTTGAATCTGGTAGGAACGGGCGGTATGAGCCACGTGTATCGTGCGCGAGACAGTCGACTCGGCCGCGAAGTCGCCCTCAAGACCCTGCCGGCATCGATCGCCTCCAATCGAGACCGGTTAGACCGTTTCGAGAAAGAAGCTCGTCTGGCGTCCTCGTTAAATCATCCGAACATAGTGACGATTTACGACATCGGCGAGTCGAATTCGATTCCATACATTGCTATGGAGCTTGTGGCGGGTAGTACCTTACGCGAAATCTTGGGTCAAGGTCCTATGCCTCCCAGTCAATTAGTGAACGTGGCGTTGCAGATTGCCGACGGGCTGGCCAAGGCTCACGACGCCGGGATCGTCCATCGCGATTTGAAGCCCGAAAACGTAATGGTGACGACCGACGGTTTGGCAAAAATACTCGACTTCGGTATCGGTAAACATCAGTTCACGGGATCCATAAGCTCCTCGGCTGAGACTGTTCAGGCCACTGCAGGACTCACAACTCCAAGTATCATCATTGGAACGGCCAACTACATGTCTCCGGAGCAAGCGGCGGGGCGCGAAGTAGATTTTCGTTCCGACCAATTTTCGTTCGGCTCGGCTCTTTACGAGATGACAACGGGCAGACAGCCTTTCAGTCGTGATACCGCCGTGCAAACGATGTCGGCCATCATCGCGGAGTCACCACAGCCAATCGGCGTTGTGAGCCGATCTTTGCCCGATCCGTTGCGCGACATCATGCTGCGTTGTCTCCAAAAAGATCCCAACAAGCGCTATGCGTCAACACGCGACCTGGCAGCTGACCTGCGAAAGCTGTCTTCCCTTCTGCAAGCGGGTGAAGTGGAACTGACCAGGCCACCTCGAACACTGACCGTGGGAAAGCGAGCGCGACTGACGGCCGCGGTGATGCTAGGCGCCATTGTGTTGATTCTGGGGTCCACGATCGTATCTCCAAAAATACGGCAATTCCTGTCTCGCTCCGAAATCGTGGAGCCGATTCCGAGTGCCAAGAACGTGCTCGTGCTGCCCTTCCGCAGCATCGGAGAAAACGTCGACGATCAGGAATTCGCCGCTGGCCTGACAGCTGCGTTGAACAGTGCTTTGACTCACTTGACGACTATTCCCTCACTGCAAGTAGCTCCATCGAGCGAAGTCGCCAGCCGCCATATTACTAACCCCGAGGATGCCAAAAAAATTCTTGGCGCAAATCTAGTAGTCACCGGAACCACCGAGCATGAGGGTGATGCTTTACGTGTAAGTTGGAATGTCGTTGATACAGCCACATTCAAACAATTACGAACACGCACGATCAGCGTCAAGTTGTCCGAGCTATCAGCTGTCGAGAACCGGACGATCGGCGGAGTCCTTGAAACCCTGGAGCTGGATCTTAAACCAGCTGACCGCGAGGCCCTCACGCTCCACGACACCCAAGTGCCCGCAGCTAAAGATTTTTATTTGCGGGCACGAGGCTATCTGCAGGAGTATGACAAACCGGAAAACATTGCTCACGCCATCAGTTTATTTGAAGACGCAAGGAATCTTGATCCAGGATACAGCCTTGCCTATGCCGGCCTAGGTGAGGCCTACTGGCGGAAATACCAGAAGACGCAGCAAACCGAATGGATTGACTCCGCTCAGGAAGCATGCAAAAAAGCGCTTATTCCTAACGAAAAGCTCGCAGCAGCGCACGGCTGTCTGGCGACGGTCAATAGCGGAACAGGGCATTATGAAGAAGCGATAAAGGAATTTCAGCGTGCGTTGGAAAGCGAGCCGACGAACGACGAGTTTCGCCGAGAACTTGCTCGTACGGAGGAGAAGCTCGGTAAGATTCAGGATGCTGAGAAGACACTCCAACAAGCCATCACACTCCGGCCTCATTACTGGGCAAACTATAACTTGCTCGGGCACTTTTATTTCAACCAGGGCCGTTACGCAGATGCCGCCGAAATGTTCTCTCAGGTCATCAAACTTGCTCCCGACAGTTTGTACGGCTACAGCAATCT
>Ga0114129_10014154_pt1 | contig 11366 bp, 11 predicted proteins | sample RhiMetdeltSRZDD1_FD_80071 | JGI IMG/M metagenome (GOLD analysis project Ga0114129, IMG submission 80071) | Populus rhizosphere microbial communities from Tennessee, USA - Rhizosphere MetaG P. deltoides SRZDD1 (version 2) (version 2) | ecosystem: Host-associated > Plants > Roots > Rhizosphere >... | reverse complement strand
CTCGCGATACATGTCGGCCGTGCCCTTGATCGCGAGGTTGTCGGACTCGGTCGCGCCGCTCGTGAAGACGATTTCCTTCGCGCTCGCGCCGATGAGATCCGCCACCTGCTTGCGCGCCTTCTCGACCGCTTCTTCCGCCTCCCACCCGAACGGATGGTTGCGGCTCGCGGCATTGCCGAACTGCTGCGTGAAGTACGGCAGCATCGCGTCGAGGACGCGCGGATCGACCGGCGTCGTCGCGTGGTAGTCCATGTAGATTGGGAGCTTGATCGTCATGTCCTTCTTCGTGGCTCGGCTAACGCCTCGCCCTACATCTGCCGGCTGGAGCGCGAGGCTTCAGCCGAACGTTCACAGGTGCGTGTGCAGCACCGACCGCCCGGCCGGCGGCATCGGCGGCACGACGTCGGTCGCCAGCTCCGCGATGGTGCAGTCGGCGAGCGCCGCCAGAATCCGCTCGCGGACCTTCCACAGCGGATCGCGCACGTTGCATTTCGCGTACTGCTCGCACGTGCTGTCCTGCGTAGAGCAGGCTGTGACGGTCACCGGACCGTCGATCGCCTGAATCACGTCGGCGACCGAAATCTGGCTCGGCAGCCGCGTCAGCTGATAGCCGCCGCGCGTGCCCTGATGCGACGCAAGCAGCCCCCGCCGGACCAGCCGCTGCAGCACCTTCGCCATCAGCTCGATCGGGATGTCGTACTGCTCCGCGATCTCACGGGCGCTCGACGAGCCCCGGTCGGTGCGCAGGGCCAGATGTTTCATGGCCATCAGCGCGTAATCCGCCTTCTTCGAGAGCCTGAGCATATATCCGACCGCCTAGGTCCTATATTACCACACCCTGGCCGGGCATCTCAGTACTTGGGCTGAGACGGATCCACCTTGTCGATCCAGTCGAGGATGCCGCCCTTCAGGTTCAGCACCTTCTTGTAGCCCTGCGCGCGAAGGAAATCGGCCGCCTTCGCGCTGCGGCCGCCCATCTTGCAGTGCACGACAATCTCGTCGTTCGGGTCGAGCTCGCCGATCCGCTTCGGCACGTCGCCGAGGGGGATCAGGACGGTCCCCGGAATCCGGCAGATCTGGTACTCGTTCGGCTCGCGCACGTCGACGAGCTTGAGCTTGTCGCCACGATCGAGGCGCTGCTTCAGCTCGACGGCGGTGATATCGGTCGCGCTGTTCACGGTGGCCGGCTCCGGCGCGGCGGGTCTGATGCCGCAGAATTGTTCGTAATCGATGAGATGCCTGACGGTCGGATGCGTCCCGCAGACCGGGCAATCCGGATCCTTGCGCAGCCTGAGCTCGCGGAACTTCATCCGCAGCGCGTCGAAGATCAGGAAGCGCCCGATCAGCGGCTCGCCGATCCCGAGGATCAGCTTGATCGCCTCCATCGCCTGGATTGTGCCGACGACGCCGGGCAGCACGCCGAGAACGCCGCCCTCCGCGCAGCTCGGCACGAGTCCCGGCGGCGGCGGTTCGGGATACAGGCAGCGGTAGCACGGTCCGTTCGGCGCGCCGAACACCGACGCCTGTCCTTCGAATCGGAAGATGCTGCCGTACGCGTTCGGCTTGCCGAGCAGCACGCACGCGTCGTTCACGAGATAGCGCGTGGGGAAATTGTCGGTGCCGTCGACGATGACGTCGTACGGCTCGAACAGCTTCAGCGCATTCTGCGAGCTGAGCGCGGTCTCGTACGTCTGGATGTCGACGCCAGGGTTGATCGCGTTCAGACGATCCTTCGCCGACGCGAGCTTCGATCGGCCGACGTCCGGCGTGCCGTGCAGGATCTGTCGCTGCAGGTTGCTGAAGTCGACGGTATCGAAGTCGACGATGCCCAGCGTGCCGACGCCGGCGGCGGCCAGGTACATCGCGACCGGCGATCCGAGCCCGCCCGCGCCGATGCACAGCACCTTCGCCGCTTTCAGCTTGCGCTGACCGTCGACGCCGACCTCCGGCATGATCAGGTGCCGGCTGTACCGCTTGATCTCCTCGTTCGTGAGCGCAGGAAGCTCACGATCGACGGCCGCCTCCACGCCGCCCGCGACCGACGGGATGATGCTGATCGTGTCGCCGTCCGCCACCGGCGTCTGCTCCTTCTGCAGATAGCGGATGTCCTCGTCGTTCACGTACACGTTGACGAAGCTTCGGAGCTTCCCCTGCTCGTTGTACAGATGCGGCTTCAGTCCGGCATGCCTCGCGGTCAGATCGGCCAGCAGCTCGCCGACGGTGCGGCCTTCCGCGTCGACGGCGTCTTTCTTATCTGTGTACGGCCTGAGCGGTGTGGGAATCAGGATTCTGGTCGCCATGTTGAAGCGTGCCCTCGTCGAATGAAGTGCGATCGTCTTTCAGAAACCACACGCTGATATCCGATGCCTGGCCGCGCACGACCGACACGATCACGTACGCGAACGTCGGCCACGCGTGGTCGAGGTCGTACTGCGACGGCCGCGCCGGATGATCGGGATGCGAGTGGTAGAAGCCCAGGAGCTCGCCGCCCAGCTCGCCGGCGCGCCGCTCGGCCAGCCGGTAGTCCGACGGCCGGACGAGAAATCGCCGGCGCGGGCCCTCTTCCGTCGTGTTCGGCAGCGGCACCGTCGCCGTGACGACGCCGTCGCGCCCCACCATCGCCCCGCAGCACTCGTGCGGATAGGTCTCGACGCCGTGCGCGCGGATTGCGAGCTCGACGTCCCTCGTCAGCGTCACCGCCCGATTACTCATTGTCGGCCGTCCAGAACGCCTCGCTCAGGTACTTCTCGGCGCCGTCGGGAAACACGGTGACGACCACGCCCTGCTGGAGTCGCCGCGCGACGACGAGCGTCGCCGCGAGCGCGGCGCCCGACGAGATGCCAGCGAGCAGCCCTTCGCAGCGCGCGAGGCGCCGAACCATCCGGTAGGCAGTCTCCGTGTCGACGCGCAGATCCTCATCGGCGAGCGTCGGATCGTAGATGCCGGGCACGATCGCCGACTCCATGTGCTTCAGCCCCTCGAGGCCGTGCAGCGGCGAGTCGGGCTGAAACGAAATCAGCTTGATCGACGGGTTGAACTGGCGCAGCCGCCGCCCGGTGCCGACGAACGTGCCGCTCGTGCCGAGGCCGGCCACGAAATGCGTCAGCCGCCCGCTCGTCTGCTCGATGATCTCGACGGCGGTCGTGTCGTAGTGCGCCTTCCAGTTCGCGTCGTTGTTGTACTGGTCCGGATAGAAGTATTTATCCGGTTCTGCGGCGTAGAGCCGGCGCGCCTCACGGATCGCGCCGTCCGTGCCCTCGAGCGGATTGGTGAGCACGAGCTCGGCGCCGAGAGCGCGCAGAATCAGCTTGCGTTCGGGGCTCGCATTCTCCGGCACGCACAACGTGACGGCGTAGCCGCGCGCCGCGCCGACCGTCGCGTACGCGATCCCCGTGTTGCCCGACGTCGCGTCGAGGATGATCTTGCCGCGCACGAGCGCGCCCGACGCTTCGCCGTCGAGGATCATCCGCGCGGCGGCGCGGTCCTTCACCGAGCCGCCCGGGTTTTGCCACTCGGCCTTCGCATACAGCTCGACGCCGGGCGTTTCGTGCTCGAAGCGGCGAAGCCGGACGAGCGGCGTCCGGCCGATCAGCTCGACCACGGACGAGCCGGCCGACCGATCGAGGACGGGGCACTCGGAAGAAGGCGGCGTCATGAATATACGACCGAACTAGTCCTGATTATATCCAAGGTGTATACTCGCCGCACGATTGTCCGTTTAGGCGGGTGGCTATTCAAACGGCGCACCTCGCTTCCCGTACCGCTGGCCGTCCTGCTCCTCGTCGTCCCCAGCCATCCGTTCACGGCGATTCCGACGCTGGCCGGACTCGTATCGATCGCGGCCGGCGAGTCGCTTCGTCTCTGGGCGGTGCGTCACATCGGCGCGATCTCGCGCACGCGCAGCGATCGTCTCGGACCAGTGATCGCGTCGGGACCGTTCGCGTACGTCCGAAACCCGCTCTACCTCGGCAACATCGCGCTGTGGGTCGGGTTCACGCTGGCCGCGGGCTTGGCGTGGCTTGCGCCGCTGGTCGCCGCGCTGCTCGGGTTCGAGTACCACGCGATCGTGCGGTGGGAGGAAACGATGCTCGACGCGCGGCACGGCGACGAATACCGCGCCTACCGCGCGCGCGTGTCGCGATGGATTCCTGATCTCTCAGCGAGCTCCGCGAGCTCTGCGGTCGGCTTCTCGTGGCCGGAGACGCTGTTCAGCGAGCGCGGGACGCTGATCGCGATTGCGGTTGGGTTGGCGTTGTTGTGGATAAAGGCGCGTTTCTGAGCGTCTGCCACAAATACCACGACGCGACCGATCGGTAAGGGCGCCAGGCTTCGCCGATCTTCAGGATCCGTCTCGCGTCGGGCCGCTTGCGCAATCCATACAGCCTCTGCACGGCCTTCACGATCCCGAGGTCGCCCGCAGGCAGCACGTCGGGCCGATGCAGCCGGAACATCAGGAACATCTCCGCGGTCCAGCGTCCGAATCCCTTCACGGCCGTCAGCCGCTCGACGACCTCCTCGTCGCCGAGCGAGTCGAGCTCGTCGAGGCGCAGGCGTCCGTCGGCGATGCGCGCCGACAAATCGCGCAGGTAGGCCACCTTCTGACCGCTCAGCCCCACGCCGCGGAGCGCCGTATCGCTCAGCGCCGCGATGGCGGCCGCGTCGGGAATCGCGGTCTCCGGAAACATCGCGACGAACCGACCGAAGATCGTGGACGCGGCCCTCGTCGACAGCTGCTGGCTGACGATGGCGCCGACGAGCGCCGACAGATGGTCTTTGCGCTGGCGATCCGCCATCCCACACGGGCCGATCCGTTTGATCGCGGCGCCGAGAACCGGATCGCGCCGCATGAGCAGTCGTCGCGCGCGCTCGTATTCGCTCGGGGTCATCTCTGGATGCTGGCTGCTGGCGACTGGATGCCGGCTACTGGCTGCGGGCGCGCTCACGCGGCGCAGACGATGCGGAAGCCGATGCTGTAGGCGTACGTATCAGGCGGCACCCTATGGCGATACGCGCAGCGCAGCATGCCGACATCGTCGTTGACCCACGAGCCGCCGCGCAAGATCCGCATGTTGCCGGAAATCGGGCCGCGCGGATCGCGAAGGTCGCTGCCGCTGTAGTAGTCGGGCCCGTACCAATCGGCGACCCATTCCCAGACGTTGCCCGACATGTCGTACAACCCGAACGCGTTGGGCGGGAACGTGCCGGTCGGCCGCGTGCCGCGCGTCCGCTTCGTGCTCGGGTCCGCGAGGAAATTGCAGCGGGACGGATCGATGTCGTCGCCCCAGGGATAGCGCTGGCCGTCGACGTCGCCGCGCGCTGCCCTTTCCCATTCGGCCTCGGTCGGCAGACGCACCGCGCGTCCGACGGCGTCGGACAGCCACCGGCAGTACGCGAGCGCGTCGTCGTAGCGCACCAGCACGACAGGATGACTCGTATGCCCCCCGGGCGGCTCGTCGCGCTCCCAGACGTAGGGCGACGCGAGCTCCCTGAAGACCCCATCACGGCCGCCGCCGGTGATGAGCGGCAGCCCGCGGACGCCTGGCGAAGGATACCCGGTGGCGCGAACGAATCGCGCGTACTCGTCCTGCGTGACGGGGAAGCGGCCGATGAAGAATTCGCTGACGTAGACGCGGTGAACCGGCCGCTCGTCCTCTTCGCCGTCGGCCGCACCCATCGAAAACTCGCCGGCGGGAATGCGCGCGAGATTCGGCGACGGCACCAGGGTGGTCATCCGCGCGGCAGACGGCTCGACGCGACGTCCGAGTCGGTCTCCGTTGATCACTCCATCGGGCAGTATAGAGTACATTGGCGCCATGAAACTCGAACCCTTTGCGATGGAACGCATGCAGTCCACCTATGAAAATCAGGTGGCGTTCAACTTGTCGGAGAGCGGCGTGCATCCGCTGCGTCTCGGCGAGCTCGTCGACGACGGCTCATCGCGCGAGGCGCTGCTCGGCGAACCGCTCCGCTATACGCAGTCGAACGGCACGGTTCCGTTGCGCGACGCAATTGCAAATCTGTATCCCGGCGCGACGGCGGATCACATTCAGGTCACCAACGGCGGCTCCGAGGCCAACTACGTCGCGACGTGGAATCTGGTCGAGCCGGGCGATGACGTCGTGCTGATGGTCCCCAACTACATGCAGACCTGGGGACTGGCGCGCGCGTTCGGCGGCGCGGTCATCAAATGGCCGCTCGTGCTCGGCGGATCGCCCGCGCGCTGGCGCGTGGACTGCGATGCGCTCGACGCGATCGTGTCTGCCCGCACGAAGCTGATCATCATCTGCAATCCGAACAACCCGACCGGAGCGCGCTTCGAGGCGGACGACCTGACGCGCATCGCGAGCGCCGCGGCGCGTCACGGCGCGTGGGTTCTTTCAGATGAGATCTACCGCGGCGCGGAGCGCGACGGCTTGGAAACGCCGTCGATGTGGGGCCGCTACGATCGCGTGCTCGTCACGAGCGGGCTGTCGAAAGCGTACGGCCTGCCCGGCTTGCGCATCGGCTGGATCGCCGGCCCTCCGCAGCGGATCGCGTCGCTGTGGTCGTACCGCGACTACACGACGATCTCGCCCGGCGCGCTCAGCGACGCGCTCGCGCGGCGCGCGCTCGATCCGGATCGTCGGGCGCAGATCCTCGCGCGGACGCGGCTGATCCTGAACGCGAATTATCCGGTGATCGCGCGGTGGCTGGACGATCACGGGGGCCTGTTCAGCTACGTGCCGCCCGACGCCGGCGCCATCGTCTACGTGAGGTACCACCACGCGATCAACTCGACCGATCTCGTGACGCGGCTGCGGGAGCAGAAAAGCGTGCTGATCGTGCCGGGCGATCACTTCGGCATGGACGGATACCTGCGGATCGGGTTCGGCGACGAGACCAACTACATGCGCGAAGGGCTGAATCGCCTGCACGCGCTGCTGGCGGAGCTCGGGGTCGCGGCGACGTCGATGCCGGCATGACGACGACGCTCGAGCTCGTGCTCGTCGGGTTCGGGCACGTGGGTCAGCGGTTCGTCGCGCTGCTCGACGAGCAACGCGCGCGGCTGGCGCACGACTTCGGCATCGCCACACGCATCGTCGGGATCGTGACGCGCCGGCACGGCCGCGCGCACGCGACGCGCGGTCTCGACGCGACCGCGCTGGCCGAACGCGCTCGCGGCGGAGATCCAATCGGCCGCGGCGGCGAGGGATCGTCGTCCGATTTCGTGCGCGAGATGGCGCGCGCGGGCCGCGCCGCCGACGAGCGCCGGCTCGTGGTCGTCGAAACGACGACGCTCGACGTCGAGAACGGCGAGCCGGCGATCGACCACGTGCGAACCGCGCTCGCCTCCGGCGCGCACGTCGTCACCGCCAACAAGGGACCGACGGCGTTCGCGTATCAGGCGCTCGCGAAAGCCGCCGTGCGCGCGCAGCGGCGGTTCCTGTTCGAGGGCGCGGTGATGGACGGCGTGCCGATCTTCAACCTCGTGCGAGAGACGATGCCCGCCGTCAACTTGATCGGGTTTCGCGGCGTCGTCAACAGCACGACCAATTACATGCTGACCGCCATGGAATCGGGGCAGGCGTTCGGGCACGCGCTCGCCGAGATGCAGGCGATGGGCATCGCCGAAGCCGACGCATCGCTCGACGTCGACGGGTGGGATGCCGCGGCGAAGACGGCGGCTCTGGCGAACGTGCTGCTCGGCGCCTCGCTGACGCCGCACACGGTCGAGCGAGAGGGCATCACGACTTCGACCGGATTGCGCGCCGTTACGGCGCGCAAACACAGCCGACGCGTGAAGCTCGTCGCACGCGCCGCCCGCGAGGGCGACCGCGTCACGGCGCGCGTCGCGCCCGAAGAGCTGCCCGACGACGATCTGCTCGCCGGCCTCGAGGGGCAGCAGAACGCGCTCGTGCTGCATACCGATCTGCTGGGCGAAGTGGCGATCGTGCAGCGCGGCGGAGGCTTGACGCAGACGGCCTACGCGCTGCTCTCGGATCTGGTGACGATCGGCCGCGAGATCACGAGCCAGCCGCCGGCCGCGGCGCGGAAAGCGCGTCGGTGAGCGCCGCCGGGTCGAATCCGCGAATCGCGCGATCGCCGATGATCGTGACCGGCACGGATCGAAATCCCCGCGCGAGGAGCTCGTCGTACGCCGAGTCGTCCTCATCGACATTCTTCGCGATGAATCGCGCGCCGGCCCGTGAAAGAAACTCCTTCACCTGCTCGCAGCTGTGTCAGGAGCTGCCCGCGTAAACGACGATGTCCGCCACGTCTCCGCTGTCCGGCGTCACCGTGCTCGATCTTACTCGCGTCCTCTCCGGTCCGTACTGCACGATGCTGCTCGCCGACATGGGCGCGCGCGTGATCAAGGTGGAGCAGCCGCACAAGGGCGACGACACGCGCGCGTGGGGACCGCCGTTCGTCGGCGGCGAGAGCGCCTACTTCCTGAGCATCAACCGGAACAAGGAGAGCGTCACGCTCGACTTCAAGACGCCGCAGGGTCGGGCGATTCTCGACGACCTCTTCGCCTGCAGCGACGTCGTCGTCGAGAATTTCCGGCCGGGCACGCTGCGCAAGCACGGGCTCGACTACGCCGCCCTCGCGCCCTCCCGGCCGCGGCTCGTGTACTGCTCGATCTCAGGCTTCGGGCAGACCGGACCGCGGCGCGCCGAAGCGGGATACGACGCGGTCATGCAGGGCGAGGGCGGATTGATGAGCATCACGGGCGCGGCGGACGGCCCACCGTACCGCTTGGGCGTGGCGATCGCCGACATCGTGTCGGGGATGTTCGCCGCGCAGGGCATCACGCTGGCGCTGCTCGCGCGCGAGCGAACCGGGCGCGGCCAGCACGTCGACATCGCGATGCTCGACTCGGTGGCGGCGCTGCTCACCTACCAGGCCGCGATCTATTTCACGACGGGCGCCGCGCCGGGCCGCATGGGCAACCGACATCCGACGATCGTCCCCTACGAGACGTTCGCGGCGTCCGACGGCAGCTTCGTCCTCGCGGTGGGCAACGACGATCAGTGGCGGCGCTTCTGCGCCGCCGCCGGCTTTGAGGCGGACGAACGATTCGCGACCAACCGCGACCGCGTGACACGATATGGCGAGCTGAAACCGCTTCTCGACGCATGTCTCGCGGCGCACCCGCGCAGCTACTGGATTGACACGCTGTCGGCGGCGGGCGTCCCGTGCGGATCGGTCCGCGACCTGCACGAGGTGTTCACCGATCCGCAGCTGTCGGCCCGCGAGATGATCGCCGGCGTCGAGCACCCGGCGATCGGATCGTTGCGGCTGCTCGGCGTCCCGGTGAAGCTGTCGGAGACGCCGGGATCGGTTCGCACCGCGCCCCCGACGCTCGGTCAGCATACCGATGCGGTGCTGCGCGAGCTCGGAAAAAGCGCCGACGAGATTCAGCAGCTCAGAACAGCCCGTGTCATCTAGCCATGCAAATCGCAGACGTGAAGCGTCAGGTCACGGCAACCATCGAACGCGCGAAGCGGAACGCGGCCGAGCGGCGCGCGCGATCCGATGAGGCGTCGCGCGAGTACGACGCGCTCGTCAGCGACGTCGCGATCCCGCTGCTGCGCCAGATCGCCAACGTCCTCCGCTCGCGCGGATATGCATTCAGCGTGGCCACGCCCGGCGGCAGCGCGCGGCTGATGTCCGATGCGTCGGACGATTACATCGAGCTTCGGCTCGAGACGACCGGCGATCGGCCGCAGGTCCTCGTCCACACCAAGCGCGCCCGCGGCCGGCGCGTCGTCGAGACGGAGCGGCCGATCGGCAGCGGAGCGATTCGCGATCTCACGGAGGAAGAGCTCCTCGCAGCCATCCTGAAAGAGTTGGAGCCCTTCGTGGAACGGTAGTGGGGGTCGGGAATCAGGCCAGCCGCTCGACGAAGGACGTATCGATGCCCTGGCGCTTGAGCAGCGCCAGGAATCCCTGCCGATCGGCGGCGCGCCGGTAACCCTCGCGCGCCTCGATCGCGCCGGTCTGCACGTAGCCGACGAGCGCGTCGTTCAGCGCCACCATGCCGTGACGGCGGCCGCTTTCGAGCGTCAGCGGCAGTTGCGACGTCTTCCCCTCCGCGATCACGCTCGCCACCGCCGGCGTATTCAGGAGCACCTCGCGCGCCGCCAGCCGGCCGCCTCCGGGCTTGCGCACCAGCACCTGCGCGACGATGCCGCGCAGGCTCTCGGCGAGAGCGAGCTGCACGTGGCGCCGATCGTCGGGCGTGTACAGATCGATGATGCGATCGACGGCGCCCGTCGACGTGTGTGCGGGCAGCGCGGCAATGACCAGGTGGCCCGAGTTGGCGGCGTCGAGTACCGCCGTCACCACATCGGCGCTCCTGAGATCCTCGATCACCAGGACGTCGGGGTTCTCGCGGATCGCGGAGCGGATCACGGCGAGCATCTCGTCGTTGTCGCCGCGGACTTCACGCTGGCTGACGAGCGAGCTGCGGTTCTCGTGGACCACCTTGATCTCGGTCTCCACCGTGATCACGTGGTCGCGGCGCGACCGGTTGATCAGATCGACGAACGCCGACAACAACGTGCTCTTGCCGCTCGATCGCGGACCGGCGACGAGCACCAGCCCTTCGGCCTCGCCCGCCAGCGCCTGAATCTCGCGCGACAGGCCGAGCTGATCCGCCGAAATCGCGCGGACCGGCATCATCCGGAAGATGCCGCCCGCGCCGCGATGATCGCGGAAGGTCATGCAGCGGACGCGGCCGACCTCGGCGACGTCGCAGATCCACTCGGTGCCCATGCCGCTGCGCAGCGCCTCGCGGTTGCGCTCCGGCATCAGATCGATCAGCAGCGACTCCACTTCGCTCGTGCCGAGCGCGGGCTCGTCGAGCATCTGAATCTCGCCGTCGACACGGATCGACGGCCGCGCCTGGGAGGCGAGGTAGAGCGTCGACGCGCCCCGGGCCGCGGCGACGCGCAGCAGCCGATCGATCCCGGTGACCGTGCCGGTCACCAGCAGCGGCGGGGCGTCGGAGCGAATCGGGCTGCGCGTCATCGGGACGACGATCGCCGGATGCGGCGTAGGCGCGGGCGTGAGTGGCGGCGGCACGGCCGCGATGGGCGGCGCCGGCGCGATCGACGGCGGCACGACGGCGATGGGCGGCGGCGGCACGACAACCGGCGGCGGAGGCGGCGCGGCGACGATCGGCGGCGGCGGGGGCTCGACGGCGGCAGGAGCGGGCTCTGGCGGCGGTGCCGCCGCAACCGGGACCGGCGCGGGTTCCGGCTCGGGCGTTTCCGCGACCGCCACGATGTGTTCCTCCGGCGGCGGCGGCGGCACATGCGGCGCCGCGATCGGCGCCGTCGGTGGCCGGAGCGTCGTCACCGGTCGTGGCGGAGGCGCAGCCG
>Ga0114129_10014153_pt1 | contig 11366 bp, 10 predicted proteins | sample RhiMetdeltSRZDD1_FD_80071 | JGI IMG/M metagenome (GOLD analysis project Ga0114129, IMG submission 80071) | Populus rhizosphere microbial communities from Tennessee, USA - Rhizosphere MetaG P. deltoides SRZDD1 (version 2) (version 2) | ecosystem: Host-associated > Plants > Roots > Rhizosphere >... | reverse complement strand
TTCTCAAGGCCGAGACCGCGCAGGCCGAGCGTCGCTTCGTCGGCGAGATCGTACCGCTTAGGATGGCCGGCGCCGAAGCCCGCGACGAGCATTGTGTGACGCCCGAGATCGGCGACATCGCCGCGCTGGCGCCGCTGGTGCCGCCCGACGGCACGCTCACCAGCGGCAACACCAGCCCCCTCCAGGACGGCGCCGCCATGGTGGTGATCGTCTCCGAGCGCAAGCATCGCGAGCTGGGCGCACCCCGCGGCCTGCGCCTGCTGGCAAGCGCCACGCAAGGCGTCGGTCCCGGCGAAGAGGCCCAGGCTCCGGTCGCAGCGCTGCACAAGCTGCTCAAGACCTCCAATGCGGCCATCGGCGGCCGGCTCGGCCTCGTCGAGGTGTCGGAAGCCTCCGCTGCGCAGGCTCTGGCCCTGCGCAACACCTTCGATCTGGACGACGCGGCGTTGAACCCCGATGGCGGCGCCGTTGCGCGTGGCTATCCGCTCGGCGCCTCCAGCGCCGTCAGCGTGGTACGCCTGTTTACGCGCCTGGTGCGCTGCGCCGTACGCCCCAAGCAGACCTTCGGCGCCGTCACCCAGGGGGCGGTCGGCGGCCTTGGCGTCGCCGCCCTGTTCGAGGCCGTGTAGGCCCCACATCCCGATCGACTATTCCGCCAATTCCTCTGCGATCGCCTTCATGACGTTGCGGCGCTGGGCCATGCGCGAGCGGTGCTCGAGCACGCGCGGCAGGCGGGACAGGTCGACGCCGTCGGCCTCCAGCCACTGGGCCAGGGTGAACAGGTAGGGGTCGGCGATCGTGTACATTTCGCCCATCACCCATGGGCCCTTGCGCAGGGCGTCCTCGATCACGGCGAAGCAGGCTCCCACCGATTGCGGCACCTTTCGCTTCATGTCGTCGAACGACGACTGCTCGTCGGCCCAGCGATAACCACGCATGCGATGCGCATGCGCCACATGCACGCTTGAGCACAGGTAATTGTTGAAGGCTTGCAGCTGCGCGAAGGCAAATGCATCCTCAAGCGGAGCCAGCCTGGCATCAGGGTGCGTTTGCGCGATGAAGGCCAGCATCGCCGGCGTCTCGGTCAGGATGCCTCGCGGCGTCGCAAGGGCCGGTACCCTGGCCTTTGGATTGATGCGCAGGTAGTCGGCGGATCGCTGCTCGGCCGCTTTGAAATCGATCCGGCGCAATTCGTACACCGCTCCGGCATCTTCCAGTGCAATGTGCGAGGCGAGGGAGCAGGTGTGAGGCGCATAGTAAAGGGTGAGCATTAGGTAACCCCGTTGGCTGAGCGCGCGCAGGATGGCCGACCGTCTGTTCGCCGGCAACGGCCAGCCGCCACGTCGATGCGGTTACACGCCCGTTTACCACGTGGTCAATGATCTTGATGGTGGCGGGTGCTGCCCCTCAAGTCTCCCCCTAAGCGGGGATGCCTGCGCCGGCTTGGGAGACTATCCCGAGCGCTGAAGCGTTCCACCGTCACACAACATTTCACGCGGCAAGACCTTCGTGCCGACCGACGACGAGATAGCAATCTTGCGACTGATGAGTTGAGCCATGGCGCAATGGGAGTACCAGACATTGGACCTCAACGCCGTCCCTCGGGGCGGCAGGAGCCTGGATCTTCTCAATGGCGCCGGCGGTGACGGCTGGGAGCTGGTCACCGTTGCCAATACGGGCATCGCCTACCTCAAACGGCAAATCCCGCAGGCGGCCAGGTCGCGCCGGGCCAGCACCGGTCCGCAGTCCGGCAACAAATGACAGGCAGGCCGTCGAGGGGGTCCTGTCAGGGTATCAGGCGCTGCCGCAGCGCCTCGGCGATGGCTTGCGTTCGGGTGCGAACACCGAGCTTGCATTGCGCTTTTCTGAGATGACTGCGCACGGTTTCTTCGCCAAGACCCAGTTCCTGTGCAACTTCCCGGAACCGCGCTCCGGTCGAAACCAAGCGCAGGACAGCCAACTCCCTGGGCGTCAGGCGCGTACGTGATCCGACCATGACCGGATCGAGATCGGCAAGCTGTTCCAGGCGAAAGGCTGCGACGCTTGCGGCAGCATAGAGAATTATTCGCGTCGGCTGGGTGAGGATGCTGGACAGCTCCTTGCGCGACCAGAATGCAACCACCCAGCGGCCGCCGACGGGACACGTGAAGCCGTCGCGCATGCCGTATCGCAACGCAAGTTCATAGGTCCACTTGTCGACCCCGATCGGCTGGAACAGGCGTCGGACCTCCGTCCAGGTGTAGGACGTCATGCTGGTCACCGCGAGGAACAGCATTGGCCGGAATTTGCCCTGCGCCAAAGCGCAGTACTCCTCCCACCATCCCTCGGGAACGCTGGAGTGAAGAAAGGCTGACTTTCCCGGTTCAAGAGAACTCCAATCACCGGTCATCGGGAAGCGCGCCGCGCCCAGCACCGACAGAGGCAGATGTCGCATCGTGACGGCGTGCAGTTCGTCGAGGACCTCGCTGGGCGACCGCAGTGCTTCGATGCGGCCGCAGTAGCCGATCAGGTCGGATTGCAGTTGCACATCGTCCGTCGTATGCACCAGGTTCTGGACCGCCATGCATCGCTCCATATTGGCTGTCCGAGCTACGCACGCCCGCCTTTTGCTCACCATCAGCCAAACTACCGAGCCGAACCCGGGAAATCCCTACCAAGCCCGCCGCATTCTCGCCGCGGGTACGGCCGCGCAAGCAGCGGCGCACGGCCGACATTGTGTTTCGTTGGCAACACGTAGCTTCGCACGCATCAGAACTTGCCACCGCCGGCCTTCCGGCATGGCACGATCAATTGACAACGCCCTGGATTTGACCCTGCATGTGCGCGGCATTCTCGCCCTTCTACGTCTGCTGTCGATCCTGCGGCAGAACAACAAATGCTCTCTTTCGCCGGGGGCAGGCCCCCAGGCGTTAATAAGGAACGAGGGGCGGGATGCCTGTTCCCCAAAATCTGACTGGCACAGGTAACGTACTCAGGTTGTCAAGGCGGACGCTCCAATCGGCCGACGATGTGGCCACCTATTTGGGAGCGCCGCTGGGCCAGCTGCTGTGGACGCTCTATCGCGCGCCCGACGACGTTCGCTATCGCCATTTCGAGATCCCGAAACGCTCGGGCGGCATGCGCCCCATCCACGCTCCGATCGGCCTCCTTCGCGAGTTGCAGGATCGCTTGCACGTCGACTTCAAGCAGCTGTACCGCGCTCATCCCAACGCACATGGCTTCATCGACAGCCGCAGCATCGCCAGCAACGCGGCCGATCACGCCGGCAAACGCTGGGTCCTCAATGTCGACCTCGAAGACTTCTTTCCGACCATCAATTTCGGCCGTATCCGCGGCCTGTTGCTGCGGCCGCCGTTCGAATTGGGCCTTGCCGCCGCGGCCGTGTGCGCCCAGATCGTCACGCACCGCAACGGCCTGCCGCAAGGTGCTCCCACCTCGCCCGTGCTGTCCAACTTCATCGCCGCCACGCTCGACCGGCGCCTGCTGCGGCTGGCGCGCGAGCACAAGCTCACCTACTCGCGCTACGCCGACGACATCACCTTCTCGACGGACCTGGCGCAGTTCCCGGCGAGCATTGCCGTGCACGAGCAGATCGAGAGCGGCGGCTTCAAGGTAGCGGCCGGCGAGGTGCTGGAGCAGACGATCCGGGCCTGCGGCTTTTCCATCAACGCCAAGAAGGTTCGCATCCAGGGCCGCGGTGTGCACCAGAGTGTGACCGGGCTGTGCGTCAACAAGCGGGTCAATATCGAGCGCCAACGCATTCGCCGCATCCGCGCCATGCTGCACGCCTGGGAAAAGTTCGGCCTGGCCAAAGCGGCTGGCGAGCATATGGAGAGGTACCGCAGCCCGGGCAGGCGGCCCCGACACGATGATAACGGCAGGGCCTTCCGCAACATCGTCTACGGCAACCTGTCGTTCGTGAAGATGGTGCGTGGTCCTGCCGACCCGGTTTATCTCAAGCGGTGCAGCAAGGTGCTCGACCTCGACCCGAACCCGTCCAAGTTCATCCGCCAGATGGTGTTCGGCGCGGACAACTACGACATCTTCATCAGCCATGCGAGCGAGGATCGGGCTGCGGTCGCCAAGCCGATCTTCGTAGCGTGCGAGAGCCTGGGCCTGAAGGCCTTCCTGGACGAGGAGCACATTGCCTGGGGCGAGGCCTTCACCAAGAAGATAAACGTGGCCCTCGGTGCTGCCCGCACGGTGCTCGCCATCATCTCCAGCACCTCCGTCACCAAGGACTGGCCGCTGACAGAGGTGAACACAGCGCTGGCGCTGGAGATTGCGGGTGAGAAGACCGTCGTGCCGCTGATCGTAGGCAGACCGGACATGAGCAAGCTGCCGCTCATCCGCGGCAAGGACTACCTCGAATGGTCGGGCGACCCGGTGCAGGTGGTGCGCAGGTTGCGCGAGGTGATGGCGGGGCACGGCGGCGACGTGAAGCGCCCGCCGACCCGGCCGGGGCCCACCAGCGGCAGCGTTCCAACCGTGTCCGGCGCGACCACCGGTCAGACCTCGCCGCAGCGTGAGCGCTCGTGGCTGCAGAGGGTGTTTCGCAAGCCCGATTGAGAAGGCCTGCGCTCGACACGGCTAGAGCTAAGGCGACGAACGGGTGGAGATCGGCGCCGAGCAGGCGCACGCTAGAGCCAGTCGTGGCCGCAGGTCGGCTCGTCTGTTGCGCTGATCCGGTCGTTTGGCTGAAAACGATAACGGCCCCGGTGGAGCGTCAGCTCCAACCAGGGCCGTGGGGGCTACGCGATACCTGGACGCCACTCACTCCATCGATAGAGGCTTGTACCGAGGCATCGCGGGCGAAACACGGCGCCATCGTGATTTGTTGCGCCCAAATTCTTAATTCGACTGGAAGATGTCGGATATTGAGCTCGGCGCCGCAACCGAGCGCGCCACGGCGCCAGCGGATCTTCAATTGTCAGGCAAATGAACGTCGGGGGTCGCAAGCGTGCCCCCGCAGCTCTAAATCACCCTTGTAAACAGCGTTTTGGTGGCTCGCCAGCAACAGTAAGCACGCAGAGCATGGTCGACATGCTTGGCGCATCCGGGCCCGGCCCTAACTGGCAGTCGGCTTGGTGTCCATCGTGCTGCCGTCGGGCGCGCAGGCGCAAAGCTCGGTCGGCCGGGCCGCCAATGCAGCCACTGGGCAGTCGCTGCGCGATGCGGTCGAGCAGCAGCAAAGCGGATTTTTAGGCACTTACGGGGTCGGCGGCGGAGCCGGTGCGGGCGCGTCGCCAAGCGGCAGGCTGCGCGGTTCGGATCACGATGCGCTGCAGGTTGCCAATCCGGACAACAATTTTGCCTGGGACACGAAGGAGGCCTCGGTCTTCGCCACCGGCGTCTATACGCTGCCCGGGACGGTGCTTGGCGGGCAGATGAAGGTCAGCATCTTCGGCGGACACAACTGGCTGTCGCTGGAAATGAAAGACGGCGGCGGCAATACCCTTGATGCTAACCAGTTCGGCAAGGCGCGCAACGAGTCGGTGCTGGTGGGCGGCACGGCGCTTTGGTCGCAAGGCAACATGTACGCTCTGGCCACCGTCGTGGCCTGTGGGGCCCACGTCGCTGACGGACAGCATCGATGATTGCGGCTTGGGACCCAATAAAGATACGTGCGCCGCGCATCGCTACAACTTCAATACGTCGGGCTTGATCGGCACGTTGACGGCGGGGCAGGTGTTTCGGTTGTCCAAATCGCCGGCCGGGCCGATGCTCGATGTCAGGGCATCGCTCAGCTACACGCAAAACATCGGCGACTCGTTCCTGCAGGATAATGCCGACCCCGGCTTGGAGGACGTGCATCATCTGCAGAAATACAAATTCTCGGTTTGGACGGCGACCGCGGGGCTGACCCTCTTCAACAACATCACGCTGCAGAACTCGGCGCTGCTGCGGCCCTACATCCACGGCTATGTGCGCCAAGAGATGGCTTATCGCAACAAGCTGTATGCCGATCTCGAAGGAGCAACTCCTCCTGATCTGGTGCACTTCGATCAGGCTCACACCTACGGCGGCGTGGATGTCGGTGCGACCTACACGCTCGGCAAGCTGACGCTCGGTGCAGCGGCTTACGTCGACGGGTCGGCGGACGAACGCACCTTCGGCGGCCGGCTAGGCGCCTCCTGGAAGCTCAACTAGCCGCTCGCGCACCAAGACATGCGCGAGCCGGCTAGGGGCCAACGCTGAAAAACTGGCGCGATCGGTCGCGGGACCGACGGCGGCCGCTCACCCCCTGTAAGCGCACGTGCAGGCCCCGACCAGCGTCTGGCCGCGCTGTGCCGGTTTTGTTGCCGAAGTCGGCGAATAGCCCGCCATCACCTCTCGGTGCATCACGCTTCGCCAATTGCAGCAACGGACGTCGGCGACAGGATCTGCCAAGAGCTGCGGCGCACATCAACGCCAACCCGCACATTGCAGCGCCTCCTTGATCGGCTCGGCGCTGGCAGCAGAGGCATACGGAAACCATCTGGCAAACTCTTGCGCCGTAATCCCTGGATAGTCGCGCCTGAGTTCGGCGGCTAATTTGGCAACCGATTTATGATCACCGTTGGCTGCCAGGCAGACGGCCAGCACCTGCCGCCCCAGCCAGAATTTGGGCTGCAGGCGCACCGCCCAATGGGCCGTGTGCAAGGCGTCCGCGCGGTTGCCGAGATGCAGGTCGGCAAGAGCCTTGGAGGGCAGGCACAGCCCGAGCCCGGCATCGCCCACGCGCAGGCGCATGGCGGTACGAATGAAGGTCTTGGCCGCCTCGAAAGCGCCCGTCATCACGGCATGATAGCTGCGAGCCGTTGACGCCAGAGCAAAGCTCGGATTGAGGGACACCGCGCGCTCGAGGAATGCACCCGCCGCCTCGTGGCGTCCCTGCCAATCGAGGATCTGTCCCATGATGTTGCAGCCTTTGGGTTCGCTCGGGTCGATCTCCAAGGCGCGCTCAGCACTCTGCTCTGCCAGTTGCAGGGCATCGAACCAACGATGGTCGCGGTTCACTTGCGCGGAGAGATAGATGGTCACCGCCAGCATGGCGTGCGCGTGGGCGTAGGTCGCATCCTCGCGAATGGCGTTACGGAACTCGGTGCCGGCATGCGCATAGGCGCCAGAGTAGAAATTCCGGTAACCCAACACGAGATGGTGGTAGGCGACCGGCGATCCGGTCGCCGCCAGCGTCGGTCTGGCCAATGCCCTGCGCTCACTTTCGGCGACGGCCGGGTCGAGTGCGGCAACGATCAGCGGGCACACCTCAGCCACCCATGCCAGCAGGTCGGCGGACGTCGCCGTGTAACGGTTGACCCAGCGGATATGGCCGGTCTCGGCGTCGGCCAGTTCGATGGTGAGCGTTAGGCAATCGCCCCGTTGCACAATGAACCCGTAGATCAGGTAATTGGCGCCCGTCAGCCGGGCAAAATCCCGGGGAATGAACGGCAAGCCGCCAGCCAGGCTATGCGTCGCGCTGCGCGACAGCACGCTGAACCAGCGGCAACCTGACAGCACCATGGTGATGTCGTCGGCCAGCGCGGTTGCGAGCGCCGAGCCCGCCGCAGCCGGTCCATCGTAACGGAAGGGCAGTACCGCGATCACCGGAGCATCGCAGCGGCTGCGAACCCATGGGTCGCGATGCACATAGGCAGGCCTGCGCAAGTTCAGCGAGGAAACCGCTGCCCTATCAGGCGCCGCCTTCAGAGCATCGTAGGCTTCGCTAAGCTCGGCCGGCGGCTCCTCGTTGAACTCAAGCTGCAGCCGCTTGGCATAGCGCTCGTACTGCAACCGGGCCTCAGTGCCATGGCCCCTCGCGACCTCGATGCTCATTAACCTCAGCATGGCCTGGCAGCACATCGGCGAGAGCGTGACCAGCCGCTCGAGCCAGAAGACCGACCGCGCGCAGTCGAAACGATCGGCGGTGTGTTCAGTCGCCTCCAGAACTGCGCCTTCCAACTGCCCCTCGAGCCGTGATCGCTGGATCGCCAGCCACTGGGCGAAGGGCTCCGAGCCGATCGCAGGTCCATCGAGCAACGGGCCGCGATAGAGACCAAGCATATGCTCAATACCGTCCGCGCCGTGCGCCGCCGGGGCGCCCTCGAATTCCCACACATCGCAGGCGGCGATGCCGGCGCCGAGCACGACGCCCGAGCGTGTCGTTTCGACGATTGGAGCTGGGCCCAAGGTGGCGCGCTTCAACTCGAACAGGACCTGCCTGAGGCTCGCCTGCGCCTGCTCTTTGAAGCGGTCCGGCCACAACAGGTCGAGCAATGCCTCGCGACTCTCGGAATGGCTCTCCTTGACAGCCAAGTAGGCGAGCAAGGCCTGCCCCCTGCGCAGCGTCACCGGCACGGGCCGCCCGTCAAGGCCCGTCAGAGCGAAGCCGCCGAGGAGCTGGAGCTGCATGCGAACCGCGCACGACAATGGTTGAACTCGATTTCCCTCTCAGCCTAGCAGAAATAACGCACGGGTATCTTCCCCCTGCCGGTGGAAATGACGCTCGCATAACGCCATCTGGCTAGTGTTGGTGGTGGTGCAGCCGCCCAATGGCGGAACCCGTGCAGCCCATGGAGGAGATTGGAACATGCGCAAGTACGTTATCGAAAGAGACATCCCCAAGGTCGGAACCTTCGAGCGCGAGCAGCTGCGCGAAGCCGCCAAGACCTCCAATGCCGCGCTGGCCAAGCTCGGACCTGACATTCAGTGGGTCCATTCCTACGTGGCCGGCGACAAGACTTTCTGTCTTTACCTCGCCAAGGATGAAGCGGTCATCCGCCGCCATGCCGAAGTCAGCGGCTTCCCAGCCTCGAAGATCACCGAGGTGAAGCGAATGATCGATCCGACGACCGCGGCCGTCTAGACCGCGTTGCGACAGTGTTTCGAGGGCCCTGCCAGGGCCCTCGACTTCTGCGTTGTGTCATAACTCAGCCTCACGGCAGTCTGACTGGCGCGGCAGCTTTGCCCAGGACGACTGTCACCTGGGCATTTCCTTCGCTGCACCGCCCGCCTCACGGGCCCGCCGCACCCTTGACCTTCAGCCGGAGGGTGTCGCCCGAGAGAAGGGCGCCAACCTGATAGTTCGGCACCTCGACATTGAGCGTGATCGCGGCGGGGGTCGTCTGGAGCATACGGTCGAGGAACCCGCCGGGTGTCGGCGTAACCACCCGCAGCGTCATCTCGACTTTGGACTTAGGTTCGAAGAAGCGCTGCTCCTTGTACTCGCTCGTGTAGAACAGGACGGTGCCGGTGTAGGCGCCGCGCCCGGACACCGAGAGGGGCGCGAAAGGCTGCTTCGGGCGACGCTTCTTGCTGCTCACGTCGTCGCTCGATCCGAAGTATTGCGCGTCGGCCGTGTAGGTGCTGACGAAGCGCTCAGTCGTGCCGCTGGCTGTCGTCACATCCAGTTGCAGGGCGATGACGGCGTCGTCGCGAGCGCCGCTGTTCTGTATGGTCACCGGCACTGCGACCACCTCGTAGCTCCCCCAAGGGTCGCGCAAGAAATGAATATTGTCGGTGACATAGACCTTAAGGTCCGGCCGCTTCAACGTCGATTCCCACAAACTCACGACGGAGGCCACCAGCGCGGCTCCCGACACTGCAATGTTGAGCCAGCGGGTCCCGACTTGGGACGCAGCCTTGCGTCTCACGTTGTCCGGATCCTCGGCGGTACCGATAGAGTCGCGCGCGCTCATGCTGCCCCCTCGCCCAAGCCGTAGGCCGCCATTGATCGGTTGAGTATGGCAATCTGGGGACGATCGGGCGCTGTCCCGCGCTCCATGCAGCCGTAGCGATGCACGCAAGGCACAGCCTGTTACGGCTCAGTCGTCGCAACCGAATTACCCAGGCTGAGAGTTTCAGACCATGGGAGGCGCCGACCCGAATGTCGTTGGTTGGCCATGATTGACCGATCGGGGGTACGGCCCGCGCCGGATACCCGTCCGCTTGCGAAAGCTGGCGCCGCAGCGCATGCCGGCGCTGCGGGGGCCCAGCTTGCACACGGCGTTCATCACCCGGCAGCGTGATGAGGGGACGTCAGTTGCAAGGCGTTCTTGTGGGCGATGGACTTCGCACATGACCGGTTGGCCATGGGGGCAAAGCTGTGCAGGGAGGAGACAGAAAGTCCCCGGCCGTCTGCGTAGTTTGTGCCGCCTACGCGGTGGTTGGCTTTCTTCTTGTGACAGACGGCATATGAACCGATGACGTTCTCAGGCCGAACGGCACCTTGGGCGCTCTCTTCCGCGGTGAGCTCTGGCTGATAGAAGACGTCGAGGTTCTCGGCGGCGTCGCACTGGAACTCGAAGACGTCAGAAGCGGACGCTTCGTCGCGAACGACCTCAATCTTAAAACCACCATCTTCCATTCCTTCCTTCGCGGGACAGGATACGCGTGCAATTCCTGTTTGTCTCCTTTCCGATTCGATCCGTGAAGAACTGTCCTGCATCCACCTCGCGGGCAGTCTGTGTCTGATTTTAAAGATCACTTCGATCATCTCTCCGAGCGCCAAGGCGGCTAGCAGCGCTTGTTGCGGACCGAGCCTCGCAAACGAGCATACAGCCTGGCGCGGTATCGGGGGCTCAGGGTGGGCAAGAGTAGTTTCGTCATTGCACACACAGCACGCTCGCCAAGGTAGGGAAACATGCGATGCAGCTCCTCGTGGAAGAGCGTATCGATGAGAAGCTCGCCGTTCTTCTGATGCAGGTGCTTATTGATGCGGATGACGCGTCGCTCGAAATTCGTCTCGCCGTAATGGCGCATACGATTGTCGACGATCCAGCGCCATGGTCCGTCGTCTGCCCTTGCAGGCAACATCGTCGTCTGTGAATAGGCTTTTGATCTCACTTTTTTCATGACGAACGACCTCACTCGCTGGCTGGCTTCTAAAGCCTATCAAGCGGTGCGGCGGTCATAAGGCGATGGTCGGTTCTACAACGATGCAAACCCGCGGATTCTCGTTGCCGAAGCTAAGCTGAGGGCAGTTCAGTTATGCAGAATTGTCCTCGCAACCGATGCGTTGAACGCTGGTGGTTTCGCGTTAGATAATCTGCCGCGTCATCGCGGACGACTTTTTGCGAACTCCCCTCTCGCCACACCCAGTCGTTGCCCCATGAGGTATTTGCTCCCTCGGTCTTTTTGTGCAGCGGATGCGTGTCGATCGGTGCAGCTCGTAGGTCCACCATCTGCGCGCCATGGCGCCAGGCCTTTCACGATCCGATGGCGCGGACCGCCATGCGGTATGCAGCGTGCGACGATCTACACGTGGCGCAAGCGACACCCGAACCGGCCGAAGGTGCGACCGGTTCGGCGTGGCGGCACGACACCGGGCAGTCAACCGGCCGTGGCAACGGTCCCCGTGGCTTCTTCTTCAGCAATTCCGTTGCTTA
>Ga0114129_10014152_pt1 | contig 11367 bp, 10 predicted proteins | sample RhiMetdeltSRZDD1_FD_80071 | JGI IMG/M metagenome (GOLD analysis project Ga0114129, IMG submission 80071) | Populus rhizosphere microbial communities from Tennessee, USA - Rhizosphere MetaG P. deltoides SRZDD1 (version 2) (version 2) | ecosystem: Host-associated > Plants > Roots > Rhizosphere >... | reverse complement strand
TCCTGGCCGACGCCGTCGACGAACCAGCGCGTGGTGATCATGCCCGGGCACACCGCGTTCACCCGCACTTCGGGCGCGAGCACTCGCGCCAGGTGGAGCGTAAGCGAATTGATCGCGCCCTTCGAAGCGATGTACGGCACCGAGGAGCCGATGCCGAGCGCCCCCGCGATCGATGAGATGTTGACGATCGAGCCGCGTGCCGCCTTCAGGTGCGGCACCGCGGCGCGGACCATCTGAAAGGTGCCGAGCAGGTTCACCGCGAAGATACGCTGGAAGGTCTCGGCGTCGAGCGCATCCCAGTTCCCGGAGCCGACGAAGGTGGTAATGCCGGCGTTATTGACGAGCGCGTCGAGCCGGTTCCAGCGGGCAAGCGCGGCCTGCACCATGCTCCTGCACTCGATGTCCAGCGCGACGTCGGCGCGCACGCACAACGTATCCGCGCCGGCTTCGCGGCAGGCGCGCTCGGTCTCGTTCGCCTCGCGCTCGCTTTTCGTGTAGTTGATCAGAACGTCATATCCGCGCCGCGCGAGCGCTACCGCGGTGGCGGCGCCGACGCCGGTAGCCGATCCGGTAACGAGGGCGACCTTGCGAGCGTTCATTGGATCAGGCTCCATTTTGCGTTGCGGACGATGTATCGATGGCTGGCTGCGTGCAAGTCCGTGCCTGCAGGGACCGGAATTCCGCCGGCGACCGGTTCACCCGGCTTCCGCACGAATACCGGCAGATCGTGCCGCTCGTCCAGAACACCGCTGACTCGGACCCTTTGGCCGACGTATTGAATCGGCCAGTCCTGCAACTGATCGATCCATACAGCGAAGTCGTTGCCCCGCAGTACTGCGCCAAGTTTGCGCGCCTCCGCGACGCCTTCCAGCGTGACCTGCTGACCGAGCAGAGCGTGCATTTTCGACTGGCTGGCGCACCCGCTGAATGAAAGGAGGATCGCAACGAGCAGCGCGAATCGTCTCACGGTCATCAGCGTCGCGCGTATTTCGCCAGAAAGGCGTTGATGTCCTCGATCCGCAACTGCGGCTCGGTCGGATCGGGCTTCGAGCCGACGATGCGATTCATCCACTCCATGTTCCTGCGCATGCGCTCGACGACCGCGGGCCACTGCGCTGCAGTGTAGCGCTTGGGATCCGGCAACGTATGGCATTGGTTGCACGCCATCCGGAACGGCTCGCCGGAAGGCTGCAGCAGCTCCGGAATTTTGGTCTCATCGAGAGGCTTTTGCGCGTGGCGCGTCAGGTAAGCGAGCAGCGTCCGCTGCTCGGCGTCGCTCGGCGCCTCGACGTTCGCCATCATCTCGGTCATCAGCGCCCCGAGATTTCCCTTGCCGCGCATCCGCACCACCATGCGATCCAGCACCGAAGGCCAGCGCTTCGCATCGTGCATCGCGGGGTTGGCGAGATTGTGACACTGGACGCAGTAGCGCACGACGAGCTGCGCACCGCGCGAACGCGGCTCGGGCAATTGCCTGCGCTCGAACGTCGGCGGCAAGATCCGCTCCAGCAGCGGCCCGTGCGGGCTTTCCGCCCAACGCCGCTTGGCAGCGTCGATCTCGTCCGCTCGAGCTGCGGCGGCGGCGAAGACGAGCGCAACGAAAAGCAGGCGCTTCACGGTCTATAGCGCACGCGCGCGGTCTCCTTGCGCGAAACCAGCGAGCGGCCGATGCACTCCGCGCCCGACCGCCAGCACCTTGAACAGCTCCCCCATTTCCGCGGGCGAAAGCAACCGGTTTGCCGCGCTGGCGAGCGGTGCATAGCGTCGCGCGTCGGCCGCGTCCGTTTGCGCGAGAAGGTCCGTGATGCCGCAATTGATGAGGAACTGCGCCTGGCCCGAATAGCCCAGTACGTCGAGCCCGCCGATGCGCGCGGCATCGGCGAGCGCGCTGAAGTCGACGTGCGCGCTGATGTCCTGCAGGCCGGGAAGGTAGAACGGATCGCCGTGCGCGCGATGCCGGTAGTGACACATCAGCGTGCCCATCGAGCGCTGCGGATGATAGTACTCGCGACGCGGGAAGCCGTAGTCGATGACGATGAGCGCGCCGCGCTCGAGCGATTCAGCAACGCTGCGCATCCAGGCGCGCGCGGCAAGCGCGAGCTCGCTCTCGTAGCGCCCGGAGGGGGGCAGAATTACGTCGATCTCGCGTGCCGCAGCGAGCGTCTCGCCCTGCGCTGCCCGCTCGCACCAGGCGAGCTCGCCCTCGTTGGCACACACACCGCGTTCAGCGATGCCCTCCCGCGTCCACGTCAGCGCGTGTACCGGCATTGCGTCGACGACTTCGTTGGCGAGCATCACGCCACGAAAGGTCCGCGGCAGCGCATCGATCCAGCGCGCACCCGTTGCCAAGCGTTCACGCTGGCGCGCACGCAACGCAGGGCTCGTTTCCAGAATCAGGTACGGCGCGTCGCCGCGACCGAGCTCGGCGAGCGCTTGCGTCAGCGTCGCAGCGAGCGTGCCGGTTCCAGCGCCGAATTCAAGCACGGCGTCCCCGGGCTCGAGCAGTTCTGCGACCTGCCGCGCGAGGCAGCGCGCAAACAGCGGCGAGAGCTCCGGCGCCGTCACAAAATCGCCCGGTGCGCCGATCGATTCGCTGCCCGCTGCGTAGTACCCCAGGCCCGGCTCGTAGAGTGCCCGCTGCATGAAGCGCGCGAACGAAATCCAGTTGCCGTGCGCGGCGAGCTCCGCCGCGATGCGATCGAGCAGCGCGCGGCTCGCGGCCAGCGCGCTCGGATCGGGTCGGGGAAGATCGCTCGGGTGCATGCGCAGTTCGGCTGCGAATTTACCCTAGAATTCGCCTGCATCATGGACGAGGCACTGCATGGAAAAGTCGCGCTGGTGACGGGCGCGGCGCGGCGGATCGGCGCGGCGATCGCGCGCCGTCTGCACGGCTGCGGGGCGAACATCGTCGTGCACTACCGCGGTGCCGACACGGACGCAGCGCGCCTCGAGTCGGAGTTGAACGCAGCGCGGGCAGGAAGCGCACTTCGGGTAAAGGGCGATCTGCTCGCGCCGATCGCGCCGAAGGTCGTGATCGGCGCCGCGCTCCAGCGCTGGCAGCGGCTCGACCTGCTGGTGAACAATGCTTCCGCTTTCTATCCGACGCCGGTCGGCCAGATCGAGGCGGGGCACTGGGAGGAGCTGGTGGGATCGAACCTGCGCGCGCCGCTTTTCCTTTCGCAAGCCGCGGCGCCGCATCTCGCCCGCGTGCAGGGATCGATCGTCAACATCGTCGATATCCATGCGCAGCGCCCGCTCAAGGGCTATCTCGTGTACAGCGTCGCAAAATCCGGGCTTGCGGCGCTCACCCGCGCGCTTGCGCTAGAGCTGGCACCCGAGGTGAGGGTAAACGCGGTCGCACCTGGCGCGATCGCGTGGCCCGAGGACGGGCAGTTCGATCCGCAGGAGCGCGAGCGCATCGTGGCGAGCACGCCGCTCGCGCGCCTCGGCAGTCCCGAAGACATTGCTCAGGCCGTGCAGTTCCTCGCCGTGGCGCCCTTCGTGACCGGACACATGCTCGCGGTGGACGGCGGCCGTTCGGTGTTCCTGTGACGCAGGATCCGCGCAAGCCGGCCTACGAGGCGGCGAAGCTCGCCAAGCGGCTGCGCCGGCAGGTCGGGCAGGCGATCGGGGATTTTCGCCTGATCGAGGAAGGCGATCGCGTCATGGTGTGCGTCTCGGGCGGGAAGGACAGCTACGGCCTGCTCGACGTGCTGCTGGCGCTGCAGGAAAAATCACCGGTGCGCTTCGAGCTGATCGCGGTCAACCTCGACCAGAAGCAGCCCGGATTCCCTGCGCAGGTGCTGCCGCAATACCTCGCTGCGCGCGGCGTGGCGTATCGCATCGTCGAGCAGGACACGTATTCCGTCGTCAAGCGCCTCGTGCCGCAGGGCAAGACCATGTGCTCATTGTGCTCGCGGCTGCGGCGCGGCGTGCTCTACCGGGTGGCGGGAGAGGTTGGCGCGACCAAGATCGCGCTCGGCCATCATCGCGACGACATCCTCGCGACGTTCTTCCTGAACCTGTTCTACGGCGGCAAGCTCAAGGCGATGGCCGCAAAGCTCGTCTCCGACGACGGGCGGCACGTGGTGATCCGGCCGCTCGTGTATGCGAAGGAGGACGACCTTGCCGCGCACGCGCAAGCGAAGGGATTTCCGATCATCCCGTGCACCCTGTGCGGGTCGCAGGAGAACCTGCAGCGAAAAGTAGTCCGCGAGATGCTGCGCGAATGGGAAAGGCGCCACCCGGGTCGCGTAGAATCGATCGTGCGCGCGCTCACCGATATTCGGCCTTCGCACCTGCTGGACCGCCAGCTCTTCGACTTCGCCGGGCTGCGGCCGACCGGCATCGCGCAGGCCGAGGGAGACCGGGCGTTTGATCCCGAAGAGCTCGGGGAGCCACGTTTTGCCGAGGCAGAGACGGAGATCGACTAGGATGAACAAACCGCGCCGCAATCGACTCATGGAACTCCTTTTGTTCGCCGTCCTGACGATCCTGGTCGCCGTTTTCGGCCGCGGCGTAGTCGCGCAGGATTGGCGCACGGCGAGCCACGAGCCCGCCGGCCTCGCGCCGGATCCGGCAACGACGCTCGAGGCGGTGGTGCAGGTCTATGCGGCGCGCACGTGGGGCTGGAAGGGCAACTTCGGTGTCCATACGTGGGTCGCGGTCAAGCCCCGGGAGGCGAAAAGCTATCTCGTCTACGAAGTCATCGGCTGGCGACTGCGCCGGGGCGGCACTGCGCTCGCGGTGAGCGAGCGTAGTCCGGACGCGCACTGGTTCGGTAACGTCCCCGAAGTGCTCGCCGAAAAGCGCGGCGCCGAAGCCGAAGCGATCATCCCGAAGATCGAGGCGGCGGTGAAAGCCTATCCGTACGCGAACGAATATTCGGTCTTCCCGGGACCGAACTCCAACACGTTCACTGCCTGGATCTCGCGCGCGGTGCCCGAGCTGAAGGTCGACCTGCCGCCGACTGCAATCGGCAAGGATTTCATCGGCGACCGGCTCGTCGCGTCGGCCCCGAGCGGCAGCGGAGTGCAGATCTCGCTCGGCGGACTCTTTGCGCTGACCGCGAGCGGCGTGGAAGGACTCGAAGTGAACCTGCTCGGACTCACGTTCGGCTTCGACCCGTTTTCTCCTGCGCTCAGGCTGCCGCTGATCGGCCGGATTGGAGCGGCGCGCTAGCTCGTCTTGGCGTAGATCGCCTCCAGGCGCACGTTGACGAGCGCCTGCCGTTTTTCTTCGCGGACCACGCGGATCGCGCGCTCGAGCGCCGGCATCAGCTCGCGCGGCTCGGACACCTGTACCCCGTAGCCTCCGCTCGCCGCGATTACGTTCTCGAAGCGCGGCGAAGGCTCGAGCACCGCGAACGGCGGCTCCTCGGCCTGCGCGGCGGCGCCCTTGGGGTACATGCCGAGCGTGGAGCGGTGCACCGCCGCCCAGCGCGCGTTGTTGAAGACGACGAAAAGCACCGGCAGCTTCATCCCTTCGGAGACGAAATGCGCTGGCGTCGGGTTGCCGAACATGTACGCGCCGTCGCCGACCGCGCAGATCACCGTCTTGTCCGGCGCGGCGAGCTTGGCGCCGAGCGCTGCACCCAGCCCCCAGCCGAGTCCCCCGGCGGGTGCGCTGGCGAAGTACCGGCAGGGCTCGCGGATTTCCATTTCCTCGAGCACCAGCGGGTACTCGTTCACGAGGATCGTGTCCGCGCGCTGGATTGAATTGAGGCAGGCGGAGGCGTACTTCCCGGTCAGGGCCGATGGCAGCGAAGCAATCCCTGCGCGGCCGCGCTGGCGCGCCGCGGCGTTGCGTGTCGCCGTCGCACGGCGCCGCGCGGCGAGCGTCGATTCGGAGGGTGCCTGTGCGAGTGCGCGCTCGAGCAGTTGCGCGAGCGCAGGCGCCACCAGCCCGGTGAGCGCGATGTCGGTTCGAAAGCTGCGCATCGGATAGCGCGCAAAGAGGGGATCCGGGCCGATATGCACGACCTTCGCTTCGGCTTTCGGGTTGGCCTGCGAAATCAGCCAGGGCACATCGCAATCCACGACGAGCACCAGGTCGGCTTCGGCAAGCAGCGCATGCGGCTCCCAGCCGGCGTGCATCGGGTGTTCGGTCGAAAGCGCGAAGTATCGCGGCCGGTAGTGGACGACCGGGATCGCGAACTGCTCGGCGAGCGCGGTGACCGCCGCAGCGGCCTGCGCAGTCCGGCCTGCATTCGCAGTAATCAGAAGGGGCTGTTTCGCATTCACGAGCAGCTTGGCGACCTCTTCCAGCTTTTCGGGATCGACACCAGGCGGCGAGGCTGCGGTCAGAAGTGGGCGCTCACACGAAGCATGGTTTTGCAGCGCTGCCGCAAGAATCTCGCGCGGCAGCGTGAGATATACGGGTCCTTGCGGCTCGCTGGTCGCGATCGCCAGCGCGCGGTCGAGCGCAGCGCCGATTTGCTCGGGATGTTTCAGCTCGTAGTCCCACTTCACGAATTCGCGCAGCATCGCTCCCTGGTCGAAATGTTCCTGCGCCCAGTGGATGTAGTTGTTGCGCGCGCCGAACACCGCGCCCGACTCGGTCAGCGGTGTGCGCCCGGCCGTGAACAGGATCGGGATCTGCATGCGCGCGGCATTGATCAGGCCGTTGATCGAGTTCGCGGTGCCGACGCCGACATGCACCATCATCGCTTGCGGCCGGCCGGTGAGCATCGTGAACCCGTGCGCCATCGCAACGCCCAGGTTTTCGTGCGGAACGATTACGGGCTGAGGCATTCGCCAGCCGTTCGCCCGACCCGCCGCGTAAGCCTCTGCGATCGGGGCGAAGTCAGTGCCGCCGTTGGCGAACAGGTATTCGATGCCGCGCGCCGCGAGCTGACCAAGCCAGGCTTGCGCGGCCGTTGCGGGTTGGAACCGGACCGGATCTTCGGCTTTCATCGTCTTAATCCAAGATTGTCAATATAAGGTTGACATGCTAGCCTTACGCGCAAGGCTGAAATAAATCATGAACTGCGCGGAGCGACTCGTCGAGATTTTCGGCAGCCAGGCCGATGTGGCGCGCGCGTTCCAGCTCGACCGCGCGGTCGTCAACAACTGGGTGAAAGCGGGCTACGTGCCGGCGCGCTGGGCCGCGGAAGTCGAGCGCGTCTCCCAGGGAAGCATCCGCGCGCTCGACATCCTCGAGGAAGCAAGCGCCAAGAAACCCGTGCGCGTGAAGTCCCGGCCGGACGACGCGCCGTTCGGCTTTACGCAAGGAGAGAACGCCATGACCAGCTACGCGCCCGCGAAACGCATCCAGTCGTTCCACCCGCCGCAGCGGACGCTGATGGGTCCGGGGCCGACGGAGATTCACCCGCGCGTGCTCACCACGATGAGCCAGCCGGCGATCGGCTACCTCGACCCCGTGTTCGTCGAAATGATGGAGGAGCTGAAGAGCCTGCTGCGCTACGCGTACCAGACGAAGAACCCGCTGACGTTCCCGCTCTCCGGTCCGGGCTCGGTCGGCATGGAGTACTGCTTCGTCAACCTCGTCAAGCCGGGCGACAAGGTCGTCGTCTGCGTGAACGGCGTGTTCGGTGGCCGGATGGTAGAGAACGTCGAGCGCATGGGCGGCGTGCCAATCGTCGTTGCCGACGATTGGGGCCGGACGGTGGACCCGCAGAAAGTCGAAGACGCGTTCCGCAAGAACCGCGACGCGAAAGTGCTCGCGTTCGTGCATGCCGAAACGTCCACCGGCTGCCAGTCCGACGCGAAGCTGCTCACGCAGATCGCGCACAAGCACGACGCGCTGGTGATCGTCGACGCGGTGACGTCCCTCGCCGGCACGCCGGTCAAGGTCGACGAGTGGGAGATCGACGCCATCTATTCGGCGAGCCAGAAGTGCCTTTCGTGCACGCCCGGCCTTTCGCCGGTGTCGTTCTCCGAGCGCGTGGTCGACTACGTGAAGAAGCGCAAGGACAAGATCCACAGCTGGTTCATGGACATGAATCTGCTGCTCGGCTACTGGGGCGCAACGACGCGCACCTATCACCATACCGCGCCGACCAATTCTCTGTTTGCGCTGCACGAAGCGCTGCTGCTCATTCGCGAGGAAGGATTGGAGAACTCGTGGGCACGTCACCAGCGTCACCACGTCGCGCTGAAGGCCGGCCTCGAGGGGATCGGCTTCAAGTTCCTGGTCGAGGAAAAATACCAGCTGCCACAGATGAACGCCGTGTTCTGTCCCGAAGGCGTCGACGAGGCCGCGGTGAGGAAACGGCTGCTCGACGAGTTCGGGCTGGAGATCGGCGCGGCGCTCGGGCCGCTCAAGGGCAAGATCTGGCGGTTCGGTCTGATGGGGTACTCGTGCCGGCCCGACAACGTCATGCTCTGCCTGACGGCGCTTTCGTCGGTGCTCTCGGACATGGGTCTTGCGGTGCATGTCGGCGACGCCGAAGCGGCGGCGCATGGCGCCTATGCGCAGATGCACGTCAAGGACGCGCAGCGCAAGAAGCGCGCCGCCTGAGGCTCTAGACCCCCAGCAGGCGCTTCTCGAACGCGTCGTCCGCGCCGAGCACGTACGTGCCGAATTCGTCCAGCACGTCGTGGGTGAAATCGTCGAGCGCGAGCTGCGCCCGGTGCATTCCATAGCGCCTGACGTTCTCCAGCTCGAAGACGAACGCCAGGTTCTCATAGTCGCCGCGCACCGTGGCCTTTCAGGGAAACGGCCCGGCCACCGAGAACGTCGCTTTCGAGATTCCAGCCAGGTCGGTCATGCGTCCTGAATACTTGAACTTGATGCCGAGCCCGTCCAGCCGCTCGCGGAAGTGCTCGATCTCCGGTCCCTGCAGCGGGATCGAGATCGGCTCCGGCGAGCTCACCTTGTAGCGGAACGTGACGTAACCGAAGCGCGGCTTGCCCTCCACCTCGATCGTGCGGTAGTCGGTGAATCCGTCCGAAAGGATCGCGTTGACCGCTTCGCTGCCGTACATGAGCCCGTACGGGCGCTCGGATTCGGGGTGCGCGGTATTCAGCTCGCGGACGAATTCGGAGAGGTAGTGGAACGTCGCGCGCAACCGCTCGTCGAGGCGGGTCAGTGCCTCCGCCCGGTCGGTCTTCGCGCTGGCCACGGCCCCCTTCTGCGTCGAGCGCTTTTTCAGCAACGCGATCGCTGCACTGCTGCGACCGCTGACTTCGCCCCCCGTCGCAGCGATTTCGCGCTGCCGCTCGAATTCGTCCCGCTGCTTCTCCTGGTCCGCCGCCCAGCGGTCGAGCTCCGCCTGCTTCGCGCGCCTCGTTTCGTCCTCGGCCTTGACGCGCTCGCGCTCGGTCTGCTCGTACGTCTTCGCGAACGTATCGAGATCGGCAAGCAGCTGCTCGTGCGAACGCTCGCTCCCGGGCGCGCGCGGCGGCAGCGCGATCGTGGTCGTGCGGCTGAGCACGGCGGGGTCGGGTCGCCACGGCGCCCGTCCCGCGGGGATCGTCTCTTCGGATGCCACCACGCCGGCGGCCAGCGTTTCGATGACCTTGCGCAGGTCCTTCGCCATTTCGCTGACGCGCTGGTAGCGGTCGCCCGGTTTCTTGGCGAGCGCGCGGTTGAGGATCACGTCGAAGACCTTCGGCACCGAGCGCTCGAGCTCCGAGGCCGGCGCATGCGGCTCGCCCGCGATCCGGTGCAGCAGCGGATAAATGTTCGTATCGCCGGGCTGCTCGAACGGCGTGCGCCGCGTGAGCATCTCGTAGAACACCACCCCGAGCGAGAAGACGTCGGAGCGTGGATCGATCGGCAGGCCGAGCACCTGCTCGGGGGACATGTACTTGGGTGACCCGAGCGCCTGCCCGGCGTGCGTCACCGACGACGACGGAATGTAGGCGACGCCGAAATCCGTCAGCTTGGCGCGCCCGGATGGTGAAACCATGATGTTTGCCGGCTTGACGTCGCGGTGCACGATCGCGAAGTAATGCGCGTGGTCGAGCCCGTCGGCGACTTGCGCAGCGATGTCCGCGGCCTGTTGCACCGGCATCTTCTGCGGATCGCGCAGCATATCCTGCAGCGTGCGGCCTTCGAGCAGCTCCATCGCGATGTACGCGGTGCCGTCCTGCTCGCCGACGTCGTAGATGGCGACGATGTTCGCGTGGTTCAGGCGTCCCGCGGACTTCGCCTCGCGCAGAAAGCGCACGCGCACCTCGCCGGCGATGTCTTCGGGCAGGTTGGGGTTGAGCGCCTTGACCGCGACCTCGCGCTCGATCAGCGGATCGAGGGCGCGGTAGACCGTGCCGATCGCGCCGCGGCCGAGTTCTCCCAGTACGCGGTAACGGCCGAACATCATGGCTGGCTCATTCGCTGTACGTTGAAGGCCGAATCCTCGATTTTGCACCTGCAGCGGCAAAACGAGCGGTCAGATTGCCGGTTGCCTACCCGTTCGCCTTATACGAGGCGCCCGGCACGAAGTCAAATGCCCCCTGCCGCGGAACACCGGCGCCCGAGGCGCGCTCAGCGCCCGACGTGCTCGTCCAGAATCTCCTTCAACGCGTGGGCAAGATCGATCGATGCGTCGATCTCGTCCCGGTTGATCGATACGCTCTCCACGTTGACGCCGATCGGGATCGCGGCGTTATAGCCGCGCTCGAGGATCCGGCGCAGATTGGCGCGACAGATCTCGATCGACTGGGCGAGCGGGTTGGCAGCCCCGAAGATCGCGCGCGCGGTCTCTTCGGGAACCTGGACCCCCAGCCATTGCAGGAACGTCAGGGTCTTTTCCCTGCCGACCGGGGAGAAGGTCAGGATTACGCGCTGCGGCTCGACACCCGCGCCGCGGCAGTCGCGCAGATAGTCGCGCAGCAGCCGCTCCGTGGCATGCGGCCGGTACACGGTCTGCGAGATGAAATAGCCGCAGCCCTGCAGCCCCTTGGCGAGCATGCGCGCGGATTCGCTGCGCTGCTGCGTGTGGCGCTCGGCGATCACGACGGCACCGACGGTGAAGCGGCTGCGATGCTCGGCGGCGAGCCGGATGGCCCGCGAAAGCGCGAGCGGATAGGCGGCGCTGGAGACGGGCCGGCCGACGATGGAGAGGAAACGGATGCCGAAATCGCGGGCCGTCTCGGCCAGCCATCCGTCCCACGCGGCCTCGTCCATCGTGCCGACGCACTTGTAGGTGATCGTCGGTTGCGTCGACAACTCGGCAATCAGGCGCGAGTAGGCGCGCGGATCGACGGTGCCGGTGAATGCAAACGGCCTTTGCGCTGCGGTACGCCCCGACTCATCCTGGATGTCGTACACGACGATGGCATCGAGCGGCAGGCGCCGCAGCCGCTCGACCAGCTTGACTCCGATGCCGCGCACCGCGTCCTCCGCGGATCCGGTGCGCGGCGGGGTCGTGCCGTACAGCAGGACCGATTGCCGCGGGTCGGG
>Ga0114129_10014151_pt1 | contig 11367 bp, 7 predicted proteins | sample RhiMetdeltSRZDD1_FD_80071 | JGI IMG/M metagenome (GOLD analysis project Ga0114129, IMG submission 80071) | Populus rhizosphere microbial communities from Tennessee, USA - Rhizosphere MetaG P. deltoides SRZDD1 (version 2) (version 2) | ecosystem: Host-associated > Plants > Roots > Rhizosphere >... | reverse complement strand
TCGGCGGTCGTGGTGCCGCTGCTCAGACCGGACCAGGCCGTCACCCAGACGCCGCCGCCGGTGGAGGTCTGGATGTCGAAACGGTTCTGCCGCGCATTGCCCTGGTAGACAGCCACGCCCACGGAGCCGACGCTGCGCGCCGTGCCGAGGTCGAGCTGTACCCACTGCCCGTCGCCGTTGCCCGACCAGCGCGTGCCCAGGTTGTTGTCGACAGTGTTCGCCGGCGTGTTGCCGTCATTGGTGCTCGCGGTGACGGCGGAAGCGGCAGGGGTGATCTCCTGCGCCGAGGCGCCCGCCCCATACAGCATTGTCAATGCGGCCAGTGGTAGCGCCGCCCGTCTCAGTCTGGTCATGAGTTCTCCCTGCTCACAGCCGTACGCGCACACGAGCTCCCCTGCCGCGCGTGAGACCCACCGCACGGCCAGGCACGAGTTCCTATATTGGATCTGGCGTTGTCGACAGTACGTCGGGGCGCGCGCGCAGAACAAGTCTGCGGATGTCTAGGCGGGAACTGCGTCGAAGTACGGTCCGCGCGCCGTGACTTTGGTCGGCCTCGAGCGGGGCTCTTTGGAGCTAGCAAAACAAAGCCGCGGGCACCGGGTGGCACCCGCGGCTCTTCACGAAATCAGGAACGTCGGACTAGCGCGTCCAGTACCTCGTGTTGCGGAACCGGTCCTCGCAGCGTCCCTGCGAGCAGCCGTACAGGCCGTTCTTGAAGTAGTACGCGCCGACGTTCGACGGCGGCCCGCGGTCGGGATCCGTGCGGACCAGCGAGTCGTTCACGTAGCTGCGCACGGTGTGCGTGCTGACGGTGTGGGCGACCTTCATGTTGATCCAGCGCCCGAAGGCGTTGGTCACGAGCATGTCGCCGGTGTAGCGCCGGAGCGAGCCGTCCTCGTAGCTGCGGATCTGATAGCCGGTCTGGCTCTCCGAGCCGCCGAAGAGCTGCATGACCGTGGAGCGCGTCGGCGACACCACCCAGATGTCGCTGTCCCACATGTGTTGTCCCGACGTGTAGTCGTTGTGCCAGCGCAACTCGGTGCGCGGACCTCCGACCTTGGGCGGCGGCTGGAACGCCTCGTCCGTCGGGAAGAGCCAGCAGGTCCAGATGCCGTTGCTGTAGCTGAAGCGCGAGCTGAGGTCCACGTTGTACGGCTTGTGCATGGAGTACGTCCAGGAGCGGCTCGTCCAGCCCTGCGTGGGCCCGCCGCCGGTGGGAGTGGCGGTCGGCGTCGCCGTGGGCCCGGTCGTCGGTGTCGGCGTCGGCGTCAGGGTCGGCGTGGGGGTCAGCGTGGGCACCGGCGTCGGGCAGATGTCGCACGGCGCGCCCCAGATCTGGACCTCGGTGAGGCTGTTGAACGCGTTCGCGGTCGAGCCGTGGCCGACGTAGCGCACGTAGCGGCCGGTGGTGTCCGCGAAGTCGTGGGTCTCGAGCCCCGTCGTCGAGCCGCTCGTCGAGCGGTTCGTGAAGACGTTGGTCCAGTTGGTGCCGTCGCTCGAGACCTGGAGGTCGAAGCGATTCGACCGCGAGTTGCCGTTGTACACGGCGATGCTCACGTAGTTCAGCGAGAAGGCCGCGCCCAGGTCGTAACGGATCCACTGGCCGTCACCATTGGCGGACCAGCGGGTGGTCAGGTTGTCGTCGACAGTGTTCCCCGGGACGTTGCCGTCGTGGGTGCTGGCGGTGACGCCGGACGTGCCGGGCGTCAGCTCCACCACGGGCGGCGGCGGCTCGGGGGTGTTCGTGGGTAACGGTGTCGGAGTCGACGTGGGTACTGTCGTCGGCGTCGGCGTGGCCGTCGGCACGCTCACGCCGGCGAAGACGCTGATCTCGCTCACGCTGTTCATCGTCGCCTTGGCCGGATCGCTGCTGCCGTGGCCGAGGTAGCGCACGAACCGTGCGTCCTGGTCGGCGAAGTCGTAGGCCTGCTCGGCGGTCGTGGTGCCGGTGCTCTCGCCTCCGAAGACGCTCGTCCAGACGCCGGCCACGGTGGCAAGCTGGATCTCGAAGCGATTCCGCCGTTGGTTGCCGTTGTACACCGCGACGCTCACGGACCCGACGCTGCGCACCACGCCGAGATCGAGCTGCAGCCACTGACCGTCACCATCGGCCGACCACCGTGTGCCGAGGTTGTTGTCGACGACGTTGCCGGGCAAGTTGCCGTCGTGGGTGCTGGCGGTGACCGCCGATCCCGAGGGCGTGATCTCGGTCTGCGCGTACGCCGACGCGCCGAACGTCATCATCATCGCGGCCGCGGTCAGCGCCGCCCGTCTCGACTTCGGCAACCCGATCATCGGTTCACTCCTCACCGTGCGGCATCGCGCACGTTGTTGGACGCTCCCGTACAGACGCACGAGGCGCCGGCCGGGCATGACTGTCGTGGGACTGACTAGGCTGCCAAGCTACGCTGTTGCGCGGCTCGCGAACAGTCTGCAGACGTCTAGTCGCAGACTCCGTCGACAAGGGCAGAGCGCGATGCAGCTTTGGATATGACGCAGCGGGGGCCTAATGGGCTGCGCTTCGAGGTCAAGCGCTTTGCTGCCATCTACGGCACGATCTCGAGGTTGCGGGCCTCCTTCGCCGGCCGTGGAGGTGGAGGCCCGATCGGCACGCCGGTCGGTCTGGCCGCGGTCGTGTCGTCGACGAACATCACGGCATCGAAGCTGCGCAGCGGGTGCATTACGACGAAGTAGCTCGCCGCATGATCGGGCTCGTACACCGCGCCCACGGAGCGATGCCGGACCGGCGAGTCGAGCCAGGCGCGCGCGCTGCCCGTGGCGGAGCGAAGATCGAGGGCGAAGATCGGTGCGCCGGCACGCGACAAGGCGTCGTCGAACGAGCCTATGGGCGCCGCCTCGACCGCGTGTTGCCGAAGGCCGCCCATCTTCAGACTGATCGCCTGGAACCGGCCGCGGTTGAATGCGAAGCCGACGACGACCATCTGCGCGCCGTAGGCGCGGCGCAGGTGAACCCCCATGTTGCCTTCGGGTTCGAACGACGTCGCCTCCGTGCTCGCATGGCCGTTGTGGGACCAGAGGACGATCTTCGCGGCGGGACCCTCCGTCTCCAGGATCCACTTCACGTTCTCCGCCATCGCGCGATCGCGCTTCGAATAGCGGTCCCGCGGCCCGCCGCGCCTGGAAGCCGCCTGGCGAATCGTCTCGACGAGGCGCCGTGCGATCACGGCGTCGGCATCCCGCGGATGCGCGTCGATCCAGCGCGCGAGGGATTCGATTGCCTCGTCGACGGCCCTGAGCTCGGCGACGGTGGCCTGGGCGGAGTCGCCCCGCCGCAGCAGCGGCGCCAGCGCGTCGAGGGCAGGCAGGGTCGCGGCGTCCCGCCGGCCGATCGTCTCCCGCAGGCGGTGCGCCGCCGAGCCCGGCGCCTGCATGTCGAAGCCGTAGAACTTCAGCTTGCGTGCGTGCGCCGGGTCCTCGTTGTACCGGCGCATCCACCGGATCATCGCGAGCACCTCCTCGGTGTTCCACGTCCAGAAGCCGAGGCCGGCGAGCGCTCGCGCTGGATCCCCCTTGCCTTCGAGCACGTATTCGTTGACGGCCAACGCGTCGGGCAGGCTCGCCTCGATGCCGAAGACGGTGAAGCCCTTGTTCTCCACGAGGAGCTCGAGCATCCGGTGTTTGAGCTGGAAGAATTCGGCGCTTCCGTGAGTGGCCTCTCCGAGCGAGACGATGCGCGCGTCGCCCACCAGCGCCAGGATCGGCTTCATGTCGTCGAAGCCGCTGCCGGGGGTCGTGGACTTCAGCGGCACCATCGATTTCCGGATCCAGTCGAGGGCCGCCGCCGGCACCTCGGCGAAGTCGCGCGTGGTATCGGTCTCGACGGCTGCGGCCGCAGCCAGGACGATCGACCAGAGCAGCCTGCGGATCATGGCCGCAGTGTAATAGGAACGGGATTGGGTGACGAGGGCTAGTGGCCGCGCGCGCGGTGCGCTTCCGGCGGCGGGGGCACGGCGGTGACAGTCATTGCGGCGAGGGCGGTGCCGGCGGCGAGCGATATCGGCTTGGCCGATGACTCAGCCGGCGACGCGACTGATGGCTCGGCCGGTGACTCTGGCGGCGCTTCGGCTTCCATCAGGCGTCGTTCGAAGGCCCCTTCGGAGAAGGCGATCACGATGGCGGTGTTCGGGTCGTAGTCGCGGATCACGGCGTTGAAGTCGTCGCTGTCCGTCTCGGTCGCGTAGCGGGGATGGAACTGAAGCGCGCGGTCGCGACGCCAGCGCTGCACGACCGCCCACTCCACGACGAGGGCGCCCGGTCCGTAGTTGATGTGGAAACGCCACGCGGACGCCGCCAGCGCCGGCCAGTTGGCACGGACGAACTGTTCGGCCACGCCGTGGTCGATGCTCACATCCTCATCCTACGCCCAGGGGGGCCTCAGGGGGGAATTCCCGAAGACCCGGAGCGTTTCCCGAGGGCGGCAGTATCAGTGTGGACCCCGCGTGCCGGCAGCTCTCGTGATCGCAGTCACTTGCGCGCATCGCCGCCTGCGGTACAAGCCTTGCCTCATCTCAAGGCCGGAGGTTCGAACATGAAGGCTACCGACCTGGTAACCACTGGCGCCCCATCCCGTCCGGCGTCCTGGCGCAGTCTCGTCCTGGACCATCCCCTCGCCTTCGCCGCGCCGCTGGCGGCGGCGGTGACGTGGGCGCTCCTGTCGCTCCTCGTGCCACAATAGAAAAAGGGATACATCAAAGGAGCCAGGCATGAGAACGACTGCGGGAGTCCTCGCCCTCTTGACGGCGCTCGCGTCCGCGGCGGCGCCGGCGCGCGCGGGCGGCCACATCGTCGCACCGGCCGCGGTGGATCAGGCCCTCGAGCAGGCCGCCGCCGATCGAGCCCGCGACGCGGCGCGAGTCGACGCGCTTCTCGCCACCGACGCCGCGGCGGCCGCCGCCGCCGAGCTCGGGGTGAAGGTGGAAACGGTGCGGGCGGCGGCGTCGCGCTTGAGCGATGCCGAGCGCGCCGACCTGCTCGCCCGCGCCGAGCGGCTGGCCGACGATCCCGCCGCCGGGTACCTCGATCCGGACATCAAGCAGCTCCTCGTGATCCTGCTGATCGTCGTGATCGTGCTGGTGTTATTGGACGCCGTCGACTAGGGCTGCGTTAGACGGCAGTCATGAGTTTTGAGTCGTGAGTTTTGAGTGAGTCTTGGGTCACGACCGTGAGCGACAGGACTAGCGCGTGCTGGTCTTAAGCGAACACGTGCATCCTGGTCTTCACCCGAATACGCTCGTTCCGCGAGCCGTTACTCACGACTCATAACTCATAACTCACGACTGCCGTCCTGCCGTCTTACGTCTCAAGGTCGATAATTCCCCGCTCCAGGCCCAGGCGCACGGCGTGGGTGCGGTCCTTGGCGCCGAGCTTCGTGAGCAGGCTCGTCATGTGTTTCTCGGCGGTGGCCTCGGTGACGCCCAGCTCCCGGGCCACCTCCTTGTTGGACAACCCTTCGGCGATGAGCTTCAGCACCTCGGTCTCCCGGGGTGAGAGGCCCGTGCGTCCGATCCGCTGCGCCACCTGGTCGGCGATCGCCGGTGGGATGCATCGCCCGCCGGCGAACACCGTGCGGATGCCGGCCACGATGTCGTCGGTGGGCGCGTCCTTCAGCAGATAGCCGCGCGCGCCGGCCCGCAGCGCCTGGAACGCGGCCTCGTCGCCCTTGTGGATCGTCACCACGATGATGCGCGCCTTCGGGTCCTCCGCGCACAAGGCGGCGATCACCTGGTCGCCGGGGAGGCCGGGCATCCGCAGGTCCATGACGATGACGTCGGGCTTGTGCTCGCGGGTGAGCTGCAGGATCTCCTGGCCGTTGGCCGCCTCCGCCACCACCGTCATGTCGGTCTCGTGGCCGATGATGGTGGCGAGCCCCATGCGCACGACCATGTGATCGTCGGCGACGAGGACGCGGATGGGCTCAGTCATGACGGTGACACCGTGGCATTGTCGGCCTCCGAGGCCTCTCCGCGATTCCGGTACGGCAATCGGCATTCGATCTCGGTGCCGGAGCCGGGCCGGCTGGCCAGCTTGAGCTCGCCGCCCAGGGCACGCGTGCGCTCGGAGAGGCCGGCCAGGCCGAAGTGCGTACCCGGCGCCTTGCCCTGCGCCGAGCCCGGATCGAAGCCGCGGCCGTCGTCCTGCACCTTGAGGTCGAGGTGCTCCTCGTCGAAGTGCAGGCCGATGGTGATCGTCTGCGCGCCGGAGTGCCGCACGGCGTTGGTGACGGCCTCGTGGGCGATGCGCAGCAGGTTGTGCTCGACCTCCGACGACAACGGGCGCGGCCGTCCCGTCACGCGGAAGCGCGCGCCGATGCCGCTCTCCGCGGTGAGGTGCGCGAGGTTGGTCGACAACGACGACGGCAGGTCGTTGGCGTCCTTCGCCGTCTGCGCGCGCAGGACCCAGATGGAGCGCCGCACCTCGGCCAGGCTCATGCGGATGACCGACCGGCCGCGCTCGATCTGCTGGCGCACGCGGTCCAGGGCGCTGTCACCGGGCAGGATCTTGAGGGCGGTGTCGAGCTGCATGCCGACGCCGGCCAGCCCTTGCGCCAGCGTGTCGTGCAGCTCGCGGGCGATACGCGTCCGCTCGCGCAGGATGGCGGCGAACCGCTGGCGCATGCGGTTCACCCGCACGCGGTGGCCCACGGCGATCGCGGCGGCGGCGGCGGCGAGGGCGGCCGCGTAGAACGCCGGACGCCGATAGAACGGCGGCCGCAGCGTGAAGGCCCAGGTGGTGGGCTGGCCGTTCCAGAGGCCGTCGTGATTGCTCGCCATCACCGAGAACGCGTAGCGGCCCGGTGGCAGGTTGCTGTAGTACGCGGTGCGGCGGTTGCCGGCCTCCACCCAGCCTTCGTCGAGGCCCTCGAGCCGATGGCGGAAGCGCTGCTTGCCCGACGATCGGAAGCTCAGCGACGTGTATTCGATCGTCACCTCGCCGCGGCCCGGCGGATACGCCGCGGCCATGCCCGCCGTCCGGTCGACGGCCACGCGCTCGATGGCCACCGCCGGGGCGGGGTCGCCCGTCGTCACCCGCGCGGGGTCGACCACGGATACACCCATCGGCGTGGCGAACCACAACCTTCCGTCGCCGCCCCGGAAGCCGGGGTTGCTCGACAGTACCGACTCCGACGTACGCAGGCCGTCGGAAGTATCGAAGGTGACGGCCTGGATGCGGGCATGGCCTCCGTCCATCCGTGCCCGCAGCTCCTCCTTCGACACCCGCGCGATCACCCCGACGGAGACGAGCCAGAGATGGCCGAGGCGGTCGTCGAGCACGAGGCGCAGATGATCCGCGGGCAGGCCGTCCTTGCGGGTCAGGCTGCGCACGCGGCCGCCGGCGTCGATGTGGGCGAGGCCGCCGATCGTGGCCAGCCACAACCCGCCGTCGTCGTCGACTGTCGCCGAGCGCACGCGATCGTGGGGAAGGCCGTCGCGCGTGGTGTAGACCTTGTACTCGCCGTCGGACACGCGCGCCAGGCCGAGCGAGCCGCACAGCCACCAGTGGCCGCGGCCGTCGCGGAGCACCTGGTACACGAAGCCGAGACGCGGCGCGTTCGCATGAAGGGGGACGCTGCGCCGTCCGACCATTCGCGCCAGGCCCACGCCGGTGACGAAGACGTGGACGCCGTCCTCGTCCTCGCCGATGGCCGACGCCTTCCACGTGCGCGGCGCGCCGATCTCCGTCTGCTCGGTCACGGCACCGTTCTTCAAGCGGAAGAGCCGGCCGTTGTCGAGGCCGATCCAGAGCGCACCGTCCTTCGCCTCGTGGAGCGAGAGCACGTTGTCCTTGCCGGGGCCGCCGGGCAGCGTGAAATGCTCGATGGCGGCGCCGCGGAGCCGGGCGATGCCGCCGGAGGCGGTGCCGATCCAGACGCTGCCGTCCCTGCTTTCGACAGCCGCCGTCACCGCCGGGTCGAGCCCCTCCGGACGGCCGTAGGTGACGAAGCGGCCGTCGCCGAGCCGGTTGAGCCCCTCGGCGGTGCCGATCCAGAGGTTGCCTTCGTGGTCTTCGTACAGGCTGCGCACGTCGTCGCCCGTCAAGCCGTGGCGCGCGGTGAACGGCAGCACCTGCCCGTCGCGCCAGCGATTGACGCCGCCGCCGGCAGTGCCGATCCACAGGTTGCCGTCGCGGTCCTCCAGCAGCGCGCTGATGTCGTCGTGGGAGAGGCCGTCGGGTTTCGAGAAGCGTGTGAGCCGGCCGTCCGGATCGCGCCGCAGCAGGCCGTGCGGCGTGCCGATCCACAGCGCGCCCGTGTGATCGAAGCACAGGGCCTGGATCGTGTCGGCGATGTCGCTCTCGCGTGTGAACGTCGTGCCGTCGAAGCGGTAGAGGCCCTCGCGGCGCGTGCCGATCCACACCGAGCCGTGCCCGTCGTCGACGAAGGCGCGCGGCCCGGTGGTGTCGATCTTCTTGTATTGCGACTGCACCTGGCCGTTCACCCATCGGAAGACGGGCCGGCCCAGGAGGCCGATCCAGACGCTGCCGTCGCGCGCGGCGAGCAGGGCCGAGGAGACGCCGGTCCCGGTTTCGACGGGGACGGTGGTGAAGGCGCCGTCCTTGTAGCGCAGCACCGCGGACGTCATGCCGAGGTACAGCGAGCCGTCGGGCGCCTCGCTCAGCGTGGTGACGACGCCGTCGCCGAAGCCGGCGGTGTTGCCGCCATCGATGGTGAGGAAACGCGCCCCGTCGAAACGTACCAGGCCGGAGCTGGTGCCGAGCCACAGGTAACGATCGCGCGTCTGCAGCACGGCGTGGACGCTCTGGCTGGGCAGGTCGGTGCCCGCGCCCCAGCGGCGGAAGACGTACTGCGAGGGCGCGCGCTGCGGGTCGAGCGCCGACACCGGCACCGCGCCCGCGAGTGCAAGGGCGACGAAAAGCGCCGCGCACGGCTTTTTCATCGAAATTCCTGCAGGCATTGTCGCATGTTCGCCCATGCCGGAAACCCGGCACTCGGGCCTGGATCGTTCGGTCCGGCAGAAACTTGGCGAAACTTTGGAGTTTCACAGGGACGCCGCCGCCGTCGTGCTCCTATCGTGTGGGGCAAGGGGGCGTGAGGCAATGCGCGTCTTGATCACGGTGGGATTCCTCGGACATTTCGGAGAGACGGACGGTGTCGTGACGACGTACCGGAACCTGCTGCCGTTCTTCGAGCGGCGCGGCCCGGACCTCGACGTGGTGGCGTACGGTCCCGAAGACCGGACCGAGGATCACGGCCGTGTCCGCCTCCACGTGCATCGCCCGCGGCTTCCCGTGCGCGTCGATCCGCGCCGCTGGGTCGATCTCGCGTTCTCGCAGACGGCGCTGGCGCGCACCCTCGCCCGCACGCCGTATTCCCTCGTCCAGAGCAGCACGCCGGACCCGATGGGACTGTGGGCGCGGGGTGTCGCGCGGCGACAGGCGGTTCCGTTCGTCGCCGTGTATCACACCGCGCTGGCCGAGTACGCGGCGATCCGCGGCGGCCAGGCCGCCGGCGCCCTGGTGGGTGGTGTCATGGGCCGGGTGATGGGCGCCTGGATGCGCGCCTACTACGGCCGCGCCGACCTGATCCTCGCCCCGTCGGAGACCGTTCGCGCGGAGCTGGCGGCGACGCTACGCCCGCCCGCCGCCGTCTTGAGCCGCGGCGTGGACAGCCGCGCGTTTCATCCGGATCGCCGCACGCGCGGCCACGGCCGCGTACGCGCGCTCTACGTGGGGCGCGTGGCGCCGGAGAAGAACCTCGACCTCGTCGCGCGCGTGTTCGCCGCCCGCCCGGACATCGATCTGACGATCGTCGGCGATGGACCGTCGGTGCCGGACCTGCGAGAGGCGCTGCCGTCGGCCACGTTCACCGGCCGCCTCATGGGCGAGCCGCTCGCGCAGGCGTATGCCGACGCGGACTTCTTCGTGTTCCCGTCGCGCACCGACACGCTGGGCAACGTGGTGCTGGAGGCGATGGCCTCGGGGCTGCCCGTCGTCGTCTCCGACGCGATGGGACCCAAGGAGCTCGTGCGGCACGGCGAGACGGGCTTCGTCATGGGGACGGACGCGGAGTTCGCGGCCGCCGTCGACATGCTGACCGCCTCCGCGGGGATGCGCCGGACGATGGGAGCCGCCGCGCGGCGTTACGCGGAGACGCGCTCGTGGGAGGCGATCTTCGAGCAACTCCTGGGCTACTACGAGCAGTCGCGGGCGAAGCGGATGGTGGTCCCGCCACGGGCGGCCGCCCCCGTGAAGCCGGCGGTGCGCCACACGCGCCCGCTGTGCGTCCTCGACATCACCGAGTTTTTCGGCGAAACGAGCGGCGGCGTCAAGACGTACCTCACGCACAAGGTGCGATACGTCGAGTCGCGGCGCGACCTGCGGCAGGTGGTGGTGGTGCCGGGCGCAGAGAGCCGCTGCTCAGGCGAAGGCGGCGTCCGCTGGTACCACGTGCGCGGCCCCGCCATCCCCGGGCAGCATCCGTACCGGCTCATGATCGACGCGCGCCAGATCCGCGCGATCATCGAGAGCGAACGACCGGACATCATCGAGATCGGCAGCCATTTCGTGGCGCCCTGGCTGGTGGCGGACGTGGCGCGGGCCAGCGGGATCCCCGTCGTCTGGTTCTGCCACAGCAACCTGCCGCGCATCCTCGCGCCGTATCCGACGAGCGCGTGGCCGCGCCGCCGCGCCGCCGCCTTGAGCCGCGGGTACATGCGCACGCTCAGCCGCCGCTGCGCGGGGACGCTCGCGCCTTCCGACTCGATGGCGCGAGACCTCGAAGGCCTTGGCATCCGCGACGTCTGGCGCGTCTCTCTCGGCGTGGACCTCGAGCGATTCGACGCCGTGCGGCGCGAGCGTTCCATCGAGACGCGCCGCCGTCTCGATCTGCCGGCGGGACCGCTCGTCCTGTATGCCGGCCGCATCACCGCCGAGAAAGGCGTCGACCTCCTGCTCGATGCCTGGCCGCTCGTGGAGCAAGTGACCGGCGCGCACCTCGCCCTCGTCGGGGACGGTCCGGGCCGCGATCGGCTCCAGGCGCGATGCCGCGCGCGCCAGGTGCACTGGCGGCCGTACGAGCCCGACCGCGAGCGCCTGGCCGATCTCATGGCCGCCGCCGACCTGTACGTCGCCCCCAGCGTGGTGGAGACGTTCGGGCTCGCCGCCCTCGAGGCGATGGCCTGCGACACGCCCGTGCTCTCCGCCGACCAGGGCGCGGTGGCCGAGCACGTCGAGCGCTCGGGGGCGGGGTCGACGTTCCTCGCCGGCTCCGCGGCCAGCCTCGCCGAGCGGGCGATCGACCTGCTGAGCCGCGGCCGCCGCCTGGCGCAGGGCCGCGACTACGTGGCGCGCCGGCTGTCATGGCCGTCCGCCTTCGATCGGATCTTCGGC
>Ga0114129_10014149_pt1 | contig 11368 bp, 11 predicted proteins | sample RhiMetdeltSRZDD1_FD_80071 | JGI IMG/M metagenome (GOLD analysis project Ga0114129, IMG submission 80071) | Populus rhizosphere microbial communities from Tennessee, USA - Rhizosphere MetaG P. deltoides SRZDD1 (version 2) (version 2) | ecosystem: Host-associated > Plants > Roots > Rhizosphere >... | reverse complement strand
TTGTGGTCTGTTACGGCGAGGAAGTCGAGGCCGAGGTCAACGGCGTTGCGGACGATTTCCTCGACCGAGTTGAGGCCGTCGGAGTGGACGGTGTGGCAGTGCAGGTCGCCTTTGAGCCATCCTTCGAGACGCCCTTTCGCTGCGATACGGGGCTCCTCAGGACGAGCGGAAGGCGAGTGCCGAGTGCCTGGTGCGGATGCTTCGACAGGCTCAGCACGAACGGAAAGAGGGGCTACGCGCTCCTGCTCGACGGTCACCGAGACGTCGTATCGAACGCCCTCCGGCTCGACGCGGTCGACGCCGAGCATGATGTTCCACTCGCCGGGGAAGAGGTCGCCGCGGATGTAGCCGGGGGTCGCGTCGTCCGGCGCGATAAAGAACTCGGGTCGCGATGCGCCGCTCCAGCCGCGAAAGCCGGCCGGCTGCGGAAAGTCATACCCGCGCGAGTCGAAGATACCGATATCGACGACGTTGCCGGGGCCGTTGCCGAACGGCGCGGTCACGGGATCCGAATAGCCGTATGAGACGTGAATGCGGGAGGCGTTGCTGGGTACGTGGAAGGGGAGGTAAAAGTAGGGGTTCTGCCTTACCTGCTCCGCCGTTACGTGGCCCTCAATGCGGATCGTTTCTTCCAAATGCTTGGCCCCCCGCTGACACCGCGCCCGCCTTCGGGCAGGGCGCCGTCAGAATAGCACAGCCGCTTCGCGCAGAGCCGTGGCCTGGCTCAGCCGGAGGTGACGCCGAAGCGCGAGGCGCCGAAGCCGACGGTTATCGGCACTCGACGAGTGAGAAGGCAGGGCAGCCGTGTGGAATGGAGAACGGCGTTGGCCGTACTGCCGACGAGGCGGCTATCGAGGTGGTCACGGCCGCGGGTTGTCAGAGCTATGAGCCCGGCACCGCTTCGCTGTGCCGCATTCACAATCTGGCCGGGTGGATCGCCGACGGCGACAACTGTTTCGACCTCTATGCCCTCGTCCTGCAACTGGCGCGCCGCGCGCGCCACGAAGAGGTTAGCCTGATGGATTGAGGCCGAGGCGCTCGTGGTATTTGGCTGCGTCTGACGTCCGTACGAATCGGTTATCGGCGGGACGGCGTGGCAGACAGTGACAGACGCCTGGAAGGCCTTGGCGAGGTCCTGGATCACGGGAAGTATGTCGCGCGAGTAGTCAGAGCGGTCAACGGCGACGAGGATGCGGTCAAGCTCAGGAACCACGGGCGGCTGAACCGCGGAGGCGCGCACGACGACGATCGGCCGCGTCATCTTCTCGAGGACGCGGTCAAGCACGGCGCTGATGAGCCAGCGCACAGTGCCCGAGCTAACGACGGTAAGGTCGACGTTCTCGGCGTACTCGAGGATCGTCTGGGCGGGCTCACCGGCGGCCACTTCCATCTTCACGGTCAGTCCCTTGTTCTTGAGCTGGTCGCGCCGGGACTGAAGGTAGGCTTCGGCCCCTTTGCTTCGCGACTCGACGTCGCCCAGCGAAGGGTCGACGACGGTGAGCAGGTGTATAGCGGCGCCGGAGCGCTGGGCAGCCTTCTCCGCCCACAGGAGGCCGGCCTCCGCCAATGGGGTGCCGTCCAGGGGTGCGAGGAGCTTGTTCAACATATCGGATGCCCGTCCAAGTCCTTAAGATGCTCGCGCCCGCCTCGTGGTTACATTCGGAAGAGCCGCTGCGCCGTAGTAAGATTGGCTACCGATGAGCGGCGCGATCCGCGGGGCCCGCATCCTGACTCCCGACGAAAGCATCGAGAGAGGGACGGTTGTCTTCGACGATGGGGGACGGATCACCGAAGTCGGGCCGGGCGCGGGAGCGCCAGACGGTGTCGAAATAACGGACGTCCAGGGGCTGATACTCGTGCCCGGCTTTATCGACCTGCACGTCCACGGCGGTGGCGGATACTCTCTGGCTACTCGCGACCCGGAAGAGCTCCGCTCATACGCCCAATGGGTGGTGGCGCACGGTGTAACCTCGTTCGTCCCGACGATCTGCGCGGGCAGCGTGGACGAAGGGCTCGAGTTCGTCCGCGTGGCCGCACGGGCGACCGGGTCAGTCGCGGGTGGGGCGAACGTCCTCGGTGTGAACCTGGAGGGGCCGTTCGTGAGTCCGGCGCGGCGGGGAGCGCTGCCGAAAGGCTGGCTGGCGGAACCTGCACTCACCCTGGTTGATGGGCTCATGGACACAGCCAGCGGAAACTTGCGGCTGATGACAATCGCACCCGAGGCCAACGGGGTGGATGCAATCATCGAAAGTCTTCGGGCGCGGGGAGTCGTCGTGTCCGTTGGGCACACGGACGCGACCTACGAAGAGTCTCTCGGCGCCTTTCGTGGTGGCGCCTCGCACGTCACGCACGCGTTCAACGGCACGCGTCCCTTCCACCACCGTGACCCGGGCCCGGTGTTCGCCGCGATCGACTCGCCGCACGTTACGCTGGAGGTGATCGCAGACGGCGTGCACCTCCACCCGGCCACGGTGAGAACGATAGTACGCGCGGCGGGTGCTGAGCGGGTCGCCCTCGTCACGGATGCCGTCCCGCCGGCCGGCATGGCAGAAGGCGGCTTCCGACTGGGCAAGGAGGAAGCAAAGATCGCCGGCGATCGCGTTCTGCTTCCGGACGGAACACTGGCGGGAGGCGCCGCTACGATGGTGCGCATCGTCCGCAACGTGGTCGAGTGGGGCGCTGCGAGCGTGTCCGACGCAGCCCGGATGGCGTCGACCGTACCGGCTCGCATCCTGGGCCTCGGGTGGAAGGGCCGCATCGCGCCGGGGTTCGACGCCGACCTCGTGGCCTTGGACAGCAATCTCGAGGTGGCGATGACCTGGGTGGCCGGGCGGCTGGTGTACACGCGCAGCGAAGAACGTTTCAACTAGCCGCTCACCCGCGGCAGTTATGTAACTCGCTTCTGGAGGCGGCGTCTTACTCAGTGGGCGAAGCAAGCGGGCGAAGCGCCCACGCGCCAATATCCGAAACGGGACGGTATGAGGGAATCAGCGCCGCAGCACAAGCCAATACTTGACGAGGAGAAACTCACGCGCGAAGAGTCGATGATCCGTCGCGTGGCGTGGGTCGGAGGGGTCGCCGTGACGATTGTCACGGGGGCGCTCCTGTTCCCTCTGCTGGCATCCGCAACCAGTGGCTGGCAATACCCGGTCTATTCGGCTCTCGGTGGAGTGCCGCTGGCGTACGCACTTTTTTCGAGCCTCGTCCTCTTCAAGATGCAGCTCCTTTTGTTGAGGCGCCACCAGGCCCAGCTCTTGATGCGAGTTTCCGAGCTGAAGGAGATGGCGTCTACCGACGAAATGACCGGCCTCCACAACCGCCGGCACTTTTACGAAGTCGCGGAGATAGAGTTGACGCGCTCACAGCAGCGGCGCGACACGCTCGCGATCCTGCTGATGGATCTCGACGGACTGAAGGGCATCAATGACGAGTTTGGCCACGGAGTGGGCGACATCGTCATCACGAACCTCGCTGCGGTGATATCGAAGCATATTCGGACCACCGATGTCGCGGCGCGCCTGGGTGGGGACGAGTTCGGCGTGGTCATGCCGGGGACGGACAAGAGGGGCGCGTTCGCGCTGGCGCGGCGTCTCTGGGAAGAGATGGAACGCAACCCGATGTATCAGAACAACGAGACCGAGTTAATGGTGACTGTTTCGATCGGCGTGGCCGGCTATCCCTGGGGCGGCGATAGCCTTGACGAGATGCTGCACTGGGCGGACGCGGATATGTATGCCAACAAGGTGTCGCGCCGGCTTCCGGCAGAACCTGAGGTACCACAACAGGAACCGGACGACACGGCCACTTTGATCGACGACTACGTCCTGGGAAATTAGGCACCGGAGGGGAGAATGTTAAAAAACGGAAGGCTCCGCCGAATACTAATCCTGAGCGGCGCTGCGCTGGCAACAGCGCTGGTGCTGTCGTTGATCGCGTTAGTCACGAAGCCGACAACGGCGATTATTGTACTTGTCGCGATCATGTGGCTGTCCGTCTGGCGGATTGTGCGCAACAACCGCCATGAGGCGGCATCGCTCAAGACGCAGCTCGAGGCGTCGCGCTCGAATACGGATGCAATCATCGAGCGGCTCTGCGGAGTCCTCGGGATGCGTGACACGGTGAGAGACCGCGAGCTAGAAAGGCTTTCGCGGCTGGCGTCCATTCTGGTACGACAGATGAGGATTCCGACCGAGCAGGCAGCCATTGTGGACCAGGCGGCCGCATTGCGCGACGTCGGGAAGAGGGGTGTGGCTCAGTCGGTGCTGCTGAAGGAAGAGGACTTCACGGAGCAAGACTGGCTAGAAATGAAGCGGCACCCCGAGATCGGTTACCAAATGCTAAGCGAGGTTAGCTTCTTCGGCGAGCTGGCGGAAGTAGTGCGCTGTCATCACGAGCGGTACGACGGGCAGGGCTATCCGCGCGGCGTATCGGGCGAGAAGATACCGATCGCCGCCCGTATTCTCTCCGTGCTCGACGCCTACGTCGCGATGACCTCGGAGCGGCCCTACCGGAAGACACGGACGCACGAGGACGCCATGCAGGAGATCTTGCGGCAGGCGGGGACTCAATTTGACCCGGTCGTCGTGCGGGCGCTGGCCGAAGCGGAGAGGCGGGGGCTGTTCGGTGCGGGACGCGAAAACGGGAGCGCGTTCGACGAGAGGGAAGCGCGAGTAGCGTCGGAGGTCTGACGTGGAAATAGAGACAGAGTTCGTGGGGCAGCAGCCGACTGTCGAGGCGGTTTCGCCGGAATACGAGGCGCCGAGGGCAACGGGCGTTATCGTTGAAATCGTTATGGACAGCTTCCGCGTGAACGGCGAATTGTTCGCGCCCGGCGTGCCGCGTCGCCTGGTCGACATACTGAACTCGAACGACATGGCTTATTACATCATGAATTCGGGCACGCTTGATGACCCCCTGAACCCAGAAGCTGAGACTGAGAGCTTCGATGTCATCCAGCTTGATCGGGGTGGCATCCTCTTCGCCATTCCGCGCGGGGAGGTGCACAAGCCGGACCCGTTTGAGGTCGTGCGCAAGAAGCGCGTGCCTTCAACCGTCGTCCTTCCGGGCTACGAGGCTACCGGTCACCTGCACCTCATGCCCGATGCCGATCCGAAAATGGTGCCGATCGTCTCCGATCATCATTTCGTCCCGTTCACAGACGTCACGGTCACGGCTGACAAGGGCCGGACGCAGCTCTGGCGCGAACCGCTCCTGATAATCAACATGGCGCGTGCTCTGTTCTACGGGAAAAAGCCGCCAGGCGAGGGGATGTAACCGTGCTGCGCGTCAACGGGCTCCAGATCGACACGAAGAGCGGCGAGGCCAGCCGTCAGGGCGAGAAACTGCCGCTGACGCGAAAAGAGCGCCTTCTGCTCCGCGAACTGGCGATCCGGCCGGGCCGCGCGGTCCGCGCGGAACAGATGCTCACCAACGTGTGGGGCGCCTCTTACCGGGACGAGCTGCCCTACCTGCGCGTCTGGATGTCCCGCCTGCGCTCGAAGCTCGAACCGGCCTCATCTGGTCCGGCGCTGATCAAGACGGTGCAGGGCATCGGCTACTTGCTGGACGCCGGCGCGGAGCCGGTGACAGGCGCCGGTCAGGCGCGCCCATAGCGGCTGCCAAGAATCTCAGACTTCGAGCTTTTGCGCCACTAGCTCGCGGTGGTAGTCGGCGTCGCCCCACATGAGCTCCATCCACTTCTGGCGCCGGAAGTACAACTGGATCTTGTATTCCTTCGTGAAGCCGATGCCACCGTGGATCTGCTGGCCGTGGGCGACGACGCGCCGCGAGGCGTCCGAAGTCCAGGCCTTCGCCATGCTGATCATCAGCTCGGCGTCGGGCTCGCCTTCTTGCAGGCTCCAGGCGGCCTTGTAAGTGATGAAGCGCGAACCGTCCACGTCGATGACCGCATCCGCCAGCTTGTGTTGGATCGCCTGAAAAGAGCCGATCGGGCGGCCGAACTGCACGCGCTCCTTGGCGTAGTTTAACGTCACGTCGAAGTCCATCTGGGAGAGGCCGACGAGGTAGGCGCAGGCCGCGACGGTTGCTACGTCCTTGGTCTTCTCGATAATCGGCCAGCCCTTGCCTTCCCCACCGAGAATGCTCGAGGAGGGGACTTTTACGTTCTCGAACGTGACCTCGCACTGCTTGTCAGCGGCGATCGTCTTCAGCACCTCGAATTTAATGCCGGGCGACTTCGAGTCGACGATGAAGAGCGTGATGCCGTCTTCTCCGGAGCCGCCGGTGCGCGCCGCGACGATCATGTAGTCCGTGACGTGCGCATCCTGTACGAAGAGCTTCGTGCCATTGAGGACGTAGTCACGCCCGTCTTTCTTGGCCTCGAGCTGCACGCCGTCGGCTGTCCACTTCGCAGAGGGCTCCGTAAGAGCGAGCGTCATTATCAGCTCGCCTGACGCGATTTTCGGAAGGAACTGCTTTTTCTGCTCCTCAGTCCCTGCCTCCATGATCGGCACGCCGCCGAGCACGACTGTGGAGATGAACGGGCCCGGTACGAGCGCCCGGCCGAACTCCTCGAGCAGCACGACGAGCTCGCAGACGTTCATGCCGGTCCCGCTGTAGCTCTCTGGAATGATGAGGCCCATCCAGCCCTGTTGAGCCATCTTCTGCCAGAGCTCGGGCGAGTACCCCTTCTCGTCGTCCTCCATCGCCCGCACGAGCTGTTCCGGGCACTCCTTCTCAAGGAAGTCACGGGCGAAGTTCTTGAGCATCTCCTGCTGTTCGTCTAGTCCAAGGTCCATTTGGGGCGTTCCTCCTTCTACTTCGCTGTCCTAAGCGCCGAGTGCCGGCTTCCAGGTGATCATCAGTTCGCGGGGGTCCTCGGCGCCGCGGCGCGCAAAGCCCGTCGGTGTCTCCAGCCAGAGTTCATCGAAGTGATCGATGAAGAGGTTACGCGCCCGATCCAAGTCGTGAGGGGCTATCCAACCGAATGCGAGTTCGTTGATGATGGCGTCCTCTCGTGTCCGAGGCAGGGGCCGACGCACAGTCGCGCCGCCAACGTCGATCATATCTGGTGTGAGACCCATCTCCGCGAGTACCGCAAGTAGTTCCCGCGGGCCCGGGACGAGCGCCTGGTCTTCCCCGTACACCAGATGGAAGAACTGGGGCGACTGGTTCGGCGGCGGTACCGTCAGTACGTCGATGATCACGCGTCGGCGGCACGCTCTCTCCAGTTTCTCGATGAAAGGCTCGATCTGAGGGACGAAGTAAGTGACGTGCGCAACGAGCTGAACATCGCCCTCCACCCCCTCCGCCTCCACCCAGCCACTCTCAACGGCCCGAGCGTTCGTGATCCTGGCCTCTTCGGCGGAAGCGCGGAACTCGGATACCATGCCGGCGGAGGGCTCGACGTTGATCACTTCGCGGCAGCGGTCAGCCATCGGGAGAGAGTTGCGCCCGGCGCCGCCCCCGACGTCAACGAGCACATCATTCGGGCGCAAGAACGACGCGAGCCTCTCCAGGAACGGGTCGAGTTCGCGCCTGGGGTCGGCCCGAAAGCGGGACGCAATCGCGCCCCAGGTGTCGGGTTGCGGGCCGCAGGTGCGCAGGTACTGCGCCTCGCGGTCGCCCACCATCTCGTCGTGTTTACGGGCGGCCGCGCCGGGAGCGCGGACGGCTCTGGCTGCCCCTGCTTCGGTCAACGCTACCCTCGCGGCATGCCGAGGCCGCGCTGGGCGATGATGTTCTTCTGGATCTCTGTAGTGCCGCCACCGACGGCGAGGCCCGTCTGCCAGAGGTACTGGCGCTCGAAGCGGCCCTTGAGCGGCACCCACTTGCTCTTCGGGTCCAGCTGTCCGTAGAGGCCCATGATCTCCATTCCCGCCTTCGCCATCCGGAGCTGCATGTCGGTGTTGAACAGCTTGGCGATCGAGGACTCGTAGTTCGGGACGAGGCCGCGCGCCTGCATGGCGGCGACCCGATAAGAAAGCAGCCGCCCCAGCTCCGCTTCGACAGCGGCGTCGGCGAGACGCACCTTCACCGTGATTTCGTCCGAGAGGTGGTGGCCATTTCCGGGGAGCGGCGTCTCGCGTGTGTATTCGGTCAGCTCCTCGAGCATCTTTCGGGCGCCGACTGCGCCACCAATCGAGGAGCGCTCGAAGTCGAGGGTGGTCGTTGCCATATACCAGCCGCGGTTCTCTTCGCCGAGTAGGCAGTCTCTGGGCACGCGGACGTTTTCGAAGAACACTTCGTTGAAGCCGTGGTTGTTCATCATGTCGATGAGCGGACGCGTGCTAATTCCCGGAGTCTTCATGTCGACGAGGAAGTAGGAGATCCCCTTGTGCTTCGGCGCCTCCTGGTCCGTGCGGGCGATGAGGATCATCCAATTCGCGTAGTGTGCGCCGGAGGTCCAGATCTTCTGGCCGTTAATGACGTAGTCGTCGCCGTCTTTCACCGCGCGCGTCGCGAGGTTTGCGAGGTCGGAGCCGGCGTTAGGCTCGCTGAAGCCCTGGCACCACATCGTCTCGGCGTTGGTGATTGCGCTGAGGTGCTGCTTCTTCTGCTGGTCGGTCCCGTAGACGATGATCGTCGGGCCGGCCCAGCCGACGCCGATCGTGCTGTAGCCAATCGGAGCGTTGGCGTAAGACATCTCCTCATTGAAGATGAGTTGCTCGATGACCGAGAGGCCAAGGCCGCCGTATTCGACGGGCCAGTGGGGGGCCACCCACTTCTTGGTCGCCAGCCGCCTGGCGAACTCACCGTAGACGTTGCGGTTTTCGTCGCTGCGGGTGAAGCGGTCGCCGGTCCAGTCCTCCGGCAGATTATCCTTCAGCCAGTCGCGGATTTCCTGCCGGAAAGTCTCTTCTTGCGGCGAAAAGCGGAAGTCCATGGCGCACTACCGTATACCATGACGTGCACGTAAGGTGCAACCTGCGCAGAGGGCGGGTGCGGCTATTTCTTCGCGAAGCCGAATCCCAGCTCGCGCAGACTGGCCGGGCCTGAGCGGCCGATCACCACGTGGTCGAGGACGTCGATGCCGAGCAGCCCGCCCGCCTCTTCGACTTGCTTTGTCAGCGCCGCGTCGTCGGGGCTTGGAGACGGATCGCCCGAGGGATGGTTATGAACCAGGATGAGGTTCGGAGCGTTCTCCCGTATCGCGTCGCGGAAGACCTCGGCTACGCGGACCACGGCGCTGTGGACGTTACCCCTGTTCACATCCCGCACCCCCATAACCTGGTTTCGGGTGTTCAGCAGGACCACTCTCAGGTGCTCTTGCTCGAGCAACGCCATCTCGGCTCCCACGAGAGCAAAGACATCTTCGGGAGAGCGCACTGCGGCGCGCTGCGGCTGAGCCGACATAATGCGCTGGCCGAGCGCGAGGGCCGCGATGATCTGCGCCGCTTTGGCTGGGCCGACATGCTTCTCCGCGCACAACTCCGAGAAGCAGGCACGGCCCAGCCCGTCGACTCCTTCGAACCGCTTGAGTAGACGGTGTGCCAAGTTGATCACGTTCTCGCCCTTGCTCCCGGTGCGGAGCAGAATCGCCAGGAGCTCCGCGTTCGAAAGGGCATCCGGCCCGCGCGACTGCAGGCGTTCGCGCGGCCGCTCGTCGGACGGCATTTCGCGAATCAGGGCACGATACTCGAGCGCAGTGGCAGCCATACTTCCCTTCGCCCGTGAGCTTATCGCGACCGTGCGGCCCGCCAAAGAGGGAAATGGCACAATCGTGGAAGCCTGAAGGCGCTCCCTACGTCCGTAGGTATTTTGACGCGAGCGAGCCCGTCTCGAGAGGATCTCCCGAGCTAAAGCGAGCTGTAGAGGGCGTCGATGAGCGATGGCCAGCGCGGGTCCACGAGGCTGTCCGTTTGGATCATCTTGTTCATCGCATAGCCGAAGCTCACCCTGGCATCGAGGTCCGCGAAGCCCAACGAGCCGCCGGCGCCGCCGTGTCCAAAGGCGCGCGGGTTCGGGCCGAGCGGGGCTTCCGGGCTCGACACTACCCAGCCGAGCGCCATATGAAGCGGCAGCGCCATTACCGCATCCGGCCCGGTCGCCTGGACTTCAATCGCCCTCGCGATCGCTTGCGGGCTGAGCACGCGCACGCCGTGCAGCTCGCCGTCTCGAGCGAGCGCGCCGTAGAGCCGCGCGATTGCGCGGGCGTTGCCGTGACCGTTCGCGGCCGGTATTTCAGCGGCGCGCCACTCGCGGGCGTTTGCGTTCGCGAAGTTCATGAGGTCCGGGGGGTTGCCGATCGCTTTGAACGCCATCGACTCGGAGTCCCTGAGCATTCGCATTAAGAAATTGTCCTCGCCGAGCGGGGGCATTTCCGGAGGGATAATCTCCGCTGTCCGCGCGTCGTGTTCGAGCCCCAGGCCGATGTGAAAGTCGAGGCTCAGCGGCTCGGCGATCTGCTCGCGGAAGTAGGCGCCTATAGTCTCTCCTGTTATGCGACGCAGGACCTCGCCGAGGAGCCAGCCATACGTGAATGCGTGATACCCGTGCTTCGTCCCGGGCTTCCACCAGGGCTCTTGCCTGGCGAGAGCGCCGGTCATGACGTCCCACTTGAACGCCGATCCGACCGGCAGCGGCTCACGGATTGCCGGGAGGCCTGCCTGGTGGCTGAGCAGATAGCGGACAGGGAGCGTCTCCTTACCCGCCTGCGCGAACTCGGGCCAGTACTTTGCGACCGGGGCATCGATGTCCAGCAGGCCCTGGTCCGCGAGGCGGTGGATGCATGTCGCCGTGATGCCTTTGGTCGTCGACCAGACGTTGACGATGGTGTCCCGCTCCCACGCCTTCGTGCGGGCAGCGTCCATGTGGCCGCCCCAGAGATCAACGACGGCCTCGCCGTCGACCAGGATTGCGACAGAAGCGCCGACTTCACCGAACCTCTCGAAGTTCTCGCGGAAGGCGTCTTCTACGGCCCGCAACCGGGGATCGCAGTGGCCTTCGATGTTCACCGTGGCTTGCATGGTCGGCCTCCTATTCGGCTAGTACGCTTTCGGGAGCCTTCTGCAGGCCCTCATTTGACTCCGGAGGCCAAGACGGCCTCGCTCTTCAACGCGACCTTACCGCCTGGATTGCCGCCCCCGGCCAGCGCGGCGACTTCTTCGCCGATCCTGTCGTGCTGGTCTGCCGGGATCTGCGAGAGGACGGATGCGGCAGCTGTGAACCCACGGCTGTACGCCCAATACTCGCGGCCATTCTCGAATTCCATTGGTATGTGCTCAAGAGTCTCGAAGCGTAGATCCCGAAAGCCTGCGTTCGAGAGGATGGTGCCCAGGTGGTCTGGGTCGCCGCGTACGACGGGATCATAAGGTGGGAGTGAAGTGTACTTGCGGAGAACAACAAAGGGAAGAGTGAAATAGGGGTTGGCGGCGAGACGGCCCACAATTGAGAGGGCGATGCGGCC
>Ga0114129_10014148_pt1 | contig 11368 bp, 14 predicted proteins | sample RhiMetdeltSRZDD1_FD_80071 | JGI IMG/M metagenome (GOLD analysis project Ga0114129, IMG submission 80071) | Populus rhizosphere microbial communities from Tennessee, USA - Rhizosphere MetaG P. deltoides SRZDD1 (version 2) (version 2) | ecosystem: Host-associated > Plants > Roots > Rhizosphere >... | reverse complement strand
TTGTTCGAGCACGAGCTCAACGAATTCAAGAGCGTGGCGGTCTCCCGAGTCATCCACGACTTTTATGACAGCGATCCGAAGCGCGGGTTCTACGGCGGCGGCGGAATTGATATGCGATTCGTCTCGTATCCCGTCGGGTTCGGTCTGCGCGGGTTGCCGCAAGACGCTCCCACGTGGGGTCACGAATACAAAGTCATGCTCAAGGATCACTTCGCTCGCAGGGTCAACGCATCGGGACACACGACTTCTCTTCCCGTGGAAACGAACAGCATTTCGCTCGATCCGAACGTGAAGGATGCGTGGGGATTGCCGGTCGTGCGAGTTACCTACAAGGACCATCCGGAAGACATGAAGACGATGCAGTTCTTTCACGAGCGCTGCAAGGAGCTCCTGACGGCGGCCGGCGCGAAGAGGCAGTGGGCCCGCCCGGTGCGTGAGCAATCGTTTGGGTTTCACTTGCTGGGAACCTGCCGGATGGGAAATGATCCGCGAGTCTCGGTCGTTGACAAGTACCATCGCGCGCACGACGTGCCGAATCTTTTCATATGCGACGGCAGCAGCTTTGTAACCTCCGGCCGCGGGCAGCCCACTTGCACGATTCAGGCGCTCGCCTTTCGCGCTTCGGATCACATCATACGCATGGCCAAAAACGGCGACATCAAATCGGCAATCTAACCCGGTCTCAAGAGAGGAGATTCTATGGGAAGCATCAAATCGTTAGCGGGAGTCGTAACGATCGTCTTCGCTTTTTCTGCCGCGGCCGAATCCCGGCAGAAGAAAGATCAGCCGGCGCCAGCCTCGCCTCAAAGCGCGACAGTTGAATACTCGAGCGCCGCCGCAACCGGAAATCCGCGACTTTCCGACGTCGTGCGAGTGGGGAACATGCTTTATCTGTCGGGGAAGCTTGGAACGGATAGCACCGGGAAGCTCGCCCCCGGGGGCATTGGACCTGAAACAAAGCAGACGCTGGAGAACATCAAGAGCGTGCTCGAAAAGAACGGTTCGTCGATGGACAACGTGGTCAAATGCACAGTGATGCTCGCCGACATCAAGGAATGGCCTGACATGAATACCGTCTACGACACCTTTTTCAAGAAAGAGCGGAAGCCCGCTCGGAGTGCTTTTGGCACCAGCGGTCTCGTCCTGAGCGCGCGAGTCGAGATTGAGTGCATGGCTACGCTCAAGTGAACTCTCCCGGGAGGTGAGTATGGAAATCGACAGAAGAGCCTTCATCGCTACGCTGGGCGGCGCGGCTGCTATTAAAGCGATGTCGTCTGATGCGCTGGTGGATGCGCTTGAAAACCACATGATCGAGCGGCTCGATCAGTCGGTCGCTGCGCGCTGGGATGAGTCGCCCAGAAGAAACCACAGGCGGGGACTGGGCTCGCTGTTCGTGTTGCAAGGATCGGGCGACGGTGTATTCCCAGTCGATGGGCTTCAGCCGATGCCGCCGAAACCTACGCTGCTCGATTTCTTCAAATTGAGATTTGCGCCGGCCAATCACGTCCTTCAGAGCGCAACCCGCGCGCTGAAGTCAGGCCAGAACGAGGAGACGATCCTCGCGTGTTTGCTGCACGACGTTGTTCTGAGTCTCATCAAGCCGGATCACGGATGGTGGGGCGCGCAGCTTATCGAGCCCTACGTTTCCGAGAGAGTGAGTTGGGCGATTCGTTACCATCAGTCACTGCGCTTCTATCCGGATCCTTCGGTTGGTTATGAGTATCCGGAGATGTACAACCGAATGTTTGGCAAGGACTACGTTCCGCCGGCGCACGTAGAGGCCGCGTACAAGTACGCGCGAAGCCACAAGTGGTACATGAATGCACGATTGATCACGGTCAATGATCTGTACAGCTTCGATCCGAACGCTCGAGTTTCAATCGAGCCATTCGTCGACATTATCGGGCGTCATTTCAAGCAGCCAAAAGAGGGCCTTGGAAATGACAACAGCATGGTGGCTCACATGTGGCGGACCATCGCCAACCCTGACCAGCCGCTGTGAACCTAAACAACCTGCGTAAAAAAGGGAGGTTCAATGACGAGAGCGATCAGGAAATACAGCATTGCGTGTCTTGCACTGATGCTGCCGCTCGCTCTTTTCGCTGCAGGGCAAGGCGGCGAGTTTTGGCAAAAGAAAGACTATCGTCAATGGACACAGGCAGAATGCCAGAAGCTGCTCGAGAGCTCTCCGTGGGCAAAGACACACAATTTAGCGCAGGTGGTGATCGAGCCGCTTCAATCGCCGCAGTCGCCGGCGCCGACCGGAGTCGGATCGCTGCCGGATCCCACCCATCGGCCCGGCTACATCGGGGACAGCCGACCGCGCACGCGAGCAGCGGCCTGAGATCAAGTACTCGGTCCAATTTCGTTCCGCGTTGCCAGTGAGGCAAGCCATGGTGCGTCTCATGCAGATATCCCAGAAATACGATCAACTGCAGTCCGAGCAGAAGCAAGCCATCGATCAGAACGCCGAGCAGTTCCTGACAAAGACCTTCCCTGATAGCGTCGTGGTTTTTGTTTCATTCAACTCTAACGTGCGAGAGTATCAACTTGAATTATCTCGTCACTGGCAGACACAAACTACAGAGTCGCTTAAGAACTTCGTTTATCTCATCGGGTCGAAGGGCGAACGGATCCCGTTGACCAGCTACATCTGGGCGGGGAACGGCCGAGACTTTCAGTTCGTCTTCCCCGCACCTACAAAGATCGGCCCGCCGCGGCGCCCGGAGACAAAGCGATACAATTGGAATTCATCCACCCTTCGATTCGCCGCCAAAGAGAATCCCGCGTCCTGCTGGAATTCAAGTTGGAGAAGATGCTGATACAGAATTCGCTTGTGTTTTAGAAACGCAGGATTTCTTTCGCTCTGTCGGGCTTGCCGCGCCCAAATCATCATCGCCGGCCGTATAAGACCTTCCCCGGTCGCGCCGAGGTCATCGCGCCTCGCTCGTACACCACTTGGCCGTTCACGATGACGTAAGAAAAACCTTCAGCGTAGGCGTGAGGCTTTTCAAAAGTCGCCACGTCGCGCACCGTCGCCGGATCAAACACAGCGATGTCTGCTTTCATTCCCGGCCGCAATAGTCCGCGGTCGACGAGGCCCAGGCGCTGCGCCGGAAAGGAAGCCATCTTGCGCACCGCTTCCTCGACGCTGATGGTCTTTCGCTCGCGAACGTAAACCGCCAGCACTCGGGCGAACGTGCCGTAGCTTCGCGGGTGAGGGTTCGCTCTGCCGAAGATTGGAATCTCACCGTCCGAACCGATCATAGTCGCAGGATGACGCAGAATGCGCTCGAGGTCTTCCTCGTTGATCGCGTGAAAGATGCCCGAGCATCCGCCCATCTCGACGATCCACAATCCGGTCTCCGCAGCGTTCTCGACGGTCGGTGACATCCCGCGCGATCGCGTGACGTCAGCCAGAGACTTGCCCGCAAGCGACGCGTCCCATTCACATCCGGCGATGACGATATTCTTGGGGTCTCCGCCGCCGCGTTCGTTGAGAATGATCCGAGTAGTCTCGGCTTTGATCTTCGCGCGGATCGCCGGGTCCTTGAGCCGCTTCAATATCTCTTGCCTGCCGCCTTCTTGCGCCCAGGCGGGAAACAGAGCCGCTTGTATGCTCGTGCTCGATGCAGTGTAGGGATACTGATCGATAGTCGCGTCGACGCCGCGCGCTCGCGCTTCATCGATCAGTCGTAAGGTCTCGACGCTCTTTCCCCAGTTTCCGGGACCGATGACCTTGTGATGAGTCACCTGCGTCGGCAAGCCGCCACGCTCGCCGATCGCGATCGTCTCCTTCACGCTATCGACGACGCCCGAAGCTTCGTCGCGCATATGAGAAATGTAGATCCCGCCGAATCGGCCCGCGACCCTGGCCAGCTCGACAACCTCGTCGGTCGCGGTGAAAGAGCCCGGCACGTAGAACAGACCGGAGCTGAGACCCAACGCGCCGTCTTTCATACCCTGCTCGACCAAGCCGCGCATCTTATCAAGCTCCTCGGCCGTCGGCTTGCGGTTTACATCGCCGATCACCGCCGAGCGAATTGACCCTTGTCCGATAAAGCTGCCGAAGTTGACCGACTTTGGCAGCGCTTCGACTCGTGCAAGAAAAGGAGCGAGCGGGACCGGCGAACCGCCGTCGGGACCTTCGATCAAAGTCGTGACTCCCTGTCGCACGTAATTATCAGCGGTAGGGACCTGGAAGATGCCGCGCCGAGCGTGAGTGTGGATGTCGATGAACCCGGGCGCCATCACCTGACCGCCGGCGTCGATCACGCGCGCGGCCGGTTCGGTGATTGAAGGCGCAATCCGCACAATCGTGTCGCCTCGGATTGCGACATCGGCTCGATACCAGGGGCTCCCGCTGCCATCGACTACGCGGCCGTTGCGAAGAATCAGATCATAGGTTGGTGTCTGAGCAGCCGGATTCTGCCCGAACGCAAATAGCAGAATGACGACTGTAATGAGGACATTCAGTTTGCGAATGCGAGTGCGGTGAGCCATATCGGGAAGTGTTCATCCTTTGAATCGAAGTGCATCCTGCTTGAAATACGTGTGTGCCGCTGTCCGGTGGCTCGCGCCGGTCACCACTCGTTCTCAAACATCTCATCCATTCGCTCTGATTCAGCTCTAAGGTGTTTCGCTGTAAGACCGATGCCCATCAAGAGAGTGTCGAGCCTGGCCATTAGACGGTAATATTCTTCGCTGGCGCGGTCAGTTCTCTCAAGCTTTTCCTTGATGTCCAGAACCTCGGCGCAGTAATTAGCGAGTTCGTCAAACATGACTCGGAACGTGTCCGTAACCGGATGTTCCTCAAGCAGGGGCGCTTTTAACCTTCTCATATCCTCCACCCTAACGCTTTGAGTCGGCGCTTGTAACGAGCGATGGATCTTCTTGCCCCTTGATTTCGCTTTGCCAGTGTCTAATCAATCCTTCATCAGGATTTGGCTTCCGTCGCTCGTCATTGATTTTGTCTTGATGATCCTCGATAAACTTACGCTTGTCTTCAATCTTCAACAAGAGCTTCTTTCTTTTGCCCATAAGGAGACTGTCCACTGCTTGGAATTCACAACCTTCCTTTCAGTGTGCAAGCGCTGCGCTGTGTTGCTCATAGGCTTTCGTTTCGAGAATCTTTTTAATCTCGCGGACGGTCAGCTCCAGCTCTTCGTCTTTTGAATAGAAATGCGGAGCGACTCGTATGCCGGCGCCCGGACGAAAGTCCACAAGGAAATCACGCCGCAGAAGCTCGGTCGTTACCTGCTGACCATGCGGAACATCGATCACCACCGTTCCGCCGCGTTCGGCCGCGGTCTTCGGACAGTTGATCTTGAAGCCCGAGTCTTCGGCGATCTCGATCAATCGCGTCGTCTGGCGAATCGACTTCTCTCGAATCTTCTCAACGCCGACCTCGTTCACTATCTCGTAGCCTGACATCGCGGCATACATCGCGGGCACGCTCGGCGTACCGTTCAGGAAACGATAGATGTTGTCGGCATACTTGTTGGGGCCGATCTCAAACGCGAACGGATCTTCGTGCGCCAGCCATCCCGTAAGCCGAGGTTCGAGCTTGGGCCAAAGATCGCGTCTGGCGTACAGGTAGCCCGCTCCCGGGCCTCCGCAAAGCCATTTCACCGATCCGCCAGTCGCGAAGTCCAACCCGATATCTCGCACGTTCAGAGGAACCGTCCCGGCGGATTGATAGATGTCGGCAACCACCATCGCGCCGACCTCGTGAGCGCGCGCGGTTATCGCCTCGAGGTCCTGAATGAACGAGCTGCGGAAAATCACGTGCGACGCGCTCACCAGCAATGTTTCCTCATCGATCGCTTCCAGCATTCGTTCAAGCGGCACTGTCATTCCGTCGTCGGAGGGGACGGTCACAAACCGCGCGCCTTCCCTCTCAAGCGAGTGATAGATGTAGAGGTTCGACGGGAAGTTCAGGCTTTCGGAGACGATCTTGTTTCGCTTGCCTTTGAAGTCGAAACAGGACGCAATGATCGACTGGCAAATCGAGACGTTGGGGTGCATCACTACTTCACCTTCACCGGCTCCGATGATGCGGCCGATCATGTCGCCGACGGTCGTAGCCATCATCCACCAGCCTTCTTCCCACGCGCGAATGCCTCGCGTTGACCACATGTCCGCGTACTCCTGCAGGCGGTCACGCGCGCTACGCGGCATCGCGCCGAGTGAATGACTGATCATGTAGACCGTGTTATCGAGTATCGGAAATTCTTTGCGCCACTGTATGAGTTCGTCCATGAACCCTCCTTTAGCAGCGAGGATAGAGGATCGAAGATCGAGGATGGAGAAGTAGGATCGAAAGTCTTAGGTGGTTGAGCTGATCTCCTCAATCCTCGATCTTCGATTCTCGATCCTCGAGCCCGCTGCTTTTCTTGCTCAGATACGTTCGCAGCTCCCACAGCTCGGGGAAAAACTTCCGTTCGACTGTCTTCTTCAAATAAGCCGCGCCTTCGCTCCCGCCCGTGCCGGTCTTGCCGCCGATCATGCGTTCGACCATCTTGATGTGCCGCAGCCGCCACATCGAAAACATCTCATCGTATTCGATCAGGCTTTCGGTCAACAAGAACAACTCGTAGTGCTTTTCGGCACCTTGATAGATCCGCTTCAGCTCTTCCATACGTTGAACGTGGTCGGCCTCGCCGGCTTCTTCGCGTGCCGGCGATTCCTCTGGAAGATTGAATCCGTTCCTTCTAAGCATCGCATAAAAGGCGTCGACCAGCGTTGGCTTGGCGAGCCGCGTTTCCAACCTCACGCGCTCTTCTGAACCCACATCGTAGTTTTTCAAGAATCGCGGGTCCTTCAACCCCGAGACGTATTCCAGTTCGCGGAACTGATGTGACTGAAACCCGCTTGCGGGCATGAGATGATCCCGAAACGCCAGAAAGTCCACCGGCATCATCGTCTCGAGAACATCGATCTGGCTGACCAGCACGCGCTCGATCTCGATGCATCGCCGAACGAGCCGATGAGCGGCGAGCGGCTCATCGGCATTGAGCTTTTCGATGATAGTGTCGAGTTCGTGCAGCAGTTCTTTGAACCACAGCTCGTAGACCTGATGAATGATGATGAACAGCATCTCGTCGTGCTGCGGCGGATCGGTCAGCAGATGTTGAAGCGAGATCAGCTCGCGGATCTTGAGATAGCCGCCGTATGTGAGTCGCGAACCCTCCGGTGGCAGTGGTAACCCAAAGGACATTATGATTCACTCTGTTTGTTGAACATCGGCGGGCGTTTCTCGGTGGTCGCCGGATACTTATAAAAGAAAACCGGGTTGAGCATGCAAATCGCCTGGGCCTCGGATTCGGCTTCCAGAGCCATTTCCAGGCTCATATCGAGTTCTCGATTGAGCGCCGCTTTCGTCATTCCCAGCGCAAACGCCGGTCCTGCCGCGAGCCGCTCAGCCCACTTCATTGTTTCCGTCTCCAGCTCGGAGGCCGGAACCACCTTGTTGTATAGCCCAATCCGACCGGCTTCTTCTGCCGAAACAAAATCGCCGGTGTAAAGCATCTCTGTAGCCTTGCTCAGCCCCACAACCTTTGGCAGCAAGAACGCCGCGCCCATATCCGCTCCCGCGAGTCCGACCTTCACAAACAGGAACGCGATCTTCGCCGCCTCCGCTGCGATTCGCAGGTCACACGCAAGCGCGATCACAGCGCCTGCGCCGGCGACCGTTCCGTTGACCGAGGCGATCACCGGCTTGTTCAATGCGCGAATGTTTCGAATCAACTCGCAGGTCATCCGCGTGAATTGGAGCAGCCCATTCACGTCGCGGCTGAACAACTCGCCGATGATGTCTTCTACATCTCCACCGGAGCAGAAGCCGCGCCCTCGGCCAGTGATCACCACGACTCGAACCTCGTCGCGCGAACGAAGCGAGGCAAGCGAGTCCGTGAGTTCGCGATAGACTTCAAACGTTAGTGAGTTCAGCCGATCAGGCCGGTTGAGTGTTATCAACGCGACCGCGCCTCGTTCCTCGTACGAGAAGCTTTTCGGTTCGATAGCGATTTTAGGAGTCGTCACTGCGCGTCACCGCTCGGAGCCGGAGCAGAATCCCCGGGGTGCGCCGGCCGTGCCCCTTCGGGTATGACTGCGATCGCTTCGATCTCGACCTTGGCGAGAGGCTCGAGCAAGCTGCTGACCTCGACCAGCGTCATCGCGGGAAAATGCTTTCCCATTAACTGCCGGTAAGCAGAGCCGATGTCGCGGAGACGCGACTCGTATTCTTTCTTGTCAGTTACAAGTATCAACAGCCTCGCGACGCATTCCGGTCCGCCGCCCGCCTCGCGCACGACAACAAGCACGTTTTCGATCGCTTGGGCGAACTGATCCGCGAAGTCATCGCTCACTATTCTCTGTAAGCGGTCCCAACCAATCTGTCCGGCAATGAACAACAGCGAGCCGCCTTCGAACAACACGCCGTTGTTGTAGCCGCGCGGCTGGCCCAACACCTCCGGATTAACTACCGTCATCTTCATCGATGTTAACTCACACGAATCAACTGAGCGCTTTGAGTCCGCTGTACTCTCTTAACTCCCAGCTTGTGCCTTCTTTGGCGCGGCGCTTTACGAGTCCCAGCCCCGGTACGTAATAGTCAGTCGTTCCGTTTTCCCCTATCTTTCGCGTTATCGTCACTGCCTTGAAAGTGCCGGCAGGAGTAGTGACCTCCTCCGGATCTGCCACCTCAAAAATGACGACAGTCGTTTCATCGCTTGGGACTGGATCTTGTCCGGGTCTAAGGAACAATTGACGGAAGCTGTTCGTCCACGTCGTGCCTTTCCGCCCGATCGATTGAGGATCGGTCATCACCACCGAATTAGCCCGGAACTCAGATCCGGAGGAGGATTGCTCTCCGGCCACGTTGCTCTCGGTTTTTTCAAAGAGGATCAGGACCCTTTCGCCGTCACAAACGAATCTCCTGGTGGTCGACTGGCTTATTTGCATGCCGCCGCTGCGATCGACCAGTTGTGACCTCTGAGTGAAGACCTTGCGACCTTCTTCTTCGGCGGCGTCGACAATAACGGTCAAGTCACCGACCAGGCCGCTCGAATAGTTGATGACATACTTGGCGATCGATCCGGGCACAAGCGGGAAGTATGGATTGCATGGTTTGAAGTTCGGGTCCGCCGCTTCATTGGGTTTGATCGGAGCAGGGGGCTTGAAAAGAACGGCGCTGTTGGAGTTTGCGTTTGAATTCGCGTTCGAATTGACGTTTTTGGCAGCTCCATTGCAGCCGCTGAGCGCGATCGCGGCTAACAGTATTATGGCTAGAGTCGGTCTCATTAATCGGAGAATTCCTTTCGATATTAACTCATTGAGAAACTGATGAAGTTATTAGCATCTCGGGCGGGCCGTTGGCAAGCAAGAGCCCTGAACGCCTTCTCATCAAACGCCTCGAGTGCTATAAAGTTCGAACCGTACCGCTAAAGGCGCGCGGCATGATTTCTCGTTTAGCAGCGCGACGCGATTCGCTCTTCAACTAAAGCGTGACCGAACAACACACCAACGCCTCGCAGCGCGGCCAGGGCCGAGTGATGGCAGCGATGGGTTTGGCGGTGCTCGCACTGGCCTTCGCATCGGTTTTCATCATCAGGCTCGAGAGCGCGGAAGTCCCGCCGCTGGTCATCGCGTTTTGGCGCATGGCTATTGCAACCGCGTTGCTCTTGCCGGCAGCGCTCGCGTTCAAGCGTAAGGAGATCGCAGCGCTCGCGCGGAAGGATATGGGCTTGCTGTTGCTTGGCGGTCTCTGCCTGGCTGTTCACTTCGGCGCCTGGATAACATCGCTCAAGTATGTGCCCATCGCGACCTCCGTTGTGCTGGTCAACAGTCATCCGCTGTTTGTGGTTGTTGCTTCATACTTGTTTCTCGGCGAAAGACCTCGACGCCGCAGCCTCGTCGGGACCGCGATCGGGCTGGCAGGGATGGCGATCATCAGTAACGATGCGCTCGCCGACGTTCAACTCGCATTGAAGGGTGACGGTCTGGCGTTGCTCGGCGCGTTAGCGGTCGTCGGGTATTTCATCGTGGGCCGCAAAGCGCGGGCGCGAATCAGCTTGCTCGGCTACGTGACGCCGCTCTACGCAGTGTGCTCGTTGTTCCTTTTGGTTTGGGCATTGCTGGCGGGAAATTCGCTCGCGATCCATGACGCGAGCACCTGGACAAACCTCGCGGCGCTCGCGGTCGTGCCAACCATAATCGGACACACTGTTTTCAATTGGGCAATCAAGCACGTGCGGCCGTCAGCGATCTCAGTAGCGTTCCTCGGCGAGCCGGTAGTGGCAAGCGTGCTGGCGCTGATATTTTTCGGTCAGCAACCACCACTAGCGACGTTCATCGGCGGCGCCTTCGTGCTTGCGGGTGTTTATCTGACGACGTCGAAGTAGCACAGACTTTAGTCTGTGCTCTCGCAGGTCACGAAGTTTGAGTGATACCGAGGACACAGACTGAAGTCTGTGCTACCTTTTCGGTGGCGAGATAATCGAGAGAAAGAAGAGATAGATTCGCTCGTGAAGAAACTGCTGCTCTCTGCCTTCGAACCGTTCGGTGGTGAAGGAATCAACCCCTCGCTCGAAACTGCCCGACAGATGGAAAAGGTAGACTTTTCGGGCGCGACTGTTCGCGTCGCCGAGTTGCCGGTTGATCGATATCGCGCAGTCGTACTGGCATTCGAGCTGATACGCAATGAGCGCCCCGACGTCGTCATCATGCTTGGAGAAGCGGGTGCCCGGTATCGAATCAACCCCGAACGGGTCGCTGTCAACGTCGATGACTTTCGCATTCCGGACAACGCGGGAAATCAGCCGAAGGACGAACGAATCATCGAAGGCGGACCGGTAGGATACTTCTCAACGCTCCCGATTCGCGCAATCACCGATCGGATCATCAAGGCGCACATTCCGGCGGCGATTTCAAACAGCGCCGGAGCACATTTGTGCAACCGGCTCTTCTATAGTGTGATGCATTTGATCAGCGTCGAACGTTTGCCGATCCACGCGGGCTTCATCCACTTGCCCTACCTACACGATCAGGCGATGAGTAAGCATCCGGACGTCCCCAGCCTCTCGCGTGAGTCGATTGTTGAAGCAGTGCGGCTTGCAATCGAGGTTTCGGTCGAAGTAGCGAGCAATGACGAGACTATTGCTACTCACTCGGAATGAATTCGCGCGGGACTTCGAAGATCGACAGTGACTATCACAGCTTCACCTGCTTGACGGAGAGGACGTCAGGCAGCGAGGCGAGTGCGCCAAGAGTCTCCTCTGACATCGGTTGATCGATCTGAATCAATGCGAGCGCGCTCTCGCCGATCTTCTTGCGGCCCAAATATAGTCGTCCGATGTTTACCTTGTTG
>Ga0114129_10014145_pt1 | contig 11369 bp, 9 predicted proteins | sample RhiMetdeltSRZDD1_FD_80071 | JGI IMG/M metagenome (GOLD analysis project Ga0114129, IMG submission 80071) | Populus rhizosphere microbial communities from Tennessee, USA - Rhizosphere MetaG P. deltoides SRZDD1 (version 2) (version 2) | ecosystem: Host-associated > Plants > Roots > Rhizosphere >... | reverse complement strand
GCGCGCCGATCAACCGCGCGACCGCGTGCTTCTCCATGTACTCGCTCATGTCGAGGCGCGAGAACTCGTTCCCGAGCTGGATCGCGAGCTGTTTGGCGAGCTCGGTCTTGCCGACGCCGGTCGGGCCCGTGAACAGAAAGCAGCCGGAAGGCCGATCGGGCTGACCGAGCCCCGCGCGCGACCGCTTGATCGCCTGGGCGACGAGATGGACCGCTTCGGGCTGGCCGAAGACGACGCGCTGCAGCGATTCTGCGAGCGTGCGCAGCCGCTCGCGATCGGACGCGGAGGCCTGCCGCGCCGGAATCCGCGCAATGCGCGCCACGATACGCTCGATGTCCGCCGCGTCGACGATCAACGGGGTGTCTGACACGTCTGACACGTCCGACACCGGCGGCGCGGCAAGACGGACGACGGAGCCCGCTTCGTCGAGCAGATCGATCGCGCTGTCGGGCAGCCGGTAGTCGCGGAGGTGGCGCGCCGCGAGCTTCACGGCCGCGTCGAGCGCGGCGTCGGTGTACGTGACGCGATGATGCGCTTCGTACCGGCTCCGCAGTCCGGCGAGGATCTTGACGGCCTCTTCGGCCGACGGCTCGTCGATCGCGATCTTCTGCAGCCGCCGCGCCAGCGCGCGATCCTTCTCGACGTGCTTGAACTCCTCGAACGTCGTCGAGCCGATGATCCGCAGATCGCCCGCCGTGAGAATCGGCTTGATGAGCGTCGCGAGATCCATCGTGCCGCCCGTGGTCGCGCCGGCGCCGACGGTCGAGTGCATTTCGTCGATGAAGAGGATCGCTCTGGGCCGAGCGCTCAGCGCCTTGATCACCGCCTTGAACCGCTCCTCGAAGTCCCCGCGGAAACGCGTGCCGGCCAGGAGACCAGCGGTGTCGAGCGCGAAGACCTCCGCGTCCTTCAACGCGTCCGGGACCGGCATCTCGCCGGATCCGAGCAGCCGCGTCGCGAGGCCTTCGGCCATCGCCGTCTTGCCGACGCCCGCCTCGCCGACGAACACCGGGTTGTTCTTGCGGCGGCGGCAGAGGACTTCGATCGTCCGCTGCAGTTCGGCGGTTCGGCCGATCAACGGATCGAGCAGCCCCTGTCGCGCGCGATCGGTCAGGTTCGAGCAGTAGGCCGACAACGGATCGCGCGCCGTGGCCGAGCCCTCGTCGCCGCCGCCGGCGGTCGCGCTTCCGGGACCCGCGGGCTCGGGGGGCCCGCCAATCGGCACCTTCGAGATCCCGTGCGCGATGTACTCGAGGACGTCGAGCCGCGTGATGCCCTGTCCTGTGAGCAGCTGCGCCGCGTGCGTCTTCGGCTGCTGCAGGATGGCGGCGCACACGTCGCCGGCCTGCACCTCGGCGCGCTGCGAGCTCTGCACGTGCAGCACCGCCGTCTGCAGCGCGCGGCGGAACGCCGCCGTCTGCTCGGGATCGCGCGCCTCGCCGCGCTTGAACGTCTCGATCGACTCGTTGAGATACTGATCGAGATCGCGCCGCAGCTTTGGCAGATCGGCGCCGCACGCGGTAAGAATCCGTTCGCCCTCGTCGTCGTGCGCGAGCGCATACAGCAGATGCTCGAGCGTCACGTACGCGTGCCGCCGCGACACCGCTTCGCGGTACGCGATGGTCAGGACGATTTCAACCGAGGCCGAGAACATTACGCTTCTTCAATGGTCGCGCGCAGCGGGAACTCCGCGTGGCGGGCGAGGGACGTCACCGTCTCCACTTTCGTTTCCGCGACCTCCCACGGATACACGCCGGCGATGCCGCTGCCGCTCTGATGGACGTGCATCATGATCCGGAAGGCTTCAGCGGGCGACTTCTGGAACACCGATTCCAGCACGTGCACGACGAACTCCATCGTCGTGTAATCGTCGTTGAGCAGCACGACTTTGTACAAGGTCGGCTCTTTCTTCTCGACCTTGACCCGCTCTTTGACGGCGCCGTCAGTTTGGTCTTTCATCCTGTAATCGCGTGGGGCCCCACAAATCGCCAATCAATCTGCAATCTGCAATTTGCAATCTGCAATGTAGCGTAACCCGATTGTCGAGGTGAACGCACGTGTGATACACCAACGGCCCTATGTTCACGCGCGGCCGCCGGATGTTCACGATCGCGTCATTCGCCGCACTCCTCGTCGCGGCGCTTCACACGCTTGGCAATCTCAACACCACGCCGGGCGACACGGGGGAAGCCGCCGTGCAGCACTTGATGCGCGGCTACACCATCCCGCTCGGGATGGGCATGGCGCCGTCGATCTGGGACATCTTCCGGTCGCTGATCTTCACGATGACCCTGACGCTCCTGGCGCTCGGCGTGGTCGGGCTGGTCTTGGCTGCCGACCGTCAGGTCGCAACGCGAACGCTGCGGCGCGTCGCGGTCGTGCTGACGATCAGCTCGGCCGCGCTCACACTGCTCTTCTTCGCCTACCGGATTCCGCCGCCCTTCATCAGTTTCGTCGTCGTCACCTTTCTTTATGGCGCCGCCATCGTCACCACGAAAAATCAGGCGCAGCGATTGCACTGAGCTCGGACGAGCGAGGTGTCAACGCATGCGGCTCTACCATTCATTGCTCTGGTGTGTGGTGCTCATGTCGACGGCGTGTCATCTGAACCGGCCGATCGTCGATCGCAGTCCGGGGCAGTCGGCGGGAGGAACCATCGCGGGGATCGTGACGACGACGGATCCGTCGATCGCAGTGCCTGGACGCAAGGTCACGGCGACCGAGATCGACAAAGGGTCGCACTACGAGAGCACCACCGCCGCGAATGGCGGCTACACGATCAAAGTACCTGAGGGAACGTACCGCATCGAGATCGAATTGCGCGGTTCGGAAACGCTGGCCAGGCGGCCGGCCCAGACGCGCATCAACAACGGCGATACCGATTCGGGCCGCGACTTCGTCATCACCGCAAAATGAATTGCAGATTGCAAATTGCAGATTGCAGATTGGATTGCAGATTGGCCACGCGCCAATCCAACCAATCAGCAATCAATCTGCAATTTGCAATCTGCAATCTCACCGAGCGATAGCGAGGAGCTCGCGGTCGGTGCGCCAGTACCACGTGCCGTCGACGAGCGCCGGCGACGCGAGCACCTGCGCGTGCAGGTCGTTCACCCGCAGCAGCTTGAACGCGCGGCCCGCCTGCACGACGAACGTCTGGCCGAGATCGTTCGTGAAGAAGATCTTGTCGCCCACGGCCACCGGCGACGAGGAGAAGCCCTCGCGCGCGGCTTCACCGAGCCGTTCCTGATACACGGGCGCGCCGCTCTTCGCATCGAGCGCGGTCAGGATGCTCTGCATGTCGTTGATCATGTAGAGCAGGTCGCCGTGGATGATGGCCGACGGCACGAACGGCGATCCGCGAGGCGACGACCACGCGACGTGCGTGTCGGTGACGTCTCCCTTCCCGCCGGGACGGATCGCGAACGTCGGACCAGCGCGTCCCGACGAGCAGAACACCAGACCGTGTCCGACCACCGGCGTCGGAATCACCTCGAACGTGTTGCCGCGCACCGTCCACAGCTCCGCGCCGGTGTTCGGATCGTAGGCATACACCTTCCGCTGACTGCTGACGATCAGCTCCTCGCGCCCGCCCGCATCGATGACGATCGCCGTGCCCCAGCCGACCGACTCCACGCGATCTTTTTTCCAGATGACAGCGCCCGTGCGCGCGTTGAACGCGGCGACGAACGATCCCAGCGCGGAGGATCCGTCGTGATCCTGATAGATGAACACGCGGTCCTTGTGGAGCACTGGCGATCCCGCGCTGCCGTGGTAGTTCCGCACGTCGCCGAGCTTCTGGTGCCAGACGAGCCGTCCGTCGAAGTCGAACGCGGCCACGCCGTGCGTGCCGAACGACGCGAACACGCGCTGTCCGTCAGTCGCCGGCGTCGCGGACGCGTGACTGTTCTTGTGATACACCTGCTCGACGCCGGAGGCGGGCACGCCCGTCTCCCACAGCAGTTTGCCGTCGCTGCGCCGGAACGCCAGCATCGAGACCTTCGAGCCGTACTCGCGTGCCGTCGTCAGGAAGATGTGATCCTTCCAGACGATCGGCGACGAGTGGCCGCGGCCCGGCACCGCCGCTTTCCATTTCACGTTGGTCGTGTCGGACCAGGTATCGACGTAGTTCGTGCCAGCGACCGTGCCCTGTCCTGACGGTCCGCGCCAGCGCGTCCAGTAGCCTGCGCCTTCGCCGTCGACGGGAATCAGAGAGACGGGCGCGGGCGCCGCGGACAGTGCAAGATGACCCAACGCGCACAGCACCAGGGTGCCGACCAGATGCGGGAGTGGCGACATGCGCAAACCTCACGCGCATGCTACCACCTCTCGAAACTCAGCTTCGGCGCCACCTGAATCCGTCACTATCATCAGCGCCGTCAGTTCATCTCAAGCATCGCATGGCGCTGTCCGCCGGTGCTCATCTCGGCCCGTATGAAATCCTGTCGTTGCTGGGCAGCGGAGGGATGGGCGAGGTCTACAAAGCGCGGGACACGCGGCTGGATCGCACGGTTGCGATCAAAATACTCCCCGAAGGGCTCGCCGCCGATCCGCAATTCCGCGATCGGTTCGAGCGCGAAGCCCGCACCCTGATTCACGCGCATCGGTTTCTCGCGGCGAACGCGTTCAACGTGCTTCGTGTGCAGCGACCCACGATCACGTGACACGGCGGACATGGGACGACGCGTCCCACGATCACCGTGACATGGCGGACGTGGGACGACGCGCGACAGACGTTCGTGGAATCGTCAGCGAGGGCCTTCCGACACACCGATCGCGGATGGATCGAAGAGGGCGCATCCCATTGACGGCGTCACTTCCGTTTTTTGAGTCCGGCGAGGAATTCGCCGGGCGTTTCGACGCGGATGCCGTACCGGAGCGCCGAGAGAAAATGCCGGCGATTGTCGGTGACGACGACCTGCGCGCCGACGGCCCGAGCGACTTCCGCAATGTGCGCGTCGTAGATGCGACCGCCCGCGATGGCGTCTCGAGCGACCGCTCGCATCATCGGCGCGCGATCGCTGGCGGGCAAATCGTGCACGGCCATTCTCGAAAAGACCTCCTCCTCGAGCAGCGCGGCGGCGTCTGACGGGGTGACCCTGAATTCGGGCGGCAAGCGCGTCGCGACCGAAAAGAATTCGAGGCAGCAGTGCCACGCCGTCGACGGGCTCTGCACGCTCTTTTCGGCGACTGCGTGCAGGAGCGACTGCGCGGGGGCGCTCTGAGGACCGAAGTCGACCAGGCCGGCCAGCAGAACGCTCGTATCGAGGAAAACGCTCACGGCCAGCGATTGCGTTCTTCCTCGATCAGCGCGGCAAAATCGACGGTCGGGCGATCGTCGGGCGGCACGGTCGGGCGGGCGACGAGCCGCCGTCCGACCTTGACCAGTTTTGGACCCGCGGCGACGCGCTCGAGCCGGATCCCGAGTTCGTCCTCGGTAATCTCCAATTGGGCCCCCGGCGTCAGGCCGGCCCGCTCCCTGATTGGCGCCGGGATGACCACTCGCCCTGCCTTGTCGATGGTCGTTCGCATGGCATTATTATGCCATCTCCGAGGCCATTCTCATCGGTTCTGCAGGCCGGGCTCGCTCATGAGGCGCTCGATCGCGTCGATCTCGATCGGGACGAAGGCGGAGAGATTCTCGTAGCCGCGTTCGGTGATGAGAATCATGTCCTCGAGCCTGATGCCGAGGTGTTCGTCGGGAATCTGCAGCGCCGGCTCGATCGTGAACACCATGCCGGGCTCGAGTGTCGCTGGAGGGCCGCCGACGTCGTGGACCTCCATGCCGACCGCGTGGCCGAGGCTGCGCGCGGTGCTGTTGCGGTAGCGCTCGACGAACGCGGCGGCCGCCGCCTTGATCCGCGCGTCGGTGAACGAGTACGACCGCAGGATCGCCTCCATCCTGTTCGCGGCATCTCTGATGACGTCGCGCGGCGCGGCGTGCACCTCGATCGACGTCATCAGCGCCTGATACAGCTGCAGGTAGATCGTATAGAGCTCGCGCTGGCGCGGCGCGAAGCGGCCGTTGGCGGGGAACACGCGCGTGACGTCGGACTGGTAGTACTTGTAGTCGGGCGCGTAATCGAACTGGACGAGATCGCCGTCCTGCAGCTTCGTCGTGTTGCGATGATAGTGCGAGTACCACGTGTTCGTGCCGGTCGCGATGAGCGCGAAGTACGACGGTCCGTACGCACCGTGCTTCTTGAACACGAACTCGGCGTCAGCCTGCAGCTCGTACTCGAACATGCCCGGCTTCGCGTCGCGCATCGCTTCCATGATGCCGAGGCCGGCGATCCGCGTCGCCTCGCGGATGACGGCGATTTCGCGGGCGCTCTTGATCGCGCGCATCGCGTGGAGGATCGGATCGAGATTCCTGATGTCGGAGCGCGGCGCGGCGGCCTTCAGCTTCGCGACGAACGCCTCTTCGCGCGAGATCCGGCCGTCCCACGGGTCCTCGCGCGTCGCCCGCGCGAGGGCCGCCGGATCGCTCGACGAGGCTTCGCCGAGCACTTCGGGACGAAACGTCGTGTAGATCGCACGGCCCTCGCGCGCAAATCCGTCGAGCATGCGAGCGAACTCGTCGCGCGCCACCACCGCATCCACGCCGGTTGACTTGACCGCCTCGTCGCCCGGATGCAGGCCGGGACCGAACATCCGCCCCTCGCGCCGCTCGTTCAACGGCTGGAGGAAGAGCGTGGTCCGCTTGCGGCGGCCGTCGACGACGACGATGGCGCGCGGCTCCACGACGCCGGTCAGATAGAAAAACTGATTGCTCTGACGGAGCGGCTGCTCGCCGGGGCGCTCGGTGGTGCCCTGCACGATCGCGACGGCGTCGCCGATGCGCTCGATCACGCGAGCGCGGCGCGACGCAAATTCCTCCGGCGGAAAAATATCGGCGCCGCTGAAGACAGGTTGCGCGGAGGATCGCATCGCGAGCGCGAGCAGGCCAACGCAAAACACAAACATGTAAGTACGAAACCTGTACGTTTGCACGATCACACTCCCGGGTCTTGTCTTCTGCGTTCGGCTGTCGCACAGTCGCTTCATGACATCCCGCACCGGTTCTTCGATCTCAGCGACTGCTGCAATCACCGTCGCGATGGCGATCGCGCTGGGTCTCGCGGTCGTTCGAGCGCAGCGTACAGCCGAACGCGATCGACCGGCGACGGAATTCTTCCGCGGCCGCGCGGCCGTCGCCGGAGAAGTCATCGTTGCGTTCCGCCGCGCCCCGAATCTCGCAAGCCTCCGCGCCGAAATCGATGCGGACACCGACGCGCCCGTTGGCGCGGGACGTCTCTGGCGCGTCCGCTCGCGCAGCAGGAGTGTCGAATCGCTCGTCGCCCATCTCGCGACCCGCAGCGACGTGCTGTACGCCGAGCCCAACTACATCGTGTACGCGGTGAACGAACCGAACGATCCACGATTCCCCGAACTGTGGGGACTGCGGAACATCGGACAGACGATCAATGGAACGCCCGGCGCTCCCGGCGCCGACATCCGGGCCGTGCCCGCGTGGGATCGCGCCGTCGGATCGCGCAACACCGTTGTCGGAATCGTCGACACCGGGATCGACTACACGCACCCCGATCTTGCCGCGAACGTCTGGTCGGCCCCGAAAGCCTTCACCGTGACGGTTGGCGGCGCGACGATCACCTGCGCCGCCGGCACGCACGGATTCAACGCCATCAGCCGTTCGTGCGATCCATTCGACGATCACTTCCACGGCACGCACGTCGCCGGCACGATTGGCGCGGTTGGCAACAACGGCGCCGGCGTCGCCGGCATCAACTGGTTCGCCAGCATGATGGGCCTCAAGTTCCTGTCGTCGACCGGCTCGGGCTCGCTCGCCGACGCGATCAATGCCATTGAGTTTGCCGTGCAGGTGAAGGCGGCGTTCCCGTCCGGCGGCGCGAATGTCCGCGTGCTCTCGAACAGCTGGGCGGGCGGATCGTTTTCGCAGGCGCTGTTCGACGAGATCAACCGAGCGAATCAGAACGAGATGCTGTTCGTGGCGGCCGCCGGAAACAGCGCGAGCGACAACGATTCCACTCCGACGTACCCGGCGAGCTACACGGCGCCGAACGTCGTCGCCGTCTCGGCGATCAACAACCAGGACGCGCTCGCCAGTTTCTCGAACTATGGCGCCAACTCGGTCCACCTCGGCGCGCCAGGCGTCCAAGTGTTGTCAACCGTTCCGGCGGCCGCATACAGATACTTGAGCGGGACCTCGATGGCGACGCCGCACGTGTCCGGCGCGGCTGCGCTGCTCCTCTCGCGCTGCAACGCGAGCACGGCCGCACTCAAATCGTTGTTGTTGAACAATGTCGATCCGATTCCCGCTCTGTCGGGATTCACGATCACCGGTGGTCGCCTGAACGTGGGCCGCGCGATGGACGCATGCGGACCTGCGGGCAATACGTCGCCGACCGTCGCGCTGACGACCCCGTCCGGGCCCGCCACCTTTTCCGCACCAGCGGCCGTCGTGCTGCGCGCAGACGCGTTCGACGCGCAGGGCGCCGTCAGCGTCGCCTTCTATGCAGGCGCGGCGTTCATCGGAACGGCGACGCAAGCGCCATTCGAGATCACGTGGACCAATGCGGCGGTCGGCGATTATGCGCTGACTGCCGTCGCCACCGACAGCGCCGGCGCCACCAGCACGTCGGCCGCCGTCAACGTACGCATCCTGCCCGGCACGACGCCGTTCGGCGGCGTCGCCGTCGCGATTCCCGGCATCGTCGAAGCCGAAAACTTCAACGAAGGCGGCCAGGGCGTCGGCTACTACGATCTGACTGCCGGCAATATCGGCACACAGTATCGGCAGACGGACGTGGACATCGAGACAACGTCGGACGTCGGAGGCGGCTATTCGCTCGGCTGGGTGACGCGAGGGGAGTGGCTCGCGTACCAGGTATTCGCGGACAGGACCGCCGACTACACGCTCGATGCGCGAGTGGCTTCCGCAGGGCCCGGCGGTGCGTTCCATGTGGAAGTCGATGGTGTCGATGCGACCGGGCCGATACAGGTGCCAAGCACCGGCGGCTGGCAAACCTGGCAGATGGTCAGTCACGCCGGCATTCCGTTGACGGCTGGACCGCATGTGCTGCGGGTGGTGATCGACGGCAGCGGGCCGACCGGATATCTCGCCAACGTGAATTACCTGCGCTTCACGACGCCGGGCATCAATACTCCGCCCTCGGTGGGGTTGACGTCGCCGGCCAGCGGCGCGAACTACGTGTCGCCGGCATCGGTGGCTCTCGCCGCCACCGCCAGCGACGTCGACGGCAGCATCACGCAAGTGGCGTTCTACGCCGGGTCGACGCTTCTTGGCGCCGACACGACGGCGCCGTTCGCGTTCACATGGAACAACGTGCCGGCCGGCGACTACAACCTGACCGCCGTCGCGACCGATGATGCCGGTGGAACTGCGACATCTGAGGTTGTGACCATTCACGTCGTGGCGCCGCCGCCGTCGACGCCGTTCCACGGGACTGCGGCGGCAATTCCCGGGTTGATCGAAGCGGAGAACTTCGACGACGGCGGTGAAGGAATCGGCTACCACGATCTGACGGCGGTCAATTCGGGCGGACAGTATCGGCAGACCGGCGTCGACATCGTGACGGCGTCGGACTTCGGCGGCGGCTACGCCCTGGGCTACGCGGCCGGCGGCGAGTGGCTGAAGTACTCCGTCTCGGTGGCGGCGACCGAGAGCTATACGGTCGAAGCACGCGTCGCGTCGGCCGGTGCTGGCGGAACGTTCCACATCGAGGTCGACGGCGTCGACGCGACCGGTCCGCTCGCCGTGCCGAATACCGGTGGCTGGCAAAACTGGCTGACGATCACGCGCACCGGAATTCCGCTGACGGCCGGACCGCATGTGGTCCGCGTCGCGCTCGATACGAACGGCGCCACCGGATGGTGGGGCAACCTCAATTACCTGCGATGGACCGTCACCACCGCACCGCCGAAGTCGGCGCCGTTCGGCGGCATCGCGGCGGCCATCCCCGGTCTCATCGAAGCCGAGAACTTCGACGACGGAGGCGAGGGAATCGCGTATCACGATTCGTCGGCGGGCAATTCGGGTGGACAGTATCGGCAAACCGATGTCGACATCGAGACGACATCGGACGCCGGGGGCGGCTACTCGCTGGGCTATGTCGCAGGCGGCGAGTGGCTGAAATACTCGGTGTCGGTGGCGGCGGCCGGCAACTACACGCTCGACGCCCGCGTGGCCTCCGCGGGATCCGGTGGGACGTTCCATGTCGAGATCGACGGCGTCGACGTGACCGGCCCGTTGACGGTGCCGAGTACGGGCGGGTGGCAAACCTGGCTCACGATCAGCCGCGGAGGAATTCCGTTGACGGCCGGCCCGCACGTGCTCCGGCTGGTCATCGATACGAACGGGATCACCGGGTGGTGCGGCAATCTGAACTACTTGCGCTGGAGTTCGTCCCCTCCGCCAACGCCATGAATCGTTTTCGGCGAAGTCCGCGCGCACGTGACTGTGGCGCTGAACTATAGTTCGGCGCATGCATCCTTACGATCGTTCGCTCGGCCTGCACCGCGACATCACGCGGCGTGACTTCCTCAACGGCGTCAGCCTCGGCGTCGTCGGATCGCTGCTGGCGCCCGAGCTGGTTCGTGCGTTCGAGCAGGAATTCGCGCCTGAGCGCGCGCCCGGCTACTACCCCCCGACGCGCACCGGCATGCGCGGCACCCATGACGGGTCGTTCGAGGTCGCGCATCAGCTCCGCGATCGCCGGCAGTGGGATCTCGCGGGCGCGATCAACACCGGCGAGTCGTACGATCTCGTCGTCGTCGGCGGCGGCCTGAGCGGTCTGGCCGCGGCGCACTACTTCATCAAGGAAGTCGGCCGGAGCGCGAAGGTCCTCGTCCTCGACAACCACGACGACTTCGGCGGCCACGCCAAGCGCAACGAGTTCCACTACAACGGCCGCATGCTCGCGCTGAACGGCGGCACGCTGAACATCGAGTCGCCGCTGCGCTACAACCTGCCGTCGAGGCAGCTTCTGCAGGACGTCGGCATCGACCTCGATCGCTTCGTCGCGGCGAACGCGAAGAACCGCGACCTCTATCGATCGCACGGCCTCAGCGGATCGGCGCTCTTCTTCGACAAGGAAACGTGGGGCGTCGACAAGCTGGTGAAGCGGACGCAGGCGGCCGCCGGTGGTGGACGCGGCGGCTCCTATACCGCGGGCTTTCTCGCAGAGACGCCGTTGTCGCCGAAGGCGCGCGAGGACATGCTGCGTCTCAATGGCTACGGGGGCCCGCTGCCCGACTTCATGCCGGGACTGTCGTCGGCGGAGAAGAAAGTCCGCCTCGCGAAAATGAGCTACGAGGACTTCGTCCTC
>Ga0114129_10014144_pt1 | contig 11369 bp, 7 predicted proteins | sample RhiMetdeltSRZDD1_FD_80071 | JGI IMG/M metagenome (GOLD analysis project Ga0114129, IMG submission 80071) | Populus rhizosphere microbial communities from Tennessee, USA - Rhizosphere MetaG P. deltoides SRZDD1 (version 2) (version 2) | ecosystem: Host-associated > Plants > Roots > Rhizosphere >... | reverse complement strand
GTCCTCGGAGACGGGGATCTCGGCCACCACCCGCCGTCCCCGCGCCTGCTCCGCGGCGCGGGCTCCCTCCCGCGAGACCTTCGCCCAGCGCAGGCCCATGGCGAAGCGGAAGACCGTCCACAGCGCGAGGACGAGGGCGAGCAGGGCGAGGACCTGGATGATCATGGGGACGGAGCGATTCTAATGCGGGCGGTCATCTTCGACTTCGACGGGGTGCTCGTCGACAGCGAGCTGCTGCACTTCCGCGCGCAGCGCGACGCGCTGCTCACCGCGGGGGTCGCGATCGAGAAGGAGGAGTACTACCGCTACTACCTCGCCTTCGACGACCGCGGCGCGATCCGGATCGCCCTCGAGCGGCACGGCCGGCCCTCCGACCCCGCGACGGTGGAGGCGCTCGCGCGGACCAAGGCCACTCGGTACGCGGAGCTGCTGCCCGAGGTCCCGTTCTTCGCCGGCGCCCGCGAGCTGGTGCGGGCCCTCGCCCCCGACCACCCGCTGGGCGTGGCCTCGGGCGCCCTGCACCGGGAGATCGAAGCGATCCTCGCCGCGGGCGGGATGCGCGACGCGTTCACCGCCATCGTGGGCGCGGACGACGTCGGCCACACCAAGCCGCATCCCGAGCCCTACCTGACGGCGATGAAGCGGCTCGAGCCGCGCGCGCCCGGGTTGCGCGCCGCCGAGTGCCTGGCCTTCGAGGACTCGGTGCCGGGGATCGCGTCCGCCCGCGCCGCCGGCATGAAGGTGGTGGCGGTCACCAATTCCTACCCGGCGGCCAAGCTCGGCACCGCCCATCGTGTCGTAGACTCGCTGGAGGGGCTGACCCCGGCCGAGCTGAAGTCCCTCTTCACGGGCTAACGACGATGCCGTCGCGCTTCCTCGACGCCGACCAGGCCAAGCGCCACGCCGAGCAGCGATACGACTTCAGCCGCAAGGCGCTGGCCGGCCGCGTCGTCCTCCTCCCCGGTGGCGCCGGCGGCCTCGGCGCCGCCCTCACCGCGCTGCTGCTCCAGGACGGCGCCCTGCCGGTGGTGACGTATCGCTCCGCGAAGGGCCGCGCCCTCGCGTTCCAGCAGAAGCTCCAGGACCTCTACGGCGGGCCGGTGACCCTCGTAGAGGCCGACATCTCCCGGCCGGAGGGACGCCAGCGCGGCCTCGACGCCGCCTTCGACGTGAAGGGGGAGCTGTACGGCCTCGTCGTCCTCACCGGCGACCCGGCGCGGGTCAGGCCGGCCGATCTGGACGGCGCGGCGCTCGAGTCGTCCTTCGCCGCCAACTACGAAGCACCCGTGCTCCTGGCCCGCGCGGCCGCGGAGCGGATGGCGGCCAGGGACACGCGCGGCGCCATCGTGCTCTTCTCGAGCATGCAGGGAACGCATCCCTTCGAAGGAAGCCTGGCCTACGCCGGCCCGAAGGCCGCCCTCGTCCACGCCGCCCGCATCCTGGCCAAGGAGTACGGAGGCGAGACGGACATCCGCGTCAACGTCGTGGCTCCCGGAGTGACGACGGCCGGCATGGCCCGCGCTTCGATCGACTCCGGCAAGTACGACCGCTACGTCGAGCGCGGCGTGATTCCCCGCTTCGGCCGGCCCGAGGACGTGGCGAAGGTGGTGCGCCTGCTCCTCGAGCCCGACTCCTACATCACCGGCCAGGTCATCACCGTAGATGGTGGGCTGACTCTGCGAAGGGACGCCCTGCCTAGCGGCTGACCAGGTCCGGGCCCCCGTCGTCGAGAGACTCGACGTCGAGCCAACGCCGGTGCGCGGCGCGCCAGCGGGCGCGGACGAGGCTCGCCTGGTAGCTCGCGCGATGAGGCTCGGCCTGCGCCGCCGCGGCGTAGAGGCCGGCGGCCACCGCCCAGTCCCGCGCCCGGGCCCGCTCGAGCGCCTGCTCCGCGGCCGCCGATCCCGCGGGCGGCCGCTCCGGCTCGTCGGGCCCGTAGAGGAAGACCTCCCAGACCCCGAGCGGCGGCCCCGGGCCCTGGAAGATCAGCCGCACCTCGCTCGCCACGCGGTCGCCGAGCGGAACCGCCAGCAGCGCCTGCTTGCCCGCGCGCGGCACTCCCCCGACCCACTGCAGCCCGTAGCGGGCGGGCCCACGGGCGACCACCTCCCCTCCGATCGTGCAGACCCACGGCACCGCGAGCGGCGAGGGTGAGAGGTCGACGCCGAGCACCAGCGCCGACAACCGGCGCGGCTCGGCCACGTGGACGGCGAGCCCGGTGCCCCGCGCGATCCCGAGCGGCGAGCGCCAGGCCGTGGCCGCGTCGCGATCGAGGACGGCCGCGGACACGGGCGCGCCGTCGAGGGTTCCCACCCAGACCGACTCCTCGGGGACCGGCCGCGTCTCGTCGTAGGGAGGCCCGAAGCGCCGGAAGACGACGAACTCGCCCGGGGCGTCCTCCTTCCACGTCCCTCCGACCTCCCGCAGCAGGTCGCGAAAGCCGTCGGCGCGCGGCATCCCCCGCGAGAGATGGGGAGAGAGCACCCACGCCGTGCGCGGGTCGAGGTCGACCTCGTCCCGGAAGCGGAGGGGATCGCCGGGAATGCGCTCGTTCCAGGCCTGGCTGGCGATGACGCGCTCGTCCGACTCCAGCGCCAGCCGTCCCGCGAACTGGAGGCTCGCGTACACGCTGCGCACGCCGGCTCGCTCGAGCGTCGACAGCACCGGGTCCAGCGGCGGCACCTGCCACACCCCGGCCGCGTGCGCGGGATCGCGCCAGGTCCTCACGAGGGTCGTGTGCCCGAGGCACCACGGCACCACGACGGCGGCCGCCAGCGCCCCCGCCCCGCGGCGCCGTGCCCACAGCGCGGCGAAGCCCGCCCCCGCGAGCGCGAGCACGGGCACCACGAGGCCGAACAGGTACCGGATCTCGTCCGGCCCCGTCCGGCGGCTGAGGGCGAACGCCGCGGCGAGCGCCGCCGCCCATCCGAGCAGCGGGGGCGAGCGCGGGAGAAAGGCGCCCGCGACCACGAGCGCCAGCAGGCCGAGCCCGAGCGCGATGACGGCCAGGAGCGGCAGCGCGGCCCGCTCCGGCCCGTCCACGACGAGCGGGACCTGCAGGCCGAACAGGCCCAGGGCCGCCCGGGCGAGGGCGGCGAGGCCCTCCGCCCACAGCCAGCGCGGGCGCAGCGCCGTGACGGGGCTGGCGCCCGACGCCCCGATGAGGCGCGCCACGAGCAGCGGGCTCGCCCCGAGCGCGAATCCGACGGCGAAGGCGCCGACGCCGGCGGGCCGCGGCCGCAGGCCCGCGACCACGAGACCCGCGAAGGCTCCGGCGAGCGCAGGAAGCGCGAGGACCGAGTCCCAGACGGCGGCGCCGCACACCAGGCCCACCGCCGCAACCACGACCGGCGATGGCCGCCGGCCGCTCAGGGAGCCGAGACCGGCGATCACCGGCGCCGCCACCAGCAGCGGGACGAGGAAGTTGGGCGTGGGGCCGGTGGCGGCCATGAGCCCCATGTACGGGGTGCCCACCGCGGACAGGAACGCGGCCGACCAGCCCGCCGTCTCGCCGGCCACGCCTCGTGCGAGCAGGCCCACGGCGACGACGAGCAGCAGGCCGCAGGCGGCCTCGTACGCCCGAAAGACCGCGTGGGCGGAGCCGAGCAGGAGGCCCGGAGCCAGCAGGTAGGAGTCGAGCGTGCCGTTGTAGGGCTGGTTCCAGAGGATCGTCGCCAGCTCGCCCTTCAGGATGTGGCGCGCGATGAGCAGCGGTATCGCGTCGTCGTTGGACACGGGCAGGGCGTGCGTCACGAGGTGCAGCGGACCGCGCGCCAGCGCCAGCACGGCGACCACGCCCAGACCGAGCAGCACCCGCCCGCGGAGCGCCATGGCCGCCCAGTCTGCCCGAAGCGTCGACGGGTGTACATCCTCCAGACGGTAATCGGGCGCACACGCGTCCGCGTCCGTCGCAAAGAGCGTGTCGGAAGTGTCATACTCCGGCCCGTGCGCCCGCTGAGCGCTCGGATAGTCGCCGGCCTCGCGACCGCCCTCGCCATCCTGATCGCCATCGGCGTCGACTGCTACCGCAGCGCCCTCCATCTCACCGAAGACTCGCTCCGGGTGGGCCACAGCCACCAGGTGCTCTCCACGCTCTCGGCGCTCCACGCGGACGTCCTCGACGCCACCAGCAGCCGGCGCGGATACGCCCTCACCGGCGACGAGGTGCACGCCGATCGCGCGCGGACGACCGCGCTGACCGTCCGCCGCCGCGTCGCCGAGCTGCGCCGGCTCACCGCCGACAATCCGAGGCAGCGGCCGCGGCTGGGCCGGGTGGAGGCGCTCGTCGAGCGGCGGCTGCTCCAGATCGAGGCCTCCATCGACTGGCGCCGCCGGCGGCCAGAAGACCGCGAGACGCAGTCGGCCGCCACGCTGGCGGGAACGCGGACGACCGACGAGATCCGGGAGCAGCTCGACGCCATGCTCGCCGAGGAGCAGTCTCTGCTCGGCCAGCGCGAAGCCGACATGGACGCCAGCCTCCGCCGCACGAAGGGGGTCATCACGCTCGGCGGCGTCTCCGCGGGCCTGATCGTGGGCATCGCCAGCCTGCTGTTCTTCCGGGAGAGCTTCCAGCGGGAGCGCCTCGAAGCGGAGCTGCGCCGCCGCGAGGCCCTCTACCGCGCGATCCTGGGCGAGTTTCCCAACGGGGCCGTCATGGTCTTCGACCGCGAGCTGCGCTACCGCCTCGCCGAGGGGAAGGGCCTGGCAGAGGTCGGCCTCTCGAAGGCCGGGCTCGAGGGCCGCACGATCCGGGAGGCCCTGCCCCCCGAGACCTGCGCCGCGATCGAGCCCGCGTATCGCGCCGCCCTCGCCGGCGAGCCGACCTCGTTCGAGGTGCCGTTCGGCGGCCGCCACTACCTGATCCAGGTCAGCCCGCTGTCGGCCGGAGCCGGCGAGCCGCTGGGCATGGTCGTCACCCAGGAGATCACCGAGCGGAAGCGGGCCGAGGACGAGGTGCGGCGGCTGAACGCCGAGCTGCACCAGAAGATCGTCGAGGCCACCTCCGCCAACCAGGAGCTCGAGGCGTTCAGCTACTCCGTGTCCCACGACCTGCGCGCCCCCATCCGGCACATCAACGGCTTCGTCGACATGCTCCGGCGCCGGGCGGCGGGCGCGCTGGACGAGACCGGCCAGCGCCACCTCCAGACGATCGCGCGCGCCTCCCGTCACATGGGCCAGCTCATCGACGACCTGCTGGCCTTCTCGCGCATGGGCCGCGGCGAGCTGATGCGCAGCCGCGTCTCCCTCGGCTCGCTCGCGCGCGAGGTGATCGAGGCGCTGCGGCCGGAGCTCGCGGACCGCTCGATCGAGTGGAAGGTCGACGGCCTGCCCGAGGTCACCGGCGATCCCGCGATGCTGCGGGTCGTGCTGGGCAACCTGCTGGGCAACGCCGTCAAGTACACGCGGCCGCGGGCGCACGCCGTCGTCGAGGTCGGGCGGGCCCCCGGCCGGCCGGACGAGGTCGTGCTGTTCGTCAAGGACAACGGCGTGGGCTTCGAGATGCAGTACGCGGACAAGCTGTTCGGCGTCTTCCAGCGCCTCCACCGCTCCGACGAGTTCGAGGGCACGGGCATCGGGCTCGCGACCGTGCGGCGCATCGTCCGCCGCCACGGCGGGCGCACCTGGGCGGAAGCGACCGTGGACGGCGGCGCCACCTTCTTCGTCGCCCTGCCGGCCCCGGGACAGGAGAGAAACGCATGACCCAGTTGAAGCGGATCCTGCTCGCGGAGGACAACGAGCACGACGTCGAGCTGACGCTCAGCGCCCTCGCCGAGAGCCGCCTCGCCAACGAGGTCGTGGTCGTCCGGGACGGCGCCGAGGCCCTCGAGTACCTGTACCGGCGAGGCCGGTACCAGCAGCGCGAGGAGGCCAACCCGGTGGTCGTGCTCCTCGACCTCAAGATGCCGAAGGTCGACGGCCTCGAGGTCCTGCGCCGGATCAAGCAGGACGACGCCCTGCGGCAGATCCCGGTGGTGATGCTGACCTCCTCCCGGGAGGAGAACGACCTCGTGGAGAGCTACCGGCTCGGCGTGAACGCGTACGTCGTCAAGCCGGTGGAGTTCAGCCGGTTCGTCCAGGCGGTGCGCGAGCTGGGCGTGTTCTGGGCCGTGATCAACGAGGCCCCCCCGGGCAGCGCGGGGAAGAGCCCGTGACCGACGCCGCGCCGGGCGGCCGGGTGCGCATCCTGCACCTGGAAGACGACGACATGGACGCCGAGCTGATCGACGCCACCCTCTCCGCGGGCCTCGACTGCGAGGTGCGGCGGGTGGTGACGCGCGCCGAGTTCATGGAGGCCCTCGAGGCCGGCGGCTTCGACGTCATCCTCGCCGACTACGCCCTTCCCGGCTTCAGCGGCCCGGCCGCCCTCACCGCCGCCCGCGCCCGCTGGCCCGAGCTGCCCTTCATCTTCCTCTCCGGGACCCTGGGCGACGAGAGGGCCGTCGACACCCTCAAGGCGGGGGCCACCGACTACGTCCTCAAGGACCACCTCTCCCGGCTGGTGACGGTGGTGCGCCGCGCCCTCGACGAGGCCGCCGAGCGCTCGGCCCGGCGGAACGCGGAGCAGGCGCTCGCGAGCAGCCAGCGCTTCCTCCAGCGGGTGATCGACGCCACGCCCCACGTGGTCTTCGTCTTCGACATGTCCGCGCGCCGCGTCCCGTTCGTCAACCGCCAGGTCGCCAGCATGCTGGGCTACACGCCGGAGGAGGTGCAGGCTCTCGGCTCCGACCTGCTGCCCCATCTGACCCACCCGGAGGACGCCGCCCGGATCGAGGCCCTCATCGCCTCGCTGGCGGCGGTGCGGGACGACGAGGCGACCGAGTTCGAGCTGCGCGTGAAGTCCAGCTCGGGGACCTGGCGGTCCCTGCAGTTCCGCGTGGTCGTGTTCAGCCGGGACGGCGCCGGGGCCGTCGCCCAGACCGTGGGCGTGGCCGAGGACGTGACCGACCGTCGCCGGGGCGAGGAGCGGCTGCGCGAGCAGGCCGCGCTGCTCGACCTGACCCACGAGGCCATCTTCGTCCAGGACATGGAGTACCGCGTCCGGTACTGGAACCGCGGGGCCGAGCGGCTCTATGCCTGGCCGGCGGGAGAGGCGGTCGGGCAGGACGTCACCCACCTGCTCAACGTCGGCAGCCGCCGGGACCTGTTCGAGGCGCGCAGCGTGGTGCTCCAGGACGGGGTGTGGACCGGCATCCTGCAGCAGCGGACCCGAGACGGCCGGGACCTGGTCGTGCAGAGCAGCTGGACCCTCGTGCGGGCCGAGGCGGGAGCGCCCCGCTCGATCCTGGTCGTCAACACCGACGTCACCGAGATGCGGAAGCTGGAGGCCAAGTTCCTGCGCTCGCAGCGCATGGAGAGCATCGGGACGCTCGCGGGCGGCATCGCCCACGACCTGAACAACGTCCTCTCCCCGATCCTGATGGCGGTCGGCCTCCTGCGGAAGCAGGTCGACGACGCCCGCGGCCGCCGCATCCTGGAGACCCTCGACACCAGCGCCCAGCGCGGCGCGGACATGATCCGCCAGATCCTGACCTTCGCCCGGGGGGCGGAGGGGGAGCGCGTCCCCCTCCAGCCCGCGCACCTCATCCGGGAGATGCAGAAGATCGCCGAGGAGACGTTCCCCAAGTCGATCTCGGTCCGGGCGGACGTCGCCGACGGCCTCTGGACGGTCTCGGGCCAGGCGACGCCCCTGCAGCAGGTGCTGATGAACCTCTGCGTCAACGCGCGCGACGCGATGCCGCAGGGAGGCAGCCTGTCGCTCGCCGCCGAGAACGTGACGCTCGACGAGCGCGCGGCGCGGAGCAACCCCAAGGCTCGCGCGGGGCCCTACGTCCTGATCAAGGTCGCCGATACCGGCTCGGGGATCCCGCCCGACGTGATGGACCGCATCTTCGATCCGTTCTTCAGCACCAAGGGCCTCGGTCACGGCACGGGCCTGGGCCTGTCCACCACGCTCTCCATCGTCGAGAGCCACGGCGGGTTCATCGACGTCTACACCGAGGTCGGCCGGGGCACCGCGTTCAACGTCTACCTCCCCGCGCTTCCCGCCGGCGCCGAGCGTCGCCCGGCCGCGGCCGAGCCGGCGCTGCCCACCGGATCGGGGGAGCTGGTCCTGGTGGTGGACGACGAGCCGTCGATCCTGGAGATCACCCGGGAGACGCTGCAAGACCACGGTTACCGGGTCCTGACCGCCCCCAACGGTCGGGCCGCCCTCGTGGCCTACGAGCGCCACCACCGCGAGATCAGGCTGGTGCTCACCGACATGTCGATGCCGATGATGGACGGTCCCACGACGATCAAGGCCCTGCTCGCCCTCGATCCCGACATCAGGATCGTCGCCTGCAGCGGGCTGCGCTCGGACCCGGGCGCCGAGCAGGTCAAGGGCTTGAAGGTCAGGGCGTTCCTCACGAAGCCGTACACCGCCTCGACGCTGCTCGGCACCGTCCAGAAGGTGCTCGCGAATTGACGGCGGGCGCGGGGACCGCTACGCTGGCCTCTAGATGATGACGAGACGCGCGCCGTCCTGGCCGCCGTGCCTGCTCGCCCTCCTGGCCGCCGCCGGCTGCGCCGGCTCGCGCGCCGCTTCGCCCCCGCCCGCCACGGAAGACCGGGGGAAGGTGGTCGCCCAGGTCGGGAAGAGGTCGATCACGCTCGAAGAGGTCGACCGCCGCGCGGCCGGCAAGCTCCAGCGCCTGCGCAACGAGGAGTACGAGGCGCGCCGGCAGTCCCTCGACGAGATCATCGTGGAGCAGCTCTTCCAGAAGGAGGCGGCGGAGCGCGGCGTCACCCAGGACGCCCTGCTCAAGGCCGAGATCGACGCCAAGGTGCCCGCGCCCTCCGCCGAGGAGATCAAGGGCGTCTACGAGCGGAACAAGGCCGCCGCCGGCGGCCGCACGCTCGAGCAGGTCGCCCCCCTCATCGAGCACTCGCTGCGCGAGCGGAAGACGGCGGAGCGGGCGGCGCAGTTCCGGGACGAGCTGAAGGCCAGGGCCGGCGTGAAGGTGACGCTGGAGGCTCCGCGGGTGCCCTTGACGCTGCCCGCCGACGCTCCCGCCCTCGGCCCCGCCGGCGCCCCGGTCACGATCGTCGAGTACCTCGACTACCAGTGCCCGTTCTGCCACCGGGCGCAGCAGGTGGTCGACGAGGTCCTCGGCCGATACCCGGGCCGGGTCCGCTTCGTGCACCGCGACTTCCTGCTCGGGAAGCCCCGCTCGCTCCCCGCCGCCCGGGCCGCGCGCTGCGCCGGCGAGCAGGGCAAGTTCTGGGAGTACCACCGGAACCTGCTGGTCGGCTCCGGGGACATGAGCGACGAGGACCTCCGGAACCGGGCGGTGTCCATGGGCATGGATGGGGGGAGGTTCTCGACCTGCGTGGCCTCCGACCGCTACGACGCCGACATCCGGCGCGCCACGGAATCGGGCAACGCGGTGGGCATCGACGCCACCCCCACCTTCTTCATCAACGGCCGCCGGCTCACGGGCGCGCTGCCCGCCGACCAGTTCGCGGAGGTGATTGACGAGGAGCTCGCCCGGTCCAAGTCGTAGTTTCCCCTGGACAAGCCCGGCCGCCGCGCTACAATTTCCTCTCGTGCGATTGCGCAGGAGGTGCGACAAGCGTTGCAGACCGAGCTGAGGGCCTGGACCGTCAAGGATTCCCTCGAACTGTACAACGTCAACGGCTGGGGACGTGACTTCTTCACGATCAACGAGGCCGGCCACATCGAGGTGACGCCGTCGGGCAACGGCTCCGCGCGCATCGACCTGCGGGATCTCGTCGAGGACCTGCGCAGCCGCGGACTCAACCTGCCCCTCCTCATCCGCTTCTCCGACATCCTGCGCACCCGGGTCGAGCAGCTCTGCGGCTCGTTCCAGCAGGCCATCGCCGAGAACGACTACAAGGGCGCCTACCGCGGCGTCTATCCGATCAAGGTCAACCAGCAGCGCCACGTCGTCGAGGAGCTGACCGAGTACGGCCGGCCCTTCAACCTCGGCCTGGAGGCGGGCTCCAAGCCGGAGCTGCTGGTCGCCCTCGCCCTCCAGGACAACCCCGAAGCCCTCATCCTCTGCAACGGATACAAGGACAAGGCCTACATCGAGACGGCGCTGCTCGCCCAGAAGCTGGGCCGCAAGGTCGTGATCACGATGGACCGCATGGCCGAGCTGGACACGATCCTCGCCGCCGCCGCCGAGCTGGACATCCGCCCCGTCATCGGCGTGCGCGCCCGGCTGACCACCAAGGGCGCGGGCAAGTGGGTGGAGTCGACCGGCGACCGCTCCAAGTTCGGCCTCACCACCGCGGAGATGGTGGCCACCGTGGACCGCCTGCGCGCGGTCGGCATGCTCGACTGCCTGCAGCTCCTGCACTTCCACATCGGGTCGCAGATCACGGCCATCCGGGCGATCAAGGACGCGCTCCGGGAGGCCAGCCGCATCTTCGTCGAGCTGCACCAGCTCGGGGCGAGCATGAGGTACCTCGACTGCGGCGGGGGCCTCGGCGTGGACTACGACGGAAGCCAGACCAACTTCCACTCCTCGGTCAACTACACGCTGCAGGAGTACGCGGCCGACGTGGTGAGCCAGATCGCCGAGTCGTGCAACGCCAAGGGCGTGCCGCACCCCGACATCATCACGGAGTCGGGGCGGGCGCTCGTGGCCCATCACTCGGTGCTGGTGTTCAACGTGCTCGGCACGAACGAGATGCTGCTGGGGCAGGTCCCGGACACGGTGGCCAAGAACGAGCCGCTGCTGATCCGGCAGCTCTACGAGACCTACCAGGGGGTCTCGCGCAAGAACTTCCAGGAGGCCTACCACGACGCGCTGCAGCTCAAGGAGGAGGCGATCACCGCCTTCAACCTGGGCGTGCTGGACCTCAAGGCGCGAGCCCGCGTGGAGCAGCTCTTCTACGCCACTTGCGAGAAGATCCTGAAGATCGTGCGCGACCTGCCGTACGTGCCCGACGAGCTGGAGGGGCTCGAGAAGCAGCTCTCCGACACCTACTACTGCAACTTCTCGCTCTTCCAGTCCCTGCCCGACCACTGGGCGGTGCGGCAGCTCTTCCCCACCATGCCGATCGACCGCCTCAACCGGGTCCCCACGAGGCGGGCGGTGCTGGCCGACCTCACGTGCGACAGCGACGGCAAGGTCGACCAGTTCATCGACCTCCGGGACGTGAAGAACTTCCTGGAGCTGCACCAGGTCAACGGCGAGCCCTACTACATCGCCACGTTCCTCGTCGGGGCCTACCAGGAGATCCTGGGCGACCTCCACAACCTCTTCGGCGACACCGACGCCGTCCACGTCAAGCTGGATGGCGACGACTACCGGGTGGAGCACGTGGTGGAGGGCGACTCGGTGGCCGAGGTCCTCACCTAC
>Ga0114129_10014143_pt1 | contig 11370 bp, 7 predicted proteins | sample RhiMetdeltSRZDD1_FD_80071 | JGI IMG/M metagenome (GOLD analysis project Ga0114129, IMG submission 80071) | Populus rhizosphere microbial communities from Tennessee, USA - Rhizosphere MetaG P. deltoides SRZDD1 (version 2) (version 2) | ecosystem: Host-associated > Plants > Roots > Rhizosphere >... | reverse complement strand
CCCGGGCTCGACCGCGTGCGCGGCCAGCTCGAGCAGGCCCACTCGATGATCCGCACCAGCCTGGCCGAGGTGCGGCGGTCGATCTGGGTGCTGCGCGCGCAGACGGCCAAGGACGCGCGCGACCTGCCGACCTCGCTGTCCTTGAGCCTCGCCCAGCTCACCGCCGACTCCGGCACCGGATCGACCTTCGAGGTGAAAGGCGACCCGCGCCCGCTCTCCCCCGACCTCGAGCGCAACCTGCTGCGCATCGCCCACGAGGCCGTCACCAACGCCGTACGCCACGCCTCCGCCTCGACGATCGCCATCGTCCTCGAGTTCGATACCGAACACGTCCGCCTCCGCGTGCGCGACGACGGCCGTGGCTTCGACCCCGAGGCGGCCCTGCGCCGCAGCGGCGGGGAGCATTTCGGCCTCGTCGGCATCTCCGAGCGCACCAAGTCGCTGGGCGGCGAGATCTCCATGACGAGCAAACCGGGCGACGGCGCCGAGATCGATTGCCGATTGCCGTACCACCACCCCGAGGTGCCGCGCTCGGAATCCGAAGGAGTCAGCCCATGAGCCAGCCCCCCATCCGCGTCCTCGTGGCCGACGACCATCTCGTCGTGCGCATCGGCCTCACCACGCTCATCAACAATCAGCCGGACATGCAGGTGGTCGGCGAGGCGGCGAACGGACGCGAGGTCGTGGAGCTCTTCCGCAAGCTGCACCCCGACATCGTCCTCATGGACCTGCGCATGCCCGGCCTCTCCGGCGACGAGACGATCGCCGCCCTCTGCGCGGAAGACCCTACCGCGCGCGTCATCGTGCTCACCATCCACAAGGGCGACGAGGCGGCCTTCCAGGCGCTGCGCGCCGGCGCCCGCGGCTATCTCATCAAGGACGTGCTCGGCGACGACATCGTCCACGCCATCCGCACCGTGCACGGCGGCGAGCGCTGCATCCCGCCGTCCGTCGGCGAGCAGCTCGCGGAGCGGCTCGGCAAGGCGGTGCTGTCGGTGCGCGAGATCGACGCCCTGAAGCTGATCGCGTAGGGACTCTCGAACAAGGAGGTGGCCACGCGCCTCGGCGTGTCCGAGGCCACCGCCAAGAAACACACCGCCAACGTGCTGTTCAAGCTGGGGGCCAAGGACCGCACACACGCCGTGCGCCTCGGCATCGAGCGTGGGATCATCAACTTGGAGACGTAGGGAGACATCTATGGAACGACTCGCCCGCTCCTCTCTTCGCACCTACGCCGAGGGCCAGAGGCGCCACTACGAGCGCTGGCTGCAGCGGCTGGTCGAGACCCCGACCGTCTCTTCCGATCCCGCCCGCCGCGAAGACGTGGCCCGCGGCGCCGCGCTGGCGGTCGAGCTCATCACGAGCCTCGGCGGCCGCGCCCGCCGGGTCCCGACCGGCGGCCATCCGCTCGTCATCGGTGAGTTCCCGGGCCCGAAGGGCGCGCCCACCCTCACGCTCTACAACCACCTCGACGTTCAGCCGGCGGACCGAGAGGCTGAAGGGTGGCGCACGGAGCCGTTCCGCTTCGTCAAGCGAAAGGGTCGCTACTACGGACGCGGCACCACCGACGACAAAGGCCCGGCACTCGCCGCCTTGTTCGGCGCGGCGGAGGCGCATCGCGCGGGCGTGCCGGTGACGGTGAAGCTGCTCTGGGAGACCGAAGAAGAGATCGGCTCGACGCACCTCGAGTCGACGCTGGTCAGGCTCGGCTCACGCGTGGCGACGGATGCCGTGGTCGTCTCCGACAGCGCCTGGCTGACGCGAAAGACCCCGACGGTGACCGCCGGGCTCCGTGGTTTTCAGGGTTTCCTGTTCCGGCTCGAGACGGCCGAGGCCGACGCCCACTCCGGCATCGTCGGCGGCGCCGCCCGCAATCCGTTGGGCGAGCTGATGGGCCTCGCGTGCGCATTGCACGATCCGCGCACCGGCCGCGTGAAGGTGCCCGGCTTCTACGATGACGTCGTGCCCTTGACCCGGGCCGAGCGCGAGGACTTCCGCCGCTCCGGCTTCACCGTGCGCGGCTTCCGTCGTGACAACCGCCTCCGCCGGCTGAGGACCGACGACGCCCTCGACGTGATGGAGCGGATCTGGGCCCAGCCGACGTTCGAGATCCACGGCCTCGCGGGCGGCTATCACGGGCCGGGCCTGAAGGCGGTGGTGCCCCCGCGGGCGGAGCTCAAGGTTTCCTGCCGCCTGGCTCCCGGCCAGAAGCCGGCGCGGATCGCGAAGCTCATCACGGCCTTCGCGCGCAAACACAACCCCGACATCGTCGCCTTCGCCATCCGTGGCGGCGGACCCGCCTCGCGCTGGGAGCCGACGGGCCCCCTGGCCGCCGCGGTCAAATCGGCGGTGCGTTTCGCCTTCGGCCGCGAGCCGGCCTTCGTGCGCGACGGCGGAACGATCGGCGCGGTCAACACCATGCAGGACGTGCTGCGCTGCCCGGTGGGGTTCCTCGACCTCTCGATGCCCGACCACGGCTATCACGCGCCGAACGAAAACTTCGAGTGGGCCCAGGCGGCGGCCGGGATGGCGGCGTTCGCGCATCTCGTCGAAGAGTGGGCGGGGAGTCGAGCTGGTGAAGGGCGATCATGAAACGAACAACTGAGACCCATGAGGCGATCGTGATCGGGGCGGGACTGGCGGGATTATCGGCGGCCTTTGAGCTTGCCGAGAAGGGCTTGCGCGTTCTGGTTCTTGAGGCGGACCCGCAGGTCGGCGGCCGGACGTCGAATTGGCGGGCCAATGGTATGGACGTTGAATCGGGGATTCACAAGTTCGTAGGTTTTTATAAAGAATTCGAGCGGCTGCTGACGCGTGCCGGCATCGATCTGGATGACGTGTTCATTTATCAGGACGAGATCGAGATACGTGTTGCCGAGGGCGGCAAAAAAAACTTTAGTGCCGACGGGCGGCGCCGCAGCGGCAGGTTTGGCGTGTCGGCCCTGCACCGGCCATTGCTGACCATAGGCGGAGTGCTTGGTAACGGCGAACTGCTGTCGTGGCGGGATAAATGGCAGCTCCTCCGGTTTATCGTTGCGGGGACTATTCGCTATCTTCGCGACCCTTTGTCGCTCGATCGCCTATCGATCGCGGAATACGCGAGGCAGCACGGCGTAAGCGAGAACGTGATCTACACGGTGATCTGGACGTTTTCGTCCGGGCTCTTTTTCCTCTCGCCGGAGCGTTACAGCGCCTATCCGTTCTTTGCCTTGACCTGGGCCGGGATCAAAGGTTCTTATTCGAGCCGGATAGCGATCTACAGGGGCGGCATGACAGACGTAATGGCCGAGCCTCTTGCAGAGGCAATTCGCTCTCGCGGAGGCGAAGTACTGACCGGGGTAAGGGCGGAGAGGATTATTTCTGAAGACGGCAAGGTAACCGGGGTATCCGCGGACGGACAAACATACCCGGCGTCGCGCGTTGTGCTTGCTACGACGATCGCCCCGGCAAAAAAGATCATCGGAGCAAGTAGCGACCTCCCCTACGATGCCGAGCTCGAAAAAGTCAGGGGCTTGCCCGACATGTCGGGTGTTACGGTCCAGTTGGAGCTCGATCGTCCGGCGATTCCCGACGACCGTGTAATCTTCGGCGCCAATTCCATCCTTGGAACGTTCAGCGAGCAGTCGCATACGACATTCCGCAATTCGAAAGGTAGGATATCGACGTTTCTCACACCAACCGAGCCTTACATCAACATGAAAGACGACGACATTGTCGCGGCCGTGGTCGATGACCTCGGGCGTCACGGCGTTGATGTTGAGGGCCGCGTAATAAACTCGGCTGTTGTCAGGCATTCGTCGGAATTCTATCTTCTTGAGCCGGGCAGCGAAGAGCTACGCCCACACCAACGCACCTCGATCCCGGGACTCGCTCTGGCCGGCGATTACACCAGGCAGTCTCACATTTGCAGTATGGAGGGCGCCGTAACCTCGGGACGCCTGGCGGCGGAAGCGGTGATGGGAAAAGCAAAAACGTAACAGAGCAAAAGTGCCAGGTCTCAGATGTCCTATTGAGAAATCGCTACAGCTTCCGGTTGTGACAGCGATCTAAGAAATCCGCCAACAGCGGCCTTCTCGTACAGCTTGGCCGCACGCTGAGGAGGCCGATGCTCGACACGTCGAAGGCAGAACTGCTTCTCACCGTTCGGGGGCTCGTGAAGGCGCCGATGTTCACGACTGTCGCGGTGCTCTCGCTGGCCGTCGGGATCGGCGCCACCACCGCCGTCTACGCCGTGATCGAGGCCACCTTGCTGCGGCCCCTGCCTCTCGACGAGCCCGAACGCCTGGTCACGCTGACCTACACACGCACTTCTCGCGACGGTAAACCGATGCGTGCGTCCTCGTTCGGATACGTCCACTACCGCGCCTTCGAGGAGGGCAGCACAGACGTGCTCGCGGGCGTGGCGGCGTACGACACTCGGCCCGTCAATCTCGATACCGGCGCCGAGATCGTGGACAACAACGCGCTGCTGGTGGGTGGCGACTTTTTCGCGACGGCAGGAGCGCGGCCGGTCGTCGGACGGACGATTACCCGCGAGGACGCCGAACACCCGGGCGGTTCCGCCGTCGCCGTGCTCAGCCATCGCTGCTGGCAGCGGCATTTCGCCGAGGATCCCGGCGTCGTCGGCAAGACGATCCGGCTGAACGGCGTGCCCTTCACTGTCGTGGGCGTGGCCCCACCGCGGTTCGCCGGCTTTCAGGTCGGCTACGCCCCGCACGTCTTTTTGCCGCTGACGATGGCGGAGGCTCTGGCCCCGGGCAACTTTTTCGCGAACCGCAATGTCCGCACGGCCGACGGAAGCGTGTGGAGCGCGCAGGCCTGGCTCACGCTCGTGGGCCGGCTGAAGCCCGGCGTCTCTCGCCGCCAGGCGGAGGCCGTGCTCGGGCGCATTCAACCCGAGTGGGCGCCGCGCCTCGCGCTGGTACAGGCCACGCTGAGCGCGGTCGAAGACCGCGAGGACCTGCGCCGGTTCAGCGTCGGGCTCCTGGCCGCCTGCGGCGCCTGCCTGGCCATTGCCTGCGTGAACCTCGCCGGCCTGCTGCTCGCCCGCGCGGAAGAGCGGCGGCGCGATCTCGGCGTGCGCGCGGCGCTGGGAGCGAGCCGGCTCGCGCTCGCGCGGCAACCGTTAGCGGAGAGCCTGGCCATCGCGGCCCTGGGCGCGGCCGCCGGCGTAGCCACCGCCGCCGCCCTCCTGCGCGCCATCGAAGACGTACGGCTGCCCGGCGACCTCCGCATCGGCGAGCTCGAGCTGGCACTCGACGTTCGCCTGATCGCCCTGGCCGTGCTCTCGTCTTTCGCGACGGCCGCAGTGTTCGGCGCGTGGCCCGCGTGGCGGGTGTGGCGATCGGATGCGCTGGGCGCATTGCGGACACGATCGAGCGGGACGGGCCGGCGTCCTTCCGTCTGGCGCGGGCCCTTGCTGGCGGCGCAACTCGCCCTGTGCGTGCCGCTGCTCGCCGGCACCGGGCTCTTCGTGGCGAGCCTGCGTCACGTGCTGGCCATCGATCCCGGCTTCGCGATGGACGGGCTCGTGCGTGTCGGCATCGAGAACCGTCAATCCGATCGCGTCCATCGGGCGCTACGTGAGCTCGCCGGCCGCATCGGCCTGCAGCCGGGCGTCCGGTCGGTGGACGTCTACGGTGGAACGGCATCCATGCGGATCCTCTACGTGGAGGGTGCCGAACGCCACCTGCCCGAGAATGCGCCCGTGCGCTTCGCCGGTCCGGACTACTTCCGGACGCTCGGCCTGCCGATCGTGCGCGGGCGCGGCATCGACAGCCGCGACGTCGCGGGCAGCCCGAAGGTGGCGGTGATCGACGAGACGCTCGCGGGGCTCCTCTTTCCGTCGGAAGATCCCCTCGGGCGACGCGTCGCCTTCATGCCGCCTCAGCCGTCGCCGCTCGCCGATCCCGTCGAGATCGTCGGCATCGCCCGCGCGGCGCGATATCACGAGGTCCTTCGTAGTCCGCGACCGCATCTCTATGTCGCGCTCGCTCAGCAGCCCGCGCACGGCAACGTCCTGCTGCTGCGCCACGCTGGCGACCTGTCTGGCATTTTGGCCGCACTGCACCGCGAGGCGCGCGCGATCGATGCCGGCCTTCCCGCCCCCCACGTGACAGTCCTGGCGGACTCCATTCGCAACCAGGTCGCGCCCCAGCGGTTGGGGGCGGCGCTGCTGGGGACGTTCGGCGGGCTTGCGTTGCTGCTCTCCGCGATCGGGCTCTACGGCCTCCTCGCGTACGCTGTGGCGCTGCGCACGTCCGAGATCGGGCTGCGCATGGCCATCGGCGCCGAGCCGCGGGACATCCGCCGCCTCGTCTTGCGCAGTGGCGTCCGCATCATCGCGTTCGGCGTGAGCGGAGGCCTGCTCCTCGCCCTGGCCGCGGGGCGCCTGCTCGCCGGCTTCCTTCACGGAATCGGCAGCCGGGACCCGGGCACGCTGGCGGGAGCGGTGTGCGTGCTGGCCGCGGTGGGACTCGCCGCCTGCCTCGTCCCCGCGCGCCGCGCCGCGCGGCTCGATCCCGTAGAGGCCCTTCGCTGCGAATAGCCGGCGCGCGACGCGCGAGCATCAGGGGACTACGAGCGAGCCGATTCGATCTCGGCGAGCGGCAGGAACATCACGAGCGGCTGCGGCCGGGCGTCGGACTGGCCTTCGACCACGTCGAGGGCCACAAACCCGTACTTCGCGTAGAAGTCCACGGCTCCTGGCTTGGCGTCGACCAAGACCCCGACGCAGCCGTACTTGTCGCGCATCTCGCGCGCGAGCGCGAAGGCGTACCGCAAGAGCGCTTTGCCAACGCCCAGGCCGCGGGTCGCGACATCAGTGGCCAACCGACCAATGCGCAGGACCGGCAGCGGGTACGCGGGCAGGCGGCGCCTGAGCGCGGCAGGCAGATCGTCGCCCTCGATGTCCGCCGGCGCGACCGTGACGTAGCCACAGATGCTCCCCTCTTCGATGGCCACGTAGGTTGCGCCGACGTGATGTTTGAATTGGTTCTGACCGGCGTACTTCTGGAAGAACGCGTCCAGGTCGGGATCGCCGGAGCGAAAGGCGGAACGGTCGTCGGCCTTGGCGAGAGCCCTAATCTCCATCCGCCATCAGATCACGCAGAGCAGCAGTCGGGTTGGGATTCTCGAGGCGCTCGGCGATCGCCGTCATGCTGGCACGTGTCACCACGACGCGAGGATGGATCACGACGTCGGCCGGGAGCTCGTGCACGGCGACCAGGTGATGCCGCAACGCGGCCTCGACGACAAACTGCTTCTTGACGCCCGTCGCGCGAACGTGCCGGTCCAGGAGGTCCATCGTCGTGTCGGAAACGACGGCGGAAAGTTGACGCTCTTTGGCCATATCTGCCCTCTCCTTGGAAAGTCTAGGAAAAACTAGGGCGATTTTCAAGCCCTCAAGTCCGAGAATTTCGGGCTCTCAAGCGGGGAATCTCGAGAGTGCCTTAACCCGAGTTGATAGTGGGCCTTAGGTCGACAGTCTCCGTTTCTGGGGCACGTCAGGAACGAAGCACGCCGGCATACTCCGTGATGTTCCAAGTGCGAACACAGACCTCAAGGAATACTTCAACCAACTCATTCTGCACCCAGTACCCGAAACAGTTACAATTTAGGACCAAGGAACTTGCGCCGGACTTCTGGCGGGCGATGCCGATTTCGCCTACAGAGCGACGGTCGAGCCCGTACGGATCGACTCGTCGGCGGCCAGCACCAGGCGCACGCTGAGCTGCGTCGCCTCGTGATGCGACGTGAGGTCGAGGCCCTCGCGGATCGCGCGCTCGAAGAGCTCCTGCTCGCGGCGGCAGAGGTCGACGAGCGCGAGGTCGGCGGGCGCCTTCATCACTTCATCCGCATGAACGAATGCGCCCTGCGCGTCGAGGTCGCGCCGGTGGCGAACGAAGGCGCCGTCGCGCAGCGTGACGGAGCCCAGCGGGCCGACGACGTCCTTGATGAAGACGGCCTCGTCGCTCATCATCGGGCCCCAACCGGCCTCGTACCATCCCACCGAGCCGTCCTCGAATCGAAGCTGGAGCTGGCCGTAGTTATACATCCCCTCGGGGAGCTCGGGCGCCAGCCGAGCGCCCACCGCCTGCACATGCGTCGGCCGCGAGCCCGTCATCTGGCACATGACGTCGACGTAGTGGACCGCGCAATCGACGATCGGCGAGACGGTGCGCATGAGCTGCTGCTGCTTCGACCAGTGCTCGCCCGTCGACTGCTGGTTCTGGCTGATGCGCATCACCAGCGGCTTGCCCACGGTGCCCGCCAGCTCGACAAAGCGCGTCCACGTCGGATGGTGCCGAAGGATGTAGCCGACGACGAGGGCGCGGCCCGTCTCCCGCGCGGCCTGGATCACGCGCTCGGCCGACGCCAGGTCCTCCGCCAGCGGCTTCTCCACGAACACGTGGGCGCCCGCTCGCAGCGAGGCGACGCAGAACCGCTCGTGAGTGTCGGGATAGGTCGAGACACAGACGGCGTCGGGTTTCGTACTTGCGAGTGCTTCCTCGAAATCAGAGAAGGTGCGGCCGACGCCGAGCTCCGCGGCGAGACGATCGCGCGCTTCGGGCCGGCGGGCCACGAGGCCGACGACCTCGAAGCCCGGCAGGGCGTGATAAGCGCGCGCATGGGCCGCGCCCATGTGGCCGCAGCCCACGACCAACACGCGGAGGCAGCCCCTATCCATGGAACCGCGTTGGCCTCGCCAAAGGGAGGTATCGAGTTTCAGCCTTCCGATTCATTGACAGTTCTCGACACTCACAACTAAGCTGCCAACGCCGCACACAAACACCCTTTCCGGAAAGAAGCGCAGCAAAAAAGGGGGAGATCCATGCCTGCGACGGCCGTGCGCCGCATCCACATTGTACTCACCGCCACCGGCCTGCTCCTCTGCCGCCACGCGGCCGCGGCCACGGTCACTGTGTCCTCGCCCGGCGGGAACATCGCCGCCACCGTGACGTTCAACGAATCGAACGGCAGCGTGTCGTACAGTGCCACGAGCAACGGCACCACCATCATTGGATCCAGCCCGCTCGGCCTCACCACGAACCTCGGCGACTTCACGACCGGCCTCGCCTATATGGGGACCACCCCGGCCACGGTGAACGAAACCTACACCCTTCCCGTCGGCAAGCGCTCGACGTACGTGAACCGCGCGAACGAGCAGCAGCTCCGCTTCACGAAGGGCACCCGCGAGCTGCAGATCCACGTACGCGCCTACGACGACGGCATCGCCTTCCGCTACATGATCCCCGGCACCGGCACCGTCACGATCTCCGCCGAGGGCACGGGCTTCCGAACACCGGCCGGCGTGAGCTACTACGGCGCCGAGCATCCGAACCGCTGGGGCTACGAGAGCCCGCTGCGCAAGCTGCTCCCCACCGAGACGGCCTTCTCGGTGCCGGTTCTCGTCGAAGCGGCCGGCATCAGCCACTGGCTCTACATCGGCCAGGCGGCCACGTACGGCACCTACATCATCCCGTGGCTGCAAGTGCAGAGCGACGGCCTCCTCTCCATCCGCTTCCCCCTCGATCAGGCCGCACAGGGCCCCGTCAGCACGAGCCTGCCCTTCCGCTCGCCGTGGCGCGTGGTGATCGTCTCGCCGAACACCTTGGCGCGCATCGTCGAGTCGACGATGGTCGAGAACCTGAACCCGGCCACCGACAGCGCGCTCGTCGGCGCCTCGTGGCTCAAGCCCGGGCGCGCGAGCTGGGACTACATCAACAAGCTCTACGACCAGATCCCGACGTGGATCGACTTCGACGCCGAGATGGGCTGGCAGTTCCACGTCATGGAAGGCGGCTGGGAGAGCCGCTACTCCGGCGACGTGAACACCTACACGAGCTACGCCACCAGCAAAGGCACCGGCCTCATCGGCTGGACGTCGGCGCGCTCGAACAACACGCCGTCCAAGGCCAACTCGACGTTCACGCGGTTCAACAACCTGGGGGTGAAGGGCGCCAAGGTCGATTTCTTCGACCGCGATCCCGCCACCGGCACCGTGAGCGACGACTACGAGGACACGCAGGCGAGCCTGCGGCAGCGGGACGACATCGCGATCGCCGCCCGTGACCATCAGATCCACCTCGTCTACCACGGCTGCGCGATCCCCTCCGGCGAGCGCCGGCGCTGGCCGCACCTGCTCGGGCTCGAAGCCGTCGACGGCCTCGAGCACCATCCCCCCAGCGCCCACGACGTGACGCTGCCGTTCATCCGCAACATCACCGGCCCCGTCGACTACACGCCGATCGACGTCCCGTCGACGTTCAAGACGTGGGCGGGGCAGGTCGCGAGCGCCGTCGTCTTCGAGACCGGTCTTCAGATCTACGCGCCCGCCCACACGTGGTTCCGAGCCAGCACCGCCTACGAATTCTTCCGCCAGCTTCCCGGCACCTGGGACGACACGCGGCTCGTCGACGGCTATCCCGAGAGCCACGTGACGATCGCGCGCCGGAAGGGCAACGTCTGGTACGTCGGGTCGATGAACAACCTGGCGCGCACGGCGGCGATCCCGCTGTCGTTCCTCTCCGCCGGCACGACGTACACCGTCGACATCTACCGCCAGGGCGCGACGCTGCAGGAAATCGTGCGCGAGACGCGCACGGCCACCAGCGGCGACACCGTGAGCTTCGACCTGAACGCGTCGAGCGGCGTGGCCCTGCGCCTGGCGCCGGTGGCGGCACCGCGGCCGACGCAGACGCCGACCCCCACGCCCACCCCGACGCCGCCCGCCGGCTTCACGGAGATCACGCCCGTAGGATCCGGCGTCACCGCGAGCACGAACGATGGCAACCTCCCCGCCAACACCGTCGACAACAGCCTGTCGACGCGCTGGTCGGCGAACGGCGACGGCGCCTGGATCCGGTACGACCTCGGCTCGCCGCGGACGATCGCCTTCGTGCGGATCGCCGTGTACAACGGCAATGCCCGGCAGAATCGATTCGACCTGCAGGTCTCGAACGACCTCGCGAGCTGGCAGAGCGTGATCACGGGCGGCCTGACCAGCGGTACCACCACCGCCGAAGAGGTGCACGACTTCGCCGACGTCACCGCCCGCTACGTGCGCTACGTGGGACACGGCAGCACCGTGGGCACCTTCAACAGCGTGACGGAGGTCAGCGTCTTCGCACCGCCGGTTTCGGTGACGCCGACGGTGACGCCCACTCCCGTGACACCGACAGTCTCGCCCACGCCGACTCCGACGCCGCCCGGTCCGACACCGACGCCGACGCCCACGCCCCCGGCCACCGGCTGCCTCGTCGCCACCGCGGGCAGCGGCTGGGTCAACCGGCCGTCGCCCAGCGTGGCCGGACAGTTCGCCGTCAACTTCGACGCGACCCCGTCGGGCGGCGCCGCCGATGCCGTCAT
>Ga0114129_10014140_pt1 | contig 11370 bp, 9 predicted proteins | sample RhiMetdeltSRZDD1_FD_80071 | JGI IMG/M metagenome (GOLD analysis project Ga0114129, IMG submission 80071) | Populus rhizosphere microbial communities from Tennessee, USA - Rhizosphere MetaG P. deltoides SRZDD1 (version 2) (version 2) | ecosystem: Host-associated > Plants > Roots > Rhizosphere >... | reverse complement strand
TCAATCAAAGTCGCCAACTGAACTTTTGGGTCTTGGGACTTGGGTCTTGGGTCTTGGGTCTTGCAAGACCCAGGACCCTTTTCTTTTTTTCGGGGTCTAAGTACCTCACCAAGGCGTTGACCCGGCCGGGCACGCGAATCAGGCAGAAGGAGACACTCATGCCTCGCGATCTGTTCGGCGATGTCACGCGTCCATCGATTTCGATCGGCAACCGCAAGTGGTACACGGTGCCGTTGTCTCTACTCTCACATTCCGCGATTGTGTTCGCGGTTGTCGTGATTCCGTTGCTTGCAACCGATGTTCTTCCGGAGCCGTGGGAAAAGATTGAAGGCTTCGTCATGCCGATTGCGCCGCCGGCGCCGCCGCCACGGCCTCGACCGATGGACGTGAAGCCCGTGGAGAACATGACTATCCCTACCATCGCCCCGGACGGCTTCGCTCCAGAAAAACCAATTGAGGCGGGCTGGGAGGATCGCGAGCCCTCGCCAAATATCGTCGACGGCACCGTCAATGACGGCGTTATCGTTGCGCCGCCACCTCCGCCGCCAAAAAAGATCGAACAGGCCGTGCCTGTGCGCGCAGGCATGGGCGTCAAAACGCCGGTGAAGACGCGCGATGTGCAGCCGATCTATCCCGCAATGGCGAAGCTTGCGGGCATTCAAGGCGTTGTCATCATTGAAGCCACCATCGGTATCGACGGCAGACTGGTGAACGCTCGTGTGCTGCGGAGCCTGCCGCTGCTCGATCAGGCAGCGTTAGACGCCGTGCGCCAATGGGAGTTCACGCCGTGGCTCCTCAACGGTGTTCCCGTCCCGGTGATCATGACGGTCACTGTCAACTTCACGCTGACGAGGTGAGCGTTGGTCTGGCGAATTGCTGACTGTGGACTGAGCTGTCGACTGCAGAATGAGACTCTTAACTGTCGACCGTCGACTGCCGACTGGCGTTACTGTATCGGCGTGCCGACAGCGGGCGCCGCGTTGCCGAGGGTGGACGCGCCGAACAGATTCGTGTCGGCCTGATAGATCGCGGCCAGGGTGTTGGTGTAGAAGAACCGGCTGCCGCTGAGACCCTGAGCCAGCGGATTGGCGGTGGCGTAGTACGAGGTGAAAAGAGCCGCGGCGACGCCGCTCGCGTTACAGCCGTCCGACGGCGCCGCGGTCGACTCGATGCCTTGGGTCATGGTGACGCGATACCCGCTCTTGTCGACGATGGCGCCGGCCGACAGGTCCGGGCTCAGGAACGGCACGCTGCCCGACGGAGCGTTCCCGAGAATCGGCAACTGCGACGCGTAATAGCCATTGCCGCAGGCAGAGTTATAGGTCTGCTGTGCGCTGAGGATCGCCCGCATGCTCGCGACGGCCGAGGCCTCGTTGCCCGACATCCGCGCTCGCAGCAATCCCGGTATCGCGATCGCGGCAATGATGCCGATGACCGCGACGACGATGAGCAATTCGATCAAAGTAAAGCCGGAGTCCAGGCGTCCCCGCATTGCAAGGTCATCCATAGCAAGAATGTGGCCGCGTGTAAGCGCGCAGAAACAGGCAGATTGGGGGCCGGAGGGCCGCTTCGCTGACAGTTGCTGTCACGTTGTGCCGAGTCGCGTCACGCTATACTGCCGCAACCGGAGCCGGCACAATGACTCAAAGAATCGCTATCTTCCTGGTTATCGGGGCATCGCTGGCAGGCGCAGAAAGCGTTGGTCAGAGTGCGCAGCCCCGTGAGCCCTTCACCCTGGCCCTGACGGGCGATTCGATCATCAACCAGCGGCTTCAGGTGTTCAAAGAGCCGGAGTTCACCCGCCTGTTCGACATGATCCGCGGCACGGATGCCGCCTTCACCAATCTCGAGACCCTGTTCCACGACTACGAAATGCCGCCGGCGCACGAAAGCGGCGGCACGTGGATGCGCACCGAGCCGCCGATCATCAAGGAGCTGGTGTGGGCCGGATTCGATCTCGTCTCGCGCGCCAACAATCACGCCGGTGATTTCGGTCCGGCCGGTTCGGCCATGACCAGCAAGTACGTCCGCGAAGCCGGTCTCGTCGAGGCCGGCGTCGGCAACAGCCTGGCCGAAGCGCGCGAAGCCAAGTTCCTTGAAACGCCGAAAGCGAGGGTCGCGCTGATCTCCGCCGCGTCGACGTTCACGCCGCATTCGCGCGCCGGCAACACCCGCGGCGACATGCCGGCGCGGCCGGGATTGAACCCGCTCCGCTTCAACACGACGTATGTGATCACCGCCGAGCGCATGGCGGATCTGAGGCGCGTGGCCGCGGAGCTGTCGGGGACCCCACCCGGCAGCGGCGACACCTTGAACTTTGGCGGCCGCCGCTACGTGGTTGGATCGCAACCTGGTACGCGGACCGAGCCCCTCAAGGAGGACGTCGAAGCGATCGCGCGCGTGGTCCGCAGCGCTTCCGCGCTGGCCGACATCGTGATTGTCTCGCTGCATTGCCACGAGGGCGGCGCCAATCGATCCATTCCCGCCGACTTCATCCCCGTGTTTGCGCGCGCGGTAGTCGACGCCGGCGCCGACGTGTTCGTCGGCCATGGCCCGCACGTGCTGCGCGGCATCGAGATCTACAAGGGCAAGCCGATCTTCTACAGCCTGTCGAATTTCATCTTCCAGAACGAGACGCTGCTGCGCATGCCGGCCGACAGCTACGAGCAATACGGACTGGACGACGATGTGGCACAGACGGCGGACTATCTCGACGCGCGCTACGACAAGGATCGCCGCAGCTTCCCGGCCGAAGCCGAGTACTGGGACTCGGTGACTGCGGTCACGAAATGGGATGGCAGCAACCTCCTGGAAGTCCAGCTGCACCCGATCACGCTCGGCTACAAGACCTCGCGCGCGGAGCGCGGCCGGCCGAAGCTGGCGTCGGGCGCGGATGCCGCGCGGATTCTGGAGATGATGGTGTCGCGCTCGAAGCCGTTCGGCGCAACCGTGACGGTGAGAAACGGCGTCGGCTTCATCACGCCGACGCCGGCCGGATCACGTAAGATCGAGCAGAGCAGCGCTTTCACCCTGTTCGTGGTTTCCCACGTCAGGTCTCGGTCCCTCTTCCCGAAGTGTCCGTAGTTCGTCGTCTTCGAGTAGATCGGGCGGCGCAGTTTCAGCTGGTCGATGATTGCGGCCGGCTGGAAATTGAACACGCGATTGATCGCCCGCGTGATTCTCGCTTCCGATACCGTATTCGTGCCGAACGTCTCGACGTGCACGCTCACCGGATCGGGATGACCAATCGCGTAGGCGAACTGCACTTCACATTTCGCGGCGAGCTTCGCCGCCACCACGTTCTTGGCGACCCAACGGCCCATGTAAGCGGCGCTGCGATCGACCTTCGTCGGATCCTTGCCGGAGAACGCGCCGCCGCCGTGACGCCCCATGCCACCGTATGAATCGACAATGATTTTCCGGCCGGTGAGGCCGGTATCACCTTGCGGTCCGCCGATTACGAAACGGCCCGTCGGATTGATCAGGAACTCCGTATCGCGGCTGAGCAGCCGCTTCGGCAACACTTTCTTGACGACTTCATTGATGCAGAACTTTTCGATCTTGTCGTGAGAGGCGTCGGCGGCGTGCTGCGTGGAAATGACGACGTTTGAAATGCCGACCGGCCTGCCGTCTTCGTAGATCACCGAGACTTGCGATTTGGCATCCGGCCGCAGCCATGGGGCGCCGCCGCTCTTGCGGATCTTGGTCAATCGGCGGCCGAGCCGATGCGCGAACATGATCGGCGCCGGCATCAGCTCCGGTGTTTCATTGCTCGCATACCCGAACATCAGTCCCTGGTCGCCGGCGCCCTGCTGCGACGTCTTCTTGCCCTTCACCTTGCGCGCGTCCACGCCCTGCGCGATGTCGGACGACTGCTGCGTCAGCAGCAGGTTCACGAACACGCGATCGGCATGAAACACGTCATCGTCGTTGACGTAGCCGATCTCGCGAATCGTGTCGCGCGCGATCTCCTCGATGTCGAGCTTGGCTTTGGTGGTGATCTCGCCGCCGACGATGACGACGTTCGACTTGACGTAGGTCTCGCAGGCAACGCGGCTGAACCTGTCCTGCTCGAGGCAGGCATCGAGGACCGCGTCGGAGATCGTGTCGGCGACTTTGTCGGGATGTCCTTCGCCGACCGACTCGGAAGAAAAGATGTATCGATTGCCCATTCACACTCCAAAAACAAAAGCCCGCGATCAGTCGCGAGCTTATTCGCGACTTAGATAGCTGCCCCGCCGGAGGCGGGGCAAAAAACGCTGCGGCCCATCAAGTCGGAGAAATCGCCGCAACAACGACCCTTCAGTATTGCTGGGCCGTTGACCCCGTGTCAAACGCTACTTCTTGTGGTTTTCAATATACGAGAGCGCGAATTTCTCGAGTGGTTCGCTGCGAAGGCCGATCAGCTTCGCTTCTTCGGTCGCCTTGTCGACGGCCCAGCCGTCCTGCAGCACGCGCTTCACGAGCCATACCGCGCCCACTCTGCTGGCCGAGCCGCAGTGGATGTAGACCGGTTGGTTCGCCTTGGTCGCCACCGCGGCCAGGAATTGGTCGACGACTTTCGGATCGGGCTGCTGGCCGTTGAATGGAATGTGAATGTAGTTGAGGCCGAGCGACTTCGCGTGCGCGGCGTTGAGGTCGATGTTGGCGTTCGCCTCGGTGGCGAGGCGCAGGTTGATCACCGATTTGAAGCCGTCCTTGGCGAGGCCGTCGAGCGCATTCGTTTCCGTGGCGCCGCCGCACGCCACCACGGCGTCGACCTTGCTGAAATTGACGATGCCCGCGCGCTCCTGCTTGACGACTTGTGCGAACGCGGCGGTGGAAAGAAGAGCGACGAGGACAGGGACGGCAAAACGCATGATCGGCAGCCTCCGCTGCCGATCATACGTGGAGGTCTATTCCTTTTGCACCGTGACGGTGACGGGCGCCTGCATGCGGACCGTTACGGTCGTGCCGGCCGCCAGCGTGGCCGGGTTGCGATCGTTGGTCATCGCCGCCGCGGTGCCCGCGCCGGCGCCAACCGCGCCGCCGATGGCCGCGCCCTTGCCGCCGCCGAGAATCGCGCCGAGGATGGCGCCACCGATGGCCGCGCCGCCGACTTTCGCCGCGCTCTCACCACCGGGCGACTGGCCTTCGCGCACCACCGGATCCGTCTTCAACGGCAGCTGCGTGCCGTCGGCGAGCACGATCGTGTGGAACTTGATCGCCAGCCGGGCCTTGCCCTTGACGCGGCCGCCTTTATCGACCTCGCTGACCGAGCCGCGCACGGTTGAGCCCGCCGGAATCGCGATGCGATCGCCGACGCGAAGATCGCGCGTGACGCGCGCATCGACGCGATCCTCAACTCGCGCCAGCTCGCTCGAGATGGTGCGCTCGATCTGCAATCCCAGCACCGCATCGGACGGCACCGTCAGATCGACGAACTCGGGCGCCGGCGGAGGCGGCGGAGCCGGAGGCTCCGGCTCGCGATATTCGGGCGCCGACGGCTGCACGCTCGGACGCGTTTCCCACATCGTGCCAGACGTGGTGGGAGCCGAGGGTTGTGCCGGCGACTCGGAAGTCTGTCCTGAGCGAGCGGCGATGCTCGCATCGCGAGCATCATCGCGAGTCGAAGGGCGCGTCGACGGACGCTCAACGACCCGAGCCGATCGTGCTGGTGACGACGCTGGAGTCGACACTGCCGCCGCACGCCGCGCCGGCTCCACCGGCGCTGCTGGTTGCAATACCTCGGGCTTCCGCGCGTCCGGAGTGATGACGCCTTCCGACTCCGTCACGGTTGCAGGCGCAGCGGGTTCAGCTGGTGCCGCGAGTACGGCAGGTCCAGCCTGGGTCTGCCGGACCGCGAGGTAGGCGCCACCGCCGGCAGCGGCCAGGCACCCGACCGTCAACCCCGCAAAGACCAGCTTGTTGAACTCCATGGTCGTGAAACTCCTGCCAGCCGATTCAGCAAGGGCCGTGCCGTGGGGCACCAGCCTGAATCCCGGATTTTACGCCTGTTTTCGTCAAAAATGTAGCGCGGAGGTGTCCTCAATAGGGGAGGGTGTCCCGCCCCCATAGGACGAAATTGTTAGTGCGCCGCTGAGACCACCGGTTGGTTCGCGAGGTGCTGCGCGTGCCGGACCGCGGCGTCGACGGCCACTTCGAAGCGACGCAGCGTCTCGGCGCGGTGACTGCTCGTATGCAGCTTCAGACATTCGGGCTCGAGCCGGACCTGATCGCGCGATTGCCACGTGGCGGATTTGCGGGTGAGATGCCGGCCGTAAATCCAGCGCGAGGCTCTTTCGAAGAGCGGCGCAATTCCGACGTTCATCAAACGCTCAAACGTGTTGGCCTGTTCGCCCGTTGGCCTGTTGGCCCGCTGGCCTGCGTCAAAGTTCGGATAAAACCTGCGCACGAAGGGGTTGGCGCCGATGAATTGCGCGAACACGTCCTGACCGACGATAGGCCGCAGATGAACGATCTGGTTGGCGGAAAACAAATCTTCGGGGGCGATGGCCAGCGCTTCCTCGGAGATGACGTAATTGAGGCACATCCGCTTGCGCCACCCGAGCAGGCGCGCGATGACCAGGACCGACAGCGTCACGCTCCACACGCGCTGCGGCGCGGTGATCACGAACAGATCGAGATCGGCTGAGCCCTCGGCATTGAGATGCGCGAGGCTGCCGGAGACCGCCACCATGCGCACGAACGGCATGCGCGACACCAGCGCGATCAGCCGCCGATCCCGCTCGAGCAAATCGCGGCTCAAGGTTTCGCGACGGCTGCGCGTGTGGATCAAGTCGCCGCGTCCGGCTGGAAAGTACCAGCCGTCGCGATGCTCGATCGCGGCCTGAAGAAACTCGCTGTGACGCCACCACGCGGCAACCGTCGCTTCGTCGGCGCTGACTTCAACCAGCGTGGCGCGCAGCTGCGGCAGCGTCAGCGGATAGTCGAAGAGCGACGCATAGACGACCGACCGCAGCACGGCGAGCTCCTGGGCGCGGGTCGGCTTCATCACACTGAACCTTCGTGTTGAACCTTCGTGATGAACCTTCGTGCTGAACCCCTGTCTTGAACCTGAAGCGCGATCACGCATCCGATTGTGACGATGATTTCGGTGATGACGGTGGCGATAGCGGCGCCGACAATGCCTCGCGAGGGAACGAGGAGCAGGTTTGCGGCGATATTGCCGATCAGCGCCAGCACCACGATAGCCAGGTAGGCGCGCTGTCCGTCCCAGCCAATCACCTGGTGGGTGAGCGCGTAATTCAGGAAGAACAACGGCAGCGCGAGCGACAGCACGGCGAACGCCGGCGCGGCGTCAGCGTAGAACTCGCCGTAGATGAACGGAATGATCATGGGTGCGGCTGCGGCACACACCACGGCGAGGGAGAGTCCGACGATGGCGAGACCGCCGCCGATCCGTCGCACGAGCTCGGTATCGCGCGTCTGCACGAGGAGCGGAAATGTCACCGCCATCACCGCCGCGGGCAGGAGCCGCAGCCCTTCGACCAGGCGGAAGGCCGCGTTGTACCCGCCGACCGGCTGGAAGCCGTGCCACTGCTGGATGAAGTAGACGTCGATGCGGAAGTAGAGCGCCGAGAAGAGCGCCGCCGCGCCGAGAGGGAAGACGTCGATGAAGAATTGCTTCGTTGTGAGGTGCTCCGCCTCCGCGGCCTCCCGGCCGCTTCGGCGAGACAGGCTATGTGCGACGCCAAGTGAAACGATCATTGCGATCACTGCCGGGATCAGCATCGCGACGGCGAGATAATCCAGCCGCCGCCACCACCACAGCGCGGCCAGCGCGAGCACCAGAGTCGCCAGGCGATGCGCGGCGTGAATCGCCGACTCGATCTCGCTGCGCTGCAGGCCGCGGAAGTAATGCGCGACGGTCTCGAGCACCGCACCGCACAGCTGCACGAGCACGATCAGCACGAATTGCATGCGCCAGTGGCGCGGCGCCAGGTACGGCGTGACCAGCACCGCGATGGTGGCGGCCAGGAACGCCAGGCCGGCGCGAAGGCTGATGATTTCCATCACGAAGTGCCGGCCGCGCGGATGCCGCGCGGTCTCGCGCGCCAGGTGCATCGACAGTCCGGCGTCGGTCAGGATGCCGAGCAACCAGCCGGTGGCCATCGCCAGTGCCAGGATCGCGAACGGATCGGGATTGAGTTGGCGAGCAGCAACCACCGTGATGACGAGCATCACCGCTTTGCCGCCCGCATCCGCGAGGACCTTGAACAAAATGGCCCCGCCCTGAGCGAGCGTCGCGTCGCGTAAGCGATGCGACGCGAGTCGAAGGGTTACGTATCGCGAAAGCAGTTTCACTTCCAGAAAGCCCGGCTCCTATTTACCACCGGTGATGGCGTGAATGATGCGATGAATGCAGGGCAAATGCACCTCCCGTGCCCGGCGCATACGGGCATTTGAATTGCACTTCGATGACCACCCGTGTCCGACGTTGTCGCAATGCCCGTACCCCGCGCGTGGACCGATCGCGCGTTTGTGGGTTCGTGGGCCGTCCCGGCCAGCCTGTTGCTCGTCGCCGCGGTCTCGCCCTTCGAACGCCCGCTTCCGGGCGCGATTCTCGGGTTTACGCTGACCACGCTGGAGCTTTCGATTGTGGTTGTGCTGGCAGCCGCCGCGATCGCGGCGGTGCGCGACCCGCGCGCGTTCCGCTGGCGCACGCCGCTCACCATTCCGGCGATGACATTTCTGGCGTGCGCGCTCATCGCCAGCCTCGCGGCGCCTGAATTTTCCGGCAACGCGCTCCGCTTCACCGGCCGTCTCGCGGCGGCGCTGCTGCTGTTCACGGTCGTGGCCAACGGCGCGGCCCATGAACGGTTTGCGCGCCAGTTGATCGCCACGCTGCTTGGCGCCGGCGCCTGCGTCGGCGTGATCGCCGTTCTCGAACTGGCGCAGGTGCCGTTCATTCTCGATTCGTTGAAAGTCTTTCGTCCCGGTTTCCACGTCGTCGGCGGGCAGTTGCGTGCCACCTCCACGCTGTTCTACCCGACGATCACGTCGATGTACCTCGAAGTGGTGTTCGCGCTCGGATTGATCTGGGTCGCGTCGAGCCGTCTCGCGTTCGCGGCGTTGGTTCTCGTGGGCGCCGGCATCATCGCCACCTTTACGCGCGCCGGGTTGATCGCGATGGCGATCAGCCTGGTCACGTTTGGCGCGCTGGTGTACGTGAAGCGTCAAGGGGTGAAACGCTGGGAGCGTGAGCACGTCGCGCTCGCGCTGCTCGCCGTGATCCTGGCGGCGCTGGTCATGGTGTCACGCTCGCCGCAGTTGTTGATCACGCGCATGAGCACGGAAGGATCTGAAGACTGGTACGGCGCGTCGTACGAGGTGCCGCGCCGCTTGTCGATGCGTCCCGACAGCTTCAACGACATCCCGGTCACGCTGTCGAATCGCGGCTGGCTGACCTGGCAATCATCAGCGCTGCCGGTGTTCGCGCTGTCGTATCACTGGCTTTCCGCGGAGACGGAAGAAGTCGTGATCTACGACGGGCTGCGCACGCCCTTCGCGCAGGCGGTCGCGCCCGGTGAAGATGTGGAATTGCGCGCCCGGGTCCGGGCGCCGGGTTATCCGGGCACCTATTTATTAGTGTGGGACGTCGTCCAGGAACATCGCACGTGGCTCAGCCTCGAGGGCGTCTTTCCAGGCCGGACGACTGTCACGGTCGAAGGCACGCCGGTTGGCGCACCGTTGCCCGCACGCGGCCGCATGCCGGCAGGCGCGATGCGCATGCCACGGCCCGTGCTGTGGCAAACCGCCCTGCAGATCTCCGGCGACCATCCGCTGCTCGGCATTGGTCCCGACAATTTCCGGCACACCTACGGCAGATATCTTGGCCTGGCCGCGTGGGACACGCGCGTGCACGCCAACAACACTTATCTCGAAGTGCTCGCCGGGATGGGAGTGCTCGGCCTGGCCGCGTTTGGCTGGCTGATCGTCGCGGCCGCGCGTGCGGCTGCGTCGCTCGTCACCGGTGCCACCGCCGGCTCGATCGCGCTCGTCGCCGCGGCGTTTGCCGCGTGCACCGTGATTGCCGCGCACGCCGTGGTTGATTCGTTCCTCACTTTCACTTCCACTTACGTCGTCTTCGCCATTGCGGCGGGACTGCTGTATCGCCATGCGCATCGCGTTTGACGGCACCACCTTGACGCCCGGGCGCACCGGTGTGGGGTACTACACCGAGCACCTGCTGCAGCATCTCGCGCACGAGGTGGAAGCCACCGGCGACGAGATCGTCGTGGTCTCGAACCAGCCCATCGACACCGAGCGGCCGCTGCCGCCGCATGTGCGCGTGCATGAAGGCCATCGCTTCCCGGTCCGCATCGGCTGGATGCAAATACGCGCGCAGCGCGCCCTCGATGCCTTGCGGCCCGACGTCGCGCATTTCACCAACGGCATGATGCCGATCGGATCGCGCGTCTCCACCATCGTCACGGTCCACGACATGAGCCTGCGGTTGTATCCGCAGTGTCACCCGGTGCGGCGATTGCTGCTGAACCGTCCGTTGATGCACCTCGCGATTCGCCAGGCGGCGGCGATCGTGACCGTCTCAGACAGCGCCCGGCGCGACTTGCTGCGGTTCCACGGCATCCCAGCGGATCGAGTGTCGGTGGTGCACGAAGCGGCGAGCCCGGCGTTCCACCCGATCACCGATCGGGCCCGGCTCGATCGCGTGCGATCCCGCTATGGCCTGCCGGCCCGGTTCGTGCTGTATGTCGGCACCATCGAGCCGCGCAAGAATCTGTCGCGCCTGATGGAAGCGTTCGCGCAGGCCCGGCGGCGCGGGCTGCCGCATCACCTCGTGTGCGTCGGCCCGTATGGATGGTCGTCGCGCGATCTCGCGGGACGCATCGATCACCTGGGCATCAGGGACGCGGTGCATTTCACCGGCTACGCGCCATTCGACGACCTGCCGGTGATTTACAACCTCGGAGACTTCTTCGTCTTCCCGTCGTTGTATGAGGGTTTCGGGCTGCCGGTTGTCGAGGCGATGGCCTCCGGCCTCCCCGTGATTACGTCCAACACCTCATCGCTGGGCGAGATCGCAGCGGACGCGGCCTGCACCATCGACCCGACCAATACCGATGCGATGGCCGACGCCATGATGAACGTGGCGAACGACGAGGCATTGAGGCGGGATCTCTCCGAACGCGGACTGCGCCGGGCCGAGTTCTTTTCGTGGACCCAGACGGCGAAGGAAATGCTGGCGGTCTATCACCGTGCCGCCGCTGTCACCGAGGCGGCGCCGGTTCCCGCAGGCGTGCTATGACGACGCCGACCTTGGCCCGCCGTAGCTCGCAAGCGGAGGCGGCCACATTGGCGTTCGATCGCCTCGCGCCAGACTACGACGCGCTGGTCTCCGGCGAC
>Ga0114129_10014139_pt1 | contig 11370 bp, 5 predicted proteins | sample RhiMetdeltSRZDD1_FD_80071 | JGI IMG/M metagenome (GOLD analysis project Ga0114129, IMG submission 80071) | Populus rhizosphere microbial communities from Tennessee, USA - Rhizosphere MetaG P. deltoides SRZDD1 (version 2) (version 2) | ecosystem: Host-associated > Plants > Roots > Rhizosphere >... | reverse complement strand
GCGGAAGACGTCGTAGCCGGCCAGGCCGCTGCCGCCGGTGTCGGTGGAGGCGGTCCACGTCAGGGTCGCCGTCGTGGACGTGATGTTGGAAGCGACCGGAGCGCCGGGCACGGTCGGCGGCGTTGTGTCCGGAGTGGACGGTCCGGGCGGCGTACCCCAGACGAGGGTGGCGCCGTCGAAGAGCGTCATCTTCGGGTCCCGAGCGTTCGCGACCTGGTACGACCAGTCGTTGGTCGGGTCCCACGTGCCGGAGCTGGTGATGCGGAACTGAACCTCCCGCCGCCAGTCCGACTGCCCGGCCGGTGCGATCACCTGACCGGCACAGGAAACCGTCACGTAGTAGACGTTGCCGTTGAACTGCGTCGGCCCGGTCGGCGCCGAGCACTGGTTGAACGCCGACGACAGGGTGATCTGGGATGCCGTGGTGGACCCGTCGAGCGTGAAGTAGTACCGGAACGAGCCGTTGGTCAGCGCCCGCGCCGGCCACGCGGACTTGTTGTAGACGGTCGCCTTCATCTCGGTGAAGGTCGTGCCGGACGCGTTCACACCGGCCTCGATGTACATCTCGTTGTCGTCGGGCGTCTCCGTCGGCGGGAAGTTCGCCAGCGGCGTACCACCGAACTCCTGGTACATGCGCACGAGCGCGGAGGTGAGGCCGGCGTTGTAGTCGTCGGCGACCTCGTTCATCTGGAAGTTGCCGCGGTCGTCGGTGTACTGGTCATTCGCCGACCCCGGGCCGCCGACCAGCGCTCCATAGAGGACGTGCCGGTTGTTGGTCGGGCTGGTGAGGCTGTCGGTCCACGAGCCGTGCCCGGTGCGGTGGTGCGGGTTGATCGGCGGGTTGGCGCCGAAGCCGATCATGTAGCTGCGGCTGTTCGGGTTGCTGCCCAGAATGTAGTTGATCTGCGACACCGCGAAGTCGTGGTAGCGCGCCTTACGCGTGGCGTCGGTCAGCCAGTCCGAGTAGTTCAGCGCCACCCACGCCGTGTTGGCGGAGTAGCGCAGCGAACCCCACTGCTGCAGCCACGCCTGGCCGCCCGGTGAGTAGGTGATCCGCTGCCCGTTGATGCCGACGGTCCAGTAGTCCAGCCACCGGTTCGCGTCATCGATGTACTGCTGCTGCCCGGTCAGCTTGGCCAGCAGCACATAGGATCCGTAGGTCTTGTCGTCCCAGTCCTGCGTCCACTTGTAGGAGTGGATGGTGCTCTGCGGCTCGGTGCCGAGGTTGGCGTAGTAGGACTGCGCCTTGGTCAGGTAGGACTGCGTCCCGGTCGCCCGGTAGAGCCACAGCGCGCCCCACACCAGCTCGTCGTTGAAGCCGCTCCAGGACTGGTAGAAGCCCTGCGCGTCGGTGATGCACTCGTGGTACTTCTTGCGTACCGTGTCGGCGAAGGTGTAGAGCTGCGTCGCGTGCGTCACTAGGCGGTCGGCGTACGCTGCGTCCGTGGGCCGGAAGACCATGCTGCTCGCGGCCATCGCGGCCGCGGTTTCGGCGGCCAGGTCCGTGCCACCACAGCTTGCATCGATCTTGTACGCCGGCCGCGCCATCTTCATCACCTCGGCGGGACCCCACCAGGCGTGGTCGGTGCCGCCGGCGCCGGTCTGTCCATACAGGACGTTGGCCGAGGGGTGGGCCTTGATGAAGTAGTCGTTGACGAAGCGCAGGTTGTTCAGAAGGTGGGTCAGCTGACCGGACGACTGGTACGCGCTGCGGTAGTCGACCGCGCCCCAGGCGAGCATCGTGGTCGACGACGCCATCGGGAAGCCGAACTTGACGTGGTCCCCGGCGTCGTACCACCCTCCGGTCAGGTCGAGGCCGACGGTGGAGCCGTCGTTCAGGCCGGAGTTGCCGCGCCAGGAGACCCGGTTCCAGCTGGGCTTCGGTCCGGACTGCTGGGCCTCGTAGAAGAACAGCGACTTCTGCAAGGCTTCGGCGTAGTTGTAGGGCCCCGCGGCGTGGGCGGGGGCGGTGACGGCGCTGGTGATGCCGGCGGCGATCATGGCGAGGATCGCGCCGCCGGCGAGCAGGCGCCGCCCGCGCTGGGATGCGGGCATTGCAGTGTCTCCTGTCCGTGGAGCGGGTCCCGGCCGGGTACGCGTCCCTCGCTGTGGGCGAGCGGTGGGAGCGCTCCCAGAACGGGCTGGAAACCGTTGCTTCGATTTAACCGCGCAACCCTCGCGTTGGGAAGGCCTTCACGTCATGTCGCGCTGTACCTGCTCATTGCCGACGGCGCAGCCGGCGCCGGGCGTACGCCCAGCGCCGGCGACCCCCGTCCCCCCGGGCTCTGGTTTCCTTGCGCCGCAGTGTGATCACTTCGTACTGGGCAACGTGGCACGCGGAGAAACCGTGACGCATAGTGGCAAAGCGCGTCGCATTCTGCGGGTTCGGACGCCACCGCGTCCGCTGTCCGGGCGGCCGGGGCTCTACGGGTCAGCCACGGCTGATGCACGGTCAGCGGACGCGATGTTTGCCGGATCTGGACGTTCCGTGAAGTGGGAAAAGGTCGTCAGGGGATGGTGATGGTCAGCGGGCTCCCGGCGGCGGACAGGTTGCCGCTGAGGTCCCGGGCCTTCACCGTGAACGTGTACGTCTGTCCACTGAACACGGTGCAGAACTCGTCGGTGAGACTGTAGAAGCTCACCCCGAGGCCGCCGCCGAAGACGTCGTTGCCATCGGCAGACAGCCAGTAGTTCGAGATGCCTCGGTCGTCAACGGACGCGTCCCAGGTCAGGCCGCTCGGCCGGCCGAAGGCGTCCCACTGCACACGCAGGTTGGCCGGCACCGTGGGCGGTCCCGCGTCCACCTGCGTACTCGCGGTGATCGCGATCGGCGCGGACAGGCTGTTGTCCGTACCCCGGGCCACTACCTCGATCGTGTGAGTCGAACCGGCGGCGAGATAGTCCACGCTGCCGGTGGTGCTGTACGACGAGTTGACCCAGAGCCCATCCCGGTAGATGAGATAGTACGAGACCGATGCGCCCGTGGACGCGTCCCAGGCCAGGCCGATCGAGTCGAAGTCGGCGCCGGTCACCCGCAGGTTGCCGGGTGTCCCCGGAGCCCCGCTGCCCCGGCTGAGCGTGGACGCGGACACCGGACTACTGGCTTGGGAAACATTGCCATATCGGTCGACGGCCCGCACGGTGAACGTGTAACTGGTGCTCGAGGTGAGACCGGCCTGGGTGTGCGCGGTGTCCGAGGCGTCGCTCTGCCAGCGGCCGTCGGCGTACACCCGATAGGTCACTCGCCCGGACGAGTCCGACGAGGCGGACCACGTAAGGCTCACGGAGCTGTCGGTGGTGCCGGTCACCCGCAGCCCTTGCGGGATGGTGGGCGCGGTACGGTCCCATGCGTGCGCGGGCTGGGGAAATGCCAGCACCGACGCGGTTACTGACGCCGCGATCAACGCGACGGTGGTGGATATACGGCGAGATCTGATAGCCATGAGCACGGCCCTCCGGTGCACTAGGCTCGATCTATATCGATCATTATCGTACGTTACATGCGATGATCCGCGCCAATACAGCCACTAATACCGGGTCCACTGTGATCTGATCGAAACGGGGCCATTGCTCGACTTTGTCAATATGGCGAGTCAGGTGTCGCGGGAGGTCGACGCGGGTATGCGGGGTAGATGACAACTGGTGACGAGCGGTACGAGCCGGTGGCGGATCGGTCGGTTCCCGCCGAGGATGACGCACTGCTGCGGCGACCCCAGGACGAGGGGGCCGCGGACCCGGACGTCGAGCAGCTGCCGGGCTATAACCCGAATCCCGAACAGCTGGAGCACGGCAGCGACGACACGGATGCCTCGAAGGGAGACAGCAATGACTGACATGGATCAGCGCACCGTCGGTGAGGTCATGACCGCCGATCCGGTTTCCATCGGCTCCCGCCAGACGCTGGTGGAGGCGGCGAAGCTGATGCGCGACCACGACATCGGCGACGTCATCGTCACCGGCGACTCCGCGCCGATGGGTATCATCACCGATCGTGACATCGTCGTACGCGCGATCGCCGAGGGCCGCGACATCATCACCACCGAGGTCGGCGACGTATGCAGCCACGACGTGGCGACGGTGCGGCCCGAGGAGTCGATTGAGATGGCCATCGAAGTCATGCGAAGCCGGGCCGTACGCCGGGTGCCCGTGGTGTCGGACGGCCGCATTGTCGGCGTGGTCTGCCTGGGCGACCTGGCGGTCGAGCGGGATCCCCGATCGGCCCTGGCCGACATCAGCAAGGCCGCTCCGAACAACTGACCGATACCGGCGCGCGTCCGAACAACTGACCGCTACCGGCGGACGCTTCCGGACAACTGATCGCTACCGGCGGGTGCTGATGGGGCGCATGTCCGTCCACACCTCGTCGATGTGCGCGAGGCATTCGGCGCGCGTACCGGTGAAGCCGTCGTGGTGCCAGCCGGCCGGGCGCTCCCGGTCGGCTGGCCAGATGGAGTACTGGCCCTCGTCGTTCAGCACCACCTGAAAAGTTTCGACATCGTCGAACATGACTATCCTTTCGAGGAACGCCGGGGTACCGGGGAATCCTGAAGCGCCCGCAAACCGACCAGGTCGTCGGGTTCGGCGTCGGGCGTACGCGCATCGAAACTGGCCAGTACAGGGTGCCGCAGAGCGGCGGTGCTGAGCAACGCGATGCCGATTCCGAAGACGACGTAGACCAGTGCGATTCCGCGTCCTTCGCCGGCGCCGATAACCCGGCCGAAGGTGTCCGCAGTCCAGCCGCCCGAATGCATCCACCGCTCGCCGAGATGGGTCGCCAACGGGGCGATCACCGCGAACCCGAGCGGGATCGTCGACCAGGCGATGAGGGTGTTCAAGGCGAACACCCGGCCGTGGAATCGCTGCGGCACTTTGGTTTGCACGATGGTGGCGTACACGCCGTTGACCGCCGACAGCAGGAAGAGCAGGCCGAACGCGCCGGCGGCGATCAGCGGGACCGACGGGCGCAGCCCGGTCAGTACGCCGGCCAGGCCGAGCGCCGCGGCGCACAGGAGCATGCCCCGCATGCGGTCGGTACGCGGCCCGCCCCAGACGCCGACAGCCAGGCCACCGGCGAACGCTCCGGCACCGGCCGCGACGGCGACGTGCCCGGCGGTGCTGAGTCCGCCGAGGGTCATCGCCAGCGGCGACAGCAGCAGCAGGAGCGGGGACAGGAAGACGTTGAGCAAGGCGAAGTAGAACAGCATGGCGCGGATGCCCGTTCGGCCGAGGGAGTAGCGCATTCCGTTGCGTATCTCGGCCATCAGCGTTTCGCGGCGGGAGTGGGCCAGCGTGGCGGGGAAACGAACGAGCATCAACGTTGCCACGGAGACCAGGTAGCTGGCCACGTCCAGGACGAGGATGCCGGTGAGGCCGAACCAGGCCAGTGCGGCTACCGCGATGACGGGAACGACCAGTTGCGCCATTCCGCCCGACATCTGCACCAAGCCGTTGGCGTGGCCCAGATACCGCTTCGGCACGAGCTGCGCTACGGCGGAGGCGTACGCCAAACGCTGGAATGTCAAGGCAACCGACAGCGAAGCGATCATGACGCAGACGGCCGATAGGCCGAGCCCGCCCGCGAGCAGCAGTGCGATCATGACGATCTGGATGCCGCCGGCACAGCAGTCGGCCAGCAGCATGACCCGGCGGCGGTCGGTGCGGTCGACGATGGCACCGGCCAGCGGCAAGGCGAGCAGGCCCGGAACCAGCCCGAGCGTGGCGAGCATCGCGAACGACAGCAGCGATCCGGTCTTGGTGTACAGCCACAGCGGCACGGCGAACTCGGTCAGCGCCGAACCCAGGATGGAGACGAGCTGGCTGGTGGCGACCGCGGCGAAGCGGCCGAGGCTTGGCGGCGGACCCTCGCGCTGTACGGGCGGCGCACCAGGCGATGAGACACCGCGAACGTGCCACGTCCGAGCCGGGCTGTCGGCCGTGGAACGCAGTGTTCCAGCAGCCAGAGCGACGTGACTGGTGGAGACGATCTCGGCGACCTCGGCGGCGCGATGATTGACGAAATAGTGCCCGCCCTCGTCCAGCGCCACGACTGCGGCCGAATCGGTGAAGGCCAGCCATTCGGTATACCGCTCGCGGTAGAGGTCGGCAGCGGGGTCGCGGTCGCCGACGACGGAGATGATCGGTGCGTCGAGCGCCGGTGGGTCGGCGTACAGGGTGGTGAAGTAGTTCTCGGCTTCGATGCTGTCGCGCCGCATCGCGCGGACGACCGAGCGGATCTCCTGCTGGTCCAGTCCGGACAGATCGACACCCATTCCGGTGAGCCAGCTGGCGAAGACGCGGTCGCTGAGGAGCCGTTCCCGGTCGGCCAGCCGGGCGAGCAGTCCGGCCAGCCGGCCGTGAGGACGGGCGAACGGGAACATCGCTCCGATGTAGACAGCGGTGGGCGGGTGCCCCGCGGCTTGCAGGCCCATCGCGGTAGCCAGGGCGTACGCGCTGCCGACGCCGCAGTGGCCGTAGACGATGACCGGCGAAGGCACCCGTTGGAGGATCTCGGTAACAACGGCGGGTACCACGTCGGCCATCGGCCGGGCCTGGTCGGCGGTGCCCAGATCGTGTCCCGGCAGCGCCAGGCTGAACAGCCGGTACCCGGGGCCGAGGGCGTCCGCCAGCGGCTGGTAAACGACCGCGCTTCCACCGCCGTACGGAATGCACACCAACGATGTGTGCGCGTACGCGGTCGCCCGCGTACGCGGCCGCAGTTCGTGTAACAGCATCACTGGTTCGGCGCCGGCCCGCGAGGCGACCTCGGCCAGGCCGCGTACGGTCGGCGCGCGAAACAGATCCATGACGCTCAGCGGTGCGAGACCGGCGCCGGCCAGCGGTCGTTTCAACCGGGCGATCACTTGCACGGCGAGCAGCGAATGGCCGCCGAGGTCGAAGAAGTCGTCGTCGCGTCCGACCTCGGCGACGCCCAGAACCTCCGCGTACACGTCGGCGATGAGCTGTTCGGCGGCCGAAGCCGGTGCGGTTGTTGGAACAGCGGTCTTCACCGGGGCCGGAAGCGCGCGGCGGTCGACCTTGCCGCTCGGACTCAGCGGCAGCGCCGGGATCGGCACGATCGCCGCCGGGATGAGCTGATCCGGCAGCGTCTGCCGCAACCGCCCCCGCAGATGCAGCGGATCGGCGTCGCCCACCACATACGCCACCAGCCGTTGATCGCCCGGCACGTCCTCGCGCAAGGCCACCGCCGCGTCGCTCACACCGGGCGACTCGCGCAGCACGTTCTCGATCTCTCCCAGTTCGATGCGTACGCCACGGAGCTTCACCTGGTCGTCGTACCGTCCGCAGTAGACGATGGTGCCGCCGGAGGTGACGATCGCCCGATCCCCGGTCCGGTAGAGCCGCGATCCCGGCGGCCCGTAAGGATGTGGCAGGAAGCGTTGCGCCGTCAGAGAAGCGCGGCCGAGGTAGCCGTCGCCCAGCCCCGCACCGGCGATGCACAGTTCGCCGGGTACGCCGGGTGGCTGGGGCCGGCCGCGCCGGTCCAGCACGTACAGGTCGACGTTCTGGATGGGCCGCCCGATGGGCACCCGGCTCGCGACCTCGTCAGGATCGCACCGCCACCAGCTGACGTCGATGGCCGCTTCGGTCGGACCGTAGAGGTTGAACAGTTCCCCGTTCGGTAACGCGGCCGCGCACCGCCGAGCGAGGGTACGAGGCAGCTCCTCGCCGCTACACACGATGCGCCGCAAGGTCGAGCACTGCACCACGACCTCGTTGTCAGTTAAGAACACGGAGAGCATCGACGGTACGAAGTGGACGGTCGTGATCCGCTGCCCGGCGATGATCTCGGCCAGGTACGCCGGATCGCGATGCCCGCCGGGCCGGGCCATGACCAGGCGTGCGCCGCAGATCAGGGGCCACAGCAGCTCCCACACCGAAACGTCGAAACTGATCGGCGTCTTGTGCAGCACCGCATCGGTCTCGTCGAGGCAGAACGTGCGCTGCATCCAGTCCAGCCGGTTGACGATGGCCCGGTGGGAGTTGACCGCGCCCTTGGGCCGGCCGGTGGAGCCGGACGTGTAGATGGCGTACGCCGCGTCGCTTGGGCGTACGCCCACCGTTGGTGGATCGGTCGGGTAGTCGTGCCAGTCGGTGTCGTCGTCGAGGAGAATCCCGTCCGGTCCGAACGAAGCGTCGCTGTGGCGCAGGAGCAACCCGGCCCCGCTGTCGGAGAGCATGTACGCCAGCCGCTGCGCCGGATAGCCAGGATCGAGGGGAACATAGGCGGCACCGGACTTGAGGATGGCGAGAATGCCGACGATGAGGTCGAATCCGCGCCGGGCACAGATGGCGACCCGGCCGTCCGGACCGGCACCGAGCGCGACGAGGTGATGGGCGAGCTGGTTGGCTCGGCTATGCAGCCGCGCGTAGGTGTGCGTACCAAGCTCGGTGGCGATCGCGACCGCGTCGGGCGTACGCCGGGCTTGGTGTTCCAGGAGGTCGAGCAGCGTCGAGGCGGGAACGTCGACGACCGGTCCACGGGCGGCGGCGAGCACAGCCTGCTCGTCGGCGGCCGAGTGCAGGCGCAGCTCGGCTGTCCGGGTATCGGGTTCGGAAACGGCGTGGTCGAGGACGGTAACGAGGTGTTTCATGAGCCGCTCGACGGTCGGCCGTTCGAAGAGCGCGGTGTCGTAGGTGACGAACCCGGACAGGCCGTCGTCGTACTCGTAGAGGTAGACCTCAAGATCGAAGCGGGTGGCGACGGCGTCGACGACGAACCACGAGACGGTCACTCCACCGTGGAGGCTGCGTGCGGCCCGCGAATAGTTCTGCATCGCCAGCGCGACCTGGAAGATCGGCGAGCGGCTGGTGTCGCGGGTGACCTTCAGTTCGGTGACGATGTGCTCGAACGGCACGTCCTGATGGCTGTACGCGTCGAGCGCACGATCGCGGACGCGGACGACGAGATCGCGAAAGGCGGGATCAACGGACAGATCGGCTCGCAGCGCCAGAACGTTGGCGAACATGCCGATCAGCGGTTCCAGCTCCGGGCGTACGCGTCCGGCCACCGGCGAGCCGACCGCGAAGTCGGTCTGTCCGCTGTGGCGTGATAACACGACCTGAAACGCCGCGAGGATCACCATGTACGGGGTCGCGCCGAGCGAATCGGCCAACCGGGCGATCGCAGCGGTCGGCACCGGGTCGATGCGGAACGAGTGGCCGGCACCGGCGTACGCCGGCCGAGCCGGTCGGGGATGGTCGGTGGGCAGTTCCAGCGGTGGCAAGCCGGCCAAGTGCTCGCGCCAGTAGGCGAGATCGGTGGCACCCGCGCCGGAGCCGATCCGTTCCCGTTGCCACGCCGCGTAGTCGCCATAGCGGACTTCCGGCTCAGACCAGGACGGGCGATCACCGGTGACCGCAGCGTCGTAGTGCTCCGCCAGCTCGCCGAGGAGCAGGCCGGTGGACCAGCCGTCGGCAGCGATGTGGTGGACGCAGACCACCAGCACGTGGTCGTCGGTATCGCGGCGGATCAGAGCCGCCCGCAGCAGAGGCCCGGCGGCGAGGTCGAACGGGCGGCCGGACTCCTCGGAGACCAGTTGCCGTGTCCGTTCCTCGCGTTCGGCCGGTTCGAGGCCCTCCGGCAGCGTTACCAGTGTTACATCGACGGGAGCCGGCGCCGCAGTGTGGGCATGCGGGCGGCCCTCCTCGCTGGCGGTGACGCGCAATCGCAGGCTGTCGTGGCGGGCGACGACGGCGTCCAGCGCCGTGCTCACGGCGGCGGGGTCGAGCGGGCCGCGCAGATGCAGCGCCATCGGTACGACGTACGCCGCCGTGCCGGGTGCGTACTGTTCCATGAACCACAGCCGCTCCTGGGCGTACGACAGGGGCAGCGGGGTGTTCTCGTCGCGGCGGGGGATCGTCGCCGCGGGCGTACGCCGGCCGAGACGGCGTTCCAGCAGAGCCTGCTTGGCCGGGCTCAGCGTCGTTTCGGTCATGCCGCATCGCCCAACAGCGCCAGCGCTTCTTCCTCGGTGAGCCGATCCAGATCGGCGCGGATGAGATCTTCAACGGCGACCGCCACATCGGCGAGGATGCGGTGGGTGAACAGCATCCGCAGCGGTATGTCTACTTCGGAGGCACAGCTCAATCGCGTGGCGACCCGGGTCGCAAGCAGCGAATGCCCGCCGAGCGCGAAGAAGTCGTCCTCCGCACCGGCCCGCTGTACGCCCAGCACCTCGCACCACACCTGCGCGACCAGGTCCTCGGCGGGCGTACGCGGTGGAATGTAGACAGTGCCAGCCGGACGGTGAGCGACGGGATCGGGCAGGGCGCGGACGTCTACCTTGCCGTTTGCGGTGAGCGGCAGCCGATCCAGCGTGACCCATTGTGTCGGGACCATGTACGCCGGAACCGTACGCGCCAAGTGGTCGCGTACTTCGGGAATCGAAACCGTCGGTGGAACGAGATAGGCGACGAGCTGCCGGTCACCGGCGGTGACCGTACGTGCGACCACAGCGGCCTGATTCACCTGTGGAGCGGTGAGCAGACGGGTGCGTACCTCGCCGGGCTCGATGCGGTAGCCGCGAATCTTCACCTGGTCGTCGGTGCGCCCGAGGAAGGTCAGGGTGCCGTCGTCGTTCCACCGGGCTCGGTCGCCGGTGCGGTACATGCGTTCTCCCGAGGCGGCCAGCGGGTCGGGGACGAACCGATCGGCGGTCAGGCCCGCCCGCCGGTGGTAGCCGTCGGCCAGTCCGGCACCGCTGAGATACAACTCGCCGGGTAATCCCACCGGCACCACGCGGAGGCCGTCGTCGAGCACATAGGCGCGTACGCCCGCCAGCGGGGTACCGATCGGCACGATGCGCTCGGCGTCGGCGGAACTCAGATCGTGAGAGGTGGCTACGATCGTGGCCTCCGTCGGCCCGTAGGTGTTGATCAGGCGTACCGCGTCGCCGTGGTGGGCATACCAGCGGTGTAACGCGGTGGCGTCGACCTGATCGGCACCGAGAATGAGCAGTCTCAACCCTGGCGGCCACGACGTCGATTGTCCCGCCACTTCATGCCAGTACGCGGTCGGCAGGTCCAGCACGGTGAGGGCGGATCCGGCGTCGGTGCCCAGAATCTCCGGCAGCAGGGCGGCTGGTTGCTCGCGGAGAACCATGGTCGCCCCGGCGATCAGGGCCGGGAAGATCTCCTCGGCATGGGTGTCGAAGCTCGGCGAGGCGAACTGCAAAACGCTGTCGCGATGCGTCAGTCCATAGTGGTCACGCATCCATCGCACTCGGGCCGCCAGGGCTCGGTGGCCGACCCGGACGCCTTTGGGCTGGCCGGTCGATCCCGAGGTGTAGATGACGTACGCGGTGGCGTCCAAGATCCCGGCAGGATCAGGGAAACTGCACGGATCTTGGC
>Ga0114129_10014136_pt1 | contig 11372 bp, 12 predicted proteins | sample RhiMetdeltSRZDD1_FD_80071 | JGI IMG/M metagenome (GOLD analysis project Ga0114129, IMG submission 80071) | Populus rhizosphere microbial communities from Tennessee, USA - Rhizosphere MetaG P. deltoides SRZDD1 (version 2) (version 2) | ecosystem: Host-associated > Plants > Roots > Rhizosphere >... | reverse complement strand
TTCGCGCCTTTTATTATCACTCGATAGAGCCTCATCTTAATGTGCATCGCTCGTCATAATAAACAACGGGGTCATCTCAAAACTTTCGAATTTAGGACGCAAGCGCTCGGTGTTATAGAAACGTTCCACGTTGACCGTCTTCTTGCTGCTTGTCACAATATCAATCGGGATATTATCATAACGTCCATTCTTGAGCACAACTAGGCGCCCATGCAATTTCTTGAGGATTAGGTCAAGCGCGAGATTTCCATACGCCATGGGGACAAGAGAATCAAGTGCATCTGGATCGCCGCAACGCACCAGATACCCTAGTTTTTGATTGACAGTATCAACCATGCGGCCGTTGTTATATCTGGCCGTGGATTCTTTCAATCGCGCGGAAATAAGATCGCCAATACCGCCTAATTTCATATGACCATACTCATCTGTCGTTCGATCCTCAAATACCATTTCACCATCTGCGAACATTGCACCTTCAGATACCAAAACGACTGAATAGTGGCTTGAGTTCTTCGAACGATCCTGCATCAACAGTTCTGTCAGCTGTTCCATACTGAATTTATATTCAGGGATCACACAGCGGTGAGCCGCACCAGCCATCGTTGGAAGCATAGCCGTAAAGCCGGCGTATCTTCCAAAGACTTCTAGTACCATCAGCCGCTCATGAGAGCCGCCCACTGTGCGCAGACTATTTGCCAACTCAATTGTTCGAGTGACACAAGTGCTGAAGCCGATGCAATAATCTGTGCCTGGTACGTCATTATCCATGGTTTTCGGAATAGCAACGACCTTCACACCCTCTTGGAACATGCGAACAGCGTAACTAAGCGTATCATCCCCCCCGATAGGAATAAGATAATCAATGCCAAGGAAATCAATGTTTTTGAGAACTTCTTCCGTCACATCATTGACGTCGGCTTGATATTTTTCCTGAAGGTCAGGCGGGAGGCGATCACGCCGGACTCTGGCAGGGTTTGTGCGTGAAGTATGCAGAAACGTGCCTCCGGTTCGGCCGGCTCGATGAACTTCCTCTTCGGTCAACACGTGGAAATTGTTGGTGTTATCTGCATTGGGATCGCGGATCACATCGATTAATCCGGCCCAACCCCGGCGAATGCCAATCACCTGATATCCTTCACGCAAGGCGCGGATGGTAACCGCTCGAATTGCAGGGTTGAGTCCTGGCACGTCACCTCCACCGGTGAGAATACCAATCACTCCTGGTTTTTTTACATTCATATTTATCTCCGAGTAGCTTTATTGATGATTTGTTAATTCCTGTATTTTACAACTTTCTCAGCCGAAAGGGTAAGAGGGCATAATGTTACAAATCTGGCAGTAAGCAACAAAAAAGGCGTTGCAACTCAAGCAACGCCTTTGTTTTTTATATCGCATTGTTGCTTTAGGCCGCGTCCCCGCCGAGGACGGCGGCTTGAGCCAAAAATGGATTTATATCATTGTTGGTTCTTCATACACGCCGAATACTTCTTTCATCACCTGAATGATCTCTCCAAGAGTCGCATACGAATGAACAGCTTCCATGAGATAAGGCATAGTGTTTTCTGTGCCTTCCATCGCAATGCGGAGCTTATCAAGTGTCTGACCGACTCGTCCATTATCCCTTGTCTTGCGCAGTTCTGCTAAACGCTTCACCTGTCTTTCATAGCCTTTCGGGTCCATTTCAAGGATGGGAATCGCCAGTGGCTTCTTTTCTGCATATGCATTTACACCCACAATCTTGCGGATACCTTGATCGATTTCGCGTTGATAGCGATACGCTGCGTCTGCGATCTCACTCTGGAAGAATCCCTTTTCAAGGGCAGGAATGACCCCGCCTAACTCTTCCACACGATGGAAATAATCATACGCTTCCTGTTCGATGCGGTCTGTCAACGCCTCGACGAAGAAACTGCCTCCGAGTGGGTCGACCGTGTTCGCCACCCCGGACTCTTCTGCGATGATCTGTTGCGTGCGCAATGCAATAGTCACGGCATGTTCGGAAGGAAGAGCAAGAGCTTCATCTAATGAGTTTGTATGTAAACTTTGAGTGCCGCCGAGGACAGCGGCTAGAGCTTGTATCGCCACTCGTACAACATTGTTCTCAGGTTGTTGCGCTGTGAGCGAGACACCAGCTGTCTGCGTATGGAACCGCATTAACCACGAGCGCGGATTCTTTGCTTTAAACGTTTCGCGCATCTCGCGTGCCCAAATGCGCCGCGCGGCGCGATATTTGGCAATCTCTTCAAAGAAGTCATTATGGGCATTGAAGAAGAAAGACAGACGAGGCGCAAATTCATCCACATCCATACCGCGCTCGATACCCCAGCGCACATATTCAAGTCCATCATCCAGTGTGAACGCCAGTTCCTGCGCAGCAGTAGAACCTGCCTCACGGATGTGATACCCACTAATCGAGATCGTATTCCATTGTGGCACTTTCTGCGCGCCGAATTCCATCGTATCGACGACCAATCGCATCGATGGTTCGGGCGGAAAGATGAATTCCTTTTGGGCGATAAATTCCTTGAGAATATCATTTTGGATCGTGCCGCGCAGTTGATCGAGTCGAATACCTCTATTCTCTGCCGTGGCAAGATACATCGCCCAGATGATCGCAGCAGGCGAATTGATCGTCATGCTGGTCGAGACTTTATCAAGTGGAATGCCATCGAGCAGAATTTCCATATCTTTCAATGAAGAGACCGCCACCCCACATTTACCGAATTCTCCTAACGCTTCAGGCTGATCGGTATCGTAGCCCATGAGAGTCGCAAGATCGAATGCAATGGATAATCCTGTCTGTCCTTGTTCCAATAAATATTTGAAGCGCGAGTTGGTTTCTTCTGCCGTGCCGAAGCCCGCGAACATGCGCATGGTCCAGAGTTTGGAGCGATGAAGAGTCGGGTGGACTCCGCGCGTATAAGGGTACTCACCTGGAAGTCCAAGAGAGGAAGCGTATTCCATGTCCGCAATATCTAGTGGAGTATAGAGTCGGTTGATCGGTTCGGAGGAAGTTGTGATGAATTGCTCGGCGCGTTCAGGCAGAGAAGTCAAAGCTTTTTTTAAAGAGGTCTCTTCCCAGTTTTCGATTGAATCTTTTAGCTCATTTAATTTCTTTTTATCGTACATGTTATCTCCTTTGGCGAGATAATTGCATTATACTTTACTGGTATACTCCCTCAGCAAAGGTACATATGCCCCGTTTTGAAATTGATGTTGATCCCTGCGACCATCTCACCGCTGACGCAATTGGCAAGCCAGGTCAGCGAGTTTTTTATATTCAAGCCTTTCAAGATCAACGCACGATCACTGTGATTATCGAGAAGGCGCAACTGCACTCACTTGCGATTGGGGTGGAGCAGTTCCTTTCACAGGTCAATGAGCAGAATCCTGATCTGTCCGAAGCTTCTGGCGATTACGTGGAAGAAGTGATGCGCATCAATCCACCCGTTGACCCACTCTTCCGCGTTGGCGAAATTGGTCTGGGTTACGATAAGGACCGCGACCTGGTTGTACTGTTCGTCAAGGAATTGTTGACGGAAGAGGAAGATGTCGAAACTGCCGCGGTTGTCCGTTTTTGGGCCTCACGCACCCAGGTGCGGATGTTGGCGCGCTGGGGTGTGGAAGTCGTCTCGCGCGGACGACCCATTTGTCCGCAATGTGGGCAGCCTGAGGAGCCTGAGGGGCATTTTTGTCCGAAGAAGAATGGATACAAACATTAAAGGTTTTACCGATTCTTGATAAAACCTTATGAGTACACTACAAGAAAAACTTGCCTCTGCTATAAAGTTACGTGAAACAGAAAAACATGAAGAGGCCCGCAAACTTCTCACTGAATTACATTCCGAATTTCCTGAAGACGCACAAGTAAATTATCAATGTGCCTGGATTCACGACCTTCTCGGCTTGGAGCGGGAAGCGATTCCATTTTATGAAAAGGCCATCCAGATAGGATTAAGTGATGATGATCTGAAAAGTGCGTTACTTGGGATGGGGAGTACATATCGTTGCATTGGCGAATATCAAAAGTCCATTGATATATTTCAGCACGCGCTAGCTTTGTTTCCCAACTCTCACGAATTTAACGTTTTTCTAGCAATGGCTTATTACAATGTCAGCGAACATTCAAAGGCGATGGAATTGCTGTTGAATAGTCTTGTTGACACGTCAAATGATGAAGGCATCCTTCGCTATCTACGCGCCATCCGCTTTTATTCTGATAAACTCGACCAAATATGGTAACTGACCAATTACGAACCGCCATCCAGTGTGGTGACTATGAACTCAAAGGTCAATTCACCTTTGGTTCAAACTATACTTTCCTCGTTACTGTTCATCACGAAGGCAAGGATTACCCGGCTGTTTACAAACCCCTGCGTGGCGAGCAACCACTTTGGGATTTCCCTGAGAACTCCCTCGCGGGACGTGAGGTGGCGGCATATCTCGTCAGCGAGGCACTTGGCTTTCATATCGTCCCGTTTACAACTCTTCGTGACGACGGTCCTTATGGCGCGGGTTCACTCCAACAATACATCGACTACGACCCCGAATATCACTACTTCAATTTCACCGACAAGGACAGGCAACTCCTCAAACCTGTCGTGCTGTTCGATTTGCTCTGTAACAACGCAGATCGAAAGGGCAGTCATGTATTTTTCGAGAATGACACCCATAAGCTTTATGCCATCGATCATGGGATATGCTTCCATGAAGATGACAAACTACGAACTGTGCTTTGGGATTTCAGCGGGCAAAAGATTCCATCGGATTTACTTTCCCGCCTCGCTCTAAGCCGAGGCCTACTCACTGACCTTGAGCCCTACCTTAGCCCGCGCGAGATCTCTGCTCTTTGTGACCGCGCTGACTCCGTACTCAAAAAGGGAGCCTTTCCGCGTCAGCCCCGCGACCGTCGCGCCATGCCTTGGCCACCCCTGTAGATTCGCGCTGAGCGTAACGAGCCTTTAGGCAAGTGAAGACGAAGCGCAATTGACAAAGCAATCCCCGCGTTTGACAGAGATTGCTTCAGGCAGAACAACACGGCCCTCGCAACACCTGCACTTGCATGCAGGTCCAAGAGTGACACAATATTGGAGCACCTATGCACTACAACCTCACCTTCATTGGATTCGGAAATGTTGCCCGTGCGCTGGCACGACTCTTGCTTCGCAAACAGGATTTGCTCAAATCACAATATGGCATTACGTTTTCACTCACCGGCATTTCCACAGGGCGACATGGCTTTGCAGTAAATCCTGATGGAATTGACATCAACAAAGCTCTTGAACTCGTTGAAAGCGGAAAGTCTGTCTCTTCACTTTCCACCCTCCAGGTCGAAGATTCTCTGGCAGTCATCAAAAATTCCCGGGCCAATATCATGTTCGAAAATTCTCCTGTCAACACTCGGACGGGGCAACCCGCGCTCGATCACATTCGTACAGCATTGGAACTTGGTATGCACGCCATCACCGCTAACAAGGGACCTGTTGTGCATGGTTACCATGAATTGACCGCGCTGGCAAAATCAAAGGGAAAAACCTTTGGCTTTGAGTCGACTGTTCTCGGCGGTTCGCCTGTATTTTCTGTGTTTCGAGAAACCTTTCCACTCGCAGAACTTTCTTCGTTCAAAGGGATTCTTAACGCAACAACAAACATCATTCTTTCAAGAATGGAGAATGGCGATTCCTATGAAGATGCAGTGAAGTATTGCCAGTCTGTTGGCGTCGCCGAGACCGACCCCACCAACGATGTGGATGGCTGGGATGCGGCAATCAAAGTTGCCGCGCTCATCACTGTCCTTATGGACACCCCATTTAAGCCGCAACAAGTCAACCCTACAGGGATTCGCGGCATCACATCTGAAATGATCGCCAAAGCCAAAGCAGAAGGCAAACGCTATAAATTAGTCTGTTCTGCTGAAAAAGTTGGAAATCAGATCAGTGCACATGTTTCACCGGAACTCGTGGATTCGTCATCCCCATTGCATGGGATGATGAATTCATCCACAGGTGTATCCTTCCGTACAGATGTGTTGCCAGATTATTCGATCATCGTCTCTGAGCGCGAAGGTATGGCAGGCGGACCTATCGAAACGGCATATGGACTTTTTGCAGATTTTGTGAATTCAGCGCGTGCAGTAAAGTAACTACCTGTCGTTGCGGGGGCACAAGCCCGAAGCGATCTCAGATTGAGTGTGAGATTGCCACGTCGCCTGCGGGCTCCTCGCAATGACATGAATCTAATTTCGGAGCAGCCAAAATGGAATTCAAAGACCCAGCCTCATATACTGATCTTTCCCAAGGCAAGATCAAGCACATTGATTTTCATATCAGTGTTGATTTTTCCTCGCGCACGTTTGATATCAAAGCCAGGTATCAATTACAGGAGCCGGTGCATGGCTCTCTTTTTTTAGACTCTTTCAAAATTGATCTAAAAGAAGCTAAGGCAAATGGTCGTGAACTGGAATGGGAATTTGATCCTGAAGATGAAATCTTAGGGCAACGTCTGCATTTGAAAGGGTTTGAGGGCGACTCGACGTTCACTTTGAAATTCCGTACTTCACCTGAAGCACGCGCCTTGCAGTGGCTTGACGAATCACAAACGGTTGGCGGAAAACATCCTTTTCTGTTTAGTCAATGTCAGGCAATCCATGCGCGCAGTATCTTTCCCAGTCAGGATTCGCCTTCAGTGCGGTTCACCTATTCTGCAGAAGTGGAAGTCCCTCAGGAGTTGGTCGCTGCGATGGCGGCTGAACAGATCGAGGTCCAGGAAGGGAAGCAGACCACATTCCTATTCAAGATGCCACAGCCCATCCCATCCTATTTGTTTGCGTTAGGAATAGGAAATCTTGCCTTTCAAGAATTGGGACCGCGGACAGGAATCTATGCTGAACCACAGACCATCGAAGCCGCGGCCTGGGAATTCGCAGAGAATGAAACCAAGATCGTTGAAGCTGAGAAGCTACTTGGTCCTTATCTATGGGGACGATATGATCTGTTGGTATTGCCACCTTCATTTCCATACGGTGGGATGGAAAACCCGCGTCTCACTTTTCTCACACCGACAGCCATTCTTGGAACTCGCGGACAGACCTCACTGATCAGTCACGAACTCGCGCATGCCTGGACTGGAAACCTGGTGACCAATGCAACCTGGCAGGATTTCTGGCTAAATGAGGGCTGGACAACGTATGCCGAAACACGCATCACCGAAATATTGGAAGGAATAGACTCCAAGGATTTACATTTGGCTTTTAATGAAAAAGAATTGATCAAGATCATGGAACGTGTGGGAATGAACTCACCACAAACCGGCCTCAAGTTGCCAGATGAAAAGGATGTCGATTCCTTTGCAACCAGCATTCCTTACTACAAAGGCTGTTTCTTCCTGCAGGAATGTGAGTATGCGGTAGGAAGAGAGCGCTTTGATGATTTCATCCAAAAGTACATGACAGACTTTCAATTCCAATCTCTCACCACTGAGGCGTTTCTTGATTTTTTGAAAGCAGAGCTCCCGGAAGTTTTTGAAAAGGTGGACGTGCACAAATGGATTTATGAGCCGGGATTAACAGAGGAACGGCACAAACCAAAATCATATCTATTTGATGAAGTCCAACAAACTTTGAGTGATTATGAGAAAGGCATCAAACCAAATAAAGAGCAGATACAGAACTGGCATCGTTATCAGGTAATGTCTTTTCTACAGGGATTGCCCAAAAAAATATCGGTTGAGGATTGTCAGTACTTCGATGATATTCTCGAACTCGAAAAAAGAAACGATGTCGCGTTCTTCTCTTTTTTCTATGTGATTTGCATTATGAGTGGTTATGAAGCCATCCTGCCGCGTGTCGAACAATTCATGGCAAACATTGGACGTATGTTATATGTTTTGCCTATCGTGCGCGCTATGATCGAGACTGATTGGTCACGTGGGTACATCCGCCCATTGTTTGAACGCGTGCGCAACCGTCATCACCAGATCACAGTCAATGCAATAGAAGGGTTATTAAAGAAAGCAGGATTATAGAAATATCAGGCAGTTGATTCGTTCCGTCCAATTCGAAAATGCAAGGGCCAGCGGATCGGGCGCGGTTCATTTTCATCGCCCCATACAGCAACAAGCTGGGGCCAAATGATTTCAAGTGGATGATGCCCCATTTGGGCCTTATATCTTTGCGTGGCAGACCAACTATCGAGGAATCCCCCGAATTGAATTAAGTTCCAATTGATTTCCATCACAAAGGGCGGTGGAATGATCTCTTCAAAGGGAAAAGGAAGGGTTTTGTACCTTTCTTCAAGGTAATGAATACGTTCTGGCCAATACGCACCCACAATGTCACTGTAATAGTGACGGATCAATGGATCGATCTCTGGAGAAATTTCGGTCAGGTTATATGTCCAGGCAGCGAGAACCCCATCGGGTTTAAGTACACGCTTTACTTCACGATAAAACTCGTCAAAATTGAACCAATGAATGGCAACAGCAACAGTGACCAGATCCACGTTGGAGGCGTTGAGCGAGACATCTTCAGCCGGTTCCACGCGATAATCCACTTGATCATGAGGATAAGCTCGCGAAATTTGCTCCGCACTGGCATCAGTCGCGTGGACTCTATCAAAGTGTTTTGCCAGCCCAATTGCTGCCTGCCCATTGCCGGTGCCACAATCCCAAGCCAGAGAATGTCCTGGTGCAATAGAGGCGAGGTAGGCATAAATTTCATCAGGGTATTTTGGTCGATATTGCGCGTACTGTTCAGATTGTCCGGAAAAATGGTCTTCAAAGTTAGGAGATTTGCTCTTATCTGACATAAATATTCCCTTTAGGGTTTCTAATCAATGGCCATTCTCTGCTGAGAGGCGCAATGTCCGAAAGTGCTCCACCAAGTTAGCCAACTGATAATGGGCATTCAGTCCGCTGGGGTTAGGTAAAACCCACACTGTTGCATTTGCTAAACTTTCGAGTTGTTTTCCAAGGGTAGCTGTCCGCTTTGTAAAAGCCGTTCGATAGGCCCCGATACCCAGCACTGCCAAAACTTGCGGTTGATAACGTTTCACTTTTGTCTCCAGCCTTCGTCGACCGGACACTAGCTCTTCAGGGGCCAATTCATCCGCCGTGGCAGTGGCCCGCGCAACAAGATTAGTGATGCCATAGCCAAATGTCAGGAGTTCTCTTTCTTCGCTGGGAGCGAGCAAATGTAGAGTAAAACCCGCTTGATACAACGTGGGCCAGAATCGATTGCCAGGCCGAGCGAAGTGATGACCTGTCGCGCCCGAATAAAGTCCAGGATTGATTCCACAGAAAAGCACACGCAAATTTGACGCGATGACATCTCGAACCGTTTTGTCATGCGCCGCCAGCAAATCCACGCGACTGGGCTTGATCGACTTCATGATTCCACTTTCACCGCACCGAAAAATTTCTGATACGTCACCCCATCAAGGGTATCCTCATAATAGCGCGGCATGATATAACCAAGCTGAAAGCCAATGGCTTCATAAAACCTTCGTCCACCTGTGTTTGTGGTGGGGGTGTCCACATAGATGCCGCGGGCCTTTTTTGTTTTCGCAAAGTCTTCCGCGCGAGCTACCAGCGCCGATGCAATTCGCTGGCGCTGAACCCCCGGATCAACCGCCAGGCCATGGATTTGGCAAAGTTGGTTCCACCCATAATATTGAACATAGAGAAATCCAACGGGGGTGTCGTCGATCACCGCCATATAGACACCATAGTTTTCCGTATCCTGATAAAAGGTATGCATGTTTTGTTCGGCAGAGGAGATATACTGCTCTGCCCAGCCTATCTTCAAAAGGATCATGCGAATCGATGACTGGTAGTTCGGAGAATAGTCACGGATGGTTACGGAAGGGTTCATTGGGGTAAAATCTAAAATAAGTATAGCATGGCAAAGGTGGCCCTCACCTGCACTCTCGCGGGAGGCTTATGAAAGAACATACTGTTTATCTCGCACTTGGCTCCAATCTTGGTGATCGTCTGGCAAACCTGAAGCAGGCAATCGCCGCGTTGACGCCACAGATGGAAGTGAACGCAAAATCATCTGTGTATGAAACGCCCCCATGGGGCTACGAAGATCAACCCAAATTTCTCAACCAGGTTGTCAAAGCAAAGACCTATTTGGATCCCGAGCCATTAATGAAACATCTCAAGCGATTGGAAGTGGCTCTGGGGAGAAAGGAATCTTTCCCCAATGGTCCGCGCTTGATCGATATGGATATTCTTTTTTACGATAACCTGGTATGGAACGGCCCATCCCTAATCATCCCTCATCCACGTTTACATGAGCGTGGATTTGTCCTCTTGCCGTTGATGGAACTCAATCCTGATCTTGTACACCCCGTTAATAAAAAAAGTGTCCGTGAAATGATTGCACAATGTGATGTTGGAGGAATTGAAAAGTTTGCTCAATAGGATTTGGTCTATTGGAAACCTGCATCCCTGCTCAATCGTATCAGATATAATCTTATTGGAGGAACTGACATGAATGAAATAAAACCGCTCAACTGGTCCCCGAAACCTGGAATCGGCTTTACTGTTGTTCGCCGCGATGACGGTGGAATGACCTTGACCTTTACGGATTTATCCGATGCAACGCTCAACGACTGGCGCGATTTTGCGATGGAACATTTGCTGGGGGTTGATCGCCGTACGCGCAATTTGTATGATCTGCGGGCGGTGAAAGAGATCCCTGAGAAGGCAATCCGCATGGCCGTGGAAGCCAACAGCGATCCATCTGCGCGGAATATTCGTGTGGCAGTCGTCATTGCAGATGAAAAAGTCTCGGCCGCGATCCGTAATGTTGGGGCGCTTGCACTGGCTGGGACTGCCTCAGCGATGAAAATTTTCACCGATATCGATGCTGCGGAGGCCTGGCTGGCGCGTCCGCTCGATCAGATACCGTAATATTCTTCGCGCTGAGCGGAGGGTTAAGAAGTAACGTCGAAACCCAAAGACGAAGCGCAATTGCGGAAAAGTAAACAGGTGCACACGTAAACAAGTGAATTTGAAGTCAGAATCAATCCAAATCGGTAATCGCATCTTCAACTGGGGTTCCCGCACGTATGTAATGGGAATCCTCAACGTAACGCCTGACAGTTTTAGTGGAGATGGGATACTCGCGCTGAGCGGAGCCGCAGGCGAAGTCGAAGCGGCAGTTGAACAAGCCAAAGATTTTCTCTCCAACGGGGCGGACGTTCTGGATGTGGGCGGCGAATCGACGCGACCAGGCTCGCAACCCGTCAATGCGGATGACGAAATGGAGCGCGTACTTCCCGTCATTGAAGCGCTTGCTAACGAATTCCCCAATGCGTTAATTTCAATTGATACTTACAAAGCGAAAGTTGCAGAAGCGGCTTTCAAAG
>Ga0114129_10014135_pt1 | contig 11372 bp, 11 predicted proteins | sample RhiMetdeltSRZDD1_FD_80071 | JGI IMG/M metagenome (GOLD analysis project Ga0114129, IMG submission 80071) | Populus rhizosphere microbial communities from Tennessee, USA - Rhizosphere MetaG P. deltoides SRZDD1 (version 2) (version 2) | ecosystem: Host-associated > Plants > Roots > Rhizosphere >... | reverse complement strand
GCGGCGAGGCTGCCGGCGAGACGGCGGTCGCAGCTCTGCTGATCGGTCTCGGCGTGGACGAATTGAGCGTCGCCCCGGCGCGCCTCGACGAGTTGCGCGAGACCGTGCGACGGCTCTCGTTCAGCGAGGTCAGCGAAATGGCGCGACAAGCAGTCCAAGCCTCGTCGGCGCGCGCGGCGCTTGCTCTTGCCGGCGGTGTTCTGTCAGACGAGCTGGGGCACGAGGCCGGCCAGGTGGTCGGCGGCCTCGGCGGCTCGATCACCTGACGCGGCGATGAGGAGCTCAGTCCCTCCGAGCGCTCCCAGAGCCAGGATCTCGAGGATGCTCTTGGCGTTTGCGCGCTTCCCGTTCGCCGCGACGGAGATGTGCGCCGGGAACTGCGCCGCTGCGCGCACCAAGTCGCCGGCCGGACGCGCGTGCAGCGGAACGCTTTCGGGCAGCGTTGCCCGCCGCTCCGTCTCAGAGCTTGGCAACGGTGCGCGCCTCCTGGGCCGCGGCGAGAACCTCGTCCACCGAGCCGCCCGTCGAGGCCGTGACCCCTGCGGCAATCGCGCCTTCGACGAGCGGTGCGTCGGCGATTCGAAGCCGCGCGACCGCCTCCTCAGGCAGCTCGCCGAGCGCGGCCCGGACCGAGAGCACAGAGCTGCCGAGATCCATCAGAACGACCGCGCCGGCAGGCCCTGCGATTCCCCGGAGTGCGTCGAGCACTCGGCCGCCGTCCGTTCCGAACGTCCCGTCAGGACCACCTCCGGCCGCCACGATTGGCACGCTTGGCCCTGCGACCTCGGCAACGAGCCCGGCCAGGCCCTCCGCAATCGCCGCGCTATGAGACACGAGCACGAGGCCGACGAAGCCGTTCCGGGACTCCCCGTTCATCGGCTTAGGATTCTACAATGTCGAACGCCATTCGACAATAGCCACCAATGATCCAATCCGTCGACAGAGCAGTCCGCATCCTGAAGGCCCTTGCCGGCGGCCCGGGGCGCCTCGGCGTCAGCGAGCTCTCCGACCGCCTCGGACTCGCCAAGGGCACCGTCCACGGCCTGCTGCGGACGCTCCAGGCGCACGGCCTCGTGGAGCAGCACCCTGACAGCGACAAGTATCAGCTGGGCCCGCAGCTCCTTCAGCTCTCGAACCGCTACCTCGACCTGAGCGAGCTGCGCTCGCGCTCACTGGCCTACTCGGAGGCGCTCGCGGGACGCGCCGACGAGGCCGTGCGGGTGGGGGCGTTCCACGGCGACGGGATGCTCGTCGTCCATCACGTCTTCCGTCCGGACACGACGCTCCAGATCCTCGAGGTCGGCGCGCTGCTGCCTTTGCACGCGAGCGCACTGGGGAAGGCAGTGCTCGCATACCTGGATGACGAAGTGCGGGACGACCTAATCGGAGCAGACCCGACGAAGCTGACCGGCCAGACTCTCGTCACCCCGGCGGCACTCAGTCGTGACCTCGACGCGGTGCGGGAGCGCGGCTACGCCCTCGAGAAGGAGGAGGCGGTGCTCGGAGAGGGCGGCGTCGCCGCGCCGATCTTCGACCGCCGCTCCGAGGCCGTCGGCGCAATCGGCGTCGTCGGCCCACGCGAGCGGGTTTTCACACGCGGGCGCGACAAGAAGCTCGGCACGGCCGTGATCGAAGCTGCGCGTGGCATCTCCCGCGACCTCGGCGCAACGCGCTGGCCCGCGGTCTGAGCTCGAGCGGGCTCGACGGGGATGTCCCCTCGCGTCGGCACGTGATTGGCAAGGACGCAGGTCGAATGCAGCTGAATCGCCGCGGCGGCATGACGGTGACGAGACACGCGAGCCGGTCTCCGCGAGCGAGCGAAGCCAGCGCGTCACGCCACTGTCGTTCGTAGTCGTCCGGAACATCGACGAGGCGACCTCAGGCGTGCCGAGCGGTCCAGCTCACGTTGCCCGTGTCGCAGTCCGCGGTGTGCAACGCAAACGTTCCATTGGCGACTCCGCCGCTTCGGATCGTTCCGCTCACCTTGACGCTGTCTCCGTTGCTCTCCTGCTCGTCGACGGCGAACGTCCCCTGTGCCTGAACCGCGAACGGGCCCGACTCGGCGACCTGAATGCGGGCAACGGTCCCCGCCGGGCAGTTTCCCTTGAAGTCGATCTTCAGGCTCGAAAGCGACCTCGCGTCGCCGGCGAGCACGAAGCTGACGGCGTCTCCGCGATAGGAGCCCGTCGCCAGGCCCGCCGTCGGGGCCGCGCTGCGATGGACGATCTCGCAGTCGCGGCTGACTTGCCCGGAGGCGCTTGCGTAGACGACGTCCCGCCCTCTCCCGCAGCTGAATCGGTCGACGCCGGGGCCGCCGGCCAGCTTGTCGTCCCCCCGGCCGCCGAAGAGGCGGTCGTTGCCGCCTCCGCCGTAGAGCCGGTCGTCACCGCCTCGCCCGTACAGCCGGTCGTTGCCGTCGAGCCCCTCGACGATGTCGGCGCGCGGGCCCCCGCGCAGCAGGTCGCCTCCGTTCGTGCCCTTGATCACACGGCCTCCGGAGAGGCCGGTCCGCGCAGAGCCGGCCAGCGCGAGCGTTGTGGCCGCAAGCACAAGCACAACACCGGCCAGCCGCCTGTCGGCGCGCGAGCTGACCATCTGTTGCAGCGTAGCGCCATAGGCTTGCGCGCATGAGGGCGCTGACCGGGACGATCCAGTCGTACGACGCGCCGTCGACGCAGGAGATCGCGCGGCGCGCCGGGCTGCCCGCCGAGGAGATCGTTCGCTTCGACGGCAACACGTCGCCGCAGGCGCTCCCCTCGACGCGCGCCGAGGCGCTCACGGAGGAGCTCGGCCGCATCCACACCTATCCACACGGCGGCTACCCCGAGCTCGAGCGCGCCATCGCCGGCTATGCGGGCGTTGCGCCGGAAAACGTCGTGCTCGGCGCGGGGGCCGACGACCTGATCCTGCTGCTGACGCGCTCGTTCGCCTCGCCCGGGGACACCGTCGCGATCGCGAACGATCCCACCTACCCGATGTTCCCGATCAGCGTCTGGGTCGCGGGTGCCGACGTCGGCGACGACGATCCCGTGCTCACGATCTCGTGCCGCCCGAACAACCCGACCGGCGAGCTCGGCGAGCTTCCCCGCGCGCGGCCGCTCGTCGTCGACGAGGCGTACTTCGAGTACTCCGGCGCGACCGCGGCCGACCTGATCGACGACGACGTGATCGTGATCCGCACGTTCTCGAAGGCGTTCGGGCTCGCGGGCGCGCGCGTCGGCTACGCGCTCGCCGGACGCGACGCAGCGGCTGAGCTGAACAAGCGCCAGCATCCCGCGCCCCTCTCGACGCTGTCGGCAGCGCTCGCGCTTGCCGGTCTCGCGGCGCCGCCCGACGTGGCGCCGATCCTCGAGGAGCGCGAGCGCATGCGCGAGCGTCTCCGCGAGCTCGGCCTCGAGCCGCGCGAGTCGCACGCGAACTTCCTCTACGTGCCCGTCGACGACCCGCAGGCGGAGTACGACCGGCTGCTGCAGCACGGCCTCGCGGTGCGACCCGTCCGCGGCGGCATCCGCATCACGATCCGCACGCAGCAGGACGACGACCGCCTGTTGCAGGCGCTGGCTTAACGAGGCGCTTACAGCGCAGGGCTACGGTGCGACCGTGAGGATCGCCGTGACACTCGTCACGGTCCTCGGGGGTCTTTTGCTTCCCGGCGCCGCGACGCACGCAAGTTGCCGCTGCCGGCCGGTCGCCGACTACGCCCCCGTCTGGTCCCCGGACGACACCAAGATCGCGTACGTGGAGGCGTACGAGAACGCGCGCGTCGTGACGCTCCCGACGGGCGGCGACGACGTCGTTCCGGCCCCGACGCCGAGCCTCGTCTACTCGGCGGACTGGGCAAAGGCTGCGGCGATCGTCAACGACGACGCGCGCGGCTACCTCCTGGTCCTCGTCGGTCTCGGCGGGACGGTCACGACGCTCGACAACGCCTTTCCGACGCCGCCGGCATGGTCGCCGGACGGTCAGCGCCTCGCCTATGTGGGCGCCGACGAGGGTCTGTACGTCATCCGCACCGACGGCACCGAGCGGCGCCTCGTTGCAGCGCACGTCTACCCGTATTCCTCACCCGGGTGGTCCCCGGACGGCGCGCAGCTCGCGTACGTCGTCGGCAAGGACGTCTTCGTCATGGGCCGCAACCTGACGGCGGCGATCCCCGGCAATCACGTCGACCCGGTCTGGTCGCCGCGCGGCGACGCCGTGGCGTTCACGACCGACTTCGGCAGGGAGATCGGCGTCGTGGCAGTGGACGGCACGACACGTCTCGACATTCCGTCCGAGCTCCCTGTCGCCTACACGGGCGTCGCGCTCTCGTGGTCCCCGACCGGGTCCCGGCTGCTGTACTCGCACCGCTTCAGCGCCGTCCCCGAAGAGACCGGGCTGTACGAGATCGTCGTGGCGACGGGGGCGCAGCGTCGGCTCAGCGCGTTCGGCGTCGATGCCGCCTACTCGCACGACGGCAGGACGGTCGCCTTCGGCGGCCGCACGACGATCGAGCCCAACCCTCCCGCGCTGGCCGACTGCGTCGGCGTCGGCATCTGGACGATTCCGGCGACCGGCGGCACGCCGACGCTGGTGACGCGAACGTGCACCGACACGCCGCCGACGCTGTCGATACACGCGCCCGCTAGCGTCGACTTCGGAACGCGCGTCGATCTGGGCGGCAGCGTGCTGCCGGGCTCCGCAGCGATCGTCGACCTCGACGTGCACCCCTGCGGCAAGCGGCCTGCGTCGACGGTCGCCCTCGTGGACGGCGGCGCATGGTTCGTGGCAGAACATCCCGAGGTGACGACGGAGTACTTCGCGACCGTCGGCGAGAACAGTGTCAGGGCGCGCGTCTCGGTGAAGCCCGTTGCCTTCCTGAGGCCGCTGGGGAAGCTGCGCTACGAGGTGCAGGTGAAGGCCGGAAGCTCGTACGCCGGCCGCACGCTCCACGTCGAGCTGGCGCAGCGCACCGGCAAGTCGAAGTTGCTCCGTCGCGTCACGGTCGGCAAAGACAACCGCGCGCGCTTCCGGCTGGCGCCACGGCTGCTGCACACGTACCTCGAGTCGCTGTACGTGGCTGTTCCGAGGACGCGGTGCCTCGCGCCGGCCGTGAGCAACGAGCTCGCGGTCTCACGTCCTCAGTAGATGGCGTCCCCGCTCTCCGGGTCGAAGAAGTGCAGGCGGTCCGTGTCGATCGCGAGCTCGATCCGCTCGCGCTCCGACGCAGCTGTGTCGCGGTCGAGCCGGGCGACCCACGTGCTGCCCTTGACCTCGGCGGCATCCTCGCCGACCGCGGCCCTCACGTCCTCGCCCGCGATCATCTTCGCGCCGGGATAGAAGTGGACGAAGACCTCGGCTCCCATGTCCTCGCGGATGTCGACGGTTGCGCTCAGCGGCTCGCCGCCGCCGAACCTCGCGTCCTCGATGTCCTCGGGCCGGACGCCGAGGATCAACCGACGCCCCTCGAAACCGGGCAGCCCCGGTCGTGACGACAGGACGCCCTCACCGACGGGCAGGGCCGTCTCGCCGAACTTCGCGACGAGGCCGCCGTTCGAGCGCGCCAGGTCTGCCCCGACGAGGTTCATCGCGGGCGACCCGATGAACTCGGCGACGAACAGGTTGCGCGGACGGTCGTAGAGCTCCTGCGGCTTCGCAACCTGCTGGAGGACGCCGTCGCGCATGATGGCGACGCGGTCGCCGAGCGTCATCGCCTCGACCTGGTCGTGCGTGACGTAGATCGTCGTCACGCCGAGCTCGCGCTGAAGGCGGGCGATCTCCGCGCGCATCTCCACGCGCAACTTCGCGTCGAGGTTCGAAAGCGGCTCGTCCATCAGGAACGCCTTCGGCTCGCGCACGATCGCGCGGCCCATCGCCACGCGCTGCCGCTGCCCGCCCGAGAGCGTGCGCGGCTTCTTCGGCAGCACCTCTGCGAGACCCAGCGTCGTGGCCGTGCTCCTGACGCGGTCGCCGCGGCGCTCGCGCTTCATCCCGCGCAGCTTCAGCCCGAAGGCCATGTTGTCGAACGCGCTCATGTGCGGATAGAGCGCGTAGTTCTGGAAGATCATCGCGATGTCGCGGTCTTTCGGTGGGAGCTTGTTGACGATCTCCCCGTCGATCAGCACGCGGCCGCTGCTGATCGGCTCGAGCCCGGCGACCATCCGGAGCGCGCTCGTCTTGCCGCAGCCGCTCGGGCCGACGAGGACGACGAATTCCCCGTCCTCGATCTCCAGATCGAGGTCCGACACGGCCCGGGTCCCGTCCCCGTAGACCTTCGTCAGCTGCTCGAGCGTGATCTCGGCCATCTCGGCGACGGCATCGTATTAGGCGCGGGCTTTAGCTCGCGCGGCACGTCATTCGGAAAACACATCGCGTAGGATCCGCGACTGGTGGAGGCCGCGGCAGTCCCTCGGCCGAGAGGGAGGCGCTGGACGAATGTCTTCGAGCGCCCGGGCGTCCTTGCGTCCGTGCTCATCTCGCCGGCGGTCATCTTCGTCACCGTGCTCGTCGCCGGCCCGCTCGCGCTCGCGATCTGGCTGAGCTTCACGAACGCGACGACCGGCCTGCACGGGAAGTGGGTCGGGCTCGACAACTTCAGGCACGAGTGGAGCAACCCCGCATTCCAGCACGCGGTCTGGCACACGTTCCTCTTCACCGTCATCTCGCAGGCGATCGTGCTGGTGGGCGCCGGGCTGATCGCCCACGCGATGCTGCGGAACTTCAAGGGCAAGTGGGTCCTCCGCTTCCTGATCCTGCTGCCCTGGGCGGCGCCGATCGCGCTCAGCCTGATGGCGTGGAAGTGGATCTTCGACCCGGCCTACTCGATCCTGACGTGGACGCTCCAGCACCTGCACCTCGTCAGTCAGGTGTCGCCGCCCGTCTGGCTCGGCCAGTCGACCTATGCGACGGCGGCCGTGATCGTCGTGCAGGCCTGGCGCATCCTGCCGTTCGCCGTCGTGATCTTCATCGCCGGGCTGGCGTCGATCCCGAAGGAGGTGGACGACGCCGCCGCCATCGACGGCGCGACGGGCTTCCGCAAGTTCTGGTCGGTCACGCTGCCGTTGCAGCTGCCGATCGCCACGGTCGCACTGCTGTTCGGAATCGTCTTCACGGCGACGGACATGGCCGTCGTCTACATCCTCACCCAGGGCGGGCCGCCGCCGTCGTTCAGCACCGAGCAGGTGACGACGTGGTCGTACAAGACGGCGATCGAGTCGGGCTCGCTCGGCCCGGGCGCGTCGATCTCGCTGGCGCTGCTCCCCGTGCTGGCGGTGGTGAGCGTCGTGATGCTGCTCTTCGCCCGCCGGGCGGAGGTCACGTGAAAGAAAAGGGCCTCTCGTACCTGATCGTCGGCCCCTTCGCGATCGTGCTCGCGTTCCCGTTCTACGTGATGGTGATCACGGCGTTCAAGGACCAGACGGAGTTCTACAACCCGGCGATCAACCCCTACTGGTTCGGCAAGAACAGCCCGACGTTCGCGAACGCGTCGTTCCTCTTCCATCACACGCCGTATCTGACGTGGCTGAAGAACACTTGCATCGTCGGGCTCTGCGTCGTCGCGATCACGCTGGTGCTGGCGGTCCCGGCCGGCTACGCGCTCGCACGGCTTGCCGGGCGCGTGGGCCAGAGCCTCGGCGTCGGCATCTTCCTCACGTATCTGATCCCGCCGACGCTCCTGTTCATCCCGTTCTTCGCCGTGATCAAGCAGGCGCACCTGACCGACTCGATCTGGTCGCTCGTGCTCGTCTATCCGTCATTCACGGTGCCCTTCTCGACGTGGCTGCTGATGGGGTTCTTCAAGACGATCCCGCAGGAGCTGGAAGACGCCGCGCGCGTCGACGGGGCGTCGCGCCTCAAGACGCTCGTGCGTGTGGTCTTCCCGATCTCGATCCCGGGGATCCTCACGGTCGTGATCTTCTCGTTCTCCCTCGTCGTGAACGAGTTCGTCTACGCCTTCACGTTCATCTCGCCGTCGGCGCACAAGATGGTGTCGACCGGCGTCTACACCGATCTCATCCGCGGGGACCTACCTGACTGGGGCGCGATCATGGTCGCCGCACTCATCCCGAGCATCCCGCTAGCGCTCCTCTACAACACGTTTCTCGACCGGTTCATTGCGGGATTTACCGGTGGGGCATTCCGCTAGGAGGTAGCGGCAGAAAGGAGGATCGATGGCAAGTTCCGACGATCCGAGTCATCGCGAAGGGAGGTACGACCGACGGGAGCTGCTACGGCGTGCGGGCGCGGGGGCGGTAACGGTCGGCGTTGCGGGCTCGGGCTTCGGCCAGGCGTTCTACGGACCGCTGAGGTTCAAGGGGCGCTGGCTCAAGGGCGATCTCTCGCTGATCACGTGGGCGCACTTCGTCCCGGCGTTCGACGACTGGCTCGACAAGACGTGGGCGCCGCAGTGGGGGCAGCAGAACGACGTCCAGGTGAAGGTCGACCACATCAACAACACGCTACTGCCGGCGCGCGCGCAGGCGGAGGTGGCGGCGAAGAGCGGGCACGACATCTTCTTCGACCTGGCGCCGCGTCCTCAGTACGAGGACAACGTCATCGACCACAACGAGATCGTCCAGCAGGTCCAGCACAAGGTCGGCAAGATCGGGCGGATCGCGCACAAGGCGACGTACAACCCGAAGACGAAGAAGTACTTCGCCTTTTCGGACAACTACGTCCCGGACCCCGTCGTCTGGCGGCACGACATCTGGAACGGCATCGGCATGTCGCCGAACACGTGGGACAGCGTCCGCAGGGCGGCGCCGAAGCTGAAGGGTGTCGGCCATCCGGTGGGGATCGGCCAGTCGGCGGAGCTCGATTCGAACATGGCGCTCTGCTCGTTCCTGATGTGCTTCGGCTCGTTCGTCCAGAACGCGCACCACCAGGTCACGATCAAGAACAAGCACACGGTCGAGGCGCTCAAGTTCATGGCCGACATCTACCAGCGCGGGGAGACCGACGAGATCTTCGGGTGGGATCCCTCCGGGAACAACAACTTCCTCTACTCGGGGAAGGGCTCGATGATCTTCAACGCGATCTCGGCGACACGCACGCCGGAGGACCGCGGCCTCCCGTTTGCGAACGACCTCTGGATCTGGCCGATCCCGAAGGGGCCGCACGGCCGGCTCGGCTACCAGCACGTCATGGGGTGCTGGTGGGTCTGGAAGTTCGCTGCGAACAAGGCGGGGGCGAAGAAGTTCCTCGCCGACCTCGAGATCCACTACAAGGACGCGTTCCTGGCCTCGAAGTTCTACAACTTCCCCAGCTTCCCGGGAGCGTTCTCCTTCAAGCAGATCCGGAAGGCGGTCGCGCAGGACAGGCACAGGCCGCTCGGCAAGTACGGCGTCTTGACGACGATCGCCCAGCGGTACACGACGAACCCTGGACATCCCGGCTACGCCAACGCGGCATTCGGCGAGATGTTCAGCAAGTTCATGATCCCGCAGATGTTCGCTCAGGTCTCGCAGAAGAAGATGACCGCGCAGGACGCGGTCAACGCAGCCGACCGCGAGATCCGCGGCATCTACACGAAGTGGCGCAAGCTCGGCAAGATTTGAGCTGACGCTCAAATGGGGTCTGACCCCTCTCGGGGTCAGACCCCAGGTTTTGGACGGCGCTTCGCGCTGAACGCGGGCGAGCCGAGCCCGCCCGCTCTTTGTCGGTCGGCGACCGTTCTCTTCCGTGCGGCTCGGCCATGCTTCGCGTGGCCGACTCGCATCGGTTCGCCTCCGCGTAAGCCCGCTTCGCCTGGCTTACGCTCCGGCCCTGGTCGACGCGCACTGCGAGCGTTTCTTTAGGGTTGGCGGATGCCGTCTGATCCGCATCGCTGGCGGATCCTCGCCGTCGTCGCGACGGCGTTCTTCATGACGATCCTCGACGTCTCGATCGTCAACGTCGCGCTTCCGTCGATCGCGAAGGACCTGAACTTCTCGCAGGAGAACCTGCAGTGGGTCATCACCGCCTACGCGATCGCGTTCGGCGGCTTCCTGCTGTTGGGCGGGCGCGCGGCCGACCTGCTCGGGCGCCGCCGCGTGTTCATCGTCGGCGTCGTGGTGTTCACGATCGCCTCGCTCGTCTGCGGCCTCGCGCAGAGCGAGGGGATGCTGATCGCGTCCCGCGCGGTGCAGGGCTTCGGCGGAGCGATCATCTCGCCCGCGGCGCTCTCGATCGTCATGACCAGCTTCGAGGAGGGCCCCGAGCGCAACAAGGCTCTCGGCGTGTGGGGCGCGCTCGGCGGCAGCGGCGCGGCGGTCGGCGTCCTCGCCGGCGGCATCCTGACGGACTACCTCAGCTGGCGCTGGATCTTCTTCGTCAACGTCCCCGTCGGCGCGCTCGTGCTGCTGCTGACGCCGCGCATCGTCCCGGAGAGCCGCCGCGACACCACGGGACGCCAGTACGACGCGCTCGGTGCAGTGCTCGTCAGCGCCGGGCTCGCGCTGCTCGTGTATGCGATCTCCCAGGCCCCGAAAGAGGGGTGGGGCTCTGCGCGCACGATTCTGCTGCTGATCGTGTCGGGCGCGCTCCTCGTCGGCTTCCTCGTGAACGAGCGGCGTGCGAACGACCCATTGATGCCGTTCCACATCTTCCGCGTGCGCACCGTTGCAGGAGCGAACGCCGTCGGCTTCCTGCTCGGGGCGGTGATCTTCGCCAACTTCTTCCTGCTCACCCTGTACGTCCAGGACGTGCTCCACTACTCGCCGCTCAAGACGGGCTTCACCTTCATCGCCACGGCCGGTACCGCCGTGCTGGCGGCCGGCGTAGCGCAGGCGCTGACGACGAGGTTCGGTGCGAAGCCCATCATCGTCATCGGGCTCGCACTGCTGACCGCGGCGATGGTCTGGTACTCCCAGATCCCGGTGAACGGGAAGTTCGCGTCGGACCTTCTGCCCGGCTACCTGATGGTCGGCGTCGGGATCGCATTCGCATTCGTCCCCGTGTCGATCGCCGCGCTCGCGGGCGTCGCCGAGCGCGAGGCGGGGCTCGCGTCCGGCCTCATCAACACTTCCCAGCAGATCGGGGGAGCGATCGGCACCGCCGTCGCGTCGACGGTGTTCGCGAGCCACTTCAAGGCGCTCGTGAAGGCAGGCCGCTCGGTCCCGGACGCCCTCACACACGGCTACGGTTACGCGTTCTGGGCGCTTGCGTTCTTCGGCGTGGCCGCGATCATTGCCGCGGTGACGCTGATCAGGCGCGAGGAGATGGCCAAGACGCCGGCGACCGCGCCGATCGCCTAGCCGGTAGCCCTACACCTTCGCGAGCAGCGCTTCCGACACCGACTCGTGCACCCTGAAGTGTCGGTCGAGGCCGGAGATCTCGAGCGCCCGCCGAGTCTCGAGCCCGGGCGCAGCGAGCAGGAATGCCCCCCGGTTGCCGAGTCGCGACCGCGACTCGAT
>Ga0114129_10014134_pt1 | contig 11372 bp, 9 predicted proteins | sample RhiMetdeltSRZDD1_FD_80071 | JGI IMG/M metagenome (GOLD analysis project Ga0114129, IMG submission 80071) | Populus rhizosphere microbial communities from Tennessee, USA - Rhizosphere MetaG P. deltoides SRZDD1 (version 2) (version 2) | ecosystem: Host-associated > Plants > Roots > Rhizosphere >... | reverse complement strand
TCCCCGAACAGCATCTGCGAGTAACTCGCTTCGAGCGCCGGCAGCGGGTAGTCCCGCTCGCGCGGCTGCTCGAAGAAGTTGCCTCCCTGCTGCTTGACCCCGCGGAGGTTGCCCGCCTTGCCGCTGACGCCGGCGGTCCGCTCGAACGTGTCGTAATACGGTTCGAGCTCCGCATACGTCATGGGCCAGTCCTGCACGGGCATGTCGGCCGGGATGAATGCCTTGCCGTACCGCTGCTCGTAGTGCGAGCGCAGCGCGTGGTCGATGCCCGTCCACCGCCACGTCACCCCGTTCCAATGCACGCCGGCGCCGCCGAGCCCTTCGCCCGGCAGGAACGATCCGAGCTGCCGCATCGGCAGAGAGCGCTCCGACGGGCTGTGCCGGAACGTCAGCGTGTCGCGCGCCGGGTTCTGCATCAGCGCGTTGCGGACGGCGTATTTCAGCTCGTCGCGGATGAGCGGGATGGCGAAGTCGGGATTGGTCGCGCGCATGCCGCCGCGCTCAAGCGCGACCACGCGCATGCCCGCCTCGCTCAGCTCCTTGGCGAGAATGCCGCCGGTCCATCCGAGGCCGACGATGACGATGTCAACTTCCCTCAGCCGTGTCGCCATGTGTCGTCCTCAGGAAAGATCCAGGATGCTCTTCGGCTCGACGTCGTACTTCTTGTTCCGGTAGGTCTTGATGTGCTCGGAGTAGATCGCGATGACGCCGGGAAACCCGATCATCTTCCAGGCGGCCTTGTCGCGGTTGCCGCCGTACACCGGGTCCGCGAAGAACCCCTGCATCGTCGTCGCGAGCAGCAGGTTGAAGAACTCCTGCGCCGGCACGCCGTCGAGGGCGGCGCGTCCCTGCTCCATGTCCCGGAGCACCGTGATCTGCTGATCGACCGTGAGCCGATCGAAATCCTTCTGGAGGGTCTTGCGGGTGAACGCGTTGACGGCCGCGATGCCCGCGCGGAAGTACTCGGCCGGGGTCAGCGGCGACTGGTAGCCCTGCGTCGGCACGCCCTTGTCCCACGGGCCCTGCATGTACATGCGGTCGCCGCTGCCCCACGCGCCCGCGAGCTGGCGATCGATGAAGGTGGCCACGCCGCAGTCGGTGCCGCCGGGGGTCAGGTCGTCGGCGGGTATCAGCCGATCGACGGCGGCCTCGATGAACGCCGCTTCGGGCGCGGTGAGAAAGGTGTAGGCGTGCGAGACCGGCGCGGCCGCGGGCGCCGCTTTTGCCGCCGCCGGCGTCTGGGCCTCGGCCGGCGCGTCCGCGCCGACGGCCGCCGCGAGGCCGGTCGCGCCGACCGTTCCGACCGTCTTCAGGAAATCGCGCCGATTTGGTTGGTCGCTCATGAAGACTCCACCGTTGATATTTGGCGGGTCCGCCGCTGCCTTCGCTCAGCGGCACCCGCCCTACGCCGTTACTGCCGCGACGATGTGGCGAGACGAGATGCCGTAGTGATCGACGAGCTGCTCCGGCGTGCCGCTGCGCGGGATTTCGCGTACGCAGAGCCGCTCGACGGCGAAGCCGCTGCCCGCCACGCAAGCCGCAACGGCATCCCCGATGCCGCCGGCCGCGTAATGATCCTCGACCGTGATGATGCGTTTCGTCTCGCGTGCGCACCGCAGCAGGGAGCGTGAATCGATCGGCTGCAGCGAATACAGATCGATGACACGGATGCTCATCCCGATCTTCTGCAGCTGGTCGTAGGCCTTCAGCGCCTCGAAGACGGTGATGCCGCCGCCGATGACGGTCACCGCGTCCTTCGGGCTTTCGCGCAGGATCTTGAGACCGCCGATGGCGAACTTCTCGTCCGGTCCGTAAATGACGGGGGTCTTCGGACGCGAGGTCCGCATGTAGGCGGGGCCCGGGTGGTAGGCCATCAGCTCGAGGAGCCGCTCGGTGCTCATCCCGTCGCACGGGTAGAGCACCGTCATGTTCGGCTGCGCGCGCATCATCGCGAGGTCTTCGAGCGCCATCTGCGAGGGACCGTCCTCGCCGATGGACACGCCCGCGTGCGACCCGGCCATCTTGATGTTCACGTTGCTGATGCACGCCATGCGGATGAAGTCGTAGGCGCGCGACAGGAATGCCGCGAACGTCGACGGGAACGGAATCGCGCCGCGCGCGGCGAGTCCCATCGCCGAGCCGATCATCACCTGCTCGGCGATGAAATTCTGGAAGAACCGGTCGCGGTGCTTCTCCTCGAACTTCTCGCTGAACGTCGAGTTCTTGACATCGCCGTCGAGGGCGACAATCCGCTCGTCGGCGTCTCCGAGCTTCGCCAGCGCGGCGCCATACGCCTCGCGGGTGGCGACGGTCTCGCCGAGCGTGTAGCCCGGTGTGCCGACCGTTCCCCTCTTCGGCGGCGCCGCGGGACGGCTGGCGTCCCGCCGCGTGCGCGGCCCGTCGGGCAGCTGTGGCGGCTCCTCTTCCGGCACGAGCTGCGACTGGAGCTCCCGCAGCACGCCATCGAGCTCCGCGCCCTTCTTGAACGGCTTGCCGTGCCAGCCGCCCTTGCCTTCGGCGATCGACATGCCTTTGCCCTTGACCGTGCGCGCCAGGATCATCGTCGGCTGGCCCTTGGTGCGGCGGGCGTCCTCGAACGCGTCGAGGATGGCGGTGATGTCGTGGCCGTCGATCACGAGGGCGAGCCAGCCGAACGCGCGCCACTTCGCGGCGTACGCCTCCATGTCGTGGTCCCAGATCGAGGGGCCGCTCTGCCCCAGTCCGTTCACATCCGTGATGCCGCAGAGCGAATCGAGGCCGTGATGCGCCGCGGATTCGGCCGCTTCCCACACCGACCCCTCGGCGGACTCGCCGTCGCCGAGCAACACGTACGTGCGGTACTCGGACTTGATGCGCCGTGCGTTGAGCGCCATGCCGAGCGCCGCGCAAACGCCCTGGCCGAGCGAGCCCGTCGCCACGTCCACGAACGACAGCCGCGGGGTGGGATGGCCTTCGAGGTCGGAATCGATTCGCCGCAGCGTCAGCAGATCCTCGCGCTTCAGCAGACCGACCTCCGCCCATGCCGAGTAGAGGATGGGCGCCGCGTGACCCTTCGAGAGCACGAACCGATCGTTGTCGGGGTTCTGCGGGTTCCGGGGGTCGTACCGCATCTCGGAAAAGAAGAGTGTCGCGACGATTTCCGCGGCCGAGGCACACGAGGTCGGGTGGCCGCTTCCGGCTTCGCTGGTGGAAAGAACCGAATCGATGCGCAGGCGCGTCGCCACATTCTTGAGCGCGGCCACGCGCGATGAAGTCTGGACGGGCACTTGGGGAACCTCCGTCACTTCGATCGTGGAAGTTGGAGCTTTCGGTCCAGCCATAGTAGCAGAATGAAGTAGATGACCGAGGTACCTCCATTGCTCCTCGCGATCGATGACGAGCCAGCCATCCTGACGATCGTCGAGCGATTTGGACGGCAGATGGGGTTCGAGGTCGAGACACGCACGAACCCGGCCGCCGCGCTCGCGGAATTTTCGAAGCTCGGTCCGGATGTCGCGGTCGTCGACCTGCAGATGCCCGAGCTCGGTGGGCTCGACGTGCTGAAGGCCATCCGCCAGGCGAACCCCGACTGTCACGTCATCCTGCTGACGGGCAACCCGACGATCGACACCGCAATCGAAGCGGTGAAGCTCGGCGCGAGCGACTACCTGCGGAAGCCCATCGACTTCGGACGGCTCGGCCGGCTGCTCACCGACGTCATCGAGGGAATCCGCCGCCGCGAGCGGCTGCTGCGCGTCGAAGCGGATGTCGCGGGCGACTTCGAATACGAAGGCATGATCGGCCGCAGCACCGTGATGCAGGAGCTGTTCGATTCGCTGCGGCGGTACGCGCCCCACATGCGAACGGTGCTCGTCAGTGGAGAGACGGGCACCGGCAAGGAGCTGGTGGCCAGGGCGCTCCACCGCCTGGGGCCGCGGAGCACGAAGCGCTTCATCGCCGTGAACTGCTCCGCGGTCGTCGAAAGCCTGTTCGAGAGCGAGCTGTTCGGGCACGTGCGCGGGGCGTTTACCGGCGCCGTGGACAGCAAGGTGGGTCTCTTCGAGCACGCAGACGGGGGCACGCTGTTTCTCGACGAAGCGGGCGAGCTGCCGCTGTCGCTCCAGGCCAAGCTGCTGCGAGCGGTCGAGTACGGCGAGGTGCAGCGGGTCGGTTCGCTCGAAACAGGGCGCGTGGACGTCAACGTGATCGCCGCGACCAACCGGGACCTTCGCGCCGAGGCAGCGGCCGGGCGGTTTCGAACGGATCTGTTCTACCGCCTGAGCACGATCGAGATCCCGCTTCCGCCGCTGCGGGAGCGGCGCGAGGACATCCCGTACCTCACCGCGCGCTTCATCCGTGAATGCGCCGGACGCCTCAACCGGCCGATCACCGGCCTGACGCAGTCCGCCGAGCGGCTGCTCTTCAACGCGCCCTGGCCGGGCAACATCCGCGAGCTGCGCAACGTGCTCGAGCGGGCCTGCATTCTCAGCGAAGCGGGAATGATTACCGAGCGCGATCTGGCGAGCGCGCTGACGACCAGGTCACCGGCACGCGCGGCGGACGCCGACGGACCGCCTGACGATCGCCTCTCGACGCTGCAGCGCCGGCAGGTGGAGCGGGTACTCGAGGAGACCGGCGGCAACAAGTCGGAGGCCGCGCGGCGGCTCGGCATCAGCCGCAGGGCGCTCTATCGCCGCATCGACGAGATGAACCTCACCCAGTGAGACGCGGCTCGGGGCTCAGCGCCGCGACGCGCGCATCGAATGGAGCACGGATGCGTTGTGCACGGCAACCGCCGCAATCGCGCCATTCGTGATTGCCAGTAGCGCAATGGCCGCCGTGCGATGATGCTGCTTCCACAGCCGCGTGCTCACCACGATCGATGACGCCGTCACCCCCGCCTTGACCGCCACGAACGCTGCCGGTCGCTGGACCACGCTCCGCATCACCGGATTCACCTCGCGGCCGCCGAGGCTCAGCGCGGCGAGCGTCGAGTACGTGTCGAAGGCCTGCAGTGACGCCGAGCTTGCCGCCAGCGCGATGAGTATCGCGCGTGCCGGCTGGTCCTGTGCATCGTTTTGCTGCTGTGCGAAGACGGATCCCGAACCGAGACCATACACGAACAGCGCGACTACGATGATTCGTGGCATACGCGGGGGGAGACAGCCAATGCGATGCCATGCTAGGCGCGACTCGAGATCGCGCACCAGTCATGATCTTCCACGCGAGATGGCTATGGTTTGCCGCGCCCGGATGGGTGCCCTTCGATGCCGCACACTATAATCACCCGATGCTCGCGCTGAGGTACGTCTACGTCCTCGCGCTCGTCGTGTGGCTCGGCGGCATGCTCATCCTTGGCGCCATCGTCGCGCCGGCGACGTTCGAAGTGCTTCAGGCAAGCGCGGGGACCCAGGGTCGAGAACTGGCGGGCGCGGTCTTCGCCGCGGCGCTCGCGCGCTTTCACTACGTCGCGTACGCGGCGGGCACCGTTCTGCTCGTGACGCTCGGCGCCATGCGCATCCTCGGCCCGCGTCCCGCGCACAGCGGCCTTCGCGCCGTCATCGTCGCCGTCATGCTGGGCGTCGCGCTGTATTCGGGCTTCGTCGTCCTGCGGCAGATCGATGCTGTGCAGGTGGCGGCGGGCGGGCTGCCGTCGCGCCTGCCTGCCGGCGACGAGCGGCGCATCCAGTTCGACGCGCTGCACGAGCTGTCCACGCGCCTGATGATGTTCAACATCGCCGGCGCGCTCGTGCTCCTGTACTGGGAGGCGCGCGAGTGACGCGACCTGCCGCCTCGTTCCTGCGACCTACTGCCCCCTGCCCACTGCCCACTGCCGACTGACATGGCCAAACATCGCATCACGCTGATTCCGGGCGACGGCATCGGCCCGGAAATCACCAGCGCGGTCGTCAAGATCGTCGAAACCGCCGGCCTCGACGTCGAATGGGAGCCGCACCTGGCGGGGGCATCCGCGGTCGAGAAGCACGGCACGACGCTGCCGGTGGAGCTGCTCGAAGCGATCACGCGGAACAAGGTCGCGCTGAAAGGGCCGCTGACGACGCCGGTTGGCGGCGGGTTCACGAGCGTCAACGTCGGGTTGCGGAAGGCGCTGGAGCTGTTCGCGAACCTCCGCCCGGTCTGGAACATTCCGTCGGTCCCGTCGCGCTACCAGGGCGTCGATCTCGTCATCGTTCGCGAGAACACGGAGGATCTCTATTCGGGCCTGGAGCACGAGGTCGTGCCGGGCGTGATCGAGAGCCTGAAAATCATCACGTTCGAAGCCTCGACACGCATCGCGCAGTTTGCCTTCGACTACGCGCGCCGCCACGGGCGCAGGCGCGTGACCGCCGTGCACAAGGCCAACATCATGAAGATGAGCGATGGGCTCTTCCTGAAGTGCGTGCAGGATGTCGCCGCCAGCTATCAGGACATCAAACAGGACGACCTCATCGTCGATGCCGCGTGCATGCATCTCGTGATGACGCCGGAGCAGTTCGACGTCCTGCTCCTGCCCAATCTGTACGGAGACATCGTCTCGGATCTGTGTGCCGGTCTCGTCGGTGGCCTCGGCGTCGTTCCGGCGGCGAACCTGGGTATCCAGGTGGGAGTGTTCGAGGCCGTCCACGGCACCGCACCCGATCTTGCTGGCCGCAACGTCGCGAACCCGATGGCGCTGCTGCTCTCGGCGCTGCTGATGCTGCAGCACATCGGCGAGACGCCCATGGCCGATCGCATCATGAAGGCGCTCGACATCGTGCTGACGGAAGACAAGGTACGGACCCGCGACCTGGGCGGCACCGCGAGCACCACCGATTTCGCGGCGGCGATCTGCCGACGGCTGGCGGCATGAGGCATTGACGAATTTACGAATTTACGAATTTACGAATCTACGGATTGAACGTGTCCAATCTATCAATCCCAATTCGTAAATTCGTCAATTCGTAAATTCGTCAATGGTATAGTCGCCGGTGGCACGATGGTCGACGAGATCACCCAGGCCGTTCTGTCGCGCGACGACATTGCGCGCTACCTGCAGGATGACGCCAGCAGCCGCCACACGCGCGAGCGCATCCACGCGTACCTGGAAGAGCTGCGGACGACCCAGCGGTACTCGATCTACCGCGCCCTGAAGCACCCGCTCTACCCGATCCTCCGCAAGATCGAACGGATTGGCGAGAACGTCGAGGTCGTCAAGGCCGCGACGCGCGCTGGACGCGTCGTCTACGCATCCAACCACAAGAGCCACACCGACTACCTCGCCGAGCCGCTCGTGCTCGACGACAACGGCATCCGTCCGCCGATCATCGCCGCCGGCATCAACCTGTTCGGCGGACCGCTGGGGCTGCTGCATCGTCACGTCACCGGCGCAATGCCGGTGCGCCGCAACACGAAGGACCCGGTGTACCTGGTGACGCTGAAGGCTTATGTCGCGGAGCTGCTGCGCCGCCACGACCTCTTCTTCTATCCGGAAGGCGGGCGGAGCTACAGCGGCGAGATCAAGAGTCCCAAAACGGGGTTGCTGCACGCCGCTCTTCAGGCGGACGTCGCGCGGATGGCGATCATCCCGACGGCGGTGGCGTACGACTTCGTGCTCGAGGATCACGTGCTGGCGCGTCAGCGCGTGAAGCGGACGCAGAAGACGTTCAGCCGCGAGCTCGCGGAGATGGTGCGCTACGCCGTCGGCTACCGGTCTCGAGCTATTGTCACCTTCGGCAAGCCGCTGTCGATCGAGGGTCTCGACCCGACGTCCCGGCGCGAGGTGCTCGACCTCGCGCACACGATCATGACGGCCATCGGCCGCCTCCATAAGGTGCTGCCGACGGCGGTCGTCGCCAACGCCATGCGCCCGTCGATCACGCGCCGCGAGCTCGAAACGCGCGCGGACGCAGTGCTCGATACGCTGCGCTCAGCCGGCGCGAACCTCGGCGTCCACTCGGGCGCCGAAGCGGTGGCCAAGGCGGTCGAGCCGCTCGAGGCTCGCGGCATCATCGTTGCTGATCGGGGACGCATCCGTGTCCGCGACCGCAACGTCCTTCGCTACTACGCCCGCACGCTTGACCACCTCCTCGCGTCACCGTCCCGCCGCACCCATTGAGCGCTCCGGTCGTGTAGGCCGGGTCCTTTCGGAGCCGGCAGTGTGTCCGAGAACCTAGATGTACCCCGGGGCGAAAACGCTCTTCTACGCGCTGTCGCGCAGCGCCAGGCTCAAGCGGCTGGCGTCGAAGTACGGCATGCGATCGCGGGAGAGCTTCGCGCGGCGCTTCATCGCCGGGGAGACGATTGACGAGGCGATCGACGCGTCACGCAACATCCAGGCGCAGGGACTGCACCTCACGCTCGATTACCTCGGAGAGAGTGTGCGAACGGTGGAGGAGGCAGACGCCGCGACACGCGAGTACGTTCGGCTCCATGACGTCATCGTCAGGTCGGGCATCGAACGGAACATCTCGCTCAAGCTGACGCAGCTCGGCGTCGGCATCGATCGCGCGACGTGCGTCGACAACCTGCGCCGCATCCTCGAGCCTGCCGGTCGCCACGACTTCTTCGTGCGCATCGACATGGAGGAGTCGGCGTGGACGCAGATGACGCTGGACATCTTCGAGACGCTCTGGCAGCAGGACTATCGCAACATCGGCATCGCGCTGCAGGCCTCGCTCTACCGCACCGAACAGGACGTGCGGCGGATGAACGAGCTGGGCGCATCCGTTCGGCTCGTCAAGGGCGCCTATAAGGAACCGCAGGACGTCGCGTATCGGCGGAAGGCGGACGTCGACGCCGCGTTCGTCCGACTCATGCGTTTGCTGCTGGATTCGGGCAATTACCCTGCGATCGCGACGCACGACCCCCCGATGATCGAGGCTACCCAGTCACACGCGAGGCAGCATGGCATCGGCAAGGAGCGGTTCGAGTTCGAGATGCTGTATGGAATTCGACGTGACCTGCAGGGGACACTGGCCAGCGAAGGCTACCAGGTGCGGCTGTACATCCCGTTCGGGCGCGAGTGGTTCCCCTATTTCATGCGCCGGCTGGGCGAACGTCCCGCGAACGTCGGCTTCGTGATGCGCGGAATTCTCCGCGAACAGTAGCGCTCTACTCAGACTGAGCCGTTCGTTACCCAACCGTAAGCCCAGCCGTGTCCGTCAGTTGGGCATCGACGTTCACACTTCGGACAGCGTCGCTCGTAATCCCATCACTTCACCGACCAGTTTGATGGACAAATACTCCCGGCCGGCTGTTATGCCGGACGACGTGGATCGTTAATCCATTGAGAGAGAGACGCTTACGAATCACACCCCAAGCGTGGCACCTGTCTTGAAATGTCGGGCTCATAGTCGGGGTGCCTGGCAACGAGGCCAGGTCAACAGACGTCATACAGGTGGGAACTTGGAAAGGGGTTTCGGCGCAATGGTTACCGACAAGGTTCGGCAGTTCCTCTGCGGGCTCCACGGGCACGATGCGCTTCTGCACTTCGAGCATGGACGGATGTCGTTGCAGTGCACCTCGTGTGGGTACGAGACGCCGGGGTGGGACCTGCGGACGGGCGATAAACAGCCGCAGACTGCCGAATTCAAATCGTCGTCGCGCTTGGTGCGCGTACCGCTCGTTGGTCAGAGACGCGTAGCGTGAACGCGTTCGTGAATTCGCCGGTGCGCGGGTTTGCAGGTCGCCGGTCTTCGAGGTTCAGCGGATAAGAACCTGATTACCGCGAACGCGCGAACCGCGCGAACCGTCGAACCACCGGAGGGCCAGGCCAATGCCTGGCCCTCTTTTCATGTACGCGCGAAGGATAATTTCCGCGTGCCGGTTCAGGATGCATCGCTCGACGCCGCGCGCCGCGTGGCGGAAGCGGCGGCCGCCGCGGGCGGGCGCGCGCTGATTGTCGGTGGATGGGTCCGCGATCGCCTGCGCGGCCAGCCGTCGAAGGACATCGACATCGAAGTGTTCGGCATCGTGCAGGATCGACTGCCTGCGCTGCTTCAGCCGCTCGGGCGCGTCGAGCCGGTCGGGCAGAGCTTCCCCGTCTACAAGCTCGTGCCGACGGGCGGAAGCGCCGGAGAAATCGACGTGGCGCTGCCGCGCCGCGAATCGAAGCGCGGCCGTGGGCACAAGGGCTTCGAGGTGCATGGCGACCCGTCGATGTCGATTGCCGACGCGGCGCGGCGGCGCGACTTCACGGTCAACGCCATCGCGTGGGATCCATTGACGGACGCCTACGAAGATCCGTTCGACGGACGGGGAGATCTGGCGCGGCGGCTGCTCCGCGCCGTCGACCCGAAGACGTTCCCCGACGACAGCCTGCGCGCGCTCCGCGCGGTTCAATTTGCCGCCCGCTTCGAGTTCGCGCTCGAAGAGGGAACCTCGGCGCTCTGCCGCGTGCTGGCGCTCGACGACCTGCCGGCTGAACGCATCTGGGGAGAACTCGAAAAGCTGCTGCTGCTCGCCGCGCGTCCGTCAATCGGCTTTCGCCTTGCGCTCGATCTCAACGTGCTCCGGCAGGCGCTTCCGGAGCTGCTCCCGCTCATCGGCTGCGAACAGGAGCCGGAATGGCATCCGGAAGGCGACGTCTGGACGCACACGCTGATGGTGATCGACACGGCGCGGGCACTGAACGGCGATCTCGATCGGCCGCGCCTCGTCACGGTCATGCTCGGCGCAGTCTGCCACGATCTCGGCAAGCCGCCGACGACGGCGTTGATCGACGGGCGAATCAGGTCGCTCGATCACGAGCAGGCCGGCGTCGAGCCGACGGTGTCGCTGCTCGATCGGCTGAACATCCACACGATCGACGGCTTCGAGGTGCGTCAGCAGGTCGTCGGGCTCGTCGCGCATCACCTGAAGCCGGGTGCGTTCAGGAAGGCGGCCAACGTGACCGACGGCGCGTTCCGCCGGCTTGCGCAGAAAGTGGACCTGGAGCTGCTCGCCCGGCTCGCGCGCGCGGATTGCCTGGGGCGCTCGGGCGATTTCGATTGTTCCGCGATGGACTGGTTCATCGAGCGAGCCCGCGCGCTCGGCGTCGAGCATCAGCCGCCGGCGCCGCTGCTGCTCGGCAGGCATCTGCTTGCGCTTGGGCTGCCGCCTGGCCCGCGCGTCGGCGAGATCCTCAGGCAGATCTACGAGAAGCAGCTCGACGGCGAGATTACGTCCGTCGAGGCGGGCATCGACGAGGCGCGGCGCCTGCTCGGCCTCTAAGGCGAGTCGCATGGGGCGACTCAAGGTTGAGGAAATTGCGCGGTGGTCAGGCCGTGATGTATTTCGCGTAATCCTCGGGCGGAACGTTTCCTCCCGAGATGATGGCCACGACGCCGGGCGTGGCAGGCCGTTCACGCAGCACCGCGGCAACGCTGACCGCACCGCTGGGCTCCGCAACGATGTTCGCGTGGTCGAAGAGCCAC
>Ga0114129_10014132_pt1 | contig 11373 bp, 8 predicted proteins | sample RhiMetdeltSRZDD1_FD_80071 | JGI IMG/M metagenome (GOLD analysis project Ga0114129, IMG submission 80071) | Populus rhizosphere microbial communities from Tennessee, USA - Rhizosphere MetaG P. deltoides SRZDD1 (version 2) (version 2) | ecosystem: Host-associated > Plants > Roots > Rhizosphere >... | reverse complement strand
TCGAGCGGCGACAGGGCGATCATCCCGCGGGCGACCGAAGGTTCTGCAAGCAGCAAAGGGCTTGTAATCACCGCCGCGAGCCGAGAGTCGAGCGGCGACAGGGCGATCATCCCGCGGACGACCGAATGTTCTGCAAGCAGCAAAGGGCCTTGTAATCACCGCCGCGAGCCGAAGGCGAGCGGCGACAGGCGGCGGGGGTGGGGCCCCGCCGCAAAGTAAAAAAAGATGACCCGTATAACTGTCACGATCGCGATCGTGTTTGCCGTCGCCGCGTTGATTGCCGGGCAGACGCCGCCGCCGGCGCAGACGACGACCGAGAAGTCGCCGTATCCTCCCGGTCCGGGACGCGATGCGCTGTTCAAGATCTGCAACGACTGCCACGGTCCCGAGAGCGTCCTCGGCCAGCTCAAGACGCGCGAAGAATGGTCGAAGACGCTCGATGAAATGGCGGCGAACGGCGCGCAAGGCACCGAAGAGGAGTGGAACCGCCTGCTCGACTACCTGGACCAGCACTACTCGCTCGTCTTTGTGAACACGGCGCCGGCCAAGGAGTTGGCGCTCAAGCTCGACGTGGCCGCGGACGTCGCCGACGCGATCGTCCGCACCCGCACTGACAAGGGAAAGTTCGCGTCCATCGACGAGCTGAAGCGCGTCCCCGGCGTCGACGCCGCGAAGGTCGAGGCGCGCAAGGACCGTCTGATTTTCTGAGCGGCGGCGATTTCATCCTGCGCAACGCGGCGTCCGCCGGCCGAGCCGATTCACCCTCGCGGACGGGCATCCGAAGTCGATTTGCGTTGATTTTCAGCCGGTTGCCCGTCGGGCCGGTGGGTTCGCGTCTCTCATCGCGAAACGCCGGAACGCGTTCTCGTCCTGCTTGATGTCCGCCGGGCCGCGCAGTATGGTCTCGCCCATCGGATTCATCGCACGAAAGGCCTTATGCGTCGACTAAGCGTCTCCGTCCTCCTCCTGGCGCTCGCCATCATGCCCCTCCGCGGGGCCGACTGGCTGACTCACAGCGGCGATCCGCAGCGCACCGGCTGGCAGAAAGACGAAACGAAGCTCTCGAAGGACAGCGTCAAGAATCTGAAGCTGCTCTACAGCATCAGGCTCGACACGAAGCAGCGCTCGGTGTACTCGCTCTACGGACCGCTGATCCTCGAGCGGGCGATCACCGATCGCGGCTTCAAGGAACTGGCCTTCGTCGCCGGCGCCAACAATGACCTCTACGCCGTCGATGCCGACCTCGGCAAGATCTTCTGGAAAAAACATTTCGACTGGCATGCCGAGACACCCGAAACCGAGCAGGCCAACTTTCTCTGTCCGGGCGGACTGACCGCGTGGCCGGTGCTTCAACCGCCGCCGCAGCGAGGACGCGGTCCCGGCGCCCCGCCGCCGGCCGCGCCGGCGCCCGCGGCGCCCGGTAATCAAAGTCCTCAAAGTGCTGCGCCCGCGTCAGCGCCGCAGCGCGGCGGCGGAGGCATTTTCGCGATCCGCTCGGTCTTCGTGCTGACCGGAGACGGCGATCTGCACCAGATCAACGTCAATACCGGCGACGCGATCGGATCGCCGATGAAGTTCCTGCCGCCCAACGGCAAGCCGTACAGCCTCGCGCTGGTGAACAACATCATCTACACGATTACGGGTCAGGGCTGCGGCGGCACGCCGAACAGCGTGTACTCGCTCGATCTGAACGATCCGACCAGGACAGTGCGCTACTGGCGGTCGGGCAGCGGCGGACTCTGGGGCACGGCCGGTCCTGCCATTGGCACCGACGGCACGGTGTACGCGGAGACCGGCGACGGCCAGTACGATCCCGCCGCCAACCGCTACGCGAACTCCATCGTCGCGCTCACCGCGAAAGAGCTGAAGTTGAAGGATTGGTACACGCCGTCGAACGCGGAGTGGCTGTGGAAGCGCGATCTCGACATGAACGTGAGTCCCGTCGTGTTCCCGTACAAGGGACGCGATCTCATCGTCGGATCCGGCAAAGAAGGACGACTGTTCCTGCTCGACAGCCAGTCGCTCGGCGGATCGGATCATCGAACACCGGCGTTCCGCTCGGAGCTGATCTCGAACGAAGACGTGGACTTCGCGGGCGCGGGCACCTGGGGCAGTCTCGCGAGCTGGGAAGACGCGCAGGGCGCGCGCTGGGTCCTGGCGCCGGTGTGGGGACCGAAGCACCCGAACGCGAAGTTCGCCCTCACCAACGGCGAGACCAACGTCGGCACGATCGCGGCCTTCAAGGTCGAAGAGCGCAACAACAAGCTGTCGCTCACCAACGTGTGGACATCGCGGAACATGGTCACCCCGGCGGCGCCCGCGATCGCCAATGGCGTCGTGTTCGCGCTGTCGACGGGCGAGTGGGTGCGGCAGGCGAACGATCGCGAAGGCGGACTCTACCAGGCCGACGCGCGCGTGCAGCGATCGGCGCCGGCCGTGCTGTACGCGCTCGATGCGACCAACGGGAAGGAGCTCTGGTCGAGCGGCAATCAGGTGACGTCGTTCGCGCACAACGGCGCGCTCTCGATCGCCAACGGCCGCGTGTACTTCACCACGTACGACAACACGCTGTACTGTTTCGGTTTCCCGATGGAGCATTAGCCAGCCGGATAGGGGCCGCAAAAAAGGATGGACGCAGCGAATGCTGGATCGAAAAACCGTTCAACAAGCGATTGACGCGGGCGCAGGCGTGCTTCGTCTGGAGCCGTCGTGGGTGCCGCGGACATTCATGATTCCGGGAAGGCGGCTGAAGCTGCACCCCGACGATGTCTACGCGCTCGGCGGACATCGCGGCGGCATCAACGAGCGCTGGTTTTCGTCGACGACGAACGCCGACAACGGGCCCGGCACGCCGGCGGACGAAGGACTCAGCTACGTCCGCTCGAACGGCCGGCGCTTCCTGCTGAAGGACGCGGTCGAGACCGCGGGCGATCTGCTGCTCGGCGCGGCGACGATGGCGCGCGAAGGCGGCTGGAATCTGCTCTGCAAGTTCTTCGACAACCTGGGCCCGATTCCGCATCACATGCACCAGAGCGAGGAGCAGGCGAAGCTCGTCGGTCGCCGCGGCAAGCCCGAGGCGTACTACTTCCCGCCGCAGTACAACCAGATCTTCAACAACTTCCCGTACACGTTCATGGGGCTCGAACCGGGGACGAGCAAAGCGGACGTGCGGCGGTGTCTCGAGAACTGGAAGCAGGGCGACAACGGCATCCTGAATCTCTCGCGCGCGTTCAGGCTCGAGCCCGGCACCGGCTGGCAGATCGATCCGCGCATCCTGCACGCGCCAGGATCGCTCGTCACGTACGAGCCGCAGGTCAACAGCGACGTGTTTGCGATGTTCCAGTCCGAAGTCGATGGCCGGATCGTTCCGTGGGATCTCATGGTGAAGGACGTGCCGAAGGCGCATCACCAGGATCTCGACTTTCTGGTCGAGATGCTCGACTGGGACGCGAACGTGAATCCCGAGTTCGCGAAATCGAATCGCGTGTTTCCGTGTCCCGTCCGATCGTTCGCGGAGACCGAGCCGGACGGCTACCGCGAGCAGTGGGTCTGCTACGGCACCGGATACTACTCGGCGAAGGAGCTCACCGTTCTTCCGAAGCGCACCGCCACGATCAAGGACGCGGCTGCGTACGGCCTGATCGTCGTGCAGGGCCACGGGACGTTCGGCAAGCTCGCCGTCTCGACGCCGTCGATGATCCGCTTCGGCGAGTCAACTGAGGACGAGTTGTTCGTGACCGAGGATGCCGCGCGAGCCGGCGTCCGCATCGAGAACCGCAGCGAGACCGATCCGCTCGTCATCCTGAAGCACTTCGGTCCGGGGAATCCGGATGCGGAGCCGCTGCGGAGACGTGCGAAGAAATAGGTTGGTGTCAGAAACGGAGGCTCACGGAGGAACGGTTTCAGCTTGGGAGCAACGGAGGAACGGAGGCACGGAGGTGCGCGGTTCGACGGGCGTCGCGAAGCGACGCGCGAGAGACGATCGAATCGGTGCGCGAACAAGCCGCAGAATCGTCATGGCTTGTTCGCGCACCGATTCGATCGTCTCTCGCGTCGGCCGGCTACGCCGGCCGCCCCGTCGAACCGCCTCCGTTACTCCGTGTCTCCGTTGCTCCCAAGTTGAAACCGTTTCTCCGTCGGTCTCCGTTACTTGTGGAGGGCGTCAATGGGTTCGCAGCACAGCTACCCGAAACTGCACAACGCGATGTGGCCCGGGCTGGTTGGCAAGGGGAGTCCCGGAGCCGAGCCGGCGATCGATCTCGACACGATGCTCGATCTCACCGCCAAGGCGAGCGTCGACGGCGTGAAGTTCGACGGCGTCGACTTGTTCCTCTTCGATCCGCACGTCAGCATCGACGCGAGCGACAGCGACGTGAAGCGGCTGTCGGACACGATCACGTCGAAGGGTCTCGCAATCGGATCGCTCGTCGCGCCGGTGTGGCCGCCGACCGGCGGCGGATCGGCGATGGGGAGCGACGCGGATCGGAAGAACTTCCTCACGCAGGTGCGCAAGGCCTGCGCTATCGGCCGCACGCTGCGCGACCTCGGCAGCCGGACCTACGGCGTCGTGCGGATCGATTCGGCATCGAGTCCATCCGAGTGGGCGAAAGATCCGGACGGGAACACCGATCGGATCGCCGAGACGTTTCGTCAGGCGTGCGACATCGCCGAAGGGTACGGCGAGCGGCTCGCCGCCGAGGGCGAAATCTGCTGGGGCGGCATGCACAGCTGGAAGCGGATGGAGCAGCTGCTCGAGACCGTCAATCGTCCGAAGACGCTCGGCTTCCAGGCGGACATGGCGCACACGCTTCTGTATACGTTGGGCTACAACGCGCCCGAAGATCGGATTCTGCCCGAGGAGTACGACTGGACGAAGCGCGAGACGTTCGACGTGGCGCTGAGGGTCGTGACCAACGCGCTGCGGCCGTGGACGATCGACTTCCACGTCGCGCAGAACGACGCGACCGTCTTCGGGTCCGGCACGCACGACAAGACCGGCCGTCACTGCCTGCCGGCGGATCCGAACGGCAAACTCGACGTCGTGCGGCACGCGGGCTTCTGGATGCGCGACGAGTCCGGGCAGCCCACGCGCGCGTTTCAGCACATCTGCTGGGACGGCTGCATGTTCCCGAACGCGACGATGATGCAGCCGGGCACGTGGAACGACGTGCTGCGTCTGATGATCGACGTCCGCAACGCGCACGGCTGGAATGCACCCGTCGCCGCCGCGGTGTAGCGCAGGCCTTCCGCCTTCGCCAAAGGCTTCGGCGGACCATCGTAGCCTTGGCGGAGGTGGTCACGCCTGACTGGAATGAGGTCATGAAAAAGAAACTGAACATCGGGCTCGTCGGCTACGGCTTCATGGGGCGCACCCATTCCAACGCGTTTTTGCAGGCGCCGCGGTACTTCGACGTGCCGTACGAGCCGGTTCTGAAAGCGGTCTGCGCGCGCAACGCCGATCGCGTGACGTCGTTCGCGGCCAACTGGGGCTATGAATCGATCGAGACCGACTGGCGCGCGCTCGTCGAGCGCAAGGACATCGATCTCGTCGACATCGCGAGCCCGAACGACACGCACGTCGACATCGCGGTCGCCGCCGCGCGCGCCGGCAAGATGGTCAGCTGCGAAAAACCGCTCGGCCGCAGCGCGGCCGAAGCGGAGCGGATGGTCGAGGCGGTCGAGTCCGCTCGGGTGCCGAACACCGTCTGGTACAACTACCGCCGCGTCCCCGCGGTCGTCCTGATCAAAGAGCTGATCGATCAGGGCAAGCTGGGACGCATCTTTCACTATCGCGCGCAGTTCCTGCAGGACTGGACGATCTCGAAGGACCTGCCGCAGGGGGGCGAAGGCCTGTGGCGTCTCGACGTCGGCGTCGCCGGCAGCGGCGTCACCGGCGATCTGCTCGCGCACTGCATCGACACGGCGTTGTGGTTGAACGGTTCGATCGCCGAGCTCACGGCGATGACCGAAACGTTCATCAAAGAGCGCAAGCACAACCTGACCGGCAAGGTCGAGCCGGTCGGCATCGACGACGCGAGCGCGGTGCTGTGCCGCTTTCAAAATGGATCGCTGGCGATGTTCGAGGCGACGCGGTATGCGCGCGGTCACAAGGCGCTCTACACGCTCGAAATCAACGGCGAGCACGCGTCAGCCCGCTGGGATCTCCACGATCTCCATCGCCTCCAGTGGTTCGATCATCGCGACGAGGGGAAGCTGCGCGGCTGGCGCAGCATCCACGTCACTGACGGCGATCACCCCTACATGAAGCACTGGTGGGTGCCGGGCCTGCAGATCGGATACGAGCACACGTTCGTCCATCAGTTCGCCGATTTTCTGACGGCGGCCGCCGGCAACCAGAGCACGGCGCCGACGTTCCGTGACGGCCTCGCGACCGATTACGTGACCGACGCGATTCTGAAATCGGCGAAGAGCGGACGGTGGGAAAAAGTGACCACCTCCGCTGACGCTACGGTGGTCAAGACCCTCGGACAGCAGGCAACTGTATGAAGCACACACTGGTCATTGCGCTCGTGCTCGCGGCGGCAGCCGTCGCGGCGCAGCAGCCTCCACAAGCTGGCGGGCAGGGCCGGGGCGGCAGAGGCGGCGGCCCACGCGGCGCGGATCCGCTGTCGATCGCCGATCACACCGGATTCACGTCGATCTTCGACGGCGCGTCGCTGAAAGACTGGGACGGCGATCCGGCGTTCTGGCGCGTCGAAGGCGGCGCGATCGTCGGTCAGAGCACGGCGGCGAATCCGGTCAAACAGAACACGTTCGTGATCTGGCGCGGCGGCGAGCCGAAGGATTTCGAGCTGAAGGTCGAGTTCCGGATGAATTCCACCAACAGCGGCATTCAGGTGCGCAGCGTGCAGATGCCGGCCGGGGGCGACATCGGCAAATGGGTGATGAAGGGCTATCAGGCCGACATCGACTTCGCGAATCAGTGGACCGGGCAAATCTACGAGGAACGCGGCCGGGGATTCCTCGCGATGCGCGGGCAAGCGGTGTACGTGCCCGACAGCGGACGTCCCGTCGTCATCGGCAACCTGCAGCAGAGCGCCGACGAGCTCAAGGCGACCATCAAGGTCAACGACTGGAATCAGGTCCACATCGTCGCGCGCGGCAACACCATCATGCAGATCCTCAACGGCGCGGTCACGAGCATCGTCGTCGACGACGATACGAAGAACCGGCAGTTGAGCGGCCTCATCGGATTCCAGATGCACGTCGGCGAGCCGATGAAGGCCGAGTTCCGCAACATCTGGTTGAAAAAGCTGTAGCGTGGCCACCGACTACCTCGCCTTCGATCTCGGCGCGCAGAGTGGCCGCGCCATGCTCGGCCGCTTTCGCCGCGGGTCGCTCGATCTCGAGGAAGTCGGCAGATTCCCCAACGAGCCGGTCCGCCAGAACGGGTCGATCCAGTGGGACATCCTGCGCCTCTGGCTCGAGATGAAGCGCGCGCTCGAACGCGTGGCAGGGAGCGCCGACCGGCGGGTCGAGAGCATCGGCGTCGACGCCTGGGGCGTCGACTACGCGCTCGTCGGCGAGCGCGGCAATCTGCTCGAAAATCCGTATCACTATCGCGACCGGCGCAACGACGGGATGATGGATGCGGTGTTCGATCGCATCAGCCCCGAGCGGCTCTACACGGTCACCGGCATTCAGTTCCTTCAAATCAACACGCTGGTGCAGTTGTTCGCGGCGTGCCGGCTGACGCCCGAGGTCGTCGATGCCGCGCGATCGCTCGCGACCATTCCCGATCTCCTGAACTACTGGCTCACGGGCCGCCTTTGCTCCGAGTACACGATTGCGACGACCACGCAGCTCGTGAACGCGACGGCGCGGACGTGGGCGACGAAGATGATCGAGGAAATCGGGTTGCCGTCGCGTCTGTTGACGACGATCGTCGCGCCGGGCACGACCGTCGGTCCGCTTCGAAGCGACGTGTCGCCGGCGCTCGCGGGCACGCCCGTCATTGCGCCGGCGTGCCACGACACGGCATCGGCGGTGGCGTCGGTGCACGCGAGTGGGGACACGGCGTTCATCAGCTCCGGCACCTGGTCGCTGCTCGGCACCGAGCTGCCGGCGCCCATCATGACGACGACGGCGCGCGACTTGAACTTCACCAACGAAGGCGGCGTCGGCGGGACGATCCGGTTTCTGAAGAACATCACCGGCCTCTGGATGCTGCAGGCCTGCCGCCAGTGCTGGGCGGCCGAGGGCGACGACATCGAGGACATTCAGTACGGGGAGTTGATTGCCGCGGCGAGCGATTCGCAGCTCGCGTTCCGGTCGCTCGTCGATCCGGACCATCACATGTTCCTGGACCCGGCGAACATGCCGGGCAGCATCCGCGAGTATTGCCGCCAGACGGGACAGCCGGAGCCGTCGACGCCCGCGGCGTTCACACGAGCGATTCTCGAAAGCCTCGCGTTCAAGTACCGCGTGGTGCTCGAGTCGCTCGAGCGGCTCACTGGCGTCCGCATCGAGGTCATTCGCGTCGTCGGCGGCGGATCGCGGAACGCGCTGCTGAATCAGTTCACGGCCGACGCGACCGGCCGCGCGGTCGTGGCGGGACCGGCCGAGGCGACGGCGCTCGGCAACATCGCGATGCAGATGGTGGCGACCGGCGCCGTCGCGTCGATTGCCGAGGCGCGGCAGGCGATCGAGCGATCGTTTCCGGTGCAGCGGTTCGAACCTTCCGCCCACGATCGATGGGATGCCGAGTACCGGCGTTTCCAGGAATACCTGGAGCTCACCTGTGCCTGAAACGGCAATTGGCGCGACGAAATTCCTGCAAAACCTGTGGGACGAGAGGCACGCCGCGACACTCGCGGCGCGGCCGCTCGAGCTTCTGCGCTACCGCTCGAACCTGCTCGGCGCCGATCTGCGAATCACGAACTTCGGCGGCGGCAACACGAGCTCGAAGTTCGAGCTGTCCGATCCGCTGACCGGTCAGCCGGTGCGCGCGCTTGCCGTGAAGGGCAGCGGCGGCGACCTGCGATCGATCACCGAGTCGGGCTTCGCGCTGTTGTATCTCGACAAGCTCGAATCGCTCATCGCGCGCTATCGCGGCGAAGCGCACGAAGACGAGATGGTGGCGTTCTATCCGCTGACCGCGTTCGGCGACAATCGCGTGGCCGCGTCGATCGACACGCCGCTGCACGCGTTTCTCCCGTTCGATCACGTCGACCACCTGCATCCCGACTGGGCGATCGCGCTCGCGGCGAGCGCCAACGGGCGCGAGAAGCTGCAGGAGTTCAACGATCGGTACAGCCGGCGGATCGTGTGGCTGCCGTGGCAGCGGCCCGGGTTCGAGCTCGGGCTGATGCTGCAGCGCGCGGTGGCGGACCATCCGGGCTGCGACGGCATCGTGCTCGGCAGCCACGGTCTCTTCACCTGGGGCGACACGCAGTACGAGTGCTACGCGAACAGCATCCGGACGATCGATCAGATGGGGGAATTCGTCGACGACCACGCGCGGCGATCGGGCCGGCCGGTCTTCGGCGGCGCCGCCGTGACGGCCACGGTCGACCGCGACGGGACGGCCGCGGCGATCCTCCCGTACCTGCGCGGCGCGGTATCGACCAACCTCACGCCGGGGGCCGCTTGCCCCCGGTGGCGCCGGGTCATCGCGCATTTCGATCGATCGGACGATGCGCTCGGGTTCGCCAATTCGGCGTGGGCTGCGGATCTCTGCGGCCTGGGCACGAGCTGTCCGGATCATTTCCTGCGGACGCGCATCTGTCCGATGTTCGTCCCGTGGTCGCCCGATGAGGGCGTGCCGGTGCTTCAGCAGCGCATTGCGTCGCAGCTCACCGCGTACCGCGACGAGTACGTGGCGTATTACAAGTCCTTTGCGTCGCCCGAATCGCCCGCGCTGCGCGACTCGAACCCGTCGGTCGTCGTCATTCCCGGTCTCGGCGTATTCGGGTTCGCGAAAGACAAACGCGAAGCGCGGATCACGACGGAATTCTTCGTGAACGCGATTCACGTGATGGCCGGCGCCACCGCGCTGGAAGATGCGCGCGGTGCGTCCGGTGCGCTGCCCCAGGCACGGCGTGCGGAGCAGGCAAGCCAGTTCACGAGCTTTCGCAATTACGTCGCGCTGCCGCGGTCCGAGGCGTTTCGCATCGAGTACTGGGCGCTCGAGGAAGCGAAGCTGCAGCGCATGCCGGCCGAGCGCGAGTTCAGCCGCCAGATTGCGGTCATCGTCGGCGGCGGCAGCGGCATCGGCCGCGACGTCGCCGTGCAGCTCGCGGCGCGCGGCGCTCATGTCGTGGTCGCCGATCAGAACGTCGCCGGGGCGGAGTCGACGTGGAACGAGGCGCGAGCGAAGTCGTCAGCGGAAGCGGGGATGGCCCTGGCGGTCGATCTCTCGTCGCGCGACAGCATGACAGAGGCGCTCCGCTCGACCGTGCTGCAATTCGGCGGCGCCGACATCATTGTCAATACGGCCGCGATCTTCCCGACGCCCGTCGCCGGAGGCGGTGCATCGGAAACGACATGGGGCCGGACGCTTCAGATCAACGTCACGAGCAACCACGTGCTGGCGGATGAAGCGGGCAGGATTCTGAAGGCGCAGGGACTGCCCGCGTCGATCGTGTTGACGAGCTCGGCCAACGCCGTCGTGCCCAAGTCGGGCAGCGAGCCGTACGACGTGAGCAAGGCCGCCATCAATCATCTGATTCGAGAGCTGGCGATGGGTCTCGGTCCGCTGATTCGCGTCAACGGCATCGCGCCGGCGACCGTCGTCGCGGGATCGGCGATGTTTCCACGCGACCGCGTCATCAGCTCGCTGCAGAAATACGACATCGCGTTCGCAGAGGCCGAGTCGACCGAGGCGCTCCGCGCGAAGCTCGCCGACTTCTACGCCCAGCGCACGATCACGCGCCGCCCGATTCTGCCGATCGATTGCGCGAACGCGATCTGCTGGCTCGCCGGCGATCAGAGCGCGAAGACCACGGGTCATGTCATCCCGGTCGACGGTGGATTGCCGGAAGCATTCCTGCGCTAGAGTGAACCTCTCCACCCCGTGGTCGAGAGATTGTTCTGATGCGGATTTCGCTCTTCATCACCTGCTACAACGACACGCTCTTTCCGGAGACGGGAAAGGCGGTCGTGCGCGTGCTCGAGCGGCTGGGGCACGAGGTCGAGTTCCGCGCGGCGCAGACGTGCTGCGGACAGATGCACTACAACACCGGCTACGCACGTGATGCGCAGTCGATCATGCGGCACTTCCTCCGCGTCTTCGACGGCGCCGAGGCGATCTGCATCCCCTCCTCGTCGTGCGTCGCGATGATTCGCGATCACTACCCGAAGATGGCGGCCGAATCCGGCGACGCGGCGCTTCGTCGCCAGGTCGACGCGCTG
>Ga0114129_10014131_pt1 | contig 11373 bp, 7 predicted proteins | sample RhiMetdeltSRZDD1_FD_80071 | JGI IMG/M metagenome (GOLD analysis project Ga0114129, IMG submission 80071) | Populus rhizosphere microbial communities from Tennessee, USA - Rhizosphere MetaG P. deltoides SRZDD1 (version 2) (version 2) | ecosystem: Host-associated > Plants > Roots > Rhizosphere >... | reverse complement strand
GTGGCCGCGGCCCATCGGGCACATGGCTCTGCACCCGCCCATCTTGAACGAACGGCTGCATCCTGCCCGCGTCGTCGATGCCCTCGCCCACCGGGGCCGTGAAGCGCGGACATCCACCGATGGCGACCTCAACCGAATCATCGCGGCCGTCGTTCCGCCGGTCGTGAACCAGGTACTCGACAGCTTGGACCTCACCGCGCTTGTGCGCGAGCGCGTCGACATCGACATGCTGGTCTCGGCCGTTGACATCGCCGCAATCGTCGACCGGGTGGACCTCGACGCAATCGTCGACCGCGTTGACGTTGTGAGCCTGGCCGAGGAGGTCGTGAATGGCATCGACCTGCCGGAGATCATCCGCCAGTCGACTGGGACGATGGCCTCTGAAGTCGTCCGCGACGCACGGATGCAGAGCATCGTCGCCGACGTGGCGATCGCCCGCCTCGTCGACCGCATCATCCACCGACGCCGCGCTCGGCGTACGGACGCACCGGGTGAGGCTGAGTCGCGCGCCCGAGTCAACCTGCCCGAACCAACCGACGAGACCCAGACGCAGCAGCTGCTACCCCCGCAGCCGGAGTCGCCCAAGCAGGAGCTGCGGCGATGAGCGCGCACGTTGACCCATCAGGCCCTCAGCAATTTCCTGTTTATTCCGGCTCAGCCGTTTTGGGCGATCATTCTCATCGTGATTGATTTGTGGATTATTCACTCCCTGTTCGTTCACCGACGTGAGCGTGTCTAAACCCCTCGATACTGCCGAGAAGCGTTGGCCGATTCTTTGCGGCCGCCGTGCCGTCGCGGCAAGGCGGGCGGGCGGAGATAGTTCAAGACTGCGGGTACGTGGCTGGCCTGATAGTTCTGTCGCGCGTGCCCTGAAACTGACGTCTGGAAGGCGTCACGCTTTGATCTTGCGACGGCCAGCAGCTTGTAGGGGCGTGATCGGCAGCCGGAGCCGGAACTCGAGGAGCCTGATCTCGTTTTCGTGATCTTGCCTTCCGTCTCCTGAGCTTGTTCTCTGGAATTTTGCAGGGTGCATCGGGAACCAACAAGTCTCCCGGTGCGGACACTCAGCGGGAGATTAGGGCCATTTGGGTTACTGTCCGTTGTTTTTCTTCAGATCCTCGAGCAGCAGCCATTCGTCGGCTTTCGTGTGCATGTCGCCCCGGAGGATGAACGCGCCGAGCACGGCGTTGACAGGCAGGAGTTGACCGAGCGGGTCGTCCTCCGACGGGAAGAATTCCATGCTGGCGGTATCGGCGGCGTAGATCTCGGCCTTGGTGACGTTCCAGGGGGTGCCTACGAGCTGGAGCACTTCGGCACCGGCGGCGCCGTTGGGTCCTGGTCCGATTCCTGGGAAGCGCCGCAGCGCCATAGTCGTGATGACGTAGTCCTGTGGCTCGCCTGTGGGCGGGGGCAGCGGAAGGAGCAGGTTGTACGGGGGCGGCAGGTCAATCGTGTTGTCCGCCGGGAGCGGCACCGACAGTAACTTGCCGCCCTTGGTCACGCTGGACGAGGCGAGGTCGGTGAAGTTGGGATCATCGGTCTTCTTCTGAATTGCACCCCGGGCCATGTGACTCAGGAACAGATTTCCATAGTTGCGCATGGTTATCTGAGCCAACTTCTTGGGATAGCCGCCAATTTCGCGTCCGGCGAGCAAGGCCGCGTCATTGTCGACGTAGATCGCGGGTACATATGCATAGATTTGGCCTTTGTGCAAAACCGGGATGGAGACGATGACCTCCATGTACGGCCCGAGATCGCACTCACGGTATTTGGCGAATACCAGGTTTGCTGCGGCCTGACCGCCCAAGGCCGGAATGTTGATAAGTTCCAGCTCTTTCGGGATCAGTGCGGCCGCCTTCTCAGGGTCAGTGGCAAAGGCGACGCACACGTAGTCCATGTTCCGGTAGGCGGCAGCCATTCCGGGATAAGTCGGTCCCCAACTGGGGATCGGCTTGGTCCTGTATTCCTCCGGCGAGAGGGTGCCCTTGAGGCCTGGCTCAATAGAAGTTGTGGTCATCCGCCTTTCCTTTCGTTGAATGGTGCCGCGACGTGCAGCCGGATGATGTGGAATTGCAGAGCTGGTACTTCAGCTGGACTGTTGCTCGACGGTGACGCCTGACCGGTGGGGCCCCCCGCTTCCGCCGCTGCCGTGACCTCGCTGCATGGACGCTACGCGGGAGCGGGTGCCGAGTCTTCACCCGGAGCGGGTAATTAACGCAGCCCTTACCCGCGCTGGGTGATGCCGGGCGGCTTCGGCAGCTGAATCATTGAGGCATCATCCGTTCACGCCGGAGGCGAGGCTCGTGCTACCGAAGGGGTATGAGATCCACGTACGCGGCGAGGTGCCGTCCGATGTACTCGAAGAGCTCGAACACCTGACCGTGGTAGCCGAACCTGCCGTGACGGTGCTGACGGGTGTGCTGCCCGACCAGTCCGCGCTCTTCGGCGTTCTCGCTCGGCTACAGGATTTGGGCCTTGAACTCATCGAGTTGCGACGACTGGGGGACGTGTGAGCGGCGCGTGACCGGGTTTCGTATCAGGATCGTCGTCAAGGGACGTGTGGGCCCGAATGTTCGGTCCGTGCTAGCCAGCCTCGACGCCGAGGTCATACCGCGCCACAATCTGCTCATTGTCGGTCAAGGTGGGCTGCCGGAGCTGTTGACCGCGCTCGAGTCGCTGCACCAGCGAGGCGTCGAGGTGGACCGGATCAGCAGTCTGGCGAGGTTTGTGGACTACTCAGCGCCCACCAGACCGCAGCCCGAGGGCGGCGACGCGGCCGGCTAGCCGAGCACCGGGGCGCTGTCATCAGAGGGTGCAGCATGTGCTCCGAGGGACGGTCCCACGGTTGCCTATTGCCTACCTGCGCTGCCCATCACCGACGCTGTCCGCGAACAGGTTCAGTTCCCTGGCGCGATGGACCGCGGCTCTCCGGCTCGATACCTCGAGTTTCCGGTAGAGGGCTTTGAGGTGTGCCTTGACCGTGTTGACGGAGACGTACATTTTCTCAGCGATCTCAGCGTTACTGGACATCGTCGGTAGGTGCTCGAGCACCATCAGCTCCCGGTCGGTGAGCGGTTCTGCCAACACCACATCCGTCCGATCGGCTTCCTGCAACAGATCCGCGAGGATCTCATTGGCGAAGTTGCTCCGGGCAGGGGCCAGGGAGGCGGCGCGGATCAGCAGCCGCGACATCCGCTCGCGGTCGAACAGCGTGAACGGGCGCCGGAAGCCGTCCGGCTCGGCCAGCGCGATGGCCCGCTGGACAGCTGCTCTGGCCCGATGGTCCTCTCGGCCGAGGTCGGCGATAACCGCGGTGGCAAGCCAACCTTCGACCTGGGCGCCAAGATCGATCGCGAGGTCACGCAAAGGAGCGACCAGCTTCTCGGCGAGCTCCGGCTCGCCATGGACGATGAGTGCCCGGCCCAGGGCTGCCCGCTCCTGGTCTCCGATGGCCGTCTTCTCATCGCGGAGAACAAATTGACGCACGGCGCTGGACGTGTCGCCCTCGGCCAGGGCCAGCTCAGCCTCTGCGACACCCAGCCACCGACCAAGCAGATCCGGCGGCTGCCAGGCAGCAACAAAGTGTTTCAGTTCGTCCAGCGCATGACGGGCTGCTCCCAGCCTCTGCCGCATCGTCAGTACGCGGATCCGGGTCACCAAGAGAGCGGTGACCGGTAGCCGGTCGGCGCCCGTGGGCTGGGCGGCAAGGCCGAGCTGCAGCATCCGCTCAGCCTCCAGCGGGTCACTGCGATGCATATTGACCAAAGCGAGGGTCAGATACGCGGTGGATACCTGCTCGAGGGTGTTCCAGCCGCGCGCACCGGCCAGGCTCACGGCAGCCACACCGTGGTCATATGCCTCGCGCAATCTGCCGGCACTGGCGGCAACTAAGCCGAGATGACCCAGCACGTTGATCCGCGGCAACTCGGGCCCTGTCGCATCGACCGCGGCCAAGGCTTGGGTCAGCGAAGCCTCGGCCTCCCGTTCAGCGCCCGCCCACAGCAGACCCATGCCCTGATTGCTCAGGGCCATTGCGGTGTACTCCTCCACCGCGGGAAGCGTGACCGCGTCGCCTCTTAGAAGCTTCAGTGCCTTCGTCGTCTGGTTGATCACCGCCATGGCATCGCCGGAGACTCGGCCTAAGAGGGTGCTCGCCAGGTGCAGCACCACTTGCGCGCCAGGACGGAGATCCGCTTCCAGCTGTGGCAATGTTTCCCAGGCGCGCGAAACGTGCACCCCGAAGGTGGCGAAGTCGGCCTTTGCCAGGCAGCGCGCCACCCGGCACAGATGCGCCTCAGCGGGGCCTTCACCCTCGGCAGGAGGGAGTTTGTCGAGCACACGGCCGAGTGCCTGTCGCTCGACGGAGTAGATCCGGGGCACGACTCGAGTGACCAGCAGTTCGCACAGCAACTTCCAATCCGCTGCGGACATGGCGTGGCGCATCGCCTCGACCATGTGGTCGTGGGCGGCAAACCACAAGGCGGCGCGACGGTGCAATAACGGAACGATGTTCGGCTGCTCGGTCGAGAGTCGGTGCCGCAGCATGCTCCTGAGCATCGGGTGGTACCGGTACCAATGCCCTGCACCCCCAAGGCGCATGACGAATGCATTCGCACGCGCGAGTCGCTCGAGATATTGCCGGCCCCGGTGCTCGCCGCCACTCACCGCATCCGCGAGATCGCCGGTAATCTGCTCCAGAACGGACGTCTGCAGGAGAAATTCTCGCAGCGGCGCAGGTTGGGAAAGGAACACCTGATCGGTGAGGTAGTCGGCGACGACGGCGTCGTCGTCGGTGAACTCCGCCAGACGTGAGCCGGATGGATCCACCTGCAGTGTCAAGGCGGCGAGCCGGAGTCCGGCTGCCCAGCCTTCCGTGTGTCCCAGCACCTGCGCCAACCGGAGGGCATCGACGTTCACTCCCTGTTGGTCCAGCATGGCCGTCGCCTCTTCTGGACGGAAGGCAAGATCAGCGGCCCGGATCTCCGCCAGGTCTCCGCTCAGCCGAAGCCGATGCAACGACAACATCGGATCCATCCTGGTAATCAGCACCAGCCGGCGCTGCGGAAGGGGATAGCGCAGAAGCATGGCCACGCCTGACAACACGTCGGCGTCGTGGATTTCGTGGAAGTCGTCCAGTACGAGCACGAAAGGTGCAGGCAGCTGGCTGATTCCGTACAGGATGCGACGGATCGTCTCTTCGTCGACGATCGGTCCGGGTATGAGCTCGGCGAGGTCATTGTCGGGCGGAACGGCTCCGCAGCGTCGCAGCGCTGTCAGTACGTAGGACCAGAACAGGCGCGGTTCGCTGTCAGCCTCGTCGAGCGAGACCCAAGCCAGCTGGCCCACCGCCGGACCGGAAGTTGCCCAGGCCGCTGCGGCGAGGGTCTTGCCCCAGCCGGCGCCAGCGCTCACGACAGTCAGAGGGCGGGCTGCACCCACCTCGAACAGGTGAGACACCCGGGGACGGACCAGGAAACCGCTGGGCGTCTGGGGCGGCGCGAGCTTCGCGTCCAGCAGATGGGTCGCGCTGTCAATCGCGCCAGTCAGCGTACGCTGCGCTCGTCGCGTGCGGGTTTCACCAACGTGCGACCGTTCAGCGTTCACCCTCGACCCCTGCGGTGGCTCGATCTGGTGGTCTTAAGATACCGGTGCGCCGCCGGGGCCAATGTTTGACGTCAGCGCCGCGACCCCGACCGGACCCGACCGGAGGAGGCAATCATTCCCAGGATTGAGGTACGTGCGCGCGCGCATGTAAGTCCCCAACAGGTCTGGACTGTCTTGGCGGACACTGCTTCCTGGGCGGACTGGGCGCCGTTCGACGAGGTCACTGTGGAAAAGGGCCACGAAATCGGAGAGATCCGCCGGCTTCGGTCGGGGCGTATCACGACCCGCGAGCGTATCGTGGGCTTCGAACCGCCGCGCCGCTACGTCTACGAGATCATCTCTGGGCTCCCGATCCGGGACTACGTCGCCGAGGTCCTGTTCTCACCACTTGCGGGAGATGGCACGGAGGTCCGTTGGCAAGCACGGTTCCGGCCCAAGATCCCTGGCACGGGTTGGGTGCTGAAGCGGCTACTTCAAGGGGCGGTCAGAAAGGGGGCCGACGCGCTCGTCCGGCGCGCGGATGGTTTGAGGTGAGTCCGGGGCGCGACAGCTGAGTTCTCAGTCGAGCCGATTGGCATTCCTCACCGGCGTCACGGCCGGTGCCGACGGACTCCGAATCTCACGGCGCCGCTGACCAGCCGGTCCCGCCGCCAGTCGGCGCCAGTGGCCGAAATTTACCCGTCGAGGGTGAGGCGCCGCCCCAGGGAGCGCGCGGAGACTAGCCAAAAGCGCTCTGAAACAAGCAGCGAGACGCGTTGTTTGCCGTCAGGGCCGGTGCGAAGGGTGTCCAGATGGGCGAGCAAATGCAGCGAGAGGTACTCCCGATCCCGGATCGGAGCCCGGTGAACCTGACGACGTACGACGCGAAGGACCCTGACACGTCGTTTCCTCCGATCAAGCCGCTGCGGCCGCCGGAGGGCGCACCGAATGTCCTGGTGGTGCTGCTTGACGACGTCGGGTTCGGTGCGTCGCGGACCTTCGGTGGTCCGTCAAATACCCCGGCCCTGGACAGGTTGGCCGAAAATGGGCTGAGGTACACCAGGTTCCACACCACCTCGCTGTGCGCGCCGACCAGAGCGGCGCTGCTGTCCGGGCGCAACCACCACACGGTCGGGATGGGCGTGATCGGTGAGCTGGCAACCTCGGCACCCGGGTACAGCTCGATGCGGCCGAATACCTGCGCCCCGCTGGCGGAGGTTCTGAAGCTGAACGGGTACTCGACGGCTCAGTTCGGGAAGTGCCATGAGGTGCCGGTGTGGGAGAGCAGTCCGCTGGGCCCGTTCGACTCCTGGCCGGCCGGGGGCGGCGGGTTCGAGTACTTCTACGGCTTCATCGGCGGTGAGACGAACCAGTACGCCCCTTCGCTCTATGAAGGGATGACCGCGGTGGAGCCGGAGAAAACTCCGGAGGAGGGCTATCACCTCACCGAGGACCTGGCCGACAGGGCCATCGGATGGATCCGCCAGCAGAAGGCCCTGATGCCGGACAAGCCGTTCTTCGTGTACTTCGCACCTGGGGCGACGCATGCGCCGCATCACGTGCCGCCGGAGTGGTCGGCGAAGTACAAGGGCCGGTTCGATCAAGGGTGGGACGCGTTGCGTGAGGAGATCCTCGCGCGGCAAAAACGGCTCGGCGTGGTGCCGCCCGAAGCGGAGCTGACCGCCCGGCCTGCTGAGATCCCCGCCTGGGCCGACACCCCGGAGGAATTGAAGCCAGTGTTGGCGCGGCAGATGGAGGTGTACGCCGGCTTCCTGGAGCACACCGATTACCACCTCGGCCGACTGCTCGATGCGGTCGCCGATCTCGACCTGTTGGACGACACCCTGGTCTTCGCCATGGTCGGCGACAACGGAGCCTCCGCCGAAGGCACCATCAACGGCACGTTCAACGAACTCATCAGCATGAATGGCGCGGGCGCCCTGGAAACGCCGGAGTTCATGGCGTCTCGGATCGAGGAGTTCGGCACTCCGTCTGCGTACAACCACTTCGCGGTTGGATGGGCCCATGCGATGGACGCGCCGTACCAGTGGACCAAGCAGGTCGCCTCGCACTGGGGCGGGACTCGCAACGGCACGATCGTGCACTGGCCCAGCCGGATTTCGGCACGCGGGGAGACACGTCACCAGTTCCACCACGTCATCGACCTAGCGCCAACGGTGCTCGAGGTGGCCGGACTCCCTGAGCCGACCTTCGTGCACGGCGTGCAGCAACGACCGCTGGAAGGTGTGAGCATGGCCTACAGCTTCGAGGACGCCGACGCCCCGGACCGGCACGAGACCCAGTACTTCGAGATGTTCGGCAACCGCGGGATCTATCACCGAGGCTGGAGCGCGGTCACGCGGCACAGCACCCCCTGGATGTTTGGCTCAGTACTGCCGGCCTTCGAGGATGACGTGTGGGAGCTCTACGCACCTGACGACTGGACCCAAGCGAATGATGTGGCCGCCGAGCACCCCGGCGTGCTCCATCGGCTGCAGCAGCTGTTCCTCCTCGAGGCCAGCAAGTACAACGTGTTCCCGCTCGACGACCGCCGCATCGAGAGGTTCAACCCGGACATCGCGGGCCGGCCGACGCTCATCCGGGGCAACAGCCAGATCCTGTTTGGCAAGATGGGTCGGCTGACTGAATCCAGCGTCGTCAACATCAAGAACAAGTCCCATGCGGTCACCGCGGAGCTCGACGTGCCCGAGGGCGGCGCCAATGGTGTGATCGTCGCCCAAGGCGGCGCATACGGTGGCTGGGCCGTCTATGCCAAGGACGGCCGCCCGTCGTATTGCTACAACTTGTTGGGTCTGCGGCGGTTCAAGGTTTACGGCGACACCGAGATCCCCGCCGGGGAGCACCAGGTGCGGGTCGAGTTCGCGTACGACGGGGGTGGCCTCGGCAAGGGTGGGACCGTCACCCTCTATCTCGACGGCAAGCAGGTCGGCGAAGGGCGGGTCGACGGCACGCAGCCGATGATCTTCTCGGGCGACGAGACCACCGACGTCGGGTCAGACACCGCTACCCCGGTCAGCGACGACTACAACGCGCGGAACAGCGCCTTCACCGGGCGGATCCGCTGGGTGCAGATCGACCTGGGCGAGGACGCCGAGGACGCCGATCATCTGATTAGCCCGGAGGAGTTGCTCCGGGTGGCGATGAGCCGCCAGTAGGCGGGGCGGTCGATGCGTTGGGCCGGACCGGATGCGGGAGCGGTTGATCGCGTGGATGTCATCGCTGTGACCGTCATACTGGTGACCGTGTTCGTGTCGGGGACTCGTGTCTGCCGGTCTTGAGCGGGAGCGCCTCTCCGCACCTATCTTCTTCGTTTGTTCACGGTTGCTGGATGGCCAGGCCCTCGGCGACTGAAGCACGCAGCGTCGCGGCTAGCCGGGTCGACGCCGGGAGTCACGTTGCTGCGGACCCGATGTCGTTATGGACGAAAAGGGTCGTTTCCGGGCTGGAGTATTGCCTGGAGCGCCAAGATAATGCCGCCGAGCAACAGACCGTAGGCGATCGAAAACACCATTGCCCAACCGGCCGATCCGCGTCTTTTGTCCAATCGACACCACTCGACTTTACGATCGGGGCTCGGTGTCAGGGAATCGCAGCGAAACCTCATCCTCGCGGTGCATCTGATTTTCGGTCTCATTGTCCTGGCGGCTGGCTTTGGAGTCATGTCTGGGGCGCCTGGCCCGCTGGCTGGGCATCATTTTCGTGAGCATTCAGGCCCTCACCAATTTCCTGTTTATCCCGGCTCAGCTGTTTTGGGCGATCATCCTTATCCTGATCGACTTGTGGATCATTTACGCTCGTTCGTTCACCGGCGTGAGCCTGTCTACCTCATCGATGCTGCCGAGCGAGCTGCATTCGCAAAATTCATTTCGGAACCGGAATGGATCTCATCTGGCACCTCCGGAGCTGTCTGAGAAGAGGGACTGACTCAGGTGATATCACCTAGAGCGGGAATGGACGTTGATGATGAAGACATTGGCACCGCCTTGGGTATTGCTGAAACCAGTTGCGCTCCGCCTGGTTCACCCCCGCCGGGTGAGGCACTGGCGTAGCAGTCACGGCAAACTTAAGCCAGTACGACCTGACAAAGTGTTCACCGGGCTACAGCCTGCCGAGGCACCACCGCAACCCACGCGCATGAACCTCTAGGGCAAGCATCCGAGCTGCGTCGCCGTACCGAAGTGAGACTCCGCATCGGGAGGGATCACATGACCCGAATGCACAACCTCAACTGGGCGAGGGCGGATACGCGGCCGCCGATAGGCAAGAAGCTTCTACCCCTGCCAGCCAAGACAGCCATCCGCCCGGACGAGTTGAGCACCCACCGGCCTGCGCAAACACATTGGACACAACGATGGGAGCACTCATGACTACGAGCATCGTCCGCAGCCACACCAGCGTCGAGGACCGCCAGTCGGTCGGCGAACGAGCGCGTCAAAATACGCCGATCTCAGCTCAGACCGACTGGGAGCCGGCGTCCGGGCGACCCGACCCTGTCGAGCTGCTCATCGATCAAAACGCCACCCGGGAGGCCGATCTGGTGCCGGTGAGGCACGGCCGGATGACCGTTTCGCCGTTCACCTTCTACCGCGGCGCGGCGAAGGTGATGGCGACCGATCTCGCCACCACGCCGATGGCCGGCCTGGTGGTGCAGCTTTGCGGCGACGCCCACCTGTCGAACTTCGGCGGCTTCGCCTCACCGGAGCGGGAGCTGCTGTTCGGCCTGAACGACTTCGACGAGACCTTGCCGGGGCCGTTCGAGTACGACCTGAAGCGGATGGCCGCCAGCTTCACGATCGCGGCCCGCAACAACGGTTTTCCCCCCGCCGACGCGCGAGCAGTGACCATCGAGTCGGTCAAGGCGTACCGCTTGGGGATGGCCGAGTTCGCCGCAATGCGCACTATGGACCTCTGGTACGCACACATGACCGAACACGACATCCAAGACGCAATGCGGGCCGTCCAAGAGGCCTCGAGCGCTCCCACGAAACCGAGCAAAGGCAAGTCTGGCAAGAAAAAGCACGACGGCTCCCAGGCCAGCAAGGCCGATGCCGCCCGGATCGCGAAAGCGATCAAGAACGCGAACAGGCTGCTCCGCAAGGCTCACACCCGCGACAGCCTCGGCGCTCTGACCAAGTTCGCCGAGGTCGTTGACGGCCGCCACCGCATCGTCAGCCAACCACCCGTCATCATTCCCCTCCGAGACATTGCCGCCAGTTTCGAGATGACACCCGAGCAGGCTCGGAACGCGATCGAGGAGCAGTTCCGCGTCTACAAGGCCACCCTCAACAACGACCGCCGACAACTCCTGGACAAATTCACCATCGTCGACGCGGCCCGCAAGGTAGTCGGAGTCGGCAGCGTCGGCACCCGAGCGTGGATGGTGCTCCTGCAAGGCCGCGACAACGCCGACCCCCTGTTTCTCCAGGTCAAGGAGGCCACCGCCTCGGTCCTTGAGGACCACCTGCCAAAGAGTCGCTACAACACCCCCGGCCAGCGGGTCGTGGAAGGCCAGCGGCTGATGCAGGCCGCCTCCGACATCTTCCTGGGCTGGACTAGAGGAGTCCAGGCCAACCGGTACTACTACTGGCGCCAGCTACGCGACATGAAAGGCTCTGCGGTTGTCGAGACTATGACACCGGTGGCAATGACGTTCTACGCCCAAATCTGCGGCTGGACTCTTGCCCGCGCCCACGCCCGATCTGGCGACCCTATCGCCATCGCCGAATACCTCGGCCACAATGACGCGCTCGATAACGCCATCGCCGACTT
>Ga0114129_10014130_pt1 | contig 11373 bp, 9 predicted proteins | sample RhiMetdeltSRZDD1_FD_80071 | JGI IMG/M metagenome (GOLD analysis project Ga0114129, IMG submission 80071) | Populus rhizosphere microbial communities from Tennessee, USA - Rhizosphere MetaG P. deltoides SRZDD1 (version 2) (version 2) | ecosystem: Host-associated > Plants > Roots > Rhizosphere >... | reverse complement strand
GGGGCCGAAGCTGCGCCGCTCGAGGCAGGCGGCGATGGCGTCGTCGGCCTCGTCCAGCGTTCGGCAGACGATCGCGCCCTTCCCTCCGGCGAGACCGTCCGCCTTCACCACGAGCGGAGCATCGAGGTCGCGGCAGTACCCGCGGGCCGCGACGGGGTCGTTGAAGGTCTCGAACCGTGCGGTGGGAATTCCGTGGCGCGCCATCAACCGTTTCGCGAACGCCTTCGAGCCCTCGATGGCGGCGGCCTTCGCGCTCGGCCCGAACACCGCGAGCCCGCGCGCGGCGAGCCGATCGGCGAGGCCCGCCACGAGCGGCGCCTCCGGACCTACGACCGTCAGATCGATGCGCTCGCGCTCCGCGAAGGCAGCCAGCTCATCGACGGCGTCGGCGGCGATGGGAACGCAGAGGGCGTGGCGCGCGATGCCCGGATTGCCGGGGGCGGCGTAGAGCGTGGACACTTCCGGGCTTTGCGCGAGCTTCCAGGCGAGCGCATGCTCACGACCCCCGCCCCCTACAAGTAGAAGTTTCACGGCGTCATTCCGGTCTGGCGTCGGGGGAGTCGGCGACTTCGAGGTGGGCGCGGGCGATGCGGGCCCAGGGGCTGCCGGCGTCGAGTTGAAGGTAGCGTTGCCAGTGGCGCGTGGCGTCGCCGGGGCGGCCGGCGCGCGCGAGGGCGGCGGCGAGGTTGAAGTGGGCGTCGGCGTAATCGGGCGAGAGCTGGAGCGCGTGGCGATACTGCTGGATCGCGTCCTCGACGTTGCCCTCGTCCTCGTTCAGCGACCCGAGGTTGTAGGAGGCTTCGCAGAGACCGGGGTCCTGAGCGAGCGCGTCGAGGTAAGCGGAACGCGCCTCGATGTAGCGCCCCATGCGATGGAGCAGAAGGCCGAGGTTGTTCCAGGCCGCGGCATAGGTCGGGTCGATCGCGACGACCCGGCGGTACGCATCGATGGCGTCCTCCCAGCGCGCGGGATCACTGTCCCACTCCGACGCCCGCTCGAACCACGTCTCTGCCTGCTCCACCGGGGGCGCCAGCGGCCGCACGAGCCCCATGCCGAGCGTGGCGGCGGCGGCGTCACGCAGATCGCCGGTGTCGAGCGCGAGCGAGAGCTGGCCCGAGCGCGGATCGAACCGGATGCTGTCGGATTGGGCGAGCAGTCGCTGCCCATCGACGAGGAGCCGGATTTCGGTGAGCGGATCCTCGAGGTCAGGATAGCGCCGGCGAAGCGCGGCCAGCGCTTCCCGGATCTGGCGGACCGACGCGCCCGCGTCGAGCAACGCACCGGCGGCGCGGAGGGCGAGCAGATCGCGAAACGTGTACCCGGCATTGCCGCGCAGCAGCTCCAGGCGCCGGAGCTGGGCCGTGCGCTTCGGCGTCAACGTGAGGATGCGCGTGAGCTCGCGCAACCCGTAGATTCGCTCCGACTTCGCGTCGCTCATGGCATCAATGACGGAAGTGACGGACGCCGGTGGTCACGAGCGCCATCCCGCGGGCGTCCGCAGCGGCAATGACTTCCGCATCGCGCACGGAGCCTCCGGGATGGATGGCCGCGGTGGCGCCGGCGGCGGCGGCGACCTCGAGCGCGTCCGGGAACGGAAAGAACGCATCGGAGGCGCACACGGTGCCGTTCGTCGGCAATCCGACCTCGCGCGCACGCATCACGGCGAGGCGGGCGGCATCCACGCGGTTCATCTGACCGGCGCCGACGCCAACCACCTGATCGCCGGTGGCGAGCACGATCGCGTTCGATTTCACGTGCTTCGCCACCCGCCACGCAAACGCGAGCGCGGCGCGTTCCGCATCGGTGGGCGCGCGCTTGGAGACGGTCCGAAGCGCCGCGGGATCGAAGTCGGTGAGGTCTGCGGACTGGGCCAGGAGCCCGCCCAGCACGCTCCGGTACTCGGGGATCGACGCGGGCAGCGTGCGGCGGTCGCAGGGCACCTCGAACACGCGGCACTTCTTCTTGGTGCGACGTAACTCCTCGAGCGCGTCGGCGGCGTAGCCGGGCGCGAAGAGGATCTCCACGAAGATCCCCGCCAGCGCCTCCACCACCGGCATGTCGAGTGTCCGATTCACGCCGACGATGCCGCCGTAAATCGAGACCGGATCCGACGCCTTCGCCTTCACCATCGCCGCCCCCACGGTGGCGCCGAGGGCGACGCCGCAGGGATTGGTGTGCTTGATCACCACCGCCGCCGGGTCGTCGAACTCGAGGAGCACCCCGAGTGCCGCCGAGAAATCGAGCAGGTTGTTGTACGAGACCTCCGGCCCCGCGAGCTGCTTCATGCCCGCCAGCCCGAACGCCGGCGCACCCGACCAGCGATAGAACGCCGCCGGCTGATGCGGGTTCTCGCCGTAGCGGAGCGCGCTCGCGCGCTCGGCCTCGAGCCGTAGCGACGCCGGGAACGCCTCGCCGGTGGTGCTGGCGTCGTCGAGGTAGCGCGCGATGGCGGCGTCATAGCGCGCGGTCCGCCGGAACGCCTCCTGCGCGAGGCGTGCGCGTGTGGCCGACGACAGGGCGCCGCCGTTCGCGCGCAGCTCCGCGAGAACGCCCGCATACTGCGACGGATCGGTGACCACGGCCACCGCGTCCGCATTCTTGGCGGCGGCGCGGATCATCGTCGGCCCCCCCACGTCGATCTGCTCGATAGCCTCCGCACGCGTGACGCCGGGGCGCGCCACGGTCGCTTCGAACGGATAGAGCGCGACCACCACGAGGTCGATCCCGGCCATGCCGTGCTTCTCGAGCGCCGCCATGTGCTCGGGGACGTCGCGCCGGGCGAGGATGCCGCCGTGAATGGCGGGATGGAGTGTCTTCACGCGTCCGTCCAGCATCTCCGGGAAGCCGGTGACGTCGGCGACGTCGCGCACGGGCACGCCGCTCTCCCGGAGCAGCTTCGCGGTGCCGCCGGTGGAGATGATCTCCACGTCGAGGCCGGCGAGGGCGCGGGCGAACTCGACGACGCCGGTCTTGTCGTGGACGCTGATGAGCGCACGCCGAACCTTCATGAACGCTCCTTGACGGCGACGCGACGGCCGCTGATCACGAGCCGCCCCTCCGCGAAGAGGCGGATGGCTTCCGGATACAGGCGATGCTCTTCGACGAGGATGCGCGCGGAGAGGGATTCCACGGTGTCGTCGGCCGCCACCGGCACGCACGCCTGGAGCACGATGGGGCCGCTGTCGAGTCCCTCGTCCACGAGGTGCACGGTAGCGCCGCTCACCTTGACGCCATGATCGAGGGCCTGCCGCTGCGCGCCGAGACCGGGAAAGGCGGGCAGCAGCGAGGGATGGATGTTGAGCATGCGCCCGGCGTAGCTGCGCACGAGCGCGGGACCGAGCAGGCGCATGAACCCGGCGAGACACACGAGGCCGATCCGGTGGGCGTCGAGCACGCTCAGGAGGGCGGCGTCGTACGCCACGCGGTCGGGATGGTCCTTGGGATTGACGAACACGGTGGACACGCCGGCCGCGGCCGCGCGCGCGAGCGCGGGCGCGGTGTCGCGGTCGGAGATCACGACGGCCACGCGGGCGGGAAAGCCGGGGACGCGCGTGGCGTCGAGGATGGCCTGGAGGTTCGAGCCACGTCCCGACGCCAGCACCGCCACGCGAAGCGGCGCGGAATCGGCGCTCACGCTGCGTTGCGCTCCCGCACGTCGACCTGTGCGAGCGACCAGTCCGCGGCGAGATGGATGCGCGTCATGCCACGATCTCCACGCCGCGCGTGCCGGCCACGATCTCGCCGATCACCGATACGGTTTCCCCGCCCGCGCGCAATACGGTCGCCGCTTGCTCGACCACGCCGGAGGGCACCACGGCCACGTAGCCGATCCCCATGTTGAACGTCCGGAACATCTCGGCGTCGCTCACGCGCCCGGCGGCGCGCAGCGTCTCGAACACCGGCGGCACCGTCCACCCCGAGCGCCGCAGCACCGCGCGGCATCCCTCGGGAAGGACACGCGGGAGATTGCCGGGGAGGCCGCCGCCCGTGACGTGCGCCATCGCGTGCACGTCGACTTTCTCGAGAAGCGCGCGCACGGCCGGCACGTAGATGCGCGTCGGCTCCAGCAGCTCCTCGCCCACGGTACGGCCGCTCCCCGGAAGCGCGGAATCGACGGTGAGCCCCATGCTCTCGAAGACGATCCGCCGCGCCAGCGTGAAGCCGTTCGCGTGGAGCCCGGACGAGGCGAGCCCGAGCACGGCGTCACCCACCTTCACCGCCGCCCCGTCGACGATGCGCTCGTGCTCGACGACGCCGACCGCGAAGCCCGCGAGGTCGTACTCACCGGGCGCGTAGAGATCCGGAAGCTCCGCCGTCTCGCCCCCGACCAGCGCACAGCCGGCGCGCCGGCAGCCCTCGGCCACGCCGGTCACCAGGCGCTCCACGCGGGCGGGATCGAGGCGCGCGATCCCGATGTAATCGAGGAAGTAGAGCGGTTCCGCGCCGTGGACGAGCACGTCGTTGACGCCCATGGCCACGAGGTCGATGCCGACGGTGTCGTGCCGGTCGGCGAGAAAGGCGACCTTGAGCTTGCTGCCGACGCCGTCGGTCGAGGACACGAGCACGGGCTCGCGATAGCCGGTCGGAACTCGCACGAAACCGGCGAAGCCGCCGATGCCGCCGATGACCTCGGGCCGGAAGGTGGCGCGCGCGCGCGGCGCGATCCGGCGCACCGCCTCTTCGCCCGCGTCGATATCGACCCCGGCCTCGCGGTACGTGAGAGGCTTCATGCCACCGCCACCGTCAGGGGTCGAATAGCCTCAGCTAGGGCGAGCGCTCGGGCTCGATACCGACGCGGTAGTTGCCGGTGAAGCAGGCGTGACAGAAGGCGCTGGGATCGGTGCCGGTTGCCTTCAGCATCCCTTCCAGCGAGAGGTAGCCGAGGCTGTCGGCGGCGAGATAGCGGCGGATCTCCTCGGGAAGGTGACTGGCGCCGATCAGCTCCTTGCGGGTGGGGGTGTCGATCCCGTAGTAACACGGCCACTGGATCGGCGGCGACGACACGCGTACGTGGACTTCGCGCGCCCCCGCGCCCTGGATCATCTTCACGATCTTCCGGCTCGTGGTGCCGCGCACGATGGAGTCGTCCACCACGACCACGCGCTTGCCCTCCAGCATCTCCCGCATGGGGTTGAGCTTCACCTTCACCCCGAAGTGCCGGATTCCCTGCTTGGGCTCGATGAACGTCCGCCCCACGTAGTGGTTGCGGATGAGCCCCATCTCGTACGGGATGCCGGATTCCTCCGAGAAGCCGAGGGCGGCGCTCGTCCCCGAGTCGGGCACGGGGATGACGATGTCGGCCGCCACCGGATGCTCGCGCGCGAGTTGGTGACCCATGGCCTTGCGCACGGTGTGCACGTTGCGGCCCCAGAGCACGGAGTCGGGTCGCGCGAAGTAGACGTACTCGAACACGCACTTCAGCGGCTCCGATGCCGGCGCCGCCCGCAAGGAACGAACGCCCGCGTCGGAAACCACGAGCAGCTCACCAGGCTCCACGTCGCGCTCGTAATGCGCCTCCATGAGATCGAGCGCGCACGTCTCCGACGCCACCAGCCAGGAGTCGGCGAGACGGCCGAGCGTGAGGGGGCGGAAGCCGTTGGGATCGCGCACGGCGTACATGGCGTCCGGCGTCAGGATCAACAGCGAGTAGGCGCCGCGCACCTGCGCGAGCGCGTACGGGATCTGTTCCTCGAGGGGCCCCGCGGGCGCGCGCGCGAGGAGGTGCAGCACCACCTCGGTGTCCGAATTCGACTGGAAGATGGCGCCGTCCGCTTCCATCTCCTTGCGGAGCGCGTCCGCGTTGGTGAGGTTGCCGTTGTGGGCGATCGCGATGGGCCCGCGCGCCGTACTGGCGGCGATGGGCTGCGCGTTCTTGAGATTGGAACTGCCCGCCGTGGAGTAGCGCACGTGGCCGATGGCGCGGTGGCCGGGAAGGCGGCGCAGCCGCTCCGGGCTGAACACATCCGCGACCCAGCCCATCGCCTTCTCGGTGTGGAAGGCCGCGCCGTCGGTGGCGGTGATGCCGGCGGATTCCTGCCCGCGGTGCTGGAGCGCGTAGAGGCCGAGGTAGGTGACGTTCGCCGCTTCCGGATGGTTCCAGATGCCGAACAACCCGCACTCGTCGTGGAACTTGTCGTCACGCCACGTGACGCTCAAAGCCCCTCCTCCATGCCTGCTCGAGAGCCGCGAGCGGCGCTTCGACGAGGCGCTGGCTCCCGAGCCGAATCGTCAGGTGGTCGCCGCCGGTGACGCCGATCCAGCGCCAGGGAATCGCGCTCTCCGCCATCAGCGCTTCGAACGCGAGCACGCGCGCGCGCTCCACGCTCACCACCACGCGCGAGGGTCCTTCGCCGAAGAGCGTGACGTCGGCGCGTCGGCCCTCACCGAGGGTCACGTCGCAGCCGACGCGTTCGCGCCCGGTGATGCAGCTCTCGGCGAGGGCGACCGCGATGCCGCCTTCCGCACAGTCGTGGGCCGATCTCACCAGACCGGCTCCGATGGCGGCCCGTACGGCCGCCTGCACCCGTCGCTCGAGCTCGAGATCGAGCGCGGCCAGCGTGCCGCCGAGTGTCGCCTGCAGCGCCCACAGATACTCGCTGCCACCGAGGCTGACATCGTCCCCTCCGAGCAGCGCCACCCGGTGCCCGGACCCCGCGAAATACTGGGTCGCGTAGCGCGACGCATCCTCGAGCAGGCCGACCACGCCGATCACCGGCGTGGGCAAGATCGCCTGCCCGCTGGTCTCATTGTAGAAGGAAACGTTCCCGCCCACTACCGGGAGGCCGAGCACCCGGCACGCCTCCGCGATCCCCTCCACCGCTTCCGCGAATTGCCACAGGATCTCGGGACGTTCGGGCGATCCGAAGTTCAGACAATCGGTGACGCCGAGCGGCCGCGCTCCCGCGCAGGAGACGTTGCGCGCGGCTTCGCACACGGCCATGGCCGCGCCCCGGCGTGGATCGAGGAGCACCTGACGGCCGTTGCCGTCGGTCTTCACCGCGAGCCCCCGGCGCGTGCCCTTCACGCGGAGCACCGCCGCATCCGATCCGGGAAGCACCAGCGTGTTCAGGCCGACCTGCTGATCGTATTGCCGGTACGCCCACTCCTTGGATGCGATCGTCGGCGAAGCGAGCGTTGTCAGCAGGGCAGCTCCGTAGTCCGCGGGCTCCGGGAAGCTCAGCGGATCGATCGCGCGACGCTGGTCGAGCCAGGCCGGACGCACGCGAAGCTTGTCGTAGCGGGGCGCGTCGCTGAGCGCCTCCACCGGCACCTGCGCCACCACCTCGCCGTCCATCCGGACCGTGAGATCGCCGCCTTTGACGACGCGGCCGATGTCCACCGCGTCGAGCTCCCACTTCGCGAACGTCCGTCGCACCTCGTCTTCGCGTCCACGCTCGGCCACGAGCAGCATGCGCTCCTGCGATTCGGAGAGCAGCAGCTCGTACGCGGACATCCCGCTCTCGCGGCGCGGCACCCGCGCCAGCTCCACGTCCATGCCGGTGCCGCTGCGGGCCGGCATCTCCGACGTGCAGCACGCGAGGCCGGCGGCGCCCATGTCCTGGATACCGACCACGGCGCCCGTGCTCATGGCCTCCAGACACGCCTCCAGCAGCAGCTTCTCCGTGAACGGATCGCCGACCTGGACGGTGGGCCGTCGCTCTTCCGCGTGCTCGTCGAACGTTGCCGACGCCATGGTCGCGCCGTGGATGCCGTCGCGCCCGGTCTTGTTGCCGACGTAGAAGACCGGATTGCCGACGCCTTCCGCGCGCGCACGGAAGATCCGATCCGTGCGCACGAGCCCCACGCACATGACGTTCACGAGCGGGTTGCCCGCGTACTCGGGCGCGAACGCGATCTCGCCGCCGACGGTGGGGCAGCCGAAACAGTTGCCGTACCAGCTGATGCCGGAGACCACGCCCGTGATCAGGTGGCGCGTCTTGGGATCGGCAGGATCGCCGAAGCGCAGCGAGTCGAGGAGGGCGATGGGACGCGCGCCCATGGTGAAGATGTCGCGCAGGATGCCGCCCACGCCGGTGGCGGCGCCCTGGAACGGCTCGATGAACGAGGGGTGATTGTGGCTCTCCACCTTGAACACCACCGCCCATCCGTCGCCGATGTCGAGGGCGCCCGCGTTCTCGCCCGGGCCCTGGAGCACGTGGGGCCCGGTCTGGGGGAGACGTCCGAGGAAGATCCGCGAGTGCTTGTACGCGCAGTGCTCGGACCAGAGGGCGGAGAAGAGGCCGAGCTCGGTATAGGTGGGCTCGCGCCCGAGCCGCGCGATGATGCGGTCGTACTCCTCGATCGTGAGCCCGAGATCGCGCGCCAGATCGGCGGTGACCTTCGGCTCGGGCGGCGTCAATCCGCTCTCATCCGCCGCGGACGACAGGCGCGATCAGCGCTTGAGAAAGGTGCCGTCCTCGACGAGGCTGCCGAGGAGCGACTTGAACAGCAGGAGCCCGTCGGTCCCTCCCATCGCCGTTTCCGCGGCGCGCTCGGGGTGCGGCATCATGCCGAGCACCGTGCCTTCGTCGTTGACGATCCCCGCGATGTTGTCGAGCGAGCCGTTGGGGTTCGCGTCTCGCGTGAGACGGCCGTCGGCGGTGGCATAGCGGAACACGACCCGCTTCCGCTGCTTCAGGAGCTTCAACGTCTCGGGGTCGGCGTGGTACTTGCCCTCGCCGTGCGAGATGGGCATGGTGAGGATCTGTCCCGCGTGCAGCCCGCGCGTGAAGGGCGTGTCCACGTTTTCCACGCGAAGCTGCGTCGATTGACAGCGGTACTGCAGGCATTCGTTGCGCATGAGCGCGCCCGGCAGCAGCCCCGCCTCGCACAGGATCTGAAACCCGTTGCAGGAACCGAGCACGAGACCGCCGCGCGCGGTGAACTCGCGCACCGCATCCACCACCGGAGACCGGCCGGCGACGGCGCCCGCGCGGAGATAGTCGCCGTACGCGAAGCCGCCGGGCAACACCAGACAGTCGAACTCGCCCAGGCTCCGGTCACGATGCCACACATACTTCACGGGCTGGTGGAGCACTTCGGAGATCACGTAGTGAAAATCGCAGTCGCTCCACGTGCCGGGGAAGACCACGACGCCGAATCTCATGCGCGGGACGGGCTCCTCTGGAACCGGGGTTCACGATGCGGGGCCACGACGGCGACCATCTTACCGCCCGCCGCGCGCCGCGGCAAGATCGTCCGCTCTCTCGAGCTCGATCGTGTAGTCCTCGATGACGGGGTTGGCGAGGAGCTTCTTGCACATCTCGTCGATCCGCGCGCGGGCGCGATCGGCATCGGCGGCCGCGATCTCGACCTCGATCACTTTCCCGACGCGAAGATCGCGGACGTCGTCGAAGCCGAGGCCGCCGAGCGCGCGCGCGATGGCGCTGCCCTGCACGTCGAGGATGCCTGGTTTGAGGCGGACGAGGACCCGCGCCCTCACCGCGGCGCCTCGCCCTCCACCACACGCCGGTACACCTCCTGGTACGCTTCCTCGACCCCGCCCAGATCGCGGCGGAACCGATCCTTGTCGAGCCGCTCCTGCGTGCCGGCGTCCCAGAGCCGGCACGTGTCGGGCGAGATCTCGTCGCCGAGGTAGAGCTTCTTTTTCGCACGCCCGAACTCGAGCTTGAAGTCCACCAGGAGCAGCCGGCGGCGGGCGAGATGGGGTTTGAGCACGGTGTTGATCTTGAGCGCCATCCGCCGCATCCACGCCAGCTCGGCGGGCGTGGCCAGATCGAGCATGCGGACGTGGTCGTCGGTGATCATCGGATCACCGAGCGGGTCGGACTTGTAGTAGAGCTCGACGATCGGCTCCCGGATCGGTGTGCCTTCCTCGAGTCCCGTCCGCTTCGCAAGGCTCCCGGCCACCACGTTGCGCACGATCGTTTCGATCTTGATGATGTCGAGCCGCCGGCACACCATCTCCCGCTCCGAGCGCGTGCCGAGGTAGTGGGTCGGGATCCCCGCCTTGGCGAGGCGCTCGAACAGGACCGCCGACATCCGGTTGTTGACGACCCCCTTCCCCACGATCGTCCCGCGCTTGAGCGCGTTGAAGGCGGTGGCGTCGTCCTTGAAGTACTGGATGACGACGTCGGGGCGGTCGGTGGCGTAGACGATCTTCGCCTTGCCCTCGTAGAGCTTCTCGCGGGGCTCGAGGTCGAGCGCGGGCGCGCGCGTCACCGCGAGAGGCCGAGACGACGAAACACGACGTCCACGTTGCGTACGTACCACGCGGGATCGAAGCATCGTTTGAGCTCCTCCGCCGACAGGCGGTCGGTGACGGCGGGATCGGCGGCGAGCAGCTCGAAGAACGACCGGCGCTCGCGCCACGCGCGCATGGCGTGCCGCTGCACCAGCTCGTAGGCCACTTGCCGCGCGAGCCCGCTGTCGGTGAGAGCGAGCAACACGCGCTGGGAATAGACGAGACCATGGCTGCGTTCGAGGTTTTCGGCCATGCGGTCCGGGTAGATCTGGAGGCCTTCGATGACGAACGCGGTGAGGTCGAGCAGGTAGTCGAGCACGATCGTGGAGTCGGGGAGGATCACCCGCTCCACCGAGGAGTGGCTGATGTCCCGCTCGTGCCAGAGGGCGACGTTCTCGAGCGCGGCCTGCGCGTTGCCGCGCAGGAGCCGGGCCAGCCCGCAGATGCGCTCGGAGAGCTCCGGGTTGCGCTTGTGCGGCATCGCGCTCGAGCCCTTCTGTCCCTCCGCGAACGGCTCCTCGACCTCGAGGATCTCCGTGCGCTGGAGGCCGCGGATCTCGACGGCGATCTTCTCGAGCGAGGCCGCCACCACGGCGAGCGTCGTCACGTAGTCGGCGTGACGATCACGCTGAATGACCTGCGTCGACGCGGGCTCCACCCCGAGCCCGAGCTCGCGGCACACTTCCTCTTCGACGTCCGGATCCACGTGGGCGAACGTCCCCACCGCACCCGAGATCTGTCCGACCGCGATGGTCGCCCCCGCCCGACGCAGGCGCTCGAGATTCCGCTCCGCTTCCGCGTACCACACCGCCACTTTCAGCCCGAACGTGGTCGGCTCCGCGTGAACGCCGTGGGTCCGCCCTACCGTGAGCGTGTCCTTGTGGCGAAGCGCCAGCTCGCGCAGGGCCGCGCGGAGACGCTCCTGCCCCGCGATCAAGAGATCGGTGGCGTCACGGAGCTGGAGCGCGACCGCGGTGTCCCACACGTCGGACGACGTCAGGCCGATGTGGACGAAGCGGGAATCCTCGCCGAGATGCTCCTCGAGATTGGTGAGCAGTGCGATCATCTCGTGCTTGACCGTGGCGAGGATGGCCTGGATGCGAGGGAGCTCGAATCGCGCGTTGGCCCGGATGCGCGCCATGGCGTCGGTGGGAATCCGTCCCCGCCGC
>Ga0114129_10014129_pt1 | contig 11373 bp, 8 predicted proteins | sample RhiMetdeltSRZDD1_FD_80071 | JGI IMG/M metagenome (GOLD analysis project Ga0114129, IMG submission 80071) | Populus rhizosphere microbial communities from Tennessee, USA - Rhizosphere MetaG P. deltoides SRZDD1 (version 2) (version 2) | ecosystem: Host-associated > Plants > Roots > Rhizosphere >... | reverse complement strand
TCGCAGCAGGACGAAAAGTCGCAGATCAAGAACCGCGCGAAGGCGATGAAGGTGCTTCGCTCGCGGCTGTACGAGATGGAGCTGCGCAAACAGCAGGAAGCCATCGCCAAAGACCGGCGCAGCCAGGTCGGCACGGGGGAGCGATCGGAGAAGATTCGTACGTACAACTTCCCGCAGAATCGGATCACCGATCACCGGATCAACTTCACGACGCATCGGTTGACGGAGGTGCTGAACGGCGACCTCACCGAGCTGCTCGATAACGTCAGCACCTTCTTCCAATCCGAGAAACTGAAGGACGCAACGGCTGTCTCGTGACGTTCGTCGTTCGGCGTTCGTCGCTCGGCGTTCGGCGCGACGTTCGCCGTTCGCGGTGCGACCAACGGTGAACGACGAACCACGAACCACGATCCACAAACGGCCGGGCCTTGCGGCGACTATCCACACGCGCGTCGCCCGCGCGCGCGAGACGCTGCGCACGGCCGGTGTTGGGCCCGATGAAGCCGACCTCGACGCACGGCTCCTGGCGGAACACGTGCTGGGCTGGACGACGGAGCGGTTCTTCGAGGACGCGAACCTGCCGCCGCCCGCCGGGTTCGACGACCCGTTCGACGCGCTCATCGCCCGGCGCGCCGCCCGCGAGCCCTACGCCTACATCGTCGGGCACCAGGAATTCTGGGGCCTCCAGATTGATGTCACGCCCGACGTGCTGATTCCGCGACCTGAAACGGAGCTGATCGTCGAATCGGCCTGCGCCTTTCTCCATGACGTGCCGGCTCCGAGCGTGGCCGACGTGGGGACCGGCAGCGGCTGCCTCGCGGTCGCGATCGCGCTCGAGCGGGCCGCATCGGTCGTCGCGACCGACGTGTCGGATGCGGCGCTCGATGTCGCGCGAAACAATGCCCGGCGGCTCGCCGTCGACGGCCTGATCACGTTTCGGCGGACGAATCTCCTCGAGGGAATCGAAGAACGCTTCGACCTGGTCGTCTCGAATCCGCCGTACGTTCGCGAGGGCGACCGCGCCGATATTCAACCGGAAGTGCGCTTCGAACCGCCCGGCGCGCTGTTCGCAGGTCCCGACGGGCTCGACGTCATCCGCCGTCTGGTTCCTCACGCGCTCGACCGATTGAAGCCGGGCGGGGCATTGATCTTCGAGTTCGGGTTCGGGCAGGCCGATGCCGTCGCGGAGCTGATCGCGTCCACGCCCGGCCTCACGCTCGTCGGCTTGCGCCCGGATTTACAGGGGATACCGCGCGTGGCCGTCGCGCGCAGGTAGAAGACGTTATTCGAACCGCATCGCGTCGACGGGCGCGAGCGCAGCCGCTTTCAGAGCCGGGTAGAGTCCGAATACGAGGCCGACGACCAGCGACACGAAGAAGCCGAGCGTGACTGCCTGAACAGAAACAAGAGTGTTCCAGCCCGCGAACGCGGTAATAGCCAGTGACAAGACGGCGCCGATCACGATGCCGAGCGCGCCGCCGCCGACCGTCATCAACACCGCTTCCGTGAGAAATTGCCATGCGATGTCTCGACGCGTGGCGCCGACGGTGCGCCGCACGCCAATCTCGCGCGTCCGCTCGACGACCGACGTCAGCATGATGTTCATGATGCCGATGCCGCCGACAAGCAGAGCGAGCGCTGCGACGCTTCCTATCACAACACTGAACGTCTTCTGGGTGCGATAGCGCTGCGCCAGCAGTTCCCGCGGGATGATGACGTCGAACGTTCTATCCTGTTGCGTACGAGCGATCGCGTGCTCGAGTATTCCTGCCAATTCGACCGCGTGTGCGCCGTCGCTGACCTGGGCCCACACCTCGTCAACCGGCTGTTCCGGCGCGATGTCGATTGTTCGGGATGTCAGCGTTGGAAGCGGTACGAACGCGATCTCGTCGAGGTCGTGCCACGCGAGGGAACCGGCGGTTTTCGCATCGGTGCCGCGCTCCCGCATCACCCCCACGACGTGATAGTGATCGCTGCCAACGCCGATGCGCTCGCCAATCGGATCGCGATGCCCAAAGAGCCGCTTGGCAAGGGTCGCACCCAAGACAGCCGCCCGTGTCACGGTCATTTCGTCCGTCAAAGAGAGGAACCGGCCGCGCTCGACCGATATCCTGAGAATCTGCTGATACGCAGGCCGTACACCGAGCACATGGGTCACCGTGGACCGTCCAGCGTGTGCCAGCCTTTCGTACCGGTCGATCACAGGTGACGTGAGCCTGACGAGTGGAACCAGTTGCTCCGCTCGAACACTATCGGCCACCGTCAGACCGCGCCAGGCACCTGGGTATGCACTCGGCGATTTGCTGCGAGCGACCAGATTGTCGAGGCCCAGCCGGTCGACTTGGGCCAGAGCGGTCTGCGCGGCGCCTTCGTTGACGGACATCATGGCGATGACCGCGGCGACTCCGAGGACAACCCCCAGCACGCTCAGCATCGTTCGCAGCTTGTACCTGCCGAGCGCCTCGACAGCGATAGACAGGAAGGCTCGCGCTTCAGCGGTGTCGAGCGCCATCGTTCGCTGGATCCGTCAACAGCACACGTTCGTTCTCACGAAGGCCCGCGACCACCTCGATAAACTGTCCGTTCGATTCTCCGAGTTCGATCGGGCGAATTTCGGTACTCGCTGCATCGGCGACATGCGCCACGAACGCTCCCTGCTTCCCGAATACGGCCGTGACTGGAACGAGCAGGACGTTGTCGCGTTTGCCAATGACGATGTCGGCGAGGGCCGTCATTTCCGGCCGCAGCCCGTCGCGCGGCGAATCGAGCTCGATGATCACATCGAACCGCCTGTCGTCGAACGCGTGTTCGCGCGAGGAGGTGGCGACCGTGCCGACGCGTACGACTCGACCGGCGAGTCGCAGATCGGGAAACGCTTCGAGCCGCACGACGGCCGACTGACCCGGCTTGACGCGATGCACGTCCGCCTCGATCACCGTCGACTCGACAACCATCCGATTGACTTCGGGAATGGTGACGAGGTCCTGACTTGCGGTCACGCGATCGCCCACGTGAATCTTTCGACGCGGGAACGCGCGAAGGAACTGTTCGTAGACGACCAGTCCCGGCCGCCGCGCCCGGATGGTGCAGCTCTCGATGAGCGCCAGCAGTTGATGCAGCCGGATATCGGCTTCCTGCACCCGGCCGACGAGATTCTCGACCTGTGAAACCTTCTGGGCGAGCCGGACCTCAGCGCGCTGTGTCTCGCGCGGATGCGTGAGCGCCACGACGACGTTCGTTCGCTTTCGGACGAGCCTGAGGTTCTCCTCGCTCTCGTCCACTTCGGCCGCCAGACGCGAGAGCTCGTCTCGCGTGATCACACCTTTGTCCAGCAGCGGCTTGAGCTGATCGTATTCCTGACGCAGCCGGGCCGCCTTCTTCTCCGCGAGTTGAAGGGTCGCTTTCGCCTCGTCGACGGAGAGCGCCCCTTCTCCTTCATTCGCCGCGACGAGCGCGCTCTCCGCCTCCTGACGTTCCACGTGTACGGCCTGCAGTTCCATCCGAAGTTGTCGCAGGTCCTGGCGGAGTCGATCGGCGTCACGCTGCAATTCGGTGGAATCCAGGCGTGCGATCAGGTCTCCAGCCTTGACGCGGGCTCCCTCCGGCGCGAGCGCGACAATCTCGATCTCTCGACCCCCCACCGGGGAGCGGTAGGTCAGCGATTCGATCGGTTTCAGCGTCCCGCTCGTCGTCAATTGCGCTTCGAGGCTGCCGCGGTGGACGACCGCGAGAAAGGATTCCTGTAATGCGTGCCGCGACCTCAACGCAGTGCTCGCGATCACGAAAACGAGGAGGATGAAGATCGCGGCGATGCTCTGGAGTCGACCGAAGCCGAGAGGCACTGTCATCGCTCGGGAATGATAGCCTGTTTAGCCACGACCCCTTCTGAGGTAGAAGGCGAAAACGCCCGTCCGAAACTGGCGTGGGTCGAAAATGCGGCGAGTTTCGCGTACAATCCCGCCAGCTCCCGACAACGCCTGACAGTTTCTCGACCCGATTCTCGCCTTACGGAATGAGACCGGGTGTTGCGACACCCGTCCGCTAACGTGGGGAGGGGCGGCGTGCCGCTCGGAGGAGAACGTTTGACCAGGTCGATCGTGATCGTGACGACAATCGCATTGATGGCCGGAGGGCGACCGACGACCCGCGCCCAGCAAAATGGCGCCGGTCAGGCCGTGTTGAAGATCGTCGTCGTCGAAGGCGAAGGCGCGGTCAATATCATCCAACAGAAAACAGCGGTCGCGCCGGTCATCGAGGTGCGCGATCGCAACGATCAGCCGGTGGCAGGTGCTGCAGTCAGATTCGCGATCCGCAACGGACGCGCCACGTTCGGTGGGGCGCGCACATTGTCCGTGACAACCGATGCCGCCGGTCGCGCCGTGGCCACCGGATTCGCGCCGACCGGCAATGGAGCGCTGCAGATCACTGCCACCGCGGCGTTCCAGGGGCAGACCGCAGCGGCCGTCACGATCGCGCAGACCACCGTGGCGACCGCCGCGCAAGCGGCGGCCGTGTCGGGCGCCGCCGGCGCGGGCGCATCGAGCGGGGGGGCGTCGGCCGGAGCCGGGGCCGGTGCGGGCGCCGGGGGCGGCGGCGGACTGTCCGCAACGACAATTGGCGTCATCGCCGGTGCCGTGGCTGGCGGCGTCGCCCTCGGAGTCAAGGCGCTTGCGGGCGGCACGACGCTCCGCGGCGACTATTCTGGGCAGATCCCCATGGCGACTGTGGCAACGCCAGGCTGCAGCTTCGTCGAAACGTTGACGGGCACGGTCAAGATCACGCTCGACGACCTCAGCGGCGCGACGGGAACAGTCGAAGTCCGGGAAAAGCACACGATTACGTCGTCGACCTGCCCCAACAACCTGGGGCTCGGCGCCGACGATTCGGCCAGCGGACCCCTGTCGGGCACGCCCAGCAACCTGACGTTCGCCGTTCAGTCCACGAACCCCCTCGCTGGCGGTAGCACGAGGATCAAACCGTGGAGCTTCGTTGGGCAGCTCAACGGCAACGAGATCACCGGCGTCTTGACGACAGGAGACATCAACCAGACTCCGAGCGGAGTCGTCGTCGCCAGGGGCAGCTCTTCGATCCCGATCACGTTACGGTAGCGCGTCCTCAGGCAACCCTATGTCGCTCATCATGCATGAAGCCCGACGCTGACGTGACCGGACTGCTGATCGCGTGGAGCAACGGGGATCGAGCCGCCCTGGAGCGACTGATCCCGTTGGTGTACGACGAGCTGCGGCGGATCGCCGGGCGGTATATGAAGGGGGAGCGGCAAGGCCATACGATCCAGGCTACTGCGCTCGTGAACGAGGCGTACCTTCGTCTCGTGGAAATCAAGCGCGTGCGGTGGCAGAACCGCACGCAATTCTTCGCGGTGGCCGCGCGGTCGATGCGCCGGGTTCTCGTGGACGCCGCCCGTGCGAGACGCTCGCAAAAGCGCGGCGGCGGCGCTCAGATGGCGCCATTGGATGAGGCAGTTGCTGTCGCCGAGAGGCCGATTCGGAACGTTGTGGAAGTCGACGAAGCATTGGAGACTCTCACGAAGATCGACGAGCGCAAGGGGCGTGTCGTCGAGCTCAGGTATTTCGGCGGACTGACTGTCGCAGAAACGGCTGAGGTGCTGAAAGTGTCGCCCGAAACCGTGATGCGCGATTGGGATTTTGCGAAAGCCTGGATGTCGCGGGAGTTGGGGAGAAAATCGTCGTGACAGTTTCTCGACGCGATTCCCGCCTTACTGAATGAGACCCAGCGTTATGACGCCTGACCGCCTGCAGCAGATCGAGGAGCTCTACCACGCCGCACGACCGAAGGACGCGAGCGCCCGGGCCACCTTCTTGGCCGCGACGTGTGCCGGCGACGACGCCCTGCGTCAGGAAGTGGAATCGCTCCTGAATCAGCCGAGCGCGTTCGGCGATCCGATGGATATTCCGGATACGGGAAGTCTATTCGTTGAGGACTTGACCGGACGCCGCCTGGGACAGTTCCGAGTGGAGTCGCTGCTGCGCGAAGGTGGGATGGCGCGGGTTTACAGGGGTTACCAGGAATCCGTCGATCGAGCCGTGGCGCTCAAGGTTCTGCCTCGCCAGTACTCGACGGACCCCCAGTTTCTCGAGCGGTTCAGGCAAGAGGCGCGAATCGTCGGCAACCTCCAGCATCCGCACATCCTGTCGGTGTTCGATCACGGCGAAAGCGAAGGTTATACCTTCCTGGCGATGCCGCTCGTCGAAACCGGGACGCTCGCCGACGTGCTGGCTCGCGGACGCATTTCGTTTTTCGACGCCGAGCGGATCACGACGCAAGTCTGCGAGGCGCTCGACTACGCCCATTCACGAGGCATCGTCCACCGCGACATCAAGCCCGGCAATATCCTGATCGACTCGGACGGCAATGCCTTCGTCGCTGACTTCGGTATCGCGAAAATTCTGAGCTCGTCCGGGTCGCTGACGCAGACCGGGCTGTTCCTGGGCTCGCCGATCTACATGTCGCCCGAGCAGATGACTGACGGTGACGTCGGTCCTCACAGCGATTTCTATTCGCTGGGAATGGTTCTGTACGAGATGCTCGCCGGCAAAGTTCCGTTCAAGACGGACGGACCTTTCACATCGGTGTCGAAGCTTCTGAACGAGCCGCTGCCGAGTCCAAAACTGCATAACCCGGAGGTCACGCCGGAACTCGAGGCGGTCGTCCTGAAAGCGATCGCGCGCTCGAAGGGCGATCGATTCCCCAACGGCAGGCAGCTCGCGTCCGCGTTGTCCGCCGCCGTTCGTCAGTTCGAGCTTCAAAAGACAACCCTCGCGCAGCCCGGAGCGGGCATGGTTCCCGCCGCCGACCGCGCAGCGGCAGTGTTCCAGGGCATTACGCTCGCGGAGCCATCCCCCGAGATCAAATCGCCGCCGAAGCGGCGCGCGGCGACCATGTTGCTGTGGGTGGCAGCCAGTATCGCCGTCGTGTCGCTCGCGATCGTTGGCGGAATGCGGACACTGCGCGATGCGGGGCGCCAGCCGCAATCGCTCGCGCGACCACCGGAAAACGTCCCGCTGACTGCGCCGCAGCCCACATCTCCCGAACAGCCGCCAACTCAGGCGTCGGCTTCGACTGCTCTACCCTCTCCGACGGCCGGGAGTCCATCCGCTGGCGCCACTTCAGCCGCATCGTCTGCCCCGACACGCGGCGGTGCATCCCCTCAACCGGCCGGCGGGTCGGCTTCACGCGACGCCAGCGTTCCCGACGCGCCGCGTTCCGGAGGACTCACGGCAAAGCAGATGTACGCCGCATCAGCCGGCGCGGAAAATGGGAGTCCGGGACTCAAATACCGGATCATCGAAAAGCGCGTGTCGGGCGAGGAGGTCGACGCGGATCCCGCGAGGACGTTCCATTCCGGCGAACGTGTACGGTTTGCCTTTGAGTCGAACATGGATGGATACCTTTACGTGGTGCAGCGCGGATCGACTGGTCAATGGACGGTCCTCTTCCCGGATCCGGACGCGAACGGCGGAAGGAATGCGATTCGGCGCTCGGAGGCGTATTTCGTCCCCAACAACGGGTGGTTCGCGTTCGACGAGACTCCTGGGACGGAGGAGGTGTTCGTGGTGCTGAGCAAGCAGTCCCTCGACACGCTGCCCGGCTTCGACGCCCCGGTGATTCGCCGGGAACGAGTCGACACAGCCGTGGTTGACGCTCTGCAGCGAAGCATCCAATCGCGAGACCTTGTGTTCGAGAAAGAGCGGCCGGCGGTCGTCGACGGCAGAACGAGCCAGGCGACGTACGTCGTCAATCGAAATGAGCTCGCCAGCCGCGTGGCGGCCTTCATTCCGCTGACGCACGCGAGATAGCGAACCAGATGTTCCGGGCCATCCTGCTCTCGACGATCGTCCTCGTCGCGCAAGCAGCGCCGAGCGGCCAGAATGCCGGCCAGACGCAGCGCGATCTCGTGCTGGTTCCGAACGCACCTCGCGCGAACGTGCCGCGAGGCTACGCCCTGATCATCGGCGTCGGCAGCTACCAGAATCTGGACGCGACCAAGCAGCTTCGTTACTCGGAAAGCGATGCCGAGGCGATCTTTCGCGTGTTGATCAGCCGCGAAGGCGGGGCGTTCCCCGCCGAGAACGTGAAGTTCCTCAAAGGGGCACAAGCCACCCTGGCGAACATGCGCCGCGAGCTCGAGGACTGGCTGCCGCGCGTCGCGCAGCCGGCCGACCGCGTGGTCGTGTACTTTGCCGGCCACGGATTCGTCAAGGACGGCAAGGGCTATCTGGCGCCGTGGGACGTACAGCCGGATCGGCTGCAGGAAACCGCGTACTCGATGGGCGCTCTCGGCGAGGTCCTCGCGAACCGCGTGAAGGCCAACTGGAAAGTGCTGTTCACCGACGCGTGCCACTCGGACAAGATCAACGCCGAAACGACCAACGAGACGCTCGAACAGCAGTTCAACGCGCTGCCGGCGAATTTTCTGACGTTGACTGCGACGACCGAGCGCGAGCAGAGCTTCGAGGATCCAAACCTCTCCACCGGCTTCGGGCTCTATACGTACTTCCTCGTCCGGGGCTTTCAGGGTGAGGCCGACTTCGATCCCTGCGACGGACGCATCACGGCCGATGAGCTGATCGAGTACGTGCGATCGAACGTGCGCCGGTATGCGAGGGAGCGCCAGCTCGCGCAAACGCCGACCGCACGCGGCGATTACGAGCCCGACATGCTGCTTGGCGTCGGCAAGAGCTGTCTGGGCTCTACGCCCGAAAGGCCCTCGATGCAGGGCACGGCCATCGTCGAGGCGAATCTCGACGATGTTGTGCTCTACGTCGACGGGAAGCTGGTCGGCCGCGTCTCGAAAGCGAAGCCGCTCACCGTTCCAGGTTTGACCAGCGGCGTTCACGAGTTCCGCGGCGAGAAACCCGGCTACCAACCCGACCGCAAAGAAGTACTGATTGCGCCTGGCCAGGAAACGTCGGTGACGTTGCGCATCCGCTACGCCCGACAAATCCCGAAGTCCGCGTCCGATCTCAACGAGCAAGGCGAGAAGCTGCTGTACACGCGCCGATCCTCGATGAGCCTGGCCAACATCCTGCCGACAGAGAGGACGCAATCGCAGGAGGACCTGAAGAAAGCAGCCACGTTGTTCGAACGGGCGCTCAAGCAGGATGCGAGTTATGGGCTCGCGGCGTATCACCTGGGTCAGGCGTACCAACTGCTCCTGATGTACGACGACAGCGTCAAGTCCTTCCGGCGCGCGATCGAGATCGACAGCCTCGACGTCGACGCCTTGACGCAGCTGGCCGCCGTCTTGATCGAACGCGGGGATCCCGATCAGGCGATTCGAGAGCTGAACGAGGTCCTTCGCCTCGAGCCGTCCAACGACGAGGCCTACTCGATGTTGTCGCGTGCGTATTGGGACAAGGGCGCCTGGCGCCAGGCCGTCGAGCAGGCGGACAAAGCCCTCGCGCTCAAGCCCTCCAACGCGCAGGCGCATCTCTGGAAAGCGGACGCGCTGCGCCAGCTCGGCGCGGCCGAGAAGGACGAAGCGCGGCAGCACGCGCTGTACTCTGATGCCCGGGAGAGCTATCGCGAGTTCCTGAAGCTCACGAACTTCGCGAGCGGTGTCGGCGCGCGTCTGGCGTTTCACTTCGTGGGGTTCGGGATGGGCAGCCGCAAACACGCCGACCGTCAGGGCGCGTACGAGAGCCTGCGGAGCTCGGGGTTTCTGGGGCTCTGCCTGTCGGAGGGGAAGGTCGGCAATCCGCTTCGCGCGCGCGAGTACTGCCAGCGTGCCCTGCAATATGCCCCGGACAATCCGATCGCGCACTTTCTGCTGGGCAACGTGAACCGGGACATCTACAACGTGCGCGCGTCGTGTCAGTACTTACAGGCCGCGCGCGTGAGCTACTCCCGGATGCTTGCAATCAATTCGGACCTGGAAGAATCGAGAATCGCGCGGAATTATATCGGCCAGATCGACGTCATCCTGCCGCAGCTGGATTGCAAGACGTAGACGAAAGGTCAGACGGATATGGGCTGGACGTTACGAAGCGTTCACGTTTTCGGCCTCGCCACCCTTCTGGCCCTGGCGAGCCAAGGGCTAGGTATCGTTTCGGCCGCTGGAGCAGTCGGCTCGCTGCTGGTCGAATCCGATCCCGCCGGAGCTGCGGTGTACGTGGACGGTCGATTGGCAGGCGAGACTCCGCTGACGCTGCCAACGATCGCAGCCGGCGTGCATCGCGTCCGGCTCGTGAGGCTCGGGTACCTCCAGAACAGCCGAGTGGTCACCGTCAAGGCGGGCAGCCGCGCGACCGTGCGCGCGCGGCTGACGGATCCCGCTCCGCAATCCGCGCAGGCGGCGGCGCTGAAGATCGTCGTCATCGAGGGCGAAGGCGCCGTCAATATCATTCAACAGAAGACGGCCGTCGCGCCGATCGTGGAGGTGCGCGATCGCAACGATCAACCGGTGTCGGGTGTGGTCGTCAGGTTTGTGATCCAGAAAGGCCGCGCGTCGTTCAACGGCGCGCGGACGCTGAGCGTCACCACCAATGCGGCCGGCCGCGCGACGGCGACGGGGCTGACACCGACCGGCAGCGGCGCACTCCGGATCGCCGTGTCGGCCGCGTTTCAGGGTCAGACCGCGGCGGCGACGATCGCGCAGACGACCGTCGCGACGGCAGCGGAAGCGTCGTCGATCGCAGCAGGGAGTGGCGCCGCGAGCACCGGCGGCGGCCTGTCGCACATGGCGATTGCAGGCATCGTCGGGGGCGCCGGCGCTGGAATCGGTGCCGTCGTGCTCGGATCGCGAAAAAATACCGCAATCACCTCGAGGACGCTCACAGGGCCGTTCAACACACAGCTCGTCATGACCACGACGACGACCTCCGACACGGGCAGCACGGCGTGCGTCTCGACGCGATCGATCAGCGGGACGGTGACGATTCAGCTCGACGAGCGCCCTGATGGAACGGTCACCGGTCAAGGGTCCACAGGCGGTACGGAGGCGGAGACCGCAGTCACGCAGTCGCCGCGCTGCCAGGCTTCGTTCGGGACGGTTGGGTTCGGTTATAGGGGCGCCCTCACGGGTTCGACCGGCAACATGACCTTCAGCCAGCAGACGATCAACACGAGCACGTCGCCGGCTACGGTCACGGTGACGAACACCCTCACCTTCACAGGCGCGATGAGCAATGGCGTCATCGCGGGCACCGTCAATTACACCGAAGTATCGGATGGTCGCACGATCTTCACCACGATCAGCGGCAGCGGATCGACGACTTTTGCGGTGACCCTGCGGTGAACCCATGACGACGCGATACCGGATCAGCATCGTCATCTCCGTCGCTCTGGTCGCGCTCGTGGGCGGAGAAAGGCGTATCGTCGCTGCGGGCGAGG